>Ga0315281_10013667_pt1 | contig 10970 bp, 10 predicted proteins | sample YL17G07_0_MG_FD_204540 | JGI IMG/M metagenome (GOLD analysis project Ga0315281, IMG submission 204540) | Sediment microbial communities from Yellowstone Lake, YNP, Wyoming, USA - YL17G07_0 | ecosystem: Environmental > Aquatic > Freshwater > Lake > Sediment | place: USA: Wyoming | collected... | reverse complement strand
GGTTTTGAGGGCAGTTCTGGAAAAGTCATTTGCGGGGAGGGCCGGGGGAATGTGGCACAGGCGCCCCGCCTGTGACCCCTGGTGCTGGGCTTCCTTCCCAGACCTCTTTATGGGGTTGGGGGAGGGAGCTTGAGGGTGGGATTGTAAGTGGCGGGTGCCCCGGGTCCCCTCCCTCAATAATCTTGGGCGGGGCTCAAAAAACAAGGGCGGACCCTCTGGTCCGCCCCCCCAGGAGAAAGGCTGGTAAAAATTTAGGGAGAGGACTTAGCCTCTCCCCACTTCTATATATAATCGCGTTACCGCGTTAGCCAGCGACCGTTGCGCACCGTGAAGAAGGCCCAGGGCTGGACCCAGTGGAGGAAGAAGAAGGCGTAGTAGGAGTACAGGATGCCGTAAATAAACTCCAGGTCCCGCTCCTGGTGAATGTAGTAGTACATCCAGATGAGGGTGAAGACGCCCAGGCCCGCAAGAAACTTCACCATGACTATGGGGTAGATGTAGAAGGACAGCAGCAGCAGCCCGAGGAAGAGGTAAGTCAGGGGAAACTCCACCTGGGTGATGAAGAAGTCGATAATGGGAAGGAGCCGGTGCCGTTCCCGGTACTTGGTAAAGATAAACTTGAACTGCACCCAGTTTTCCCGGAAGTTGCTGCGGTCCCAGCGGAGGTACATATTGCAAAGGCCGCGGTAGCATTCGGGGACCAGGGTGTGCACTATGGCACTGCGCTGGTAGGCGGTGTAGTAGCCCTGGCGCAGCACGAAATTGGTGAGGGCCCGGTCTTCGCCGATGTTGGCCGGCAGGCCCATGAAGGTCTGCTGCAGCCATTTCTTCAAGATGGGCTTCAGGGCCTTCTTGCGGTAAGCCGACAGGGCCCCGGGGGTGCAGGTGACGCAGCCGTACATGCTTTGCGAGGCCCGCAGGAAATCGAAGGCCAGGACGAAGCGCACCGCCAGCATCCGGGCCAGGAGGCTGCGGGCCCGGTTGTATACCTTGACGTTGCCGGCCACCGCCCCGATTTTGGGGTCCTGCAGCATGGGAGCGATGACCTGTTTGATGGTGTCCGGGGCCACCACGCTGTCGGAGTCGATGGTGACGAAAAACTCGCCCCGCCCCTGGGTGAAGCCGGCGTAGAGCCCCGCCTTTTTGCCCCGGTTCCGGGGAAAGCGGATGGCTTTGACGAGGTGCGGGTAGCGCTGGGCCGCCCGTTCCATATAAGTCCAGGTGTCGTCCTTGGAGCCGTCGTCGATGCAGATGATTTCCAGCCGGTCGGCCGGGTAGTCGGAGGCCACCGCGGCGTAGATAGCCTTCTCCACCATGGCGCCTTCGTTATAGGCCGGGATGATTACCGTCACCCGAGGCAGGGCTCCGGCAGGCAAGGGATAAGATTTATACCGGCACCAGAGCACGGTGCGCACCACCTGGAAGGCCAGGTAGGCCAGGGTGAAGCCGGCCCCCAGGGCCATGAGGGGGGAGGCGAAGCTCTGGCGGCTCATCAGTTTCAGGTAACCGTCGAAGGACCCGAATTTGACGGAGGCGACGAAACAGACCAGTAAAATTGACGGAACCAGGATCTTCAGTACCTGATCCAATAATTGTATCCGTTTTTCTTCTTTGGAGCGCCACTTTCCCCGGGCTAAGGGGAGGGCAGAAGTGCTGACTCGCATATGGTTTAGATTCCTCGTTTCCGGGTGACGAATTTAGGCAGTCAAGGTATATGCAAGGGACTTGCCAAAAAAGCCGGAAAAACACAAATTTATCCCGTTGATATTACAGCCTAATTAAGCTCGCCAAATTTGCTTGCCACCCTGCTGGAAGAAAGTTTCTCGACTTGAGAGAATGGCTGTTAACCTTGATAATATTTTCTCAATCTGAGAAAATTACTGAAACCGGACAGGTGGGGACCAGGGCTCCGCCACCCGGGAAGGTTAAAGCCATATGGTTAAAAACCTTATTATTACGCCTAGTTGTCCTCAAAAAAGGGGTGGAGCTTTTTTGGGGGCGGACCTAGGGGTCCGCCCTAAATTCAGGGCGCACCGGCGGGTGGGTCCCCACCGGCCGGACGTTTTCCTCCCCTCTAGAGGCGTAACTTGTTATCAGGCGCGGGGGGAGGAGAAGGGAGTCTGGGGGACGGGGCTGGTAAAATAATTTTGCTTTCCGGAGGGGGGACCATGGTTCACTTCTCAAACGTCTTATGATAAAAGAGATTCATTCGGCGCGCTGCAAGGATTGCCGGATCGAGGCGGGATTGGCCCGGAAACCGTACCCCCAACGAGGAAAATCTATGGAAGGCAAAAAGACAGCGGAAGCAGGAGAGTCGGGCGGGCTGAAACTGCACCATTTGGGCCATGAGGTGACCGTACCTCCGGGGACGCGCATCGTCAGCCAGGGGGAATCCCCGGAATTCTTTTACGTCGTCCAGTCTGGGAGAGTGCGGGTTTTCCGGGAGACTCGGGACCGCATCCGCACCGAACTCACGGAGCTGGGACCCGGGTCTTATTTCGGCGAGGTGGCGCTGGTCACCGGGCAGCCCCGCACCGCTTCGGTGGAGGCCGCGGAGGAATGTTCCCTGATAAAAGTCTCCAAGGAGGAATTCGACCGGTTACTGGACCAGAATCCCCAGTTGGCCCGTCATATCATCCAGCAGCTGGCCAACTGGCTGGTGGCCGGCGACCGGCGCCTGGAGACGGAAACGGTGCACCAGGTCAAGCTGCGCCAGATCTCCTGGTTCGATTACGCCCTCATCATCGGCCTGAGCATTGTCTTCGCCCTGGTCTTCAACTTATACAACGATAATCAAATCCCCTTGATCTATGGAAGGGGAGTAAAAAGCGATGTACCGAAGATTTCGCTGAACCAGGCGTTGGAGTACTACCAAAATAAAAATGCACTGTTCGTGGACGCCCGGAAGAGCAATTTTTTCGATCAGCGTCATATCAAAGACGCTCTCGACTTGCCGGATGTTTTCTTTGACCTCCAATATCCCATGTTCCAGTTCATGTTGACCCAGATGGGGGTGGCGAAGGAGAAGCCCCTTATCGTTTACGGCGGTAATACCAGCCGGCGCATCGATGTCAATCTGGCTCGCTTGCTGATGGAAAAAGGCCATGATAAGGTGATGGTGTTGGGCGGTAACTACGAGGGTTGGGAGCGGGCCCTCCCCGTAACGGAGAAGAAAGGGAAGGCCGCAGGCGCTATGCCCCTGGGCCTCGGCGGGATCATGGAGTGGGTGCCGGTGAGTATTTTCCTGCTCCTCTTAATTCCCCCCGTCCGCCGCAGTCCCTACCTGTCGGTGGGTTGCCGCTTGCTTTTGGGTGTGATCTTCATTGATTTTGCTCTCAGCAAGATCATGCGACCGGCCGTCTTTGCCCTGAACGTCGTGGATTATGGCATGATGCCGTCCTGGGGAGTAAACCTGTGGTCCCTGGTTCTTCCCTGGGGAGAGCTGATCGCCGGCCTTTTCCTCGTTCTCGGTATTCGCACGCGGGCCGCGGCCACCATGATCGGCATGATGAATATCATTTTCATCATCGGGCTGGTCAACGCCATATTCCTGGGATTACCCATCAACTGCGGATGTGTGGGCGAGGTGGGCGAACCGGTGACCTGGTGGAAGGTTCTTAAAAATATGGGAATGCTGTTCACGGCCATACAAATCTTCCTTTATGATCGCCTCTTTGTGCTTGATCGGGGAGGGTTTGTCTGGCGGGAGAGGCCAATATGAAGCAAGGTTTTATAAAGTGGGTTGTGGTCCTGGGGTTGGTCGCCGGATGCTTGGCCCTTTGGGGTTGTGGAGAGTCCCGGGCTCCTTTCGCAGGAAATTATCGCTCCGAAGAGCCCTTTGCCGATAAGGGCCACATTGAACTGCTTCTGAAGGAAAACGGCGAGGCCACCTGGAAGCTGGAGCAGGACGTGAGGGAGCTCAAATTCAAGTGGAAGGTGGAAGCTGGCCGCCTCTTTTTTTATACCAGGGAAGGCGCGGTGATGATTGCCATCCCCACCGAGGGAGGCAGGAAGTTGACGATGGACATGTCCGGAAACTGGAACCCCAGTTGTCCCGTCAACCAATGTGTTACTTTTATCAGGGTATCTGGAGAGGGTTAATGGGTTGCCCGCATGGTTGCAAAGGGCTCCAGGTTTTGGCGAGGTTCGGGATTTTCCTGGGAGTCCTGGCATTATTGACCCAGGTGGCGGCAGCCCAATCTCCTTCCCGCGGTAACCCTCGCCCCGAAGTGCGCCGCCTGGGGCTGAGCAAGGTGGGGGAGAACACCCTGCTCACCCTGGTGCTGGACCGCAGCGCCGAAGCCAAGGTTTCCACCCGTACCGTGTCGGGCAAACCCCAACTGGTGGTGGAATTTCCCCAGGCCCGGGCGGGGCGGCTGCCGGCCCGCCTGGAGGGGGACGATTTACTGGTGGAGCAGGTGGTCACCGAGACCGGTTCCCCCGGGGGCGGGGTGCGCATCATCCTGGAGCTCTTTCCGGACCAGCCGTACGTCTTCTGGCGAAAGAGCCAGCCCGGCACGGGGGGCCAGACCATCTTCATGGTGGGGCTGAAGGCTGACCCCAAGGCCCGCCCCAAACTGGCGCAGATGCGCCCACCCGAGCCGCAGGAGCCGGTCTGGAACCCCAAATCCGGCGAGTCGGACCTCGAGGTTCCCAAGGAAAGGGAATCGGAGCCGGCCCCTGAGGAGTACCGCTCTCCGGAGCCCATGGGCAGCACCGCCCCCGGCAGTTTTGCCGAGCTCAAGCGCCTGATGCCCAAGGCGACGACATTGCTTCAGGGGTTGGAAACCGACGGCTGGACCGTCTCCGAGTCCCGCAATTACGACCGCCCCGGGCAGCGCTTGAGCCGGGATTTTGTGCTCAACAACCGCAAGTACCCGGACCTGGTGGTAAAGATTCTGTACCTGCCGGCCAACACCCCCAACACGCCCAATATCAGCATCCTCAGCCTGTCCACCGAAAATCTGACCGGTGAGGCGGCCACCAAGTACCAGGGGTTGCGCCAGTGGAATTTTGCCAAGATCAAGCAGCATTATGAAGATATCGGCGATTTCTTCGATGAGGCCTTGAAGCCCCTGCGGGTGAAGCTGCGGGAGGAGACCAAGGCCCTGACCCTGCGCGACGCCCAGGTGTTCGAGAATTTTGTCAAGGGGGCCTGCCGGGACCCCAAGGTGGCCCAGCAGGTCATGGCCCACGTGCGGGAAAAGGTGAGCCCCCGGTTTGAAGGAGTGCAGTACACCGTGTGCGAAAATCCCCTGGTCCTCTTGAACCTGGTGGATTTTCTCTACCTCAAGGTCTACTATGTGGACCCTCACTAGGGAGGGAGCGATGGCAAAAGAAATCACCATCTTCGGCAAGCACACCTGACCCTTTACTATCAAGGCCCGGGAGGCCAAGAGTCAGGAAGGTTTTACAGTCATTTACCTGGACGTGATCGAAGACCCTGAGGCCATGAAAGAAATGCTGCGCCTCACTCAGGGGACCCGGCAGGTGCCGGTAATGGTGGACGGCGGCCAGGTGAGCATCGGCTTCGGGGGTTCCTGAAAAGTCTAAACGGCCCGCGGTCGCGGGCGGTTAAGAAATTGTCGCCGGGGGGAGTATAAAAACTGCCCCCTATCTTTAAGGTCATGGCAAGAGGCTAAAGCTGCCGCTGCCCCTTTGATATGCCCTCCTAACCCCCCCCCGGATTCGCCTAGAACCGAACCAGGGCATGGGCTTTGCCGCCTTCCGGTCCAGATCTTCTGCAGTTTCACCCTGCCATTTAGCAGGGATGGCCTCGCGGCAGCAATCACCCAAAGGCCAGCGGACCCTTATTTGTGGGGCCCGGCGCCCGGGTCGGTCCCCACAAAACCAGTCAATTCCCGCGGTAAGCGACCGAATCGCGCCCGCCGCTACCGGGCCCGCCTGCCTTATCCGGCCCCCCGGAGCCATTTTTCCGGAGTTGATCCAAAGGCAAGGGTATAGTTTTTATATCCAATAAAAACAATTAGTTAAGCGCTTAGGGTTAAACTTATTTTAAAGGGCTTACGATATAGCTAACGGGGAACGCCTGCCGAGGGGCCTGCCGGGAAATCAATTAATAAAGATATAACTTAGTGAATTATTTATTTAATCTGGCGATATCCTCATAATTATCCAATAACCGTTTCTTTCATGAAAATTGCCCCACTGAGGGCTCTAAAAATTGACAAATATTGTTAACAAGCCCCACAAATTTCCAAAAACCGGGATGAGAGCTTAACTGGTTTCCATAGCGAGAAAGATAAAGCATTTTTCAACGTATATTAATATGAGTTATCAATATGTTATAGCAATTGTGAATTTTTTTTCTTGACAGCCTCTCCCGGGTGCGATATAGAAAGGCCAACAATTCAAACAAGCCCACTTGGGTAAGCGAAGATAGTGCTTCAACCATTGGATTGATGGGGACAGGAACCTGAGACCGGGTGGCCGTTAACACTGAGAGGAGAAGCGTCCTTCTCCGGATAATGCGACCCATGGCCGAAGGCGAGACTATCGAAGCAATCCCAGGGCCCAGGCCCTAAGCATTTCCTGGCGGTTCCTTTCCAACTAATTCCCCAATTATCTGCAACTACCAGAACTGTCAACAGCGCGAGGGAACCCATGAAAAAGCTAGCGATATTATGTCTGATAGGGGCGGGGGTAGTAATGTTGCCCCGATCTACCATGTGCGTCACCATGTCCATAGTGACGGTAACGGCATACCATCCCGGAGCCTACTGCCCCGGTTCGCCTAAGGGGGTCACGGCTTCGGGCCATAAGGTGCGGGAAGGGATGATCGCGGTGAGCCGGGATGTGGAGAAGAGCCTGAACCTGGATTTCGGCGACCGGGTGCTGCTGCACGGCCTGGGCGTCTTCGAATTTCAGGACCGCATGGCTTCCCGGATCCGCAAGAAGGTCGATATTTACATGGATTGCACGCAAAAGGCCCGCCGTTTCGGGGTGCGGCGTTATGTGGTCCTGGTGAAGCTGGTCTGAGCCCCGCCCTTTATTTGAGCCGCTCCATGTAACCGCCGGTGCGGGTGTCCACCCTTACCCGATCGCCCTCATTGATAAACAGAGGCACCTGGAGGGTGACGCCGCTCTCCAGGGTGGCGAGCTTGGTGCCGCCGGTGGCGGTATCGCCCTTGAGCCCTGGTTCCGCCTGGGTCACTGTCAGTTCCACAAAGTTGGGAACCTCCACGGCCACCGGCTGTTGGTTGAAGAAGAGGACCTTGACGTCCAGGTTCTCGGTCAAGTAAAGGCGCGCCTCGCCCACCTGCTCTACCGTCAGCATGAGCTGCTCGTAGTTCTCGTTGTCCATCATGCAGAACTGGTCCCCCTCCCGGTAGAGGTATTGCATCTGCCGTTCCATGAGGTCCGGCTTTTTAACCCGCTCTCCGGAGCGGAAGGTCTGATCCAGCACCCGGCCGGTGAGCAGATTTTTCAGCTTGGTGCGCACAAAGGCGCCCCCCTTTCCCGGCTTGACGTGCTGGAATTCGACGATAGTATACGGCGCGCCGTCCAGTTCAATCTTTAAGCCCTTCTTGAAGTCGCTGGTGGCATGCATAACAGTCCTGACCTTCCTTCCGGGTGAAATATGCGGGGCCGCGCTGGCCGGGTTTCTGGAGGGCTCTTGCCTAGGCGGCTGAGAGTGTTGAACTGCGGCCGAGTTTCATCTTGGCGGCGGACTCTGGGCGGCCTGTTTAGGTGCGCCCTCCAGGGATTCCCAGGCAAACTTCCTTTTCCCAGCTTGGCTCGTAGCCCCGATCTTGGGTACAGGAGCTCCTGGTGAGGCAACCGTGGGAGTGGCGGGCGATGGGGCCGGTTTTTCCTGACCCCCTGGCGGCAGCTGAAAAATTACATCGTTTTTCTTGACGAAATTAAGCTCCCGCCGGATGAGGTCCTGGATCATTTCCGGGTCGTGTTGCAGCCGATCAATGGTGCGGGCCAGCCGGGCATTTTCCGCTGCCAGCCGGACATTTTCCTGCTCGATTTTAACGCGCTCATGCCGGAAGCGGTAGATCTGGTACAGACCCCGGTGGCTGAAGAGCAACCCCAGGGCCGTGACCACTCCCAAAGTCAGTGCCACCCCCGCCAGGAGCTTGTGGCTGCCCTTGACTTTCCCGGTTGCTTCCGGAGTAGTTGGCGAAGTCATGTCTCCCCCCTACAAGACTTCTGTCCCAATAATGCCTGAAAATTTCAACAGATGCAAGAAAAATTGGCGCAACTGCGGGCTCCCGGGGGAAAAATTTGCCCCCCAGGACCATGTCCGGTGAGAGATAAATTCCAGGGGCCGTCCAAAAATGGGATAATATCCGTCACCCGGAACGACTCGATGAGCTCAACCTTCGGAAATTACAGGATATTTCCCGTGACTCCAGAGGTCTTTCCAGGAACCCCGACTTTTGCCGAGACTTGCCGGCGCCGCGGCGCTATTGACAAGCCTAGGGAAAACGTAATAGGTTCTTTCTTATTCTTTCGGAGACCAGCATGCCTTCCTTTAATCCTCTGGCCGCCACCGGCATCGGCTCCGTGCCCTTCACCGATCCGGAGGAGGCGGTGGCCCTGATTTTGGAGTACCTGCCCCAGGTGCCGTACTGGCCCCAGATGGTGCGTCTGGGGTTTTTGGAAGAGATGAACGTTCAGGCGGCCCGGGGGCTGCCAGCCTTGCGGGTGGACGAGGCGGCCCGGGTGGTGGCCCTGGACCCGGAGGCCGCCCGGGACGAGGCCCTGGCCCGGTTTTACGAAGCGGTGCTCTCCGGCGACCTGACCCCCTTTGCCTGGGAGCCCCGGGAGGCTCAGGGCTTTTTCGTTTTGCTGGAGGCGGTGGCCGCCCGCGGGTTTCCGGCCCCGGCCCTGAAAGGCCAGTTGTCCGGACCGGTGACCTTCGCCGGGGTCATCAAGGACCTGGCGGGCAAACCCATCCTTTACGACCGGGAGTTGACCCAGGCGGTGTGCCAGGGGCTGGCCCGCAAAGCGGCCTGGCAGGCAGCCAGATTCCGGGAGCTGGGCAAAGACCCGGTGATTTTTTTCGACGAGCCCTATCTTTCCGGGTTTGGCTCGGCATATCTCCCCATCTCCCGGGAAGAGGTGATGGAGATCCTGGGCCAGACCCTGGCCGAGACCCGGCAAGCCGCGGCCCCCATCACCCTGGGGATCCACTGCTGCGGCAACACTGATTGGTCCCTGCTGCTGGAGGTCGACATCGACATCCTTAGTTTCGACTCCTACGGCTACTTCGACAGCCTGCGGCTGTACGAGAAACCCCTGAATAAATTTCTGGCCCGGGGCGGCTGGCTGGCCTGGGGCCTGGTGCCCACCGGGGACGAACTTAAGGGCGAGACCACGGAAAGCCTGTGGCAGCGGTTTCAGGAGCAGGTGCAGCAGCTGGCGGCGCAGCAGCAACTGGGCCTCCAGGAGATCTTATCCCAGGCCCTGCTCACCCCGGCCTGCGGCATGGGCTATCTGAGCGAAGAGTCCGCCCGCCGGGTGCTGGTCATGCTGCAGGAGTTGAGCGCCCGGGGGCAGCGTTGGCTGGCTTCCGTTTAAAAAATGATTATATAATTAGAGGCAAGTTCTGATTAATAACTTAAGAGACTCTCTTAAATCTAGCGCCCAAGACGTTTAAATTACAAGCTAATCAGGAAAGCCTCAGGGGGGGCGGTAAATGAAGATCAAAGACGTCATGGTCAAAGAGGTGGCCACTCTGGATATCAACGATGAACTCAGCCTGGCCAACGACATCATGCGATTGGGGCGGATCCGCCACCTGCCGGTGGTGGAAGGCACCCGGCTGGCAGGGATTATATCCGAGCGGGACCTGTTCCGCAGCTCCCTGGCCCAGGCCCTGGGCTACGGCACCGAAGCCACCCGGGATTTGATGAAAAAGCTGCGCATCAAGGATGTCATGGTGCAAAAGGTGACCACCGTGTCGGCGGAAATGGAACTCTGCGAGGCCACCCGCCTCATGGTGGAGCTGAAGATCGGCTGTCTCCCGGTGGTGGACGGCGACCGACTGGTGGGCCTCATCACCGAGACCGACATCCTGACGCAGTACTTGAAGATATGCGCCGGGGAGTGAGGTCCGCCAGGACTAAACCCTCCGGCCCATGGGCAAAGAAAAAGGGCGCCAGCCAGGGCGCCCTGTTGCTTTGGGGCAACTTCCAACCATCAAGAACCCTGGTTTAACCAAAGATCAGCCTGAAAACCCCTTTCCCTAAAACATTCATATTATCAAGCTTAGGGCTTTTTAAATATCTTCGTAAGGCAAGGGGATCACGTAGGTCAGCCAATGCTGGTAGCGGGGATCCTCGCCCTTCACCACCTTAAAGAAGGCCTCCTGCAGCTTAAGGGTGATGGGGCCTGGTTGGCCCGGGCCGATGACCCGGCCGTCCACTTCCCGGATGGGAGTAACCTCCGCCGCGGTGCCGGTGAAGAAGGCTTCGTCCGCCAGATAAAGCTCGTCCCGGGAGAAGCGCCTCTCCTTAACCGCCATTCCCATGTCCTGGGCCAGGGTGATGATGCTGGCCCGGGTAATGCCCGGCAGCACCGAAGTCAGGGGCGGCGTCTTGATGCGGCCGTCCTTGACGATGAAGATATTTTCCCCGGAGGCCTCGGCCACGTAGCCTTCGGTATCCAGCATGATGGCTTCGTCATAGCCCGACTGGATAGCTTCCCGCTTCGCCAGGATGGAGTTGACGTAGTTGCCCACCGTTTTGGTCATGGTCATCATGATGTTGACGTGGTGGCGGATAAAAGAAGAGGTCTTGGCCCGGATGCCGTGGCGTAGGCCTTCCTCTCCCAGGTAGGCGCCCCAGATCCAGCTGATGACGGCCACCCGGATGGGGTTGTTTTGCGGATTGAGCCCCATGACGCCGTCTCCCACGAAGACCAGGGGGCGGATGTAGGCTTCCTTCTGCCCGTTGGCCCGCAAGATTTCGGCGCAGGCCGTCTCGACCTCGGCCTGG
>Ga0315281_10013666_pt1 | contig 10970 bp, 10 predicted proteins | sample YL17G07_0_MG_FD_204540 | JGI IMG/M metagenome (GOLD analysis project Ga0315281, IMG submission 204540) | Sediment microbial communities from Yellowstone Lake, YNP, Wyoming, USA - YL17G07_0 | ecosystem: Environmental > Aquatic > Freshwater > Lake > Sediment | place: USA: Wyoming | collected... | reverse complement strand
AGAATTATATCCTTGTTCCGGATACCGGCCCTGCCCGCGGGGCTTCCTGGCACGACAGCAACCCCGTGGTCGCCCTCGCCCATTATAAGCGCGCCGTACTTAACGGGAAGATTCAAGCGGCTTTGGAGGTTTTCATCGATGATTATGTAGCGGACACCCAGAAGCGGCCTTCGGACGTGCCCGAAGCGTGCCAAATCCTCCAGGTCCCTCTTCGCGGCGTTTATGGGTATCGCGAAATTGATATTTTGAGCTCCAAAGACGACGGCGGCGTTTATACCGATTGCAAAGCCCTCAAGATCTACCAATGGTCCGCCGGAGTTGCCGGGATTTATCGCCGCATCGGTTTGAATAAGCCCCCGCATTTCCTGGGGAGGGGATTTTGGGTCGGCTTGGGCGGTTATAGCCCTGGAAAGGCCCGAAACTATGCCCAGGGAAACCGTGTTTCGGAAAAGTCCGAGCGCGTTTCCGATGGCGATAACGCTTTCTCCGAGTTCCAGTTTGGTCGCGTCGCCCAAAGAAACAGTCGAAAGTCCGGCGGCTTTTATTTTCATTATCGCTACATCATAAATCGGGTCGCGGGTCAGTATCACCGCCGGGTGGCTTAGGCCGTCGGAAGTAATTATCGTATATTCCGCCTTCGGGTCGGCGATAACGTGTTTGTTGGTAAGGATAAGGCCCTCGGGGGAAACGACGAAACCAGAACCGCCGCCAACGTTGACCATGCCGCGCGGGTCCACAAGGAGATCGTGGAGATTTAATTTTTTCCGTTTATTTTTTTTGAAAAGCGGAGCAAAAGCGGGAAGTTCTTTTTTGAGGTTTTCCAAACTTTTGGAAATGGCGATGGAAACGACCGCCGGCATGACTTTTTTTATTGTGGAGATGACTTGTTTGTCCTGCATAAGTTAATTGTAGCATTTGAAAATATTTTTATGCTGAAAACAAAATCAGTTGCCACGGGAGTAGCCAATTTTTCTAGCGGAGAACTTGCCTGACGGCAGGCGGGCGCATTTTTTATCCTGTTCAAAGCGGTGGGGGTGAGATTTGAACTCACGGTACCCTTGCGGGTACACCACATTTCGAGTGTGGCGCCTTAGACCACTCAGCCACCCCACCGCCTTATTCGGGATAGGGGCGGCCCAGTTTATTGCCACCCCTGCCTGCCGGCCCGCCTGCGGAACGGGCAGGCAGGCAGGTCTCCAATCTACTTCGTGATTTTAATATCCGCCGGCACAAAAGGAAAGCCCGCTTCGTATAGAAACGGGCCGTGAATCAGCGTTTTGGGGCGTGGTAGTCGTGATATTTTTTGCCCTTGAATACGACCACCTCCTCGGCAATGCCGGGAACGATGTTGCACTTTGCGCATGCGTCCGCGCTACTTCGGAGGTTGAGATGGCTCGAGACGTTGAGCCGCCTCGGAGCCAGAATGACCCGATCCACCGGATAAAGAACTTCCACGATATCTCCTTCGCCGAACTTTTGGACAGCTGCGAATAACATCTTTCCTCCTTTTGTTTTTTCGGGGGCTAGATAAGGTTATCCCACTGGTCATATAAAAAGTCAATATTAATATACGGGGCGATTCATAAAATAAAAATAGCCGACAGAAGCCAGCCATTTTTATTTGTGGACCTACGGGGAGTCGAACCCCGACCTGTTCCATGCCATGGAACCGTTCTACCGCTATACTATAGGCCCCAAATCTTTAAAATATTAGCGAATAGTCGATTATATATCAACCATTTGCCGAGTTCCCGGATGCGTTCGGCTATGACATCTTCTATGTCTTTACTGTCATAACTTCCGTCGGCGGATTTAATATCGTATTGTTCTTTTTTTGTAAAATTAAATTCTCTGTCTTTAATCTTAAGGACTATTATGCTTTCGTCCGGGATATCCAATTCAAATTTATATCCCTCCGCAAGAAGTTTTTGGGCCATTTTTTCCACCCGCGCGTCTATTTCCGAGATAGCTTCTTGGTGGCTTTTTTCCTGTTTTCCCATTGCCATATTCTAAACCCTATTTTGAAAATTGCGCAACGCCTGATATATTCTTAAAGCAAGCGCCCTCGTAGCTCAATGGATAGAGCTATTCCGTCCTAAGGAAGAGATGTGGGTTCGATTCCTACCGAGGGCACAAAATAAAACAATCCGTCCTCGTGACGGATTGTTTTATTTTCCTGTGTTTAGGAATCGAACGGAAGGGGTGTCAGGGGAACGGGAGTTCCCCTGTGTAGGAAATTACTCAAAACCGAGAGGTTGTGAGGGAGTGAACTGTTGTAGCGGTTCGCGACGCTCGCTTCCTCCGAGGGCACAAAAACAAAAACCGCCATTCCGGCGGTTTTTGTTTTTTTAGAAGTATTTTATGTGCGGGGACTTCTTGATTATCTTCATCGCCTCTTCCGCGGTGTCCACAATTTTATAAATTTCCATGTCTCCCTTGTCGATTGATTTGAATTTTCCGTAGACGTCGGTTTCTATCCACTTCGTGAGCGGGTCCCAGAATTCGTGGCCGATACAAACTACCGGAATATTCGAATGGCGTTTTTTGGTTTGGATAAGCGTTATCATCTCAAAAAACTCATCCAGCGTGCCGAAGCCGCCGGGGAAGTAAACATAGGCCTGGGCGGCGTAGGTGAGCATCACCTTTCTGCTGAAGAAATAGTGGAAACCTATGCCCTTTTTGACATAAGGGTTGATGCGTTGTTCAAACGGTAGCTGTATGTTCAAGCCGATGGATTCGCCGCCGCCTTCTTTCGCCCCCCGATTTCCGGCCTCCATTATACCCGGACCGCCCCCGGTCACGACTCCGTACCCTTTTCGCCCCAGCATTTTCCCGAGTTCGCGCGCAACTCCATACCAGTGACTGTCTTCCGAAAGACGCGCCGAGCCGAAGAAGCTCACGGTTCTGATATTGTTGAATCCGGCGAGGAAGGTAAAGCCGTCTATAAATTCGGAAAGGATGCGCAAAACTCGCCAATGAAAAGAATCGCGGAAATCGCCATAGGGCTTGCCGCTTACAGGAAGCTTAGAGGCGGGGAGGTTTAGATGGTCTTTTGGTAAATGCATTTTATTTATGGATGGTCTTCTTTATCGGCTTCCGCTTCGACTTTGGTTTTGTGTATGGTGCCATGCTTATGTTCCGGAGGGGCGTAGACGGTAAACAGTTTCCAGTCCGCCGCGCCGGTATTTTTGAAATTATGCTTGGTGCCTGCCGGAACCATTACCAGGTGATTCGGCGAGATATCCGAGACCGCGTCATTTAATATTGCCTGCCCCGACCCATCTACGAAAAATAGCACCTGATCCACTTCATGAATCTCCTCTCCTATCTCACCGCCCGGCGGGATAGACATCACTACGACTTGGCTGTGCTCCGAGGTTGCGAGCACATTCCGGAAATACGGATTTTCTTTAGCGAGCTTAATTATGTCGTCGTGGAATTGCATAGTTTGTATATTTGTATGACCTTGTATTGTAAGTTTAGCACATCGGGAAAATTTTTTGGTCGACTGGCAACGTCATTTCGTTGACTTTTTTATAAAAAAACAGATAATACGACCAGCATTGAGGACGCCTAAAAACGTTTTGACATAACAAAAAGGAGGAAACAATGCGACGTTTCCGCTTCGTGTTAACCATTCTCTCGCTCTTTTCTGCACCGCTACTTTTTGCCCAGCAGAAACCAGTACCGGACGGGCCAGTGGTAGGAACTTCGATCGGGGGATTGTTCGCAGCCTCTCCGCAGGCAACAAAGGTCTGGGATATCTACCGCGATGGCGCAAATTGCTACGGGCAGGATCTTGGCACCGTGCTGCATCGTCAGGGCTGGGACCGCTGGTTGATATTTTATGGAGCGGTAAGCGACCAGTTTGGAGGGTTCACATCCTGTCCGGATACGCGCGTCTATCCCGCATGTGGAACCAACCTGGGCGACTATAGCGAAAACATCTGGCTCACCTGGAGCATGACTGACGGCAAAGAATTCGGGCAAGAGGCGGGCGTAAAACCGCCAGTTCTACTTCTCACTTCGCTGGACTTCGCCCGCTGGTACAATTCCCATTTGCCGCCCGATACGCCGATTCGTTACGTGGGTAATGGAACCCGGTGGCTCATCGGTGACCCGGCGGTGGGGGTGGGGGAAAGTGGCATCTGGTATATGTTTTTCGACACGCAGGGTGCCGGCTGTGGGAATGTTCCCGGTGTTTACGAGCCACAAAACGGCATCTATGTCGCGACAAGCGATTCCTGGCACAGCGATTGGGAGATACGAGGCAAGCCGACGCTTCCGGGGGCGCAGGAGTTCGTCTTTCCCTCGATATTCAGGGAGCCGGATACGGGGGAAATCTTTCTGTATTACGGCGATCGGAACGTGACTATTCGGGGAGCGAAAGTCGTTGATGACGGTACCGGGCTAACGCTTGAGCCGCTTAACGGTGGCAACCCGGTGATTTCCGATGGTTGTTGCCTTGCCGACCGCATTTCCGTTTTCAAATACAATGGCAAGTATTACGCGATCACCGACCGTTTTGGAGAGGGGAAGCCAGAGAGCATGAACACGCTGTACCTCCTCGGGCCGAGTGACAATCCCTACGGTTTCGATTGGAGCAAGAAAAAGTCCATTCTTGAGCGCCAAGACGGAACTTTCTACGACCAAAATCTATGGGCGCCTAATGTGGTTAGCCCCCTGGACGGGGACCCCGCCAATGTGCGCGTCTATTTCTGGGGAGCGGGTACGCCCGGGTGTTGGTTCGGCGGCCATGAAAGCGCCGGCCTCCTGGAATTTCCCGTAAGCCAGCTACCGTAATCAGACGCATTCACCCCGTAAGTCGAAAGACGAGCGGGGCTTTTTCTTTTATCCGCCGGAGCTCTATAATTACTTTAATGGTTGTTTATCTGGGCGCGGACCACCGCGGGTTTGAACTTAAAAGATCCATTGACCGATTTCTCGTGGACAGCGGCTATGAAGTGGAAGACGTAACTCCGCAAAAAAGCGAAGGGGACGACTACCCGGACGTGGCGGCGAAGGTTGCGAAAAAGGTACACAACAACCTTGGGCAAAGCAGGGGAATCATTATTTGCGGTTCCGGCGCCGGGGTGGATATTGTAGCGAACAAATTCCGGAAAATACGCTCCGTCTTGGGATTTTCGAATGACCAGGTGTTTGACGCGCGGCATGACGACAATGTGAATATATTATCGCTGTCTTCGGATTTCACGGATTATGAAGCAGCCAAGAATTTGGTCAGGGTTTTTTTGGAAACTAAATTTGAGGAAAAAGAAGAGCGATTCCAAAGGCGCCTTCAAAAAATTTTGGAAATTGAACGAGAAATAAGCGGGCCGGATATATATTCCGGATAGGCCTGCCGACCAGTGGACAGGATTGACAATCCCTTTTGGCGTTGCTATAATATAGCCCGAACTTAAAAATCCGGCAGACACTCCGCACGAGGGAGGTGATGCCATTGATTGGCTGAAGGTCCAAGCCCCCGGAATTGCCTCCGTCCAGAGTGGACGAGGGACTCGCGCAGAGACCAATTGTTCTCTTCGCCTGACCGGGGATATACCCGCACCTGCCGGACGAAGTCTCGCCGGCACACGCCAGACGCAGAAAGGGTAAGGCCTGATGCGACTCGAATCTTTGGTCCCCAGCGGCTCAAGCGGACCCTAAACGAGCCAGCCCCCGATACGTCAAAAACGTGCGGGGGCGTTTTAATTTTTACGAACACTTATTTTGGTTTATTATTTATAGGCACGTGTCCCGTTGGAAAATTTAGCAAATATGATATTTTGCATAAAACCAGTCCAATTGAGCCAGGCGGAGATTTTTAAATCAAAAGTCGTTTTTAATTTTCCAATGGGATGAACGGTCAGGAACTTCTCCGAACTTGGGTGGAAATAAGCCGCGGGGCGGCAAAACATAACTACGATATTTTCCGGGGGCTTTTGGATAAAAAGACCCGGCTCTGGGCGGTAGTTAAGTCCAACGCCTACGGGCACGGTCTTTTTGCTTACGCGAAAATCGCCGACAAATTTAAAATAGACGGTTTTTGCGTTGATTCGATAATCGAGGGACTTTCTCTCCGGCGGGAAGGTATCCGCAGGCCGATTCTGGTCTTGGGCCCGACCATGCCGGCCCAGCTTCCGGCCGCGGAAAAGACACAGGTAGCACTGAGCGCCTCTTGTATGGAAGATCTGGTCGCGCTCGCGAAGCTCAAAGAGCCGCCGGAATTCCATTTGAAATTGGATACGGGCATGCACCGACGGGGTTTTTACGAAGGGAATTTGCCAGCGGTGATAAAATTCCTGAAAACCAAACCAAAATTAGCCGCCCGCCTTACCGGGATATTCACCCACTTTGCTTCCGCCAAAGACCTGAACTATCCGAGCTACACGGATATGCAGCTTTCGCGATTTCAAAAAGGAGCGGAACGGATGAGGAAGGCCGGTTTTAATCTGGTGGAACACGCTTCCGCGACAGGCGGAGTGCTTATTAATAAAAATTATCATTTGGACGCGGTCCGGATAGGCATCGGACTATACGGACTCTGGCCGTCCAAAGAGCTGGAGGTCCAACTCGGCGGGGAAATCAAACTTCAGCCAATATTGGCCTGGAGGGCGTATGTGACGGAAGTTAAGAAAATAAAAAAAGGAGAATTTGTCGGCTATGACCTTACGGAGCGGGTACTCCGGAATACCGAGGCGGCGGTTGTGCCGGTCGGATACTGGCATGGATTTCCGCGCGCCCTTTCTTCGATAGGCGAAGTGCTTATCCGGGGAAAACGCGCCAAAGTTTTAGGGAGGGTTTCCATGGACCTGCTCGTGGTGGACGTGACGGACATTGGAGTTAAAGTTCACGATACGGTGACCATGATCGGGCGGAGCGGAAAAGAACAAATGACCGCCACGTATCTGGCCGAGCGCGCCGGAACCAGCCACTATGAATACGTGACCCGCCTCAACCCCCTTATGGAGAGGCGCGAAGTCGCATAGGTTCTAAAATGAAAAACCAGGATGTCAGCCACTATCTTTCGGGGACAAGCCGCGCGCGGCGGCAAAGAAAATTAGTTTATTGGTTTATTTTTGTTATTTCGGTTTTTTATTTGCTTTTTATAGGGTTTGGCGCGCTGGTTTTAAAAACCGGACTTTTCCGCGCGAAAGAAATAAAAATCGTGGGTAATCAGGAAGTGGCGGAATCGGACATTCGCATGGCGCTACAGTCCCAGGTTTTTGGAGGCCACTACCTATATTATCTTTTCGGATTTAATAATCTTTTGATTTGGCCGGATCACATAGAAAACCCGGACAAATTTTTGCCGCAGATAAAATCTTTAGACGTAGATAAAAGTTATTGGGCGAAAACCATTGCCGTCCGGGTTACCGAAAGAACTCCTTATGGTATTTGGTGCGCTTCCGCGCGCGGCGAGGCGTGCTTCTGGTTCGACGACAGCGGAAAAATTTTCAAAAAAGGGCCGCTAAGCCAAGGGAATCTTATTAAAACAGTCACCGACCTTTCCGGCCGGCCACTCGGACTGAATGGCTACGTCCTGCCCGCGGATTATTTTTTGAACCTCCGTTCTATTTTTGAGGCACTGGATGAAAGCGGACTCGGCGTGAAATCCGTGGAGCTCAAGGACCTGGGACTCGAAGAGGTGACCGTGAATACGGTTGATGGCCCGGCAATCTATTTTAGTTTGCGATTTCCCTCAAACTGGACACCAACCATTCTCACAGAGCTTATGAGCAAAAACATCTTTGCGAAACTGAAATACGTGGATCTGCGGATAGAGAACCGCGCTTACTATAAATAGTTAACGTAATTTGTAGATGAAAATGGAAGTTCCGGCGCGGAAATCCGGCGGAGGCACGCTGCCCCACTCTTTGGCTCTCGGGCGGATGGCTTCAAGCCAGGAGTATTCATCCTTCGGGGCGCGGGTCTGGTCGGGGATGAGCTTAGAGAAAGCGCCTTCAAGCGTATTTACGGAAACCGCGAGCCAATTTATACCGAAGTCCGCCGGATTGCCCTTGTCCGATGACCAGTTAACTTCTTTGTCGCCCAGATAATATTCGGGTGAACCGCCGCCGAAATAATCCACGGCAACTTTTTGGATTTCCGGATGCGTATTCACGAAATCCCGGAGCCGGAGGAGGTCCTGTCCCCAGTCGTAATTGGAATCGGTTACGTAGCGGTACCCTCCGGAGACGCCGCCGCCGAGTTCGTTGAAATAAGAAAGGAAGTACGGATAAGCGATAAATATTTCAATAACCGACCAGGCGCAAAGAACCAAGACAAGAATTTTTTTCCATGCCTTTTTGCCGTCATCCACCCATCGCTTCCATGCGCCGGTCAGTAAAATATAGATAAGGGGTATAGTCGGCAAAAGATGGCGCACGCCGATATTCAGGGGACTTTTCATGCTCCAGCCCCAGTAGAGAAGGATGAACAAAAACAACGCCAGTTCCACAAAACGATTTTCCAAAAATCTCGAAAATTTTTTCTTCCATGTTTCCGCCGGATCCACGAAGGCGCGCCGGATACCTAGGGCCGCCAAAACAATTCCGAAAAGAATCGCGAACATTGCCGGCAAAGTTTCTTTAATAGAGAAGACGAGCGGGAAGTAGGTTCTGGACCCGGTTTTAGAGAGGTCGCCTAAAAAGTAAGAGCTGTTTCCGCCGGCGGCTCGCTGGACAGTCATGAGGACGCCAAGCGCGTACTCGGCGAACGGGCGAGTTATCTCGTATTTGCTCGCCCAGATAGTGAGTTCCGCGGGGCAACGGGAAAGTTTACAAAAAGTTCCGGTCGCGGTCGGTCCGTTGCCGTAGGAGCTAAGGAGAGTCACCGTTTCAGCCGCCTGCCGTTCCGGAGGATAATTACGGGTAAAAAGAAAATACACCGGGTAAACGATAACGACATAACCGATGGCGAATATAGCGGCGGTTCCCACGAGTTTGCGCCAGGCGAAAAACAAAAACGGGCGCAATTTTTTTATTCCGCTGAGTTGATCTTCCCAGGCGAGTTTGGCGGCCCAAACAAGCGCCAAAACTATGAAGTAGGGGACAAGAAGAGCAGTGGAGAATTTGCAAAGTTCCGCTACGCCGAAGGCCAATCCGGCGAGGAATAAAGTTTTTTGGCTCGGGTGAAGCAGATATTTCAAAAAAGTAATAGCGCCCAAGAGCACGCCAAAGGTCGCCGCAATGTCGGTTGTTACATAGTGACCGTGCGCGAGAATCGTCGGAGAAAGAGCGAAAAGAAGGGTCGGCCAAAGCGCCCAAGCTTTTCCGAAAAGTCTGGAGGCAAGAGCATAAACCAAAAGCGCCGTGAGCAATGTCAATAAAATCGGGAAATACCTCGCAACCCGGACTATGGAGTCGGGATCGTTGCCGGACCCATAGAGAAATGCCCGCCCCATGTCCCACTGGCCGTTCAGTTCCGTAGCCCAAGCTGGGTTGTCGGTCGGAAAGGCGGGATTCAGGAAAATAACCGGAAGGGCAGCCAGGGCCTTTAAGAGCGGGGGGTGTTCGGGATTCAGGCGATAATCGAGATTATGGACGTAACCGTAGCCGGCCGGAATATGAGCGAGTTCGTCCATAATCGCGGAATCTCCCGCGGAAACCTTGAGCATAAGGATTGCCGCTGCCGCAAGTATAACCACGAGCACACGGGCGCTAGATCTTTCCCAAAAAGTTTCTTCCATAAGATTAATTATAGCAGTTTTTAATTGGCCGGATGTAAGATAAAATGTGTATAGATGAAAATCCCGCGGAAAAACATATTCAAAAAATTTGCCGATATTAGAAACCCAAAAGCCCTGAGAGCGGAAAATGAAAATCCGGAATCGCCCAAGTCGGAATCGGCAAAAAAAATTGCGGTTATTGCTCCGAGAACGGAAACAAAACCCAAGCGGCACTTTCCTTGGGGAACGCTCGCCACGGGGGTGATAGTCCTGGTCGTATTCGGCGGAGGATTTTTCCTGTTTTCCAGGTACGAAGAGAAAAAAAATCTGCTTCAGGAAGCGCAGCAAAAATTAAACGAGGCGGGCTTCGGGGAAAATCTTAATTTCTCCGGCTCATTCAAGATTACGAGTTTTAAAGATGTGACGAAGCTTTGGCCACTCATAAAAGGGAGCTTCGGCGCATATCAAGGCCTTGGTCAGGTTGCGAGCGTGGCGCTCGCGCTTAGCGAAGACATCACTAAGCTCCAGGAAACCGTTTCGGAAAACTTGTCCGGAGCCAAAAACGGAGCGACCCTCGCGGCACTTAAAGACGTAAAAGCCGATTTGACAGCCATGCGCGAAGCAGCAGACAAGGTGGACGCGACAAGCCCGGAGTTAAAAAACTTTTTGCCCATACCTCCGGATCAATATGTGACGTTGAAGTACGAGTTGCGCTTTTGGGAAGAAACGGCGGGCAATTTGGTAAATTGGCTTTCCTCTTCGGACAGGAATGTGGTTATATTTTTGCAAAATTCTTCGGAACTCCGGCCAACCGGCGGCTTTTGGGGAAGTTTTGCCGAAGCACAATTAAGCGGGGGCGACATAGTTTCTTCCACCGTCCGGGATATCAACGAAATAGACAAAACTCTCCCAACCAAAACCGTGCCGCCCAAACCCCTACAGCTAATAACTACAAACTGGAAAACCGCGGACTCCAACTGGTTTTTTAATTTTCCGGATTCCGCCGCGGAAGCGAAGAAATTTCTGGATTCTTCAAAGTTGTATTCTTCGCTCGGCAAAAAAACCGATTTCGTAACAGCTCTGACACCGAGAGTGGTAAGCGACCTTCTCGCCCTTACCGGACCGATTACGGTTTCTTCGAGCAAGATTGCGGTGGACGAAAATAATTTTTTGCCGTCTATCCAGGAAGAGGTGCAGGCCGGACAAAGCGCCGGTTCAGGCCAGGCGAAAAAGATACTCAAAGACCTTTTCCCGGCCCTTGTCCTAAAACTCCAGGCGCTCGGACCCGACAAAAAAAATC
>Ga0315281_10013665_pt1 | contig 10970 bp, 6 predicted proteins | sample YL17G07_0_MG_FD_204540 | JGI IMG/M metagenome (GOLD analysis project Ga0315281, IMG submission 204540) | Sediment microbial communities from Yellowstone Lake, YNP, Wyoming, USA - YL17G07_0 | ecosystem: Environmental > Aquatic > Freshwater > Lake > Sediment | place: USA: Wyoming | collected... | reverse complement strand
TGAAATTATTAGCAATCAGGATGAATATAACTGGATGATCGAGCTAGACGGTCAAGTTATTGGAAATGTCCACATTGATAGCATAAAAGAAACCAGCACCAACTTTGGAGCAAAAGCCGGAAATTACGGCATACTCATCGGTGATAAAAAATTCTGGGGAAAAGGTATTGGTCAACACGTTACATCGGTTGTTCTTGAATGGGCTTTTTCAAAAGGTGGCTTTGAAATCGTTTCATCTAAAGTTCTTAATGAAAACTTGCCAAGTATAAAATTGCACAAAAAACTTGGCTTCGAATACACTGGTCAAAGCCCGTATGAAGGCAAAATTGAAGGAAAATCAACTGAGTGGCAAAACTTCAAGATAACAAAACAAAGCTTTCATCATTTATAAACGAAATAATCAAACAGCGGACAACAGCGCACAACCGGTTCGCCTGCGGGACTCCCAAATTTTTTGCAATTTGACTTATTTTCCCTTTAGCAATAGGATATTAACGCCTTCAACAATACAAAATATGGCTAAATTAAATCTAAAATACGCTGTCTGGCAAGAAGGGAAATATTATGTTTCCCAATGTCTCAACGTAGATGTTTCCAGTTTTGGCAAAACCCAAAAAGAGGCTTTAAAAAATTTGGAGGAAGCTTTAGAACTCTATTTCGAAGAGTCAAAAGCGCCAAAAGTGACAAAGATCATGAATGTTCACATTGTTTCTGGATCTTTAAATAATGCCTAAATTACATTCATCAAAAGTCCTTGAACAAAAGGGCTTTGTTTTTGTTTCTCAAAAAGGAAGCCACATAAAATATCGCAAAACTGGAAAACCCACATTAACAACAATTATCCCTGCAAATAAAAAGGAAATACCAGAAGGAACTTTCAGATCAATCCTAAGGCAATCAAACGCAACTGAAGAAGATTTCAAAAAGAAAAAAATAAGCCAAATTGCAAAAACTTCGGTTACGCCGCAAACATTATCGGAAATAAAAAATTATCTCTTCATATGGACAACATTAGTTATTCAACAATCAAAGAAGCAGAAGAAATTGAAATTTTGCGCAACAAAAAATCCTTTAATTATACATACGATCAGGCCACAATTGAATCACTCAAAAATCACTTCGCCTTAAAGGACAGTTTATATATTCTTGCAAAAAATAATGAGGCATTTGTGGCCTTCTGCTCTTCTGACAGAGGCTGGTGGGAAAATAACTATTTCTTCATTAGAGAAATACTTGTCGATCCAAGGTTTCAGAAGCACAATATTGGCAGTGAAGTTATGAGTAGATGCATAGAGCACGCCAAGCATAAAGGTGCTATAGGCATTGTAACTGAGACCGCTTTTGAAAATATTCCGATGCAAAAGCTTTGCGCAAAATTTGGATTTCAAGAATGGGACAATCCGCAATGGAAAGAAGGAATAACTTACAAACTAATGTTTTGACCATCAACCCCGATAATTTTTTACATCCGACAACAGCGGCCAAACGGCATTAAAACGCCGTTTAGCCGCAAACGTTATGTGAAATAGTGAAATAGCGCATTAGCAGTTCGCTCGCTTGATTTACACTTTATGAACACAAAATAAAAAATGATGTATTTTATTATTTAATTTGGAGAAATGGCGTAGAATTACCCCGAATTAATTCAAATCCTCATGCCAAACGCCCTCACAACCGGCTACCACCCATTCCTCGCCAAAATCCTCAAAAAAATCCAGACCGCAAGATACGAAATGCTCAAAGCAGTCAACAAAGAGACTGTGAATTTGTATTGGGGCATCGGTAAAATGGTCAGTGGAAAAGTTGAGCAGGAAAAATGGGGCATGTCGATCGTTGAAAGGCTTTCCAAAGACCTGCAAGTTGAATTTCCAGGGATTCGAGGGTTTTCCGCCTCAAATATTTGGCGAATGAAAACCTTTTATGAAGCCTATACAGAAACCAAAAAACTCGCACCACTGGTGCGAGAAATCGGCTGGGTCCAAAACTGCATAATCATCGAGAAATGCAAAGATGTTCTTGAGCGAGAATTTTACATCAGACAAACCAAAGAAAAAGGCTGGTCCAAACTGGATCTTATCGAAAAAATCCAGCAAAAATATTATCGCAATAACCTTCTTGTCCAAAACAATTTCCATAAAACCGTCCCTCATAACCTGAAATCACGAATAGCCTGGGAATTTGTCGATGATTACAACATCGAGCTTATCAATCCTGATCAACCCATCTCGGAAAAAGAACTTGAAAACGCCATCATCGAAAACATCGTAAAATTCCTCCAGGAAATGGGCGGAAGTTTCGCGTTTGTTGGCAGACAGTTCAGACTGGAATATGACGAAAAAGAATATTTCATCGATCTGCTGTTTTTCAACTTCAAGCTCAACTGTTATGTCGCATTCGAACTCAAAGCAAGAGAATTTGACCCAAGAGATATCGGCCAATTACAGATGTACTTAATGCTCGTAAATAAACAGGTAAAAGAAAAACATCACCATCCAACAATCGGAATTATCGTCTGCAGAAAAAAGAACCGAACCATTGTGGAATATATGCTCGCAGAAACCAAACAGCCGATGGGAGTTTCCACCTTCAATCAGTACAAAAATCTCCCGGCAAATATAGCCAAATACTTGCCAAGCGAAGCAGACATTATCAAAAGACTGGGAAATTTAACAGACGACAGAATAAAGTAAAAGAGTCTACCTTGACTTCCCCACCCCAATAAATATAATACGAAAGCCTCGCGCGCAAGCAGCGGGTGCGGCTATGGGAGTGTGCAAAACATCAACCGTCCCGCAAGGCGGGACTCCACCATTTATAATTCATAATTTATAATTTTTAATTAATAAAATCCATGTCCGACGACCTCAGTAAACTGCGTAACTTCGGGATTATTGCACACATCGATGCCGGTAAAACCACCACCACCGAACGCATCCTCTTTTACACCGGCAAAAACTACAAAATCGGTGAAGTGCACGAGGGCGCGGCAACCATGGACTGGATGGAACAGGAACGAGAACGCGGAATTACGATTACCTCCGCCGCAACGACCTGCGCCTGGAAGGAATGCCGCTACAACATCATCGACACTCCCGGGCACGTGGATTTTACCGCTGAAGTCGAACGTTCTTTGCGCGTACTGGATGGAGGCGTCGTGGTGTTTGACGGATCCCAAGGCGTTGAACCCCAGTCTGAAACTGTTTGGAGACAAGCGGATAAATACGAAGTCCCCCGCATGGCTTTCGTGAACAAAATGGACAAAATCGGCGCGGACTTTTACATGTCCCTCGATTCAATTTTTGAACGGTTGAGTAAAGAGGCCGTGGCCGTCCAGTTGCCGATCGGTCAGGAAAACACTTTCAGCGGCGTGATTGATCTGGTGGAAATGAAAGCTTTCGAGTTTGAAGGAAAATTCGGAGAAATCATCAAGGAAATCCCGATTCCTGAAGATATGAAGGCCAAATGCGAAGAATACCGCCACCGTCTGGAGGAAAAAGTTTCCGAAATGAACGACGACCTCATGGAAAAATATTTGAATGGCGTAAGACTCACCAAAGAAGAAATCGTGAGCGGCATGCGCAAAGCGGTGGTAAAAAACAAACTCTACCCGGTGTATTGCGGTTCGGCGCTCGCCAACAAAGGTGTTCAGCTAGTGCTTGACGGCGTGAACGCCTATCTTCCTTCCCCGCTCGACATCGGCTCGGTCAAAGGAACAAACCCCGACACCGGAGAAGAAGAAGATCGCACCATGGAAGAAAACCAGCCATTCTCCGCCCTGATTTTCAAAATCATGACGGATCCGTTTGTGGGAAAACTCGCCTACTTCCGCGTCTACTCCGGGAAACTCGCATCAGGAAGTTACGTGTTGAACAGCAGCACCGGCAACAAAGAACGTATCAGCCGTTTGATCCAGATGCACGCCAACAACCGCAACGAAATCAAAGAAGTTCATGCCGGCGACATTGCCGCGACCGTTGGGTTGAAAGGAACCTTCACCGGCCACACGCTCTGCGATGAAGACAAGCCAATCATTCTCGAATCCATCACCTTCCCTGAACCGGTCATCCAGATCGCCATCGAACCAAAAACCAAGGCCGATCAGGAAAAAATGGGCATCGCTCTCCAGAAACTCGCCGAAGAAGATCCGACTTTCCAGGTCAAATCCAACGAAGAAACCGGACAAACCCTCATCGCCGGAATGGGAGAACTTCACTTGGACATTATCGTTGACCGCATGAAACGCGAATTCAAAGTGGAAGCCAACATCGGCCGCCCGCAGGTTGCCTACCGCGAAACCATCACCACGGAAGTTGACGCCGAAGAAAAGTACGTCAAACAGTCCGGCGGTCGCGGTCAGTACGGCCACGTCAAAATCACGCTCTCACCAAACGAACCCGGAAAAGGCTACGAATTCGTCAACAAAGTCGTCGGAGGAAAAATCCCACGTGAATTTATTCCAGCCGTGGACAAAGGAATTAAAGAAGCCCTCACCCGCGGAATCCTCGCAGGCTACCCGGTCGTGGACATTAAAGTCGAACTCTACGACGGATCCTACCACGACGTGGATTCCAATGAACTTGCGTTCAAAATCGCCGGATCGCTGGCCTTCCAAAAAGGCGCCCGCCAGGCCTCCCCGGTCATTCTCGAACCAATCATGAAAGTGGAAGTCACCACACCGGAAAACTTCTTCGGAGACGTCATGGGCAACCTCAGCTCAAAACGCGGCCAAATTTACGACACCACCAACCGCGGCATGGCCAAAGTCATCCACGCCCGCGTCCCATTGGCAGAAATGTTCGGCTACGCCACCGACCTCCGCTCCATGACCCAAGGCCGCGCCGCCTACTCCATGGAATTCGACCACTACGAAAAAGCCCCAACCAACGTCGCGGAAAAGATTATTGCGGACAAGGCGAAGTAATAGACGAACCAAAACGATCAAGATTTCAAAAGAGCGACCCGCATACGGCCGCTCTTTTTTCAACTACGATCGAGATAACTCCTCCCATTCTTCCTTATCAACATCACAAATAATGCGTCCATCAGCTTCCAAAGAAAATCCACATGAATAATTATCAGATGTTGTAACACTGGCGCGCCGCGCATTCATATCAATTTTTTCCCGATGACCAAGGTATCTAATTCCCAAAGCATTAGCATCGACAAGCTGTTTCAAATCCTGAACTGTTAATGCAGTTCTCAACAGGGGAGATGTTCGGGAACCTTCTTGAGACATTTTTGACATAGCATCTGCCATGCTTATACCCAGAACCGACACCTGCTGCTTCAAATCAGTTAATTGCTGAATCACCGGAATAGTCTTTCCCTCAAATTCAGCAAGCCGTTTATTCTCTTTGATTGAAGCTAGCAGAAACTGAAGATGCTCACCCCCATTTTCCAACAGGTCGATAACATCCTCAATAACTAAACCAACCCTTTGGGCGGCTATTGAAATCTTTTGTCCCTGTTCCGCAGAAACTTCCGGAACCTTTGGTTCTTCTCGATAAGCCATAAAATAATATTGATGAAGTAATAAAAGGCACGAAAATTAACACCAAAACCCGACTCAGTCAACAAAATCCCGCCTTCTCACCTTCTCACCCCCGAATCCCCGATTCCCATTCTTCTACAACCTACAACCATAAACCCTCCGGGTGTTGACAAAATCAATAAATAAGATAAGATACCAATCTTTACAGCCAAAAAGCTCGAAATATGCCAATACTAGCGCCTCCGGGACAACCTGACGAAAATGCAGACCTGAAAGAACGGAGATATGAAGGGAGAACCTTCGGCAATATTCTGCCGGAAGGCTCAATTATCCGGCGCATCATTGAAGATACCCACAGCACCATCGAATACGGCGAAAAAACCTGGACAACCGGCCAGACCGTCCGTGATCTCTTCCAAAACCATCTCGACGCCAATACCCAGCGCCAGTTCGATACCATCGTAGCCACGGTTCTGGATATGGAAAAACTGGAAGATTCAACGTTTGATCCGAAAGATTTTGACGAACTTACCTATCAGCTTTTCATTTTTTATAAAAGTCTTCATGACATCGGGAACGAAGCTAAAAGTAGATATCAGAAATTATTTGATAAATACCGGGGTAAGAACTTCCCTTTTAAGCCCGAATTCATCAAACAAAACGGAAAAATCAATATGAAGGCCCTGTGTGAAAAGCTTGGAGGAATCAAGGAAAACCGGCCGGAAGTGGTCTATCAACTCATCGACACAAAAAATCCGGCGGCACCTGAAGAGTTCGTCGAACTTGAAGACCTGCGGACTATGGAAAAATACCAGGAAATACATAGAAAACAGTTCCGCTACCAGATTATTGCCGTAAAAATTTTAGATGAGGGGTCGGGGTTCGACTCCAAACTCACGGCGTTCTATAAAACCACCAAAACGGGCAAAAGGCATCTGCGCGGAAAATTCGGCGAAGGAGCCAAAATGAGCGAAATCCATATCCTGAGGAACGGAGGCAAAGTGCAGTTCAGATCCGCGTACAGAATCAAAGAAAACAACGAAACAAGAAACATTACCTGGCAGGGACGACCCGTCATCAATGGCAGCGGAATCGTCAAACTCAAGGGTGTCGAAACGAACTGTCCAGAGAATGGTCAGGACGAAAACGAAGGTTCAAGCACAACAATCAATATCCGCGATGCTCAACCTCAATTCCAGAGTGATATCAGGAATCATCTGGATCCGCGTCTTACCAACAACGGCATTGGAACCAACTGTCTGGAATACGGCTCAAATAAGTTCCGATATCCCATTGGACCTTTTCGCATGAAACCCATGGGAGTCTGCCCTGAACTCGCTCCAGACTACCAGTACGTTCAAGGACTACTCGTAACCGCGCTATCCGATACAATGATGCCCATTTTCTCGTACGATTTTCTTGATCATAAAGTACTGGCCGGAAGAGATCGCAATCAACTCGATCAAAATAACATCGGGCATGCAATCCATTCTTTCTGGTGCGATTGCGAATCACCGGAGCTATGGAGAACATTCATAGGCCGCATCGCCATCGGTAGAAAACACAATTTCAGCGAAGAAAATATACTGGAAACTTTTTTGAAGACCCCTGACTACTTCCCCAAAAAACACGCTCCCAATAAAATCGTCATGGAAGAACTCCCAAAAATCATCGGAATGGTTGAGGGAAAGAAAAACATTATTCTGACAAAAAATGAAGCGCAAAATCCGGCAAACCAATCAATGCTCTTAACATTAAAAAACAAAGGATATCACCAGGTGGAAACTGACAATAAAATAAGTACAAGTTTCAAAGGTTTCAACGATTATTACAAAGGCCGTTATGAAGCTTTCAGTCTTGAAGAAATCCGCAACGACAAAGATATTGTGGAATCCATCCCCGAACAGGATGAACGGACCAGTTTTGCCGAAACTCTCACAACACTGGCCTGGACTGAAGTTAACGGGCTTCTTCGGAAATATGCTCCGGACAAGAAACTCAATTGTCGGCGTCAGCCGGTTTATCTGGAAGCGGTCGAAGGGGACCGTGAACGTATGGTGGAACTGGATTTTGACGATGAAAAAAAAGAGTTTATCCTCATCATCCGCCCGGACCTGCTTGAAAAATTTCAAAAAGCGGGAAAAGGCGCGGACTATTGGCAACGCATGATCGAAGTGGAACTTCTGGCAACGCTCGACCGGCACATTGCTTTCCACGGATCCCCGAATGCCCTGTTATACGCCCAACAAAACGCTCAGGAGCTTCTCGACGCCTCACTCCGGCCGGAACATAAGGACATGGCCCAGGTACCGGACAGTTTCGATCATACCGTTTCAGTTTCTACTGAAATTGACGGACAAATTCGTGAAATATCCGAAGAAGATTACCGTGCGGATCTGGAATACTGGGATACGTACCAGACAGCACGCCATTTCAATCTGACAATGGACAATCTGAAAACACTGGGTAAAATTTATAATAAACAGAAAAGTCATTGGAGATACGATAAGATCAAATCACTCTTAGAAAGAAGAATCATTGTTATAAACGGGAAAGCCGGTTATCTGGTTGAAAAGGAAAAACAGTGCTCTCCGAGAAATGACTATCAATGGTGCAAAAAAAGCCTGGATAATTTCGAGATCATTGGAGAAGTGGATGAAAACAAACTCTATCATATCGGGAAAAAAATCGTCATGCCTTTTGATCTGCCCGAAGGAACAGTTATCAAAACACCCCAGGGGAAAACGCTCGTATTTTATGCTGGGCAGATGCTAAATTTCGATAAAAACAGCCTCGTCCTCGACAATTTCCAGGACTCTCTCCATTTTGACAACGGCTGTGTGGTAATGGATGTTACGGGATATGGAAAAATTCAGGATGAAGTAAATACCTTCAAGCAAAAGTTTCACGGCCTGGAAATCACATATCCGTCAAAAACCGCTGCGCTGACGGACGAACTGCAGTCTGGAATCATCGAAACGCCGCTTGCGGTTGATTATGGCATCCATGAATGGGATGAGCCTATCCGCGTTTTTCAGGACATTGTTCAAAATCACATCGATTCTTCTCCGGACGGTACCATTGAAATTGAGTATGAAGTGCAGAGAAAAGACGAACGTCAATGGATGAAGGGAGAACAAATAAAGAAAACAGATCGAATAGTCGGTATCTCCGTCATGGACGGAGGAAGTGGATATCTTCCCAATGACCTTGGGACGATGGGTAAAAGCAGCAAAAAAAGCCCATTTTTTGCAGGGAAGTACGGTGAAGGCCAAAAACTAATCGCGGCCGCAGCCGTGAGAAACGGTCTGGATTTAATGTACTCATCAATGGCACAGACCGCACGCGGACCGGAGTACTGGGAGGCGCAGGTTGGAACCAAAAATGAACAATTCTATGTTGAAGGGAAAAAACAGTCGACTGGACGGGTTATTTATAACGTCAAAACTTCCGGGCATAAAAAAGACAAAGGCTGGAATTCAAAAACCGGACTCCGACTGCCGGACAACCGCACAGGCGAAGACAAAGAGTGGCAAAAGTGGCTCACCATTCTCGATCCGAGAAAAAAAGACCAGCGCGGCAATGGAGGGTTGAGTCGTTACGTGTTAAACCTCCGCAAACCGGGAAATCCAAATATTATTGACATGGGGTACATGCAGATCCTCCTCGATGAACCCGGGTCAGTGTATGAAAACGGGTTGCTCATCAATGAAAAACACCGCAAAGGCCTGGTCAGTAGAGTTGTAGGCTATAACGTACCGGAAGTCTCCGCAACCCGGGAAAGAAATGTCCCGGATCAGTATCGTTTGAAACAATACATCCAACACGCCATGCGCGAATGCCGGGATCCCTACTACCTCCTGGCGCTCACGAACGCATTCAAAGAACGTTACTGTAACGCTGAAAGCATATCGAAAAAAAAATCACAATTCATCCAGGAGGATGACCTTGATTTGGCCAACTTCGTGAATGAAGACGAAAAACCTTTTCTGAGCTGGACATTGTGGCAAATAATAGTTCAAAACCTTTTGCCGGAATACTACATCCACTGTGAACGGAAATTTAATAACGAGTTGAACAAATATGGTAACCTGGAAGGAAAGGACGGCTTTAGAGGAAATGTTGCACAAATGAGAGAACGGGATAAAATCTGGACTACACTTACGAATATTGCACATCTGCCGGCTGACCGGATTATTCACCTCTCGGAAGAAAATTACTGCGGAGGATGGGGGAAAATATTTCCGACAGCCGTAAGTTATTTGGAAAAATTAAGCCGGAAGAAAGTGGAAACCAGTAAGGATACCATAAACAAACTGTCCAGAATTGTGATAGAGAGCGCAAAAATCATTCTTACAACAATGAATAAAATGGTGGATGACAAGGTTCAAAGTGAAACTCTTCAGGCAGTCCTGACGGATTCAGATCCTCTTCTCATTGATGAACAAAAACTCAAAAAAGTCATGGAATGTGTAGATTTTATATCCTGGATATTTTCAAATGAAGAGGAATTGAAGTCGGAAGAAAAACTTTTCGTTGCACCGGGTGAATCCGGCTACCACGGCATTGCTTCCCAACTGGGAATCGGAATCAACGAAAAACTGCTTGTTGAAGGCGATCACAGGAAACTCATCAGTACAATCCGTCATGAACTCCTTCATAAGTTTACCGGACTTTCAGACTACACCCGCGGCTACATCGCATTGCTGCTGCAAATGGTAAAGGACAACAGCGAAACAAAATCCTGTCAACAAAACACCACAACAAACTCTCATTAATCAAAAACATTTGCTACAATGCCGGCACACCTATCCGCTAGCAAATTTCATTCATGTCCCAATCCGAAATCGGCGTCGTCGGCCTCGCCGTCATGGGCGCCAACCTTGCCCGCAACTTTGCAAGCCGCAACATCCACACTTCCGTCTTCAACCGCACCTACGAAAAAACGGAATCACTCTTGAAAGATCACGGCAATGAATATCTCCACGGATTTCAGGAATTGAAAGACTTCATCGGCTCGCTGGAAAAACCCCGCCGGGTACTCATCATGGTCAAAGCCGGCCAGCCGGTTGACGATCTGATTACCCAACTCACTCCCCTTCTTGAAACAGACGACATTATTATGGACGGCGGAAATTCCGACTACCGCGACACCATCCGCCGCACAAAAGAACTCGAACCCAAAAGCCTGCACTTTGTGGGCATGGGCGTTTCCGGCGGGGAAGAAGGCGCCCTCAAAGGCCCAAGCATCATGCCCGGCGGCAGCGATCATTCCTGGAACGCGCTCAAACCTCTGCTGGAAAAAATCGCCGCGCGCGACTTTGACGGCAACGCCTGCGTCACGCACGTGGGCACGGACGGCGCCGGCCACTTTGTAAAAATGGTTCACAACGGAATCGAATACGCCGTCATGCAAATCATGGCCGAAGCCTACGACTTCCTCCGCAAATGTTACAAACTGGAAGCCCCGCAAATCGCC
>Ga0315281_10013664_pt1 | contig 10970 bp, 9 predicted proteins | sample YL17G07_0_MG_FD_204540 | JGI IMG/M metagenome (GOLD analysis project Ga0315281, IMG submission 204540) | Sediment microbial communities from Yellowstone Lake, YNP, Wyoming, USA - YL17G07_0 | ecosystem: Environmental > Aquatic > Freshwater > Lake > Sediment | place: USA: Wyoming | collected... | reverse complement strand
TGGGAAGCCTTCGAGTCTCTCATTCTCGGCGTTTCGTTGGGTTCCTTCACACCCGGACAGATCGGCGAGCTTGGAGGCAGATTCATGCGCCTTACAAACTGTAAGTCCGCCCATGTTGTGGGTCTCGCAATCCTGGACCGGACTCAGCTGTTTCTCGTGCTTGCGATGAGCGGTCTTACAAGCTATGCATTCATCGCTATCGAAAATACGCTAGCGGCGGTCGGTGTGAGCCTCGTGTCGGTCGCAGTGTGCCTATTCTTGTTCTTCAAGCTGGACTGGACGCAAAAACTCCTGGCCGTTTTTGATTTCAAGTTCCTCCGGAGCGAATGGTTCGCAGATTTTCTCGAGTCCTTTGGCTTTTTGAAGAACCATCACATCCTACCCGCACTTTCTTATTCTCTCGCGTTCAGTTTCGTCCTCTATCTCCAAATGTACTTCCTGCTCAATGCGTTCGGCCACGTCGACCCCTGGACGGCGTTTCTCGGTTTCTCGGCCATGATGTTCTTCAAATCTCTGCTCCCGATATCGATAGGAGATATTGGAGTCAGGGAGGCTAGCACCGTGTACTTCTTCTCTCTGCTTCATGTCCCGAGCGTCATCGCCCTCAATGCTTCCATTATGATGTTCGTGATCAATCTCATCATTCCGACTATATTGGGTGTTTTCTTTCTCCCTTCAAAACTTCCATTGAAATCTGCTGCGGTCGAACCGGGCAAATGATTCTTACAGGGTTCCTTCTCCTTGTTTCCTTCGGAGCGTTTTACTCCTGGTTTGTCCTCCGCGTGTGGTGGGGCCTTTCAAATCTCGGCCCGCAATCAGTCCCGAACAAGCGAATTCCCTTCGTGAGCGCCGTCGTCGCAGCAAGGAATGAGGCTGGAACCATTGAGAAATGCATTTCAGCGATCCTGGAGCAAAATTATCCCGGGAACAAATTCGAAGTCATTGTCGTGGACGACAACTCGACTGATTCCACGGCAGATCTCGTCAAAAAAATGTCAAAGAAGTTCAAAAATCTCCGTCTATACAAATTGAGTTCCCGCCGCAGTGAATCCATCGGACGCAAACCGGAGTCCATCGCGCTGGCTGTTTCTGTGGCAAAGGGTGAAATTATTCTCACGACCGATAGCGATTGCCAGGTTCCGAGAACATGGCTGAAGTCCATGACAAAGGATCTTACCGAGGACGTCATGTTTCAAGCAGGACCGGTTGTTGAGGCGCAAACGGGTTCATTCCTGAACAAATTGGAATCGCTCGAATTTATGAGCCTGATTGTCACGGGCGCAGGCCTCATCGGTGCAGGCAGGCCGATCATCTGCAATGGAGCAAACCTCGCTTACCGTAAATCAGCATTCAACGCTGTGCGAGGATTCAAAGGCACGGCAAGCTCTAATGACGACGAAACGCTGATGCAGCGCATATTCAACAGAAACATCGGAAAAGTAAGGTTTGTCGCCGACCCTGACGCCGTCGTCCGGACGGAGTCAAACAACAACCTTTGGAGTTTTCTGAAACAACGCCAGCGCTGGGCTGCAAAGAAAGGCCGCTATGAAGATAAGACGATTCTGGCGGAACTCGTCCTGTTGTACTTTTTTTGCTTCGTTCTTCTCGGTACGGCAGGAGCTTCCTTCTTCGTGCCTGAGTTGAGAATCCCCGTTGCCGGTGTCTTCGGCGTGAAAATCGTCCTCGATTACCTCGCTATGCACAGGGGAAGTCGTCTCTTGAAACAGAAATTGAACGGGTTGGTGTTTCTCGTTGCAGAGCTTTTCCATGTTCCGTATATTGTGTTCACTGGCGCTGTAGGACAGTTTGTTCCGCAGGAATGGAAAGGCCGATCACTTGACCGATGAGAATCTCAAACAGCCGAATACACAAGTTTTTTTTCCCTTCATTCACGTACAAAACAAATTCCCCCGCCATTCATTTGACGTTTGACGACGGGCCCCATCCTGCCGCTACCCGGGTAGTCCTTCAGCTGTTGAAATCGAGAAATGCCAAGGCGACTTTTTTCCTCGTGGGGAAGAACATCGAAAACGTTCCTGCCATTGCAAGGCAAATCGTCGACGAAGGCCATTCGGTCGGGAACCACACGTTCGACCACTCACTGCTCGTGATGCGGTCGAGAGGTTTTGTGATCGATCAGCTGCAACGAACCGAGGAAGCGCTGCTCAAGGTGACCGGCAAGAAAACCAGGCTTTTTCGCCCTCCTTATGGATTCATAGATTACCGGAGTGCTGCCATCGTCAGGCAAAGAGGATATGACGTCGTGATGTGGACAAAGGATCCCGGGGATTTTCTGCAAATAGAAAACCAAATTGTTGTACGAAGGGCGACCGAAGGCATCGGAGCAGGGTCCATCCTTCTTCTGCACGACAATATGAAGACATCCAACAAAGTCTCCGAAATCCTGGAAGGCATTCTGGACAAGCTCAACGATCACGGATTCACCTTTTCCGCCCTTCCCTCATGATTTCTGAATTATTCCTTATTCTTAGCGCAATGTGCTATGTCGTCCAGGTAGCGATTCTTGTCACGGGATTGCGAAAGACGAAGAAAATCTCCAGCACTTCCCTTCCGAAGGTGTCGGTGGTGATTGCGGCGCGGGACGAGGAACTCTACCTCGCGGATTGTCTTCGATCCGTCACAAACCAAACGTATCTCAAAGAGAACCTGGAAATCATCGTTGCGAGCGATCAGTCAAGCGACCGCACTCTTGACATTTGCCGCGAGTTCGAACAACGGTTCGACAACCTTCGTTGGTTCGATGTCGTTCAGGATGATAAGTTCCGCGGAAAAGCGAACGCACTGGCACAGGCCATCGACAAAGCCACCGGCGAAGTCATTCTCATCACCGACGCCGATTGCGAGGTTCCAGTTTCCTGGGTCGAGAACACCGCCAGCTTTTACGGAACAGAAATCGGCCTTGTGGGTGGGGTGACATTACAGAAGGCATCGAATGCGTTTGAAGGCATGCAGTCCCTGGATTGGGCGTATGTCCTCGGTGTGGGAGCTTCGATGGCCGCGAGGGGAAATCCGCTCGGCAGCATCGGAAACAATTTGTCGTTCCGGAAAAAAGCGTATGACGAAGTGGGGGGATATCGGGGAGTGAAATTCAGCGTCACCGAAGATTATTCGATGATTCAAAGCATCGTGGCAACAAGAAAATGGCAATACCTCTTCCCGCTCGACCCCGGCATACTGGTGATGAGCAAGCCGTGCAGATCGTGGAAGGATCTTATCCGGCAAAAGCATCGGTGGGGCAAGGGCGGACTCGACATGAAGCTGGCCGGTTTGCTGATTATGGCAACCACGTGCACTCTCATCCTTGCGTCTTTTGCCACGCTCTTGTGGAATGGCGTTCTTCCATGTGTTGCCGGCTTCATGGTCAAAAGTGTCGCCGACTACGCGTTCCTTTACACCGTGCTTACGCGCCTCGATCAAACGAAAGAGCTCAGGTATTTCTGGTGGTTTGAGTTCTACTTCACCGTGTATGTGCTTCTGCTTCCTCTTCTCGTCGCGTTTGGCGGAAAAGTCCTCTGGAAAGGAAGAACATATTGATTCCTTTCTCCGGGCTGTTCTTTCCTCTCTTCGCATACGCCGAAACCCATTACCGATTCAAGTACTTCTTCAGTTTCCTCAAGAAGGATGAGCCGGAGCTCTTGGCCGATGCGCCTCACAGGATTGAACCCGGTAAAGCAATCCCTGTTCTTCTGCTCTTTAAAGACGCTGATAAGTATCCATGCACACTTCATCAAGTTACGATCAGAATCGCCCAGGGTTCCCGCACCGTCCTGACAAAAAGTGTTCTTCGGAATCCGGTCTTCATCGATACTCCTCTTTGGTGGGTTGTGGAGGACGTGAACAATCCAGGACTTACTGGCTCGGTCCAATGCGATGTGATGTTTGACATCGAGCGCGAAGGGAAGCGAAGGATCTATCACAACGACAATCTGCGGACTTCTTCTCGAAAACCCCTCGACGTATTCCTCTCAAAGGAAAGCCTTCCGAGGCTTCCCGGGCTTCATTTCGGGGACATCCACACGCACTCGACATACACCGACGACCAGGTCGAATTTGGCTCTCCCATTGCTGCATCTCGATCGCTCAGCAAAGCGATGGGAATCTCTTTTTTCGGCGTGGCAGACCACTCGTACGACCTGGACGACGAGGTTGGAAACTACCTTCGAAACGACCCGGCCCTGCCCAAATGGAATCAGTTAAAAAAAGAAATCCGTCAAGTCGTCTCAGAAGACAAAAATTTCGTCGTCCTCCTGGGAGAGGAAGTATCGTGCCGAAATAACGTCGACAAAAATGTGCACTTGCTGCTGCTCGGTAATAGGGATTTTTTTTTCGGTTCTGGCGACAGCGCTGAAAAGTGGCTTCGGACATGGAGCCAGCATGGCATCGGAGATATTCTCAGAATGAAGGACCGCGACGCCATCGCGTTCGCCCCCCATGCAAGAGAACCAGTGCCTTTTCTGCAGAGAATCCTGCTGGGCCGCGGCAACTGGCATTCTTCTGACTTTGAACACGCAGGACTTGCCGGAATTCAATTCGCAAACGGGAATAAAGATGGCGCATTCGATGCTGGCTACCGTGAATGGACTGCACAACTTCTCAAGGGTAAACGCTGGTTCGCTGTCGCAGGTAACGATGCCCACGGAAACTTCAACCGGTTTCGACAAATTCACGTGCCATTTGTGAAAGTTATCGAACGGGACACACAACTCTTCGGCAAAATGAGAACAGGAGTATTCTTGGATAAACCCTTCCGTGAGCATTCGCTGTTCGATGGAATACGAAAAGGGCGTTGTATCATCACAGACGGTCCCGCCTTGAATCTGAAGGTCAATAGGTCTTCTTCAACGTCGATTGGAGGAGAATTCAGACAAACCAGAATCCGGCCTGAGGTCACGGCTCTTTCGGCCAAAGAATTCGGAAACCTGGCATGGATCCGGCTTATCCTTGGAGAGCTTGGAGATTCAAGCGAGCGTGAACTGGCGTCGTTTTCGAAGAATCTTGGACATAAGTTTCGGGAAACGATTCCATTGACTATTCGTAAACCCTGCTACATCAGAGCGGAAGTTTTTACAGCGGAAAATAGTTTTGACAAGAAATCACATTTTTGTTTCACAAACCCGGTTTGGCTCAATCCACGATAAACCTAAGAACGAAGAATGAACAATCCCCAGCAACCCTTAGAGTCCCGCTTTCAATCGATGATCTCGCGTCCACCGAGGCGATTTAGTTGGCTCATACATCTCGCGCTCTTCCTGGCAACTTTTTTCACAACCACGGCCGCAGGTGTCGTCTGGCTCAATCAAGATCAGTTTGAACTGCGTAACTTTGCCATTGGTTTGCCTTACTCGATATCGCTCTTGTTTATCCTGGCCACACACGAGTTCGGACATTATTTTGCCGCCCGATATCACAAGGTGGAGACAACCTTGCCCTTCTTCATTCCCTGGCCACCTTTTATTACGTTGAATTTCGGGACATTGGGTGCGGTCATTCGAACAAGGACGGTTGTTCCATCGAAGAAGGCGCTGTTCGACATTGGTGCAGCCGGTCCTCTCGCAGGATTTGTTGCCTGTCTGATCGTCCTGGCGTACGGTTTTCTCAATCTCCCTGAAAAAGAATATCTCCTGAAAATCCACCCCGAATTCGATTTCCTCACCAAGACGATTCCATCGGTAAACACGGTCGGATTAGCATTCGGCGACAATATCATTCTCATGTTCTTTCGTGAGCTTTTCACACGACCTGACCAGTTCGTACCGCCGATGTCCGAGATCTATCATTATCCGTACCTCTGCGTCGGTTGGTTTGGGCTGTTTGTGACCGCGATGAACCTGATTCCGGTCGGACAACTCGATGGCGGCCATATTATTTATTCCATGTTTGGCGACAAGCATCGCACCATCGCTCGCGGTTCATTTGTCGGGCTCATCGTTCTGGGATTGCCATCAACGCTGGATTCAGTTCTTCGGTGGCTCGCAGAATCGTACTATCGCGAACCGTTCGACCAAATGATTCCCTTTGCGGATCAAAGCTGGGGAGGCTGGCTGTTCTGGGCGGGGATGGTATTTGTCTTCGTCAAACTGTATCACCCTCCGGTCCCTGATGAAACTCCACTTGATTCATCAAGAATGACGACTGGTTGGCTTTGCCTCCTGATTTTCTTTTTGTGCTTTACGTTTGTCCCATTCCAGATCAGTATCGGTTGATTTTCACCATATTCTTGCTTAAAATACTCCTGTCCCACCATCGAAAGGCTGATTCGTACTGATTGCTACGGAAGTTTAGAGGAACTAGGGTTTTATCGAAGGGAACGCAATCTTTGGATCAGTCAAACTCTCGTCAGTCAACCAGTTTTTTTTTCTTGTTCGTCCTTTTGAGCGGGATATTTCTCTCCTGTGAGAAAAAGGACTCTTCGATCATTGATTCCATAGGTTCTGCCCCAAAGCTATCCGCTTCTTCTCTTTCTGTTTCGACGGTCAACACAGACACGATGAATATCGGTCCGGTGAGAAACCCCGAAGATATGCTCACCATTTCCGTCAATGCCTACACCAGAGTTGCACCGGGGACTTTGACGCCGATTTCATCGGTCCAGTACATATTCAGAAACGGAAACGGTTCGAGTATTCTGGCTGCGGGCAGACTTCTCGACGATGGAAACCCTCCCGACGCACAAATCAATGATAGTCTCTATTCCGGCAAGGTTACTTTCCAAATTGTACGCTCGACCGTGGGCCTCTTTCCCGTGGAGCTGTTTGCGCAAGACGCCGCAGGGTTTAGAAGCAACACCAGCATCCTGTCTGTACGGATCGTGAGACTAAACCGGGGCCCGATTCTCTCAAATCTGGTGGCGCCTGATACAGTAAAACTCTCGAGCGGAGACCAGCTTATTCAACTCAGGGTTACTGCGAATGATTCAGACGGTGTTGCGGACATCCGACGAGTCAGTTTTAATTCGTATAAACCTGATGGAAGCCCTTCATCTGGAAACCCTTTCCAAATGTTGGACGATGGTCCAACGGGCGGTACGAGCGGGGATCTTCAGGCTGGCGACCAAATCTACAGTCTAAAGATACTCTTGCCGGCCTCCACACCACCCGGTGGATATCGATTCGAATTCCAAGCACTCGACCGTTCCAACCTGAACAGCAATGTCATAGTTCATCAGATTTTGGTCTCGCCGTGAAACGACTGCAAATTGTGATCCTGCTCCTGATATTGGCATCGGCGGCACACGGGCAATTCCTCAAAACGTACCATTTGAATGTGCCCGTCCAATCAAATTTGCCCAAAAGCAATTCTGTAACTGACGTTCTCGTCAGGCGGGATACCATCTGGTTTGGCACAGATAAAGGCCTAAGCAATACGACAACGAACGGCAGCAACTGGAATCAATTTGCCAACACTGGCACATTCGACGAAAAAAGCATCACCGCAGTGGCAATGAATGACGAGATCCTTTGGGCCGCAACGGCATACAGCACGAAGCAAGATGGCGAATCGCTCCCAACCGGCGATAAGCTGCATTATTCGACGGACCGGGGCCAAACATGGAACGCAGTTCCGCAGCCAGTTGACGCCGGCACTGTCGATACGCTCCAATACGGTGCCAACAAAATCGCAGCCTTGGCTGTAACGACAACTGTCAACAACGTTGCATACGACATTGCCCTCACGCGCAACACGGTGTGGATTACCAGTTTTGCGGGCATGCTTCGCAAGTCGACCAATCGAGGTCAGACATGGCAGCGCGTCGTTCTGCCCCCTGATAATAGGAATAGCATCAAGCCTTCGGATACACTGGATTTTGACCTGGCTCCGACGGGCGGCCGCCTGGGGTTGAGAGGAAACTTGAATCACCGTGTCTTTTCAGTCTACGCGAGTAATGATTCAATGCTTTGGGTTGGAACAGCGGGAGGCATCAATAAATCGTCCGACGGAGGTGTTTCCTGGCAAAACTTCTCGCATCAAAATCAAGTGAATGCGATTTCAGGGAATTTTGTTGTCGCTCTTTCAGAACAGCGATGGGCGGCGCGCAGAATCCTCTGGGCGGCGACGGTCAATGCTGAGAGCGGGGACGAAGTTCGGGGCGTGAGCTTTTCGGAAGACGGGGGGCAGAACTGGAAAACAACATTGTTGGGCGAGTTTGCACACAACTTCGCCTTCAAGGATTCAATTGTTTATGTTGCGTCCGACGGTGGACTGTTCCGGTCGTCCGATTTCGGAAGCTCCTGGCTTCGAGCAGGCACGATCTACGACGCCACGAATTTTCAACGATTTGCCTCCGCTGCAGCATATGCAACCGGCACCAAGGGAGACACCATCTGGGTTGCCGGACCTGAAGGCATTGCTTTCACGATAGACAGACCTACGATACCCTTCGGGAGTTCGTGGTCGATTTTCCGCACGTACGAACCTGTCCAGGCTAATTCGGCAAAAACATATTCCTTCCCCTTGCCTTTTTCGCCCGATGATGAAGTTGTGAGGATTCACTACTCTCTCACGGCTTCGTCGTCGGTCACAATCCGTATTTTTGATTTCGCCATGCAACCAGTCAAAACGCTTTTGCAGAATGCCCCGAGGTTGCCCGGTCGTGAATACGATGAAATCTGGGATGGCAAGGACGATTTCGGCCGGCGCGTATCGAACGGTGTCTTCTTTTATCGGCTTGAGGCTGGTGTGTCTGAAGCTCAATGGGGAAAGATTTTCATCCTCCAATGACACACCGATTCAACCATATTGGAGCGATGTTCTTTTTTTGTGCTGCAGCGGCTTTTGCCCAGCCTGCAAACCGTTCGTCGGTCGGAGGATTGGCGGGTGCACCGCTGCGAATGGGTTTTGGAACTCGTGGAGCGGGTATGGGCAATGCAATGAGCGCAGTGATCACGGGTGATCTGGCGGCTTATTACAACCCCGCACTCCTCCCACTCCAGCAAAGACCTCTCGGCACAGCTGCCTTTTCGAGTCTTTCACTCGACCGCCGCCTGAATTTTCTCAGCTACGGGCGGAGTCTGAAACCGTCCGCGGGGATTGCTTTTGGAATTATCAACGCAGGTGTTTCCAACATCGAAGGACGCGATCGCGACGGAATACAAACACAAACATATTCGACCTCGGAAAATGCTTTCATGTTTTCTTTTGGACTTCTTCTTGACCGGCAGATTTCTGTGGGAATAACGGCAAAACTCTTGTATTTTTCTTTGTTCGACCAGGTATCCAGTTCGACTCTGGGCCTTGATGTCGGAGTCTTGTATCAGCTTACAGAGGAAATGACGGCCGCCCTTGTAATACAGGACATCAATTCGAAGTACGTGTGGGATACATCGAAACTCTATGGGCGCCAGGGAAACTCAACGACAGACCGTTTTCCGTTGCGGAAACGACTCGGCTTTGCTTATGCGCCTCTCGAATCCGAGTTTGTGGCCTCAGCTGAAATAGAGTTCCTGGAATCAGAAACGTTCTTACGGTTCGGCTCGGAGATTTCACTTGGACAGGGATTTGCAATCCGGGCCGGAGCAGAGCAAGTAAATTTTTCAGCCCGTATCGATTTCAAACCTTCCATGGGACTTTCATTCCAGTCGGATCAAGTCTCATGGCATCCAAAACTCTCTTACGCATATGTGTTTGAGCCTTATTCGCCATCAGGACTGCATATGTTTTCCATTAGTGTGAGCCCCGAATGAGAACTTGTTTGTTCTCCGTTCTCCTGGTACCCGCCCTCCTGTTCGCCCAGGGTTCGTCGGTGGGCTCCTCGTATCTTCTGATTCCGAACGATGCCAGGGTTGCCGCCCTTGCCCAGGCGACTGTCGCTGATCCATTGCATTTTTCCTCCTCGTTCCTGAATCCGGCAATTCTTGCAACTTCCCCAAGCCCGGAGATACTCCTTTCCCACATTCAGTGGGTTCAGGACGTTCGGGTTGAGTTCCTTGGTGCAAGCGCGCCATTCTCATTCGGCAAGCTTGGATTTGCGTTGTCAAACCTGAATATCGGCGGAATCGAAGCCCGGGAAATTCCCGGAGCACCGCTTTCGATTTTTGCCGCCCACTCGGCCGTCCTCCAGCTGCTCTTCGCAACAAACATCACCGATGACGTTTCGTTCGGCACAAACCTCAAGTATATGTATGAGAAGATCTATGTGGATGAAACTTCGGGATACGGCGTTGACTTGGGCCTTTTGTATCGGGCACCTGTCGAAGGTCTCTTCCTCGGAGCGTCTCTCACGAACAATGGGTCCATGAGTGGATTCAGGACGACGGCTTCAGATTTGCCCACCAGTCTTCAAGCCGGTGCAACGTACCGCATCATGGGAGAAGAATTCGACGTCTCATTGAATGGCACCTTTGTCCGCGAAACGAAAGCCGGTCGAAACAGGATGAATGCGGCCACGGAGGTGGAATATGACCATATCTTACTCCTTCGGCTGGGATATCAAACCAGCTACGAATCCCATGGCATCACGACGGGGCTTGGATTCCGCCATAGTATTTTGAATTTCGACTATTCCTACATCCCCTGGTCTCTCAGCCTGGGAAATGTCCATGTGTTTTCGATAGGTTTCCGTCTCTGACCATTGAGTAGCATAAGACAGAGAAATCCAGTACCTTTTATTGCATGAGAACTCCACTCACACTTCTTGCGCTCTTCCTCCTGATCGCCGCTGTCGCCCTTTCCTTGACGGTGGGCGATTCATCGGAAGCTGCCGCCGAATCCGAGCTCTCGTGGAAATCGTTCGACGTGGGCGCGAGCCTTGCCGTTCAGCAAAAGAAAAAAATGTTGGTGGATATCTATACCGACTGGTGCGGCTGGTGTAAGAAAATGGATAAAGAAGTCTATCCAGATGCGAAGGTGAAGAGTATCCTTGAATCGAAGTTTGTCGTCGTGAAACTCAACGCAGAATCGGACAACAAAATTCGCTACCAGGGTTCGTTGATAAGCCAACGGGAATTCGCACG
>Ga0315281_10013663_pt1 | contig 10971 bp, 8 predicted proteins | sample YL17G07_0_MG_FD_204540 | JGI IMG/M metagenome (GOLD analysis project Ga0315281, IMG submission 204540) | Sediment microbial communities from Yellowstone Lake, YNP, Wyoming, USA - YL17G07_0 | ecosystem: Environmental > Aquatic > Freshwater > Lake > Sediment | place: USA: Wyoming | collected... | reverse complement strand
CTACAAAAATATTTTCATGCGACTACCATGAACTATCTTGTTAAATAAAATCTCAGACCGGTATCTCCAATAGAATCTTATCATATCCAACATGGGGAACAATCCTTTTTTTACCATCCTTAACAGGCTCAACAGTGACCAACCCGATATCAACCAGCATCTTTAAATCCTGATTCACATTCTTCAAGTCCCGACCCAGTAGCTTTGCCAGCGAATAAACCGAGTTGGGCTCTTCTTCTTTAATCACCTTCAATATGGCCAATCTCTTATTAGTTAATACCTTCCTGATAGCATCTATTGATTCAAAATAGATACCGGCCTTTTTTTCAACCTTTTCTCCATGCTGCAATTTGTCCCAGGCAGCAGCAAACTCGTGCAAACTTTCTTTCAGAGGTTTAATCCCAATCTCAATCTTTCTTATTCTCATAACTCACCTTTTTTGATTTTCTCTAAATCTATCGAAAAATCGTTTATCAAAGTCCATATATCTTTAAAGTTATAAGGAGATTCTTTATCCTTGTAATGTTTATGAGGAGGTTTATTTTCTCCATTGTCGTAGCAGAGTATCCTTTTCCCTTCTTTAACATAACAGAGTGAAAACTTATAGCCGAATGGATTCTTCCCAGACTTTGAAACAGCCCATATCTTTTGCTCAATAATCCCCCCACTTTCATCTGAAGATTTGAGATCCCATATCAATTCCGACATAAGGTATTATGTACCCTATATTGTAGAATGTCAAGAATGCAAATCTTCTTATAAAAATAGGGGCGTTTTGTCAGAGGATCGTATTTTCACAGTAACCCTTCAGTTTGGGATTTAATGAACTACCCCGCAGTCCCGAAACCTTTCGGGACGAGGTATCTTAAATCTCCCCGCCATTGAGGGTCTACGACTCGTAGAGGAGGGGATTAACCTGACTTTATTTATACCAGCGATTCTCGGTAAATATACAACAGCTTAAGATTGCTTCACTTCGTTCGCAATGACAAAATCATTTTTTTGTTAGACTTACTTCTTTTTCTCGGCTATTATCTCCACATTAAATATCTGTGTCGCTTCACCGCCGTGGCCATCATTTACAGCAGCAGTTCGGAGGAGTGAATTTTATTTTGACAGTTTTTAAAATATCAGTATGCATATAATATTGACAATCTGGAACGTTCCCGCACATTTACGGCAGCCTGTGCCTGCACCTCTATCCTGTATAAATAAGGGCTTTGAGGCGGATTGATAAGTCCTGTATTTGAAGCAACAACGCCCCCTCCTCCCAATGAACCTCCTCCTGTAACAAGTCCGCCCATATCCGAGTTGCCTTCAACAGTATCTACGATTTTTGCAAACACATCGAATACATTTGGCGCAACCCCAAGAGTGAACTGAAGGTCAGGGATTGCAGTGGGGTCGAGTGAACTGTCATCAGCAGCACAGACAGTCCAGTTGGATGCGCCAACCGAGTCAAAATGGCCAGTGCACAGCTTATCGCAGCGGCAGCTGCGTCCCATATCCGTATTAGTGCTAACTTTCCATTCGTGATTGTCATTGGTAGTTACATTGCCGTCACTATTTGCATCACAGACACATCGAAAATCCGTTACGATCAATAAAGGAAGGAAAAGGTCTCCCTTTCCTGACATATAGTCCTGGACAATCTCTGTGCCGCCGAAACTCGCGTCTTCTGCTGATTTGAAGACCCTGTAGGCTCCTGACAACTTTGTCCCCTGGGTGATCATAAAGAGCATTGCAGAGACAAAGGCAAGTGCGATCAGGGAGAGGAGCAGGACCATGACAAGCGCAATTCCCTTTTCACCCCGCAAGCCCGCTTCAACCTTATTTGTCAAAGTGGAAACGGGGGAAATTGACTTCCCGCTTCGGCGGGTCGCCGAAGGAGACTGACTTCTGTCTTCTGACTTCTGTCTTTTCATATTTACCTCAGATTATACGGCTTTAGCACCATGGTGTATACTTTCCATCTGTAGTTAGGATAGTCGGTAATTGCTGAAAGGTCAAAATCTCTTCCGGAACTGCCGTCAGCGGGTCCAACAGTTATTGTAGTACAGCCGGCACAAGTCACTCCGCCGGCTGTAAAGTTAGTGAATGTATATGATGTGTCCTTCTGACCCTCATGCGCAAGTATGAATACCCTTACCTCTTTGACCTGCCTTATGGTTTCCGCATTAGCTAAAGTAGGGATGCCATCCGTTTCCGTATCCCCATTGTTGTCCATATCCAGTCTGAAACCGACCTGAAAATCCGCAACACAGTCAATGAGCGGAAGTTCCTGTGCATGACTGCCGTTTGCATGATTGATAACGCCCTTGAAAAGGATGCCTGTGCCTGTCGCACATCTTGTCGGCATAGTTGGCGGTATTCTTACATAATAATCCGCCCTGTTAAAAGGCATACGCGGATTAGCAGCAGTATTACTGTTTATCCCATAAATCAGATATGTATTGAAGCTGTTTGCATCCGGCTGAAACCCGGCGGCAAAACCTGCCGCACTTGAATTAAAATTAGTAGTAAAATTGGCCGGGCCGGTAGTGATCAGAATCCTCTGGCTGTTTCCACTGACCGGGTTAAGGGCTATTACCCTGTCCGTGACGGCATTATTACAACCGGCAGGAGGGGACGGCATAGGCCGCAGATTTTCGTCGCATATTGTGTTTCCTGCAGTGTCCCTCCAGATATTCATTGTGTTAGTCGCACCGGAATTCGTTATATAGGTGTACCTCTGCGCGGCGTCGTTCACGGCAACATTTGTGGCTTTAATCACAAGCACGTCCGAGCCATTTTGGCCTTCATTATCACCATGCACAAAGGCCCTTGGAGGATTACTTCCGGCTCCGCCGCCATCGTTATAACCGGTATCGTCCTGAGTGGTATTTCCATCGTCGGCAGCCTCAGTATAAATAACTCCGTCAAGGACCCACGGCAGTCCGAAGCCTGCCTGTTCTACATCAGCTCTCAGGAGTTCAAGCCCTACTATCCCTTCTATGTTCGTCTCTGCTATCTTTGACTGCTGTTTAAACTGGCCCAGCATGCTTGTAAATATGTTCGATGCTGCCACAATAGCGATCACGAATATAACCATTGTTATCATGAGTTCAACCATGGTAAATCCTGACTGTTTTCTTAGCGTCTTCATCTCTTTATTGTGGCATTGAGCGTATGGGTCAATGCCTCTCCCTTATATAGCCATGCAACCCGAATTGTCACCTGCTTGACGTTAACAACGCCTGCCGGTGGAATATTAGTTATATTTTTTGAAATGCCGAACACCCCTATGGATGTTGGGTCAAGAGGATTTGGTACGATATTCCTGAAGCTTCTTGGAACAATACTTTCATCATCACCAGTCGAAGGATCATCATCAGGAACAAAACCTACTGTGGCATTAAGCCGAGCGTTGTCAAACCCTGCCGATCTGAGCTGTGTGATGCGGTCTGATGCAATCCTTGTTGCTTCATCCCTCAACTCGTTTCTCAAATTATGCTCAATGCTCAGGAGCGACGCCTGTAAAAGCCCCATCATGACTATCAGGAGCACGACCAGGGCTATCATTACCTCGACAAGGGTCACGCCACTGTTATTTGTCTTACCTATTTTCATTTTATTTTTCATTGCATCCCGGATTTGGAACATTCATTAACCCCATCTTTATACGTGTCTGTTCAATGCAAATGCAGTCATAATCAGGGTTCACCGTTGATGTCAAACTTATAACCCCGGGGCCACCTATACTGCATGGATTATCCGGATCCATTGCAGGAAATGTAATGGTCCCCCTGTTGTTAAAGCTTATTGTTCCACCCCCATCCCAGTTTATTACATACTCAACTGTCTTTGGGAATGTCGGGAGCGGCTCCCCTGCGTTGATCGCACTGTTTCCATTAGTGTCCTCGGCAATCCTGTATGTACCGAAACCGGCAGGCGGTGCAGGCGTATTGAAATCAGCCAGAAAAGTAGCATTCCTTGACATTGCCCTTGTCCTTGCATCCATCAGGTCGGAATAGAGATCTTTAGTCGTCTTTTCCACCTTATATCTTCCCTGCCATCCCACAAATGAAAAACCGAGGGCGATAACAAGTATGCCGATTATTGATACAACGATCAGGAGCTCGATCAATGTTATGCCCTTACTGTTCATTTCTTTCTTATATGCAAAAATGTGTCTATCGGTTTTGGCGGTACAACTATGGACAACCCCTGTCCGGTAGGAGGCACACCAGACATTCCCATAGATCTTCTTTCGAGTTTTGAATCAGGATTATCAGCGCTTGTTTTAAACGCTTGACTTAGTGCTATCTCTTTAATCTCGCCTGTGGAGACCTGAAGCAGGGCACTGCCCTTCAATGAATTGGCAACAGACCCTCCTGTATCATACTTAGTGGCCCAGAGATGGGTCAAACCCCCAAAATCACATACATTCGTAGTCGGGGAGAATGTGGCGAAAAATACAGCTCCTGTCGGTGTTGCCAGCGTGTCCGTGATGACCCTTTCATTCTGGTTCGTGATTGTTGCAACATCCAGATCTATAAACCATCCGTTCGGAGATGTTGCCGGGATAGCGTTTGTAGCATCATCAAGACCGGAGCTCATATCAGTGTTATCGCAGATCGGATCACCCGCTTCGTCAATCGCAAGAATCTTTGGGAGGCAGGGCTCTTTAATGCCGTAGAGCCTCCTCTGTGTCGAAGGGTCATCTACTCCGGCAAGGGTCTTGTAAAAATACCTTCCGGTGCCGAAATAGAGCCAGGCCTTGTCCGGCCTGCTGCTCTTTACAGGATAATGGGCAAGATGGCTGACAGCCGAGGTGACTGCGCCGATATTGTCTATAACTGTAGACACTTTCCAGTTGACAGGATCGAGGGCTGTGCCGGCTGGTGAAGTTGAGTTCAGGTCTTCCCTTGTAATAAGCCTGACCACTCCCCCCTGAGTCCATTTTGTAGCTGCAGTAGGTGTGGCATCCTCGGATTTTGTATACCCGACATAAAGCGCATCGTCCTGATAGTCCAGATCATAGTCAATGGTAGCATTATTCATTGAACCGCCAAAGGCATTGGCAATGCCGGTATCCTTGATCCAGAAGTTTGTGCCCTCTGTCCACGAACCGGAAGCCTTCAGGTCAAGGATAAAGAGCTTCAGGTTCTGGTCAGAAAACCCGTTGAACTGGTGATTTGAAGTGTCTATCGGACCTGTAGGTCCTGAGGCAAAGACCACAAACCACTTGCCGTTTTTGTCCTTATTTGCAACGCTGACAGGGCCGCTTGTGTCTCTTGCGTTTATTTTGACAACAGCAGGGCCTGTTGTCGTAAATCCAAGGTCAGGATGTGAAAATTCCCAGAGGAGTTGCGGACTTGCCGGGTTTGTTATGTCAAGGGCGAAATATGAGGAGAAGCCCTCACCTGATACAGGGGTCTGCACCCCATATGTGCTTGCCGCGTTCTTGGTTGCGCCTCCAAACCTCATCCCACCGATAAGTATTGTACGCCAACTATTTATATCCTTTATGTTATTGGAAATATCGCCTGAACCCGGGGCGCCGATACTGGCGTCAAAGGTATACGTGGTTAAATCAACGTAGTATAGATGGCTGTAATTCGGGTCCATCAGATAGGTAAGATATGGCAGTGCGCTCTTCGGTATAAATGCCCATGCCTCCTTGCCCAGGTCATCAGCCGTATCACCGATAATTTCGGCCTTGAGGGATGTGTTGTCATTCACCACCTTGAGAGCGCCGAGCTTAAAAGCATGGAGCATGCCGTCATTTGCTCCCGCAAAGACCATGCCGGACCCGTAATGAGAAGCGCCTATGACCTTTCCGCGATATTTGTATGCATCTGAATTCAGGAATTCAGTGTAGGTGGTGTCATGGTAATCCCTTTCATATCCTGGATTCAACGGGACCCAGGTGACGAGCTTTGGCGTTGAGTTCACAACATCACCGAGCTTCCATGTTGTCGTATTAGTCCCGGTTGACGTAATGGTCCCGATATCAGAATAGGTTTTCTCCACAATCCTGTTTCTATATATATTTTCACAGCTTCCAACTGCACCGCCGCAGTCAGCATCTTTATTACAGGTAGTTGCAGTGCCCTGACAGAATTTGTTATAACCACTCACATATTTTATTATCCTTCCCGCATCAACAGGAGTGCTTGCCTGCAAAAGGGTCTGCACTGCAGCAAGGGAGGTATCAAGCGCTGAAAAGTCTGTCAGTGTCCCGCCTGTCTGTGTCCATATTGTCCTTGCCGTGGTCCTGCTATGCAACTTTTTGCCGGCTTCCCAGACATAACTCAGACTATCAAGACTTATACTAGGAAGCACCTCTGCACCCTTGGTACCGGCGGCATTAGAAGTATAACGCCTTACAAATGTGGTCTTTGTCAGAGTGTCAAAGTCAAAATTGATTATGTAATCATTGTCTATTTTCATAAGCTTATCCGTGGCAGTGTCAACCTCTGTGTTTTCCCTGATTGAGTTGCTCCCAAGTTTCGGATCAACAAAATACCAGAGATTATGCAGAGTGCCTGACCAGGTTATCTCCTTCTGGCAGGTGCCGCCGGGACATCCTGCGTCTGCGGTACAGGGGTTTGCCGGTGCATTTGAACAGACTCCTCCTTCAAACTCCTTCTTTGGATAGAAGATTGCCTGCAAGAGGTTTGCGCCGCTGCCCTCGCCTGATGCAAGCACGGAAGCTGCAGTTCCCGATGCAGCCCTCCCTGCAACCTCCTCGAGCATCCTCCTGATAGCTGCCTGCAACTCAGCAGGGTTTCTTGCCTGTGCAAAACTGCCGCCTCCCCTTGAGGCAGTATCCTGCATCAGGGTTAAAGGGTTGCACTCTCCTGTTTCACTAGTGTCCAGACCGTTATAAACAACATAGGAATAAATCCTGTCCTTCTCGTAAACCGGCGCAGCATTATTGTCTGAAGCCTTATTCAATGTGTATATGTTCCTGTTCTGTGCAACCCATGCAATGTCGTCCATATTCCTGCTGCCTGCAAACTTCATGCATGCGTTATTGAGAGCAGTGTCATACTCTTTGGGTGTGTTTGTATCATAGGTATTCGCATCAGCGTATGCCTTGGCCATTGTCCTGACATCCGGGTTGAGGTCTGCAGTGGAGAGACCGTCAGATATGAGCAGGATATTGTTCTTCTGACATTGGGTCTGGCTCGGATCAGGCCCTATAGTAAAGTCACCAGCATTTAGCCTGAGCGCAGTCCTCTGGGCATAATAGCCAATGGCGTTATAAAATGCCTCGGAGAACGGTGTCCATGTCTCTGCAACAATGCCATCCAGTTTATAGATCAGGCTCCCTGCAGTCGCATGATCGCCGATGACTTCAGATACCGGGGTCAATACCTGGCTCCCGTCTAAATTAGTGCCTGCTGTCGGGCATTTGATGTTAGACCCTGCCATTACGCATTCTGTTGGTGTCCCTACATTGTTAAAGCTCTGTGCTCCAAACCGTATCCTGCCACTGTACTCCTGTATTAAACCTGTGGGATTTGTGTCCGGTACCTTTATAAAGAATGTGCCTGCAGGGTCACCGAGTGATCTTACGCTGGCGTCCATCATTACAGCCGGCATGCTGCCAGTCGTAGATGTATCAGCCGCGCCTTCAGAAGGGTCCATTGCCTCTTGCACAGAAGCCCCGTAACAATAATGCAGAATTTCTCTGTGAACACAAGAGGTGTCTGCCGGGGTGTTTGCCCATGTAACTTCCAGCTTAAGATTACCAAGAGGACCAGACACATTAAAACTCGCACATGGCCGGCCAAGGAAGCCTGCCCTGTCGCTTCCTGCTATGGTATAATAAGGCGCTCCAGGGTTAACATGCTGCAAAGGGTCTACGCCTGTATACATACCGGTACATATAAAATTTCCGCTCTTCTCATTTTTTAATTTTGGTTGGATGGGGATATTATTGAGTGGGAAATCATCAGAAAGATCAGCAGCAGTGTTATTATCGCAATAATAATCAAGACCAGGCGTAGAGGTGTCAGTCTTTTTGTATATTTTTCCGCATACATCGCCGTATGCATTCTTACAGGCTCCTGTTACATCAGTTGTATTAAGTCCGCTCCAGATGTCTGCTGCTGTAGTTGCACCTTTACTGATATTGTCCTTTATCTTCCAGCATGTCTGCAAAGAGTGGTTAAAGGTCGCGATCTCATTGCCGGCAGCAGTGCCGGCCCCTATATTCAAACAGTTTTTACTATCAGTCTGTGCCTGACCAAAAGATCCGGTAGGCAATGTCCAGTTTGCTACAGCACATTGACAGTCTTTGATATTAGGATTGGTTCCTTTGTATACCTCTATTCTGCTCAGACCTCCCAAGGTATCAGGGTTCACGTTGTCCGGCTCTTCGGCATTCGGTCCCCTTACGGCAAAGGTTATGCCTGCAACATTGGGATCTACCTTTACAAAACGCCTTCCAACACATCCCCTTGTCTCACCGGTCAGCAACCCGCTTCCTGCATCATATTTGCCTCCTGTCAGTATCTTCTTTTCTATGTCGAACTTTGATGCGGAAAGCCAGTTTAAAAAATTCCCGGTTGCATAAAATTTATCGGTTTTATAAGGGTCGGCTAAAGTGCCTGTGCCGGTAATACTGCCTATACACACGTAAGTCGCTCCGGTAGCATTCTTATAGCCGCATGCGGGCCAAGAAGCACTAGAAGCACTACCCACCACCTCCCATTTATCGCTCGCTACGGCAGGGGTTGCGGCATTGTCAGCAGGGGTTTCAACATATTTATATACTGTAACTGTCTTAAAATAGCCCTCATAGGTATATGCATTACTATAACTATTGTCATAACAGAAAGAACTTGAGACAGTTCCGACTGTTCCACCACAATCGTATGTTGGGGCAGCAAATGGCGAGCCGGCTATCCAGAAGAGATCAAACATACTGGCAGAGTTGTCTATTGTCAGGAGGAGATTTGGGGTTACGGGAGTCTCTATGAATGGCGGGACAATGCAGTAATTATTCTCATTTGTAAAATTTATTGCCGCATAAGAAAATGAAGGCAGAAGCAAAAATAACAATAGTATGCCGTACATTATGAGTTTTGCACTATTTGTTATTTTTGCATTTCCGGATAATTGTTTCCCTATTTTCATGGCGCTACACCTCACAATTGTTTATAAAACGGTTTTTATTTAAAAAAAGGACTAATTCCACGCTTTTAAACAAGCAATCTCCATACCACTGTATAAGTCATTGAAAACATTGACTTATTTTATTCAGGAAGAGGATTTTTCTGTAATTTTCTTCATTATTCTGTAATGGATTACATAGATAGCAGCCTACTTTTTCAACCCCTCTAAAATCTTTTGCTCTTCATCGTTCAGGTTTTTTACCTCGTCGTTAAAAGCGTTTATTCTGTTCTCAAGGTCGGCAATTCTCTTCTTTAAAGCATCAAGCTGCGCCTGTGTCCTTACCATCCCTGCATTTTTTACATCTTCATGAAGTTGATCTCTCTCTTTTATAAGATTATCACGGTCTGTTTTGAGGTCTATTTTCCTTTTGGTTATCCGGTCAAGCCGTTTCTCTGCCTCCGGAGTTGCGCCTTTGATTAAAACACCTGCATCAGGTTTGGCAGAATCTCCAGCGTCAGTGGCGGGCTTTTTTGTTTCTTCTTGTTCGGCTTTAGTTTCAGGTTCCGAAAATCGTTTTTCAAGCGTTATTTCCTCGGCTTCAGAGACGTCATTTTTTTCTATATCAAAAGTACCGCCCATCCTGGAACAGACAAACTTTCCATTTGCCTCTGTACAACTGTCTGCAATTATGCTTCTGCCGTTTTTAAGAAGTATTTTGACTTCTGAAAATGAAGAAGAAACTATAATAAGCGGAAGTATCAGGGAAAGGCTCACAAAAAAAATCTTTGAATATTTCATTTAGGCTCTCCTTATATTTGAATTACCGCAAAATGATATTATACATCTTGAATAGTGTTTACTTCCCGTGGATGGGATTTGCCGTATAAAGCCGTAAAATTCATGACTACGCCTTCCTGATTATGTAATGGGTTACATAGGCAAGGATGCAATCAGAACACGAAACAGGGGAGCAGGGAGATGAGGCGCTATAGAGGGAAGCTTAAGTCCAGTATCCTCTTTTTTAATATCATAATTTCAAAGGCAATGGCAGCCATGGAGACAAGCATTGACAGGAATCCTACGTTGGCGTTAAGAACGGAAACCGGTCCGTTGTCTACATACAAAAGCCCTACTACTTTGTCTCTAAGAATAATCGGCAGGATTAGAGTATCCTGGGGTGTGCCTGAAAGAATTTCTATCAAAGGCTCATTACCTTTTATCTTCAAAACAGGCCCCCGATAATTGTTTTTGGTCCTTATGACGTCAAACAGAACAGATGGTTCTTTTTCCTGCATGGTAAAGTTTTCAATATCGATCCCCCTTGATTTCCAGCCTTTAATATTACCGCCTTTTACGGAGAAAAGCGCCACCCTTTTTGCTATTTTGTAAGATTCGTTTATGAGTATTGCCGCAATCTCTTCAGTCTCTCTCACTTCCGTAAATGAAAATTTTATTTTTTCAATCGAGTTCTCCTCAACTTTTGTCTCAGGATTAAAACGGTCGCTCAGGCTTATATACCGGACGTCACTCTTGATCCCATAATATTTCTCAAGGGCATAGACTAACATCAATTCAGTGATAACATGGGGTATGATTTCATATCCTGTAATGAAACGCAGATCATCGATTTCCTTTATATCTTTGGGATTAAGCATGGCGGTATAGAGTCTGTTACGGTCTTTTTTGATAGGAAGTATTTTGTATTTATTCACAACATCAACATTGACGGAATTTATAACATCTTCAGGTAGTGAGTTTATCATATTGATAGAGACGGCAGGGGACTTGAAGAACTTGCTCAAAAATTTCGCCAGCTCCTGCTCTTCAAGGAACCGAAGCTCCACAATATTTGTGCCGATC
>Ga0315281_10013662_pt1 | contig 10972 bp, 6 predicted proteins | sample YL17G07_0_MG_FD_204540 | JGI IMG/M metagenome (GOLD analysis project Ga0315281, IMG submission 204540) | Sediment microbial communities from Yellowstone Lake, YNP, Wyoming, USA - YL17G07_0 | ecosystem: Environmental > Aquatic > Freshwater > Lake > Sediment | place: USA: Wyoming | collected... | reverse complement strand
CTGCCGCATCATCTGGTGGCGTCATTCCGCGCCACACTCGAGGAGGCGAGGGATGCGGACCTGCTCCTGCACGTGGTCGACGCCTCGCACCCGACGTGGGATGAGCAGCGCGACGTCGTGATCGAAGTGCTGGAGGACTTGGGCCTTCATGACCGGCCCGTCCTGCTCGTGTTCAACAAGGTGGACCTGCTCGATGAGACGGCACTCCTTGCGATGCAAGAGCGCGTGACGTCCGAAAACCCGGAGGCCGTCTTTGTATCGGCCACGGCCCCTTTGGGACTGGACCCGCTGCGGCGGGCACTGCAGGCAGCGCTTCGGATCCGGCGACCACTCGCCGAGATCAACCTGTCGTTGTCAGATGGCAAGCTGCTCGCTGAAATTCACCGCGAAGGAGAAGTGCTGGAGCAGCGCACGGTGGGCGATCGCCTGGTGCTCCGGGCGCGCATCGACGAACGGCTCGCAGGCCGATTGCGCCGGGCGGGCGCCCTGGTGGATCGGGAGCGCGCGAACGGCGCATGATTGCTGTCGTCACGGGCGGCAGCGGATTCATCGGACGCAATCTCGTGGGTCGATTGCTGGCTGATGGCCACACGGTGCGCTGCCTGACGCGCGCCGAGAGCCGCTCGGTCCCGGACGGTTGCAGCAGTTGGCCCGTGCGGTTCGATGACGTCGCGTCGTTGGCTGCGACTGATGCGTTGACCGGAGCAGACGTTCTGTTTCATCTTGCCGGCGCGACGCAGGCGGCGCGGGCGCGCGATTTCGATGCGGCCAACGTGCTGCCAACCCGCAACCTGCTTCGGGCGATCGCGGAGCGAGGGTCGAGGGCGCGCTTCCTGTACGTGTCGTCGCAAGCCGCTGCCGGCCCGGCGGCGGGATCGGGCGCCAGCGTGGCAGAGAGCGAATCACCGCGACCCGTCGAGGCGTATGGACGCAGCAAGTTGGCGGCGGAACGCGTCGTGGAGGGCTTCGCCGACCGTGTGCCGACGACGATCGTTCGGCCGTGCGCGGTCTTTGGGCCATGGGATCGCGGATTTCTCGCTCTATTTCGACTGGCGGCGTACGGCCTTGTCGTTTATCCCGGCGTCGCTGGGCAGACGCTGTCGCTGCTGCACGTCAGCGATGTCGTTGATGGCCTGCTGTTGGCGGCGCAGTCACCGCGGGCCGTGTCCCGCACGTACTTTCTTGCGTCAGACCAGCCGGTGGTCTGGCGCGAGATTGGCGAGGGAATCGCAATCGCAGCGGGACGCTCGGTGGGCCACGTTGAAATCCCGTGGTCGCTCGTCTGGGTCGCGTCAGCGCTGGGTGATTTGGTCGGAGCGCTCACTGGAACCGCATCCCTGGCCAATCGGAGCAAAGCAGAACAGGCGCGGCAGCGAGCATGGCATTGTTCCGCGGCGCGGGCCAGGAAGGAGCTCGGATTTCAACAGCGTCGATCACTCCCAGAGGCGCTTCGCGAGACGTACCTTTGGTACGCGGAGCATGGCTGGCTGAGAGGAGCAAATGTGCCTGCCGCCGCGCGGTGACCCACTCCCCCCAATGCGCTCACAGCCACCCGTCAAATCCATTCGTGCCACGCACACGGACGAGGTTCGTGCGGCTGGCTGCCAGACGCTTGTGGACGTCGTGCGATTCCGCGCCGCCACGAACCCGGAGCGGGTTGTTTTCCGTTTCCTGCCCGGCGAACGGAAGGTTGAGCAATCACTGACATTTGCTGCGCTGCATCAACGTTCGGCCGCGATCGCGGCCCGGATACTGACAGTGGCGCGCCCGGGGGATCGGGCGTTGCTCCTGATTCCGACCGGGTTGGACTACGTCGCAGCCTACTTCGGATGCCTGTACGCAGGGGTCATTGCGGTCCCAGCGTACCCGCCAAACCCGCGGCGCCCCGACCCCCGCATCTCGTCGATCGCTGCCGACTGCGCTCCGCGAGTCGCGATTACCACGCGTGCACTGCTCGACCGACTGGATGAATGGAGCGGCGACGACCAGCGTCTGGGCGCGCTGCAATGGATTGCGGCGGACGACCCGATGGACCCCGGTGAGACCGGGAGTGTCGTGGGGCCTGGGAACGTTGCGATGTTGCAGTACACATCCGGGTCGACGGCCGCTCCCCGAGGCGTGGTGCTCACCCATCGCAATCTGATGCACAACCTCCAGCTCCTTCGCGCGGCATTCCCCGTGGAGCACGGCGAAGATGACGTTGGCGTTTCGTGGCTGCCCCCGTTCCACGACATGGGTTTGATCGGCGGCATCCTCCAGCCGTGCTACCTCGGCCGCGGCGTCGTTTTGCTCTCGTCGGCGACATTCTTGCAACGGCCACTCGCCTGGCTGGAGGCACTGTCGAAGTACCGCGCCACGACCAGCGCCGCTCCGAACTTCGCGTTTGAGCTGTGCGTCGAGCGCATCAAGCCAGAGGAAATACGGGCGCTCGATCTCTCGGCGTGGCACACCGTGGTCAACGGCGCCGAGCCGATCCGCGCGGAGACGATGGACCGCTTCTCGCGCGCCATGGAGCCTTCGGGGTTCAAGCGGGAGGCGTTCCTTCCGTGCTACGGGTTGGCGGAGGCGACGCTGTTCGTATCGGGAGGTCCTTGGGGACACGGTGCGAGCACGTTGGACGTATCGCGCCAGGCTCTGGAGCAGAACAGGATTGCGCCTGCGACGGCAGGCGATCGGTTGACGCTTGTGGCCTCGGGCGCGCCGGCATCCAGCCAAGTCGTTCAGATCGTGGATCCGGTTACCTGCGACCCTTTGGACGAACGCCGTGTTGGAGAGATCTGGGTGTGCGGTGACAGCGTCGCAGCGCGCTATTGGAACCCGGATGACGCCGGGATTGGGACATTTGGCGCGTCGATCACGGGAGAGGGGACAACCACGTACCTCCGCACCGGAGATTTGGGTTTTCTCGACGACGGGCAGCTGTTCGTCACGGGTCGTCTGAAAGACCTCATCATTCTCGGCGGCCGCAACTACTACCCGCAGGACATCGAGCTGGCGGCCGAACGCAGCCATGCAAATCTGAGGCCGGGCTATGCCGCGGCGTTCGCCATCCCGGGCGATGCGGGCGAACGACTCACGGTCGTGCTTGAAGTGACGCGCCACCACAAGGAGCCCGAGCATGAAGCGGTCTTCGGCGCGGTGCGGCGGGCACTGGCGGATCGGGAAGGGGTTCTTCCCGACATGATCGTACTCGTGGCGCAAAACGGGATTCCGCGTACGTCCAGCGGTAAAGTGCAGCGCCACGCCACGCGCGCGAAACTGCTCGACGGCTCGCTCGCAGTTGTGGCGCGATCGGACCAGATCATCAGCGACGTACCCTCCGGTTCCGTGCCTGGCGGAGATTCGAATCCACGCATCGAATCATGGTTGCGTCGCTGGGTGGCCGACGAATTGCGAATCGAGGTGGATGCGATCGACGCCGCGGCCCCGGTTCGCGAATACGGACTGGATTCCGTCGCCGCTGTTCGACTCGTGACCGAGCTGGAGCAGGTGCTCGGCCGCCGGGTCGACATATCTCTTCTCTGGCGGGAATCGTCCATAAGGTCATTGGCCCGCGCACTCGACGCCGGTGGACCAGCGCTGGCGATCCCTGCGTCCAGCCCTGACGGGGCGGCTCAGCGGCGCGAACGCCGGTCAGTGTCGCCGCTGCCGGCCTCGGAGTTCCCTGAATACCGCGTGCTTCAGGCGCGTCTCGAGGAGCTCGAGCGTCATGGCCTCGAGAACCCGTACTTCCGCTCGCACGACGGTCGCACCGGAAGCACCGCGACGATCGGGGGACGCGAGGTGCTGAATTTCGCCAACTACAACTACCTCGATCTGGCCAGTGACCCACGCGTGGTGCGCGCGGTCGTGGAGGCGGTCGAGCGATACGGAACCTCCGCGTCCGCCAGCCGGCTGGTGTCCGGCGAGCGGCCCATTCATCGCGAACTGGAGGAGGAGCTTGCCGCGTTCCTCGGCGTTGAGGCCTGCCTGACGTTCATTGGCGGCGTGACCGCCAACGTGTCCACGATCTCGCATCTCCTCGACGCGGACGATGTCGTCCTGTGCGATGAATTGTTGCACAACAGCGCCATGCAGGGCGCGCTGTTTTCGGGTGCCAGGCGGCTCACCTTCCCACACAATGACGCGGCGGCGGCCGAGCGGCTCCTCCGGGACGTGCGTGGGAGCGCACGGCGGGCGTTGATCGTCATCGAAGGGGTCTACAGTGCCGACGGGGATATTCCCGATCTCCGCGCCTTTGTGGACGTGAAGATGCGCCATGAGGCATGGCTCATGGTGGACGAGGCGCATTCGATCGGGGTGCTGGGTACGACGGGGCGCGGACTGGCGGAGCACTCCGCTGTGTCGCCTCGCGCCGTGGACATCTGGATGGGCACGTTGTCGAAGTCGCTCGCGAGCGTCGGCGGCTACATCGGGGCGCGCCGCGAAATCGTGGAGTACCTCAAGTACACCGCGCCTGGTTTCGTCTTTAGCGTTGGCATGGCGCCGGCGAATGCGGCGGCCGCGCTCGAGGCGCTCCGCATTCTGCGCCGGGAGCCGGAGCGCGTCGCGCTGCTACAGGCAAACTCAAAGCGGTTCCTGGATCTCGCCCGAAGCCGCGGTCTGAACACCGGGTTGAGCAAGGGAACGCCGATTGTGCCTGTGATTCTTGGCGACTCAGTGCGCGCAGTCCGAATGTCACAGAGCTTGCTCGAACATGGCGTCAATGTGCACCCGATGATTGCGCCAGCGGTCACTGAGTCGAGCGCTCGCTTGCGCTTTTTCTTGGCGTCGTCGCACACGCCGGAGCAGATCGATGTTGCGGTCTCCAGTGTCGCTTCAGCGATGGAGTTCGTACGATGACTTCGACGCCCGGGACGGAGAGCACGCCGGGAACCCTGCTGGGTACGGTCACATCCGGCGTCGGTTCGGCGGAAGTATGGTACGCATGGGTGGGCGCCAATGTCGCGGCCGTTGATGATTTGACGTCTCGCGTTCTGTCTGCGTCGGAACGAGAGCGTCTGACTCGCTATCGAAATGGGGCAGCAGCGGGCCGATACGTCATCACCCGTTCGCTCGTGCGATCGGTGTTGGGTGACCACTTGTCTCTGCCTCCGAGCGAAGTGCAGATCAGCCAGACCGACTTCGGCAAGCCCGTCGTCGCAGGTGCGCTGCACTTCAATGTCAGCCACTCAGGAGACCTCGTGTTATTGGCGCTGTCCGCGGATCGCGCCGTCGGCATCGACGTAGAGCGCTGTCGCGGAGTGGAGCGCGTATCGGCACTCGTCGCCCGTTGGCTCACGAGCGCAGAGCAGCAGGACGTGGCGCGGCGGGTTGACGGCGGAGCCGATCTATCGGAGGCCTTCCTCCGCGTGTGGAGTCTCAAGGAAGCGCGGCTCAAGGCGCTCGGCGTTGGAATTGCCAACGCGGCGCATGCCGACATCGACGCTGTGTCGGTCTTGCCACTCGATGAGTTGCTGGAACAGCTCGACCCAGGCACGGAGTCCGAGGGCTACATCGGAGCGGTTGCTTTCGCCTGAGCCTCTTGGGCTTGGCGGGCTCGGCGAACAGCTATGAGCCCAACCGTAGTGGTCATGACTCCGAAGACGAGGCCCCCGAAGACGTCTACGGCGTAGTGGAAGCCGCCGTATACCGCGCCGGCCCCGAGCCCGACCGTTGGGATACAGAGCAGGGCTCCACGCCAGCCAAAATACCTGATGGCGAGAATCGACTGTGTCGCGGCAACTGCCACGTGCGAGGAAGGGAATGCGGTTCCACGCGCCGATCCCCGTTCCAGCAGCCACAACACACCTGCGCGAATCGATCCGGGCATCTGCTGAACGCCGCGGTACCGAGGACCTTCCACCGGGAATAAAGAAAACACCAGGAAGCACGCGATGAACGAGAGCAGCACAACAAAGACGGCCTCGTTGTAATCGCGACGGCGTCCGCGGGCGTATAGGAGCAGCGGCACGCTGACCACGATGGGATAGTAGGTGGCGTACGCCGCGTGCAGTGCTTCACTGAACAGCCTCGCTGGCCAGGCGCGCGCCCAATCAGTCGACGGAACTCCGCCGAACACCGCGGCATCCCAGTTGGCAACTGCGGTATCGAAGCTTCTCACGTGTCCCACTGCAGCGATCACTGCGGGGAGTTCGGCGTACAGAACCGGCAGGGCGAGCATCGGCAACCAATCCACGAGCCATCGCGGAACGCCAGGCGCCAGGAGACTCGCGAGCGCGAGTGCGAGAAGAGCAACGTGAACCGCAAGCACGAACGAGTTTCCCTGGCCTGCGCCGAGCGCCATTCGCGCTCCTGTCACCGCGAGATAGGCGGTCAGTAGAACGCCCGGCCATATTTCGACAATGTCCCTGGAAATTGTACCGGTGGAGCGCAACCGTGACCTCGCGGCGTTTGTCGACGTGCCGTGGAGGCTGCCCGACTTGGTGAATTCACCGCAGTGGGTGCCGCCGCTGCGAATGATGGTGCGCGAACTGCTCGATACCAAGGGGAATCCTTTCTACGCGAAGGCCGACCGCGCATTGTTCATTGCCCGACGCGACGATGTCCCGGTCGGAAGGATTGCGGCGATCGAGAACCGGGCACACAACGAGCTGCACGGCGATCGAGTCGGCTTCTTCGGTTTTTTCGAGGTTCGGAATGACGCCGAAGTCGCTGGCCGCTTGGTTGCGGCGGCGAGCGCATGGCTCAAAGGCCGCGGGCTCACTGCAATGCGAGGACCCGTGAGTCCGTCGACAAACCACGAGTGCGGGCTGCTCGTGGACGGGTTTGATCAACCACACATGTTCCTCACGCCGTGGAATCCGCCCTTCTACGAATCGCGCCTCGTCGAGGCCGGGCTTGCTCCGATCAAGGATCTGCTCGGCTACTGGTTGCCGCTGGGCGACCCGGCCTTCAGCGTGCCGCAGCGATTCGCCACTCTGGCACAACGCGCCAAGACCAAGAGCCACCTGACGTTTCGCGACATGCGGTCGGACCGATACTGGGACGACGTGGCGATCTGCTGGGACCTGTACAACGAGGTTTGGGCGAAGAACTGGGGCTTTGTGCCGATGTCGCGCGATGAGTTCATGCAAATGGCAAAAGACGTGAAGCCGCTCCTCCTTCCCCAATTCGCGTTCGTTGCCGAAATCCGTGGCGCTCCGGCAGGCTTCATGCTGACGGTTCCTGACGCCAATGTGCTATTCAAGAGAATTCGCAGTGGACGACTGTTTCCCTTCGGCCTGTTTCATATCGTGTTCGGCAAGTCGCGACTGCGAACCTTGAGGGTCATGGCACTCGGCATCAAGGAAGAGTTCCGCACACGCGGCATCCTACCGCTCCTCATACACGAGGCCGGGCTCCGAGCCGCCGCCTTCGGCGCAACGGGCGCGGAGCTGTCCTGGGTTCTCGAAGACAACCAGGCGATTCGACAGCCTATCGAAGCACTGGGCGGTCGCATCTACCGCCGCTGGAGGATTTTCGAGCAGCTGATTCGCTGAGCCGACGCTCGCACCAAGTGGTCCCGGTGGGACTCGAACCCACGACCCGACGATTATGAGTCGCCTGCTCTAACCGGCTGAGCTACGGGACCGTTCTTGCAATCTATGATTGTACCGCGTGGCGCGAAAACGACGATCAAGCACCCGCTGAAGTTGCGTGGTCGTCGAACGCCTGGAGTATCTCGCCCGGTGTGACCGTGGCAGCGCCCAGTTTTCCAACCTCGACGCCCGCCGCGTAGTTGGCGATGACCGACGCTTCTTCGACGGTGCCACCAGCGGCGAGCACGGTCGCGAGGTACGCCGTCACCGTGTCGCCCGCGCCAACCACGTCATAAACCTCGCGAGCGGACGTCGGCACGGTTTTCGGCGGGCCTGTGCGCGAGGCCAGCATCATTCCGCGCTCGCCAAGCGTCAGCAACAAATGCTCCACGTCGAGCCGCTCAATGGCCATCGGAACCGCTTCCGGATGTTCGACGTCGATTTCGGCACCGAGCGCGGAGTCCAGCTCACGACGGTTCGGCTTGAACACCGTGGCGCCGCGATAGGCAAAGAAATGCCGGTACTTCGGGTCGACCACGACGGGCGCGCCGCGAGCCCGGGCAAGCGCAATGGTGCGCGTGATGACCTCGGGCACCAACACGCCCTTGTTGTAATCCTCGAGAATCACGGCGTCGACTGAGGGCAGGGCGTCTTCGATGGCGGCGATGACGCGGGCAACGTCCGCCGCGACGAGATCGGTGTCGTCTTCCTCGTCCACGCGAACCATCTGCTGCGATCGGGCCACGATCCGCGTCTTCTTGGTAGTCGGCCGATCGATTCGCAGCAGGCCCGCACCGACAATGCCAAAACCCTTCAACATCGATGCAATTTGGTCACCGGCCGGGTCCGACCCGACCGTTGCCACGAGCCGGCACGCCGCGCCCGACGCCACCACATTCTCGGCCACGTTCGCGGCGCCCCCCAGCGCGTGGCGGCGTTCGCGCACGCGAACGACAGGGACGGGTGCCTCCGGCGAAATGCGCTCGACCTCGCCCACGAGGTACTCGTCGAGCATTGCGTCGCCAACGACCAAGACCCGGGCCTTTTTCACCTGCGAAAGGATCTTCGCGAGCCGGCCACGCTCGATGGAGAGTCGCATGGGATGAAAATAGGGCGACATGCTGACTTTGTATTGCAAAGTACTTGACGACGGTGTATCCTTCTCCGCTCATCGCTCGATGTCCGGTGCGGTGGCCGTAGCGACGAAGTTCTGGACCCTCAGGCAGAGACTGGCTATGTTATTGGCCCGACACGCATTAGCATGCTGCTCGCGTGTTCCGGTCGCGTAGCTCAGCTGGTTAGAGCGCTGGTCTCACATACCAGAGGTCCGGGGTTCGAGTCCCTGCGCGACCACTAGCCCCGGCACGGGCGTCGGCCACTACCGCTTCCCAGGATAAGTCTAGGACATGCGACATCTTCGGCTACGCTTGTTCGCAGGCGTTGCAGCCCTCGTTGCCTCCGCACCGCTTGCGGCGCAGGCGCCTACCAACCGCCCAACCGCTGATCAGGCGCGCGCCATCCTCCAAGGTCGACCGGAAGTCGTGCAGCAGTTGCGGCAGCGCTTAGTGACTAGTGGTATGACGAAAGAGCAGATTCATGCCCGCCTGAGGGCCGATGGCTATCCGGAAGATCTGCTCGATGCGTACCTGCCGGGTGCGACGGACGCCGCGGGAGCGCCGACGTCGGATCTGTACGCAGCGGTGCAGGAACTCGGCATCGCCGACAGCAGCGACGTTTCCGCGTTTCGCTTGCTCCAGTCCGACACACTACCGCAGAGCGCCAGAGATTCGTTGCTCCGCCAGCTCGACACGCTCTCGCGGGCGGGCCTGAAGAGGGGCCCGGCGCGTCGGCTCGTCATCCGGGCGGACATCGAAGACTCCGTGATTCGCGCAGATAGCGGCTTCAACGTGTTTGGTCTCGACGTGTTCCGTTCGGCAGCTGCGCGCGTGGAACCCAGCCTGCTCGGGCCAGTGGACGATTCCTACCGGCTCGGCCCGGGCGACGAGCTGGTTCTCATTCTGACTGGGGACGTCGAGACGTCGATGCCCTTGAGCGTGACGCGCGAGGGCTTCGTTCTCATTCCGCAGGTCGGTGTGGTGCCCGTCGCGAACCTGACCCTCGCGCAGCTGACGGACGTGCTCTACGCGCGGCTCGGGCGCGTGTATTCGGGCGTACGCCGAGGCAATTCCGCCACGACCCGGTTTTCCGTGACCGTCACTCGGCTCCGTACCAATCAGGTGTATGTGCTCGGCGAAGTGGAGCGGCCGGGCAGCTACATGGTGTCCAGCGCCGGCACCGCGCTGACATCGCTGTACGCGGCGGGCGGCCCGACTCCGAACGGATCACTGCGACAGGTGTCGATCAAGCGCGGCGGCAAGCTCGTCGCGACGGTCGATCTGTATGACTATCTGTTGCGCGGCGACGCATCGAACGATGCGCGTTTGGAGACCGGGGACATCGTCTTCGTGCCGGCGCGCGGAATGCGTGCGCGCGTCATTGGTGAAGTGGTCCGGCCGGGGACGTTTGAGCTGAAGCCCAACGAAAGTCTTGCGGAGCTCCTGGCCGCGGCGGGTGGATTCAATTCCAATGCGGACCAGCGGCACGTACAGGTCGAGCGTGTCCTGCCCACGGGGCAGCGTGCCGTCGACGGGCGCGACCGTACGACGATCGACGTCAGGGCGGACGATCTCTCCGGCAGCGGCGGCTGGCCGGTTGCGGTTGCCGGCGGTGACGTGGTGCGAGTGTTTCCGGTTGCCGATCGCGTCAGGAATACGATCAAGGTCAGAGGCAACGTGTGGAGCCCAGGCCCGCAGGGTCTCACGCCGGGCATGACGCTGTCGCAAGCGATTCGCGTGTCCGGTGGCTTGAAGCCCGACGCATATCTCGGCCAGGTGCTCGTGTCCCGACTGCAGGGCGATTCCACGCGTATACAAATGCGCGCGGTTCTACGCGACACAACGGGAGCCGTGCTCGGAGACTTTGCTCTCAAGGAGGACGACGTCATTCAGGTGTTCTCGCAGACCGCCTTCCGGCCCGCGCGATACGTGGCGATCGGCGGGGCAGTGAACAAGGGCGGCCGCTTTCCGTATCACCACGGCATCACGGTGCGCGACTTGGTGCTCCTTGCCGGCGGGTTGCGCGAAGGTGCGTACTTGAAGGAAGCTGAGATCGCTCGCCTGCCAGTAACCCGTGGCAGCGCTGCGACCGCCACAACGATTCGTGTGCCGCTGGACTCGACGTACCTGTTTGAGCGGCGCGTTGGCGATGAGTACTTCGGCGCCCCAGGACTCCCGGCGCCGGCCGATGGCGCCCCCGAAGTCGAGTTGCAGCCGTATGACAACGTATTGATTCTGCAGCAACCGTCGTGGGAATTGCAGCGCATTGTCACACTGTTGGGGGAGGTGAATTTCCCGGGGCAGTACGCACTCAAATCGCGCAGTGAGCGGCTTGCG
>Ga0315281_10013661_pt1 | contig 10972 bp, 6 predicted proteins | sample YL17G07_0_MG_FD_204540 | JGI IMG/M metagenome (GOLD analysis project Ga0315281, IMG submission 204540) | Sediment microbial communities from Yellowstone Lake, YNP, Wyoming, USA - YL17G07_0 | ecosystem: Environmental > Aquatic > Freshwater > Lake > Sediment | place: USA: Wyoming | collected... | reverse complement strand
TCATTAGGGATCGGCTCTACCTTGGTCATTTCTCCTCCTTTTCTTTTTCAAGAAAAAGCAGGATAGATAATGACCTTTAGCCGTTATAACGGTCAATCAATTTTGTTACGTATAGGTAGGTGAACTATTCAACCAAGGTTTCAGTTTAATTGCTTATCAGAAAAGGGGATGTTTAGATAGGTAATAAAATCCTATTAAGGTGGGAGTGAAAAACATTTCGAAAGGATCTGCTACCGATAATGTTCTTCAAACATCGGTGTTTTCTTTGTGACTCTTCCTAATGCTTCGGGGGGGACGAATTCGACTTTCGATCGGACCCGATAGAATTGGAACATTCGTTCTTCAATCTCTTTTGCCAGATCAGGCAATTGACTCGGTTCTACACCTGCCCCATGTTCTACTTTTACCTTTAAGGGAGGAGAGATATTTGGAGGAGGTTCTGTCAGAACGATCCGCATCGCCCCGGTGACTCTCGGGATAAAGGATGTAACCACATCGCGAACAGCGATTGGAAAAACCCCGACTCCTTCTACAAACAGACGATCGCTCAACCTCCCGATGTGTTTGATCCGATTTCCAGGGCCCGGATACCCGCACTCACACGACTTTGTAAAAACCTGAATCACATCGCCCAACCTATATTTTATCAGAGGTAAACCTTCTCGATTCATAGAGGTAATTAATCCCTCCCCAATGGCACCGTCCTTGACTTCTATCGGTTTTTTTGTATCGAGATCAATCAGATCATCTGACCAGATACTTAAATCCAGTGCCACCTCATGAAGCCCCTGGTATTCCTCTGCCGTACATGAACTGCAGAAACCTTCGCTATTAATCATCAGATAGTCATTCCATCTCCCGCCAAAAGCCTCTTCCATCCTTTTTCGGATCGAAGGAATGGCTACTCCGGGTTCACCGCTTAAGAGAAGTTTTTTAATCCCAATCTCTGAGACAGGGTTCCCTGTTAATTTCGGATAGGTTTCGATCAGTGCATCTGCGAAAGAGGGAGTGGACATCAGAACATTGGGCCGAGTCATTTTGGCATATTGCACAATTTTTTCTATAGGGGTTTCGGCGCCAAGATCTAAGCAAAGCATGCCCATATCTTGAAGAGGAGTCTTAATGATACTACCTGCCCATCCACCACTGAGTGGAAAACAGAAGAGGACTCGATCTCCAGGCCTAAGTCCGGATAACCAGTATCCCCGGGCTGATCCTTCATTCCATCGATTATAATCGCGCTGGGTAAAGGAATAAGTGAAGGTGGGAAGTCCGGTTGTCCCGCCCGTTGTTTTGGCCATGACAATCTTCTCCGGAGGGCAACACAAATGGATTCCGAAAGGATGACCGAAACGTTCAATCGATTCAAGTTGACTCTGTCTTTCATCTTCCTTGTCCATCAGGGGTGGAATCTTTCTGAAATCTTCCCAGGTTCTAATCTCCTCGGGCCGAAAACCCTTTTCATCAAACTTTCGCCTGTAAAACTCAGAATGGGTATAACAATATTTTACCTGTTTCCGTAATCTTCTGAGCCGGACCCTTTCTACTTCTTCTCTGCTAAGGGTCTCCATTTTTTCGTTCCATACCTTCTTCTCAAGCATTTTTTCTTCCCTTCTTGATTCTTCCGACATCCTTTCTAAAACAGAAAGCGAGGATCATCTCTCTCAAAATGACCGAAGCCGTGACAGAGGAGATCTGGGTCGGGTCATAATCCGGTGTCAGCTCCACCATATCAAATCCAATCACATGAAGAGTTTGGAGTTTTTTAAGAAGGGAAATAAATTCCTGGAAGGTAAGGCCTCCTGGTTCTGGTGTCCCAACCCCTGGGAGGAAGCTGGGATCCATTACATCGAGATCGAGGGTGATATAGACGGACTGATTCCTGAGACGCTTGATCATTGAACTCAGAGAATCCGAATCAATGGAGACGATAGATTTCATCTTTCTGGCTAATTTATATTCCTCTTCTGTTCCGGATCGAATCCCAATTTGGAACAATCTGCCCTTACCCAAATGATCTACCACCTTCCTCATCACTGTGCTATGGGAGAGAGATTCGCCCAGGTAGTCTTCTCTTAAGTCTGTATGAGCATCAATCTGAAGAAGATGAAGATGGGGGTAGATTGGAAGGATCTCTTCTATAATTGGAAGGGTGATCAGATGGTCTCCTCCCAAGAGGATGGGGAATTTTTTTTTGGAAAGAATCTTGCGGAGGGCCATCCGAATCAAACCAAGGGATATTTTTTTCTCCCCTAAAGGCAACTCCAGGTCTCCCATATCGTGAATGGAACATTGGCTTAAGTCTTTTTGAAAGTATGGACTGAAGGTTTCAATCCCCCACGATGCCCTCCGGATCGCAGATGGCCCGAAACGGGCACCCGGACGGAAGGAGGCTGATCCATCATAGGGGCATCCAAGGATAACCCCGCTGCTTTTTTCAAAGGAGGCACTCGCTGAGATATAGTTGGTTTCGATAAAAGAGAGTTTCATTCAGTCCGTTCCTTAATTTAATAAAGTTAGGCGGTAAGAAGGTAGGGGGATAAAGCGTTTCTTCACTGAATAAGATTTTAAAGTCAGATAGACATTTTCCCTGACTTTCTCATTAAACCCAGGCTTATTTTAACCGGTTTCCTCTCTGTCCCACAGGACTACAGCCGCCAGAGTGGCACCAACCTTCTGAACCTTGTGCTCCACCGCTATGGATTTAAGATCTTTGATCTCCCGCCCTCGTAACTTCATCCCCTCTAAAACCATTTGCCGAACCGTTTCCTCAATCTCTGCCTTCGGTCTCCGGGCAGAGTATTCCATGATCAATCCCGGATAATGCGGTTCTTTTGGGAGGGCAACAGCCACGGCAGAAGAGATGATCTCGCCAGGGACATCGCTGGTGATGGATGCGTAGGCCGTCGGGACCAAGGAACCTGGAGGAAGGGGAACGGGGGAAATCAGCTGGCAACGAGGTGGTACAATGCTGCTCATCTTCACCAGGTTGGTATCCCCGATCCCAGCGCGGAGGAGGGCGCCATCAAAGGCATTGAGAAGTGTGAATCCCTCCGACGCTCCGGAAACCAGAAAGTAATGTGTTGGGGTTTTAATGATCACGGGTCTCCTCCATCATCTTTCGTCTGGTTTAAGGCATATGGAATTTGTGGTGCGCTTCCTTCCTTAAAACATCAAGCCCAGTCAATTTAGAAAGAAGGGGGCGAGCTGATCCATAGGACCACCCCCTCCTTCGAGCCGCTGTTATGGAGCCAATGCTCCTTCTCTGCTGATAGGTAAAAGCATTCCCCCTTTTTCAGCTTCAGAATCTCTTTCCCAAAACGAAGGTTGATCCTTCCCCTAAGGACCAAACCGAATTCCTCTCCTTCATGGGGCTTTTCTTTCGGCGTCGATTCCCCTTTCCGGAGGGTCAGGAGGATAGGTTCCAACCGCCGATTTGTCGAACCTGGGACCAGAAGCTCAAACTTCTCGATCTTCTCTTTCTCAATCGCCACCCGGTCCTTCGTCCGGTAGATAATCTTCTCCTGCGAAGCCTCCCGGAAGAAGTCAGAAATGTTTTCGTCCATGGCCTCGAGAATTTGGATCAGGCTATCCAGCGAGATGGACGTCAGATCCCGTTCGATCTGGGAGATAAACCCCTTGGTTAAATTGGCCCGCTCCGCCAACTCTTCCTGGGTCAAGTTGCTCAACTGTCTTAAATTCTTAATGCGTTCTCCAATTTTCATAAAACCCGTAGCACACTATACAAAGAAATTAATTTAGTAATATGTAAGACAGTATAGAAAGAAATTAGTTTAGCAAACTAAACTCGCAATAAGTATAACGCCCTTTTTTTATTTGTCAAGCATTTTTTTAAGATTCCTGAAAAAAATCTGGGACTCTCTGATTACACCGGTTGTGGAACGACTGCTAAGATAAGAAATGCATCTAACCGGCTACCTCCAGCGGACAGCGGAGGAGAAAGAAGGGAGGATGGTCCCATGAATAACATTCACCGTCGAAATGAGTAAGAGTCAAAAGCAAGGCCGTTTCTTCACCCTTTGATACTTATTTATTTGAGCCTGACCACGAGCCTGTCATTTAGCATGAAGTGTATAATATAGCATTGACCCCAAATCGGACTCCAAATCGTTATTAACAAAATGTAAGAAGTGGCCAAAAAATGTCCACTTTTGGCCAGTCTCAAAATAAGGGGTTCTTGAGAACATCCTTATATTTAAACAGGTTACAATGTAGCGAGAATTTGGCACTGGAATTGCTCAATTATTAAAATGGATAGGTGCAATAACTCTCGACAATGGATAAGATCGTAATTCTTTAATGGAGAGGAGATGGACGCCGCCATCGTCGATAAGTCGCTTGGTGGTGAGGGAAGCCTGCAGATTCTTATTAGAAGTGGGGGGACGAAAGGCTATAAGAGGAGAGGAGCTATGAAACAGAAAAAAATTGTCATGGTGTTAGGAATCATATCGATGATCTTGTTAATTTCCCAATCGGCGGATGCCAGCTACCTGGCGTACATTGAATGGGAAGCACCTGCTTGCGAAAATTCGCTCGACTTTAGGAAGGTAAGTCTGTTTTTCAATCAAGGAGACTTTGAAGCAGTAGCTAAGATGGTGGATAAAGGCAGATGTATTTGGCTAAAGCAAGGAGTTCAAGTCTATGCCTGGAATCCTCTATACGAAATGCATCCGGATTGGGTTCAGATTCACGCTGTCGGATCGACAGTAACTTTATGGACGTTCAAGATAGCATTGAAGGAAAGAACAGAGGAGAAGAAGATAGAGAGCGCTCCAAAACCTACCCGTAAGCGGGTGAAGCAAGTGGATTTAAATTCTCTCTCTTGGATAAGAGTGGGCAAGACAACGAGACAGGAAATTATCAAGAAGTACCCGAACCCTAAATTTCGTGATGAGTCGGGTGGGGAGTATGCCTATTACGGGCATCAGTATCCGGATTTCAAGGAATGGGATATGATTCGGTTCATGTTCGATGGTAGCGTGCTCGAGGAGATCAGAGCAGAAAAGGAAGAAAAATGAAAGTATTTGCGGCAAGCGCTTGCAGGTCTCTATTAATGAAAGGATATTTCACTCCGGATCCGTATACTTATTTGAACATTATGACTCTCTCCAGATTGGTTGATTTAGGACATCCAGCAAAGAATGCACGACTGGGCGCAGTTCACCCATGATCAAATCAACACCAATCTCGGGAGATTGCGTGGAGCTAAGTTGACAAATCAACTCCTCAATGCACCAAGTCCTAAGTTCGGGAATCACCCCTCTTGCAGCTGCAATCAATCTTGGAATCGTTGCCTTCTCGGACGCCTTGGGGTTATCTTTCAAACGCTCCGTTAGCATCAGATAAAGACTATCATCCGCCTGAAGTCGCCGAATAACGGGGCGGCTGATAGCTCTCAGGTGATATTGGTGTGTATAATTGACATTAGACAATTCCTTTTTGATAGCATTAAATACAACCCTACTTTCGCTTTTTCGGCAAAGAAGTTGAAAATATGCAGTGTAAGAAAGAGGTTCATTTCTACTCTTTACAGTCTCAAAAATGAGCGTTAGCTCCTTACTATCAGGCCAGCCCTCACAAAGGGAGAGAATTACTTTCTCATAAACATGCTTCCTTGCTCTTTCCGTCATGATATGTGCTAGTAGATCACTGTCGCCAGCATAATTTGCCCCTAAAAGGTCTGCTGCAACTACCGCTTCTTCTCCTGAAGAATCCTGCCGATCATCTCCGATAAAAAGCGCCTTCAGACAATATTCCAGCAACAAATGGCTTCTTGGGCGTACTCTGCCCAAGAAACGCAATATATTCGGTTGCGATGTTCGCTCTGTTCTTTTCTCAAAGAAGCTAAGTGCTTCATCACGAGGTGAAGAGTACTGATCGGCAAATAAGCAAAGTTCATTCCAGATGTACAATGGATCAGAATGAAACTTAGAGAGTCTTGGCCAGAATTCATCTGCAAGAATGGTTTTAATATCATCCCAGTTTTGCAGAATATGCTTCAGGAGCGGAACGTTGGGTGAAAGCCCTTTGATAATCGAAATAGCGCACTGCCTATCTTCTCCGATTGTCTCTTTGGCATTTTTCATAATATCTAAACGGCCCAATATTACTAAACCGCAGAATGCCGCTTGTCGACGTTCTTCGTGATCGGGGCCATAACAAACGATACTCTTAGATAAGGTTTCTATCGCTGATTTTGTGTCTTTCCCAGATTCTTTCAATCGTGTATGGTAACCAATTGAAGCTTGAGTCTTTACTTCATCATCTTGTTCAAGGTCGTAAAGTTGGAGCAGTGACAGTGTAAATTCCGTATCGCTTGCGCTCTCTCCCAGACTGGCAGCAATCATCCCCCGAAGGGGAACGGGCAAAGGACAGGCAATATCAATTATTTTTTGCCGAATTTCCTGATCGGTTCCATACGTGCTTGCAATAGCACCATAACAGCCATCACGTTTTGAAAATTCTTGTTTCGCAACGTCCTTTACCCGCTGATCCGATGAATAGCCCATGATCAACAATGCAACGACATTCTCATAACGCCATCCTTGCCGATTTGGTAGTAGTTTCAATACGGTATCAACAACTTCAGCATCGCCTTGAGTATTCCCAAGAGCTTTTAAGCCTTGCATGACAAAGTCTGGACGTACGCACTCCGGGTCCCTAAGTAATTCGAGAAGCCTACTTCGGCATATACCTTTATCCTTGATAATCTGAGGAAGCAGAAATCCTATTTGCGATGCTTTGGAAGCAGAACCCAATGCAAATTCGATCAGTCTTTCAGCCACTTCATTATCTTCCATCCCCCACCCTTCTATGAGTGCTCCCGCAGCCCAATGAGGAAAAGATCCGTTAAGTAATGAAATAAGTTTGGCTTTGGCTTTTGTGGTACGCCCAACCAGAGCCGCCCTTGAAATTTCAGGCTCATTATATTGTTGATTCGGGATCCACTCATCAATTGCCTCAACTAATAAAGGGTTGTCTTTAAAGTTTTGGCTGACAAGATGCCAAGGATTTGGAATATGCAGTAGAGGAAAGGGATATTTTTCGTATTTTATATTATGCACACAAAAATTGGTTACATCCTCGTCTTGTGGGTATCCCTCTAACAAAATTCTTGTCGCAAGTTCAATTTCTAGTTGTTCCCGATCTTGTCTTCTTTCTCTCAGTGCCTTTAAGCAAGCATTTTTGGTCTTAGGAGACTGTGGCCACCCGTTCATAAGTGCCGATGCGATATCGGACCGCCAATTGTAATCTAGCCCCGCTTCCCAGGACCCTAGCGAAATCAGTTCCTCCTGGTCCTTCTCAGTTTGGGTTTTGCACTGTATCCGCCCTAAGATTGATACTAGACGCAGCTCAGGACTCATTGAAAGTCGAGCATTATTCAAAATGTCCTCTATCCTCTCATGATCTGGCCAACCTCGTAACAAAGCCTCAACTGCAGCAGCTCTAATTTTGGGATCGGTAGCATTTCGCGCAAGGGAAGCAATCAGATTGCCAGTTTCTGAATCACTTTTTGCTAAATCGCCTAGGGCTCTTGCGGCAGCGCGTTGGTTAATCGTCTCTTCATCATGGATACCTTTCCACAAACACTTCACAACTTCGGGTAATAGTGGCCAACTCCCCATCGCCATGAAGATGCTTTCTCTCCAATTTGCTCGGCAAGGGAACCAATCCTTTAGCTTTTCCCTAATTATCTCCTTCATTTTTGTTGAACGTAATCCATCTAATATGCCTTGAAGGAGGCGTTCCCGGTGAGGCATCCATGTCCCCAATTCAACCTGCTCAAATGTTTCTTGGGCAAGTTCCCTAGCGAGGTTAACCGGACAATTGAAATCACCAAAGGCAGTTTCACAAAAAAGCAGTTCGATAGCCTGGCGCTCGACTAAGCCAGCTATCCCGGCCTTCTTCTTAATGCAAGCAATGAACTGTTTTATGTCTTCCGCGCGGCTGGTGATTTGGAACAAGCCAAGGATGATTTCGCGCCATTGTGGATCGGCAAACCGGGTTTCAATGAACGACAGCTGCTCTGCCAAAGACATTCGAGAAAGATGATAGGAAGCTAAGTATTCTTGAAATGCACGGTGGAAGAACCCAATTTCCGTTGGTGATCTTCTAACGAGAATCCCAATAGTGTTTTCGCTAACGTCCAGAACCTCTCTACTATACCGGTGTGCCTCGAGCTGCTTAAAGCCAAAACCACGTTCACAATCTTTTAAATATTCTTCCACAATGGAACCTGCTTTGTCATGGTCGATCAACCCTTCCTCAAACTGCTGTTGCAGATGATAAGCAAGGTGAGCAAGAACTCTCTTTACGTCGTCATCGGTTAGTTCAGATAACGCATCGGAGAGCAGAGCAGCAGCTCTTCTCCTCTGGGGGTGGGCTGAAATCAGATGCTCAATAAGTGAGTCATATGCTTTGAACCGACTTTGCGGGAGACGAGCATTGTGAATCCTGTGATAGATTAGTAGACATAAAAGAAGAGGAATTGTTGATAATTCCCGAAGATCCGGTGATCTCTGTAGTTCTGTAAAAAAGTCTCCTGTTTCGGCATTAGCTTTTCGTTCAACTTCGACGGCAGGCAAATCCTTGTATATGTTCCTCAGCCTGTAAAAAAACCAAATCTGCAACAATTGCTTTTGCTGGGTCGTAGAAAAATCACTAAGCTCTCCTAATTGCCACCCTGACGTTTGCATCCCCAGGCGGTTAAAACCGTGTGGCCGGCTTGTAATTATTGCTGGAGTTTTGCGTTGTCTTATGAAAACTAAAAATCGATCCAATGCGATTCTGGCGGCTGACTCGTTTGTCCATTCATCAAGACCATCTACGAGTAACAAGAGTCTCTCGTCTTCCAAGACTTTTTGGACTAAGGGCCAAAGCCTTTCTTCGTCCCAGCTCTTGAGCCAACTATACAGTATTTCACTTAGTGAACATGCAGCCGTAGCCTGATTGGAGATCATTTTTGTCCACAAGGCGAACGGAACCCAGACAGGAAGGAATTGTCCCCATTTCTGTGAGAGCAAGGTTAATCGTGGCGATTCCTCCAACAGGTCGATAGCAATAAAACGTAAAAGCGTGCTTTTCCCACTTCCTGGTCCGCCGAGGACGACGCTACGCTCTGCTGCGGCAAGCCAGTTTCCAACTGTCTGTCGTTGCTGATACGTTATTCTTGGTCGTTGTGATCTGACCGTCTGTTGTTCCCCCTCAAAGCTCATGTCGCCAAAAGCTCTCTCCTTCATTTCCTCGCGAGAAATTTGAGCTTCTTTGACCTCGGTGGGAGGGATGGTCATGGTGCGCCAATCGTAAACATCAGGGAGGACATATCTCTCTTCCAACGCTAGTGAGCTAACTTCACCGAGTGTGACAATAGGCAACCCGGGATCGTGTGTGTTAAAAACACGCTTATAAAACTCGGAAAACTTTTTTCGAAATTCAATGACTTTTGATGCATCCAGTTTCTTATCTAATTTGTCTGCCTCTTCTTCGCCACAAAATGCAGCCACCCAGCCTCTACCGAAAAAGTCATCCACAAGCTTAGAAAGACTCTTCAGTTTTATAGATAATTCATCGCTGTCCCAGGGCAAAAGAGCGATGCCCCTTTCCTTAAGCAAAGCACTTTGATTCTCCAACTCATCAGCACGTTCTTTGGAACGAAGGCTTTCCGTTGTGCACAGCACAAATGTGTCACTTTTATTGGTCCATTCTCCTGCAAGGAATTCCGAGACCGCGTCTATAATCTTGGCCGGTCCAAAACCTTGAACCCTTTTGCACTGGTACACTCGGTATTTCTCAGCGAACTTCTGCCTTGCATAAAGATCGATCCCCTCCTGTTTTTGACCAGGCTTACCGTACAACTGACAATGTTCCACGTTAGCTTCTAAACGCACTAACCGCAGGCATAATCTCTCAAAGTCTTCCCATTTGAGCTTCTCCAAAGGGAGTTCCTGCAATCTCGTCTCTACGGGAGGATCGATTTTTGAGACCGGGGGAGTTTCAAGCCAAGAGGGGATGGAAGCACTGGACTGTAAATCCATATTCACCTTCTGAGTCATAAATTGCTCCTAAAGGGAATTAAAATTACAACCCGATTTTACTGGAAATCTACCAATTTGGTCAACCAGTATCTAAGACTGGTTGTTTTCAAATATCAACTTGTTAAAATTAAATGTCCACGATCAACCGCAGTCACCACCCTATTGTTCAGTAGAGAGCGATGGAAAGCTTTCTCAGGGGCGGCAGTTTCCGGAGATGAATTTTGGAAGAGGGCTGAACGAGCAAATGATCAAGACAATCTATTCTTATAATCCTGATAATTAAATTCCTTAATTAATCTGAATCCTGACTTTTCACTCCATATTCCAATGGAAGGATGGCATACGCCATTGAACATGGTCGTTTTTACCGTCGTGTAATGAATCATATCATCGAATATGATTTTATCACCGGGTTTTAATTCTTTATCAAATGACCAATTCCCCATAAAGTCTCCCGCCAGACAACTAATGCCTCCCATTCGGTATGTTGGTTTTCCAGCCATTTCATCGGTGGCGCCCAAAATGACGGGTTTATAGGGCATCTCGAAACAATCGGGCATATGGCAGGTAAATGAAACATCGAGCACAGCAGTTTTTATACCTTTATTTTCAACCATATCTAATATCGTAGAAACCAAGTAACCCGTTTGATAGGTAAAAGCGCTACCCGGTTCTAATATCATTTCAACATCGTGCTTGTTTTTGAAACCAGTTAAGATTTTAATCAAATGGCGTATATCGTAATCCTTTTTTGTTATCAGATGACCACCGCCCATGTTCACCCATTTGAGCTTAGGTAAAAACTTACCAAATTTCTTTAAAAAAACAGCCAACACCTTTTCTAACGCAAAGGAATCCGCCTCAAATAATGTGTGAAAATGAAGGCCCTCAACCCCCTGTGGTACGGCATCGCCAAG
>Ga0315281_10013660_pt1 | contig 10974 bp, 6 predicted proteins | sample YL17G07_0_MG_FD_204540 | JGI IMG/M metagenome (GOLD analysis project Ga0315281, IMG submission 204540) | Sediment microbial communities from Yellowstone Lake, YNP, Wyoming, USA - YL17G07_0 | ecosystem: Environmental > Aquatic > Freshwater > Lake > Sediment | place: USA: Wyoming | collected... | reverse complement strand
ATGGAAGACAATGCCTTTGCCGCCGAATGCCGCGCGATTGCGGACGCCGGCCGCCAGAACATGGTGACGCGGCTTTTCGATGGCGAGTATTTCATCAACCTGCTCGACCCCAAACATCTGGATGCCCTCAATTCCGGCAGCGGGTGCGAGATTGATCAGGTCTTTGGACAAAGTTGGGCCTTTCAGGTGGGCCTGGGCCGCGTGTTGCCGCAGAAGGAGACGCGGGCGGCGCTTCAGTCCCTGTGGCGCTACAACTTCTCGCCTGATCTCGGACCGTATCGCGCGGTGTACAAGCAAGGACGCTGGTTTGCGCTGGCAGGCGAGGCGGGTTTGCTGATGTGTACGTTCCCGCGCAAGGACTGGAGCTTCGCCAACGCCATAGGAAAAGGTAACACTGATGGATGTGCGGGCTTATTCAACGAGTGCATGAACGGCTTTGAGTACCAGGTGGCCGGACACATGATTTGGGAAGGCATGGTCCAGGAAGGCCTGGCGGTCACCCGTGCAGTTCATGACCGCTACCACGCGTCCAAGCGCAACCCGTGGAACGAAGTGGAGTGCGGCGACCACTATGCCCGCAGCATGGCAAGTTATGGTGTGTTCATCGCGGCGTGCGGCTTTGAATATCACGGGCCGAAGCAGCACATCGGCTTCGCGCCCAAGCTGACACCGGAGAATTTCAAATGCGCCTTCACCAGCGCCGAGGGCTGGGGCAGCTATGCTCAAAAAATCGAAAGCGGAAAACTGAAGGCGGAAATCTCCCTGCGCTGGGGCAAAATGAAATTGAAGACCATCGCGCTGGAATTTCCAGATGCCGCCACCCGTGCCGTCACGGTGGCGCTGGCCGGAAAACATTTGCCCGCACAACTGGACCGGCGCGATTCGCGCGTGGTGATTTCACTCCCGGCCGCGGTGGAAATTCACTCCGGCCAGTCGCTGGTGGTTGCTTTAACCTAACAAAAAGAATATGAAACGATTACTCACCAACATTGCGCTGCTTATGTTAGGCACCGGATCTCTCCGTGCGGCGACTGATCAGGCCTGGCTCGATTCCTATAAAATTGTCTGGGACAGCCAGAGCGCGGATGCTCGAGGCTCGATGCCGATCGGGGCCGGCAACATAGGGCTCAACGTCTGGGTGGAGAAGGACGAGTTGCTGATGTACGTTGGCAGCCCGGATTCCTGGAGCTATCGGGGAGCGGGTTTTAACACCCAGATGCAAACCAAGCTCGGCCGCGTGCGGGTGAAATTTTCCCCGGTGGCATGGGCCAGGGAGTTTCGCCAGGAATTGGACCTGGCCGGCAACTCCATCCTGTTGAGCGGAAAAACATCCGACGGCAATGCGATCAAACTGCGAGTCTGGGTGGATGCTTTTCAATCGGTGGTTCATGTGGAGGGCCAGGCTGACAGCCCCCTGCAGGTGGTGGCAGCGGTGGAATTCCCGATCGGTTTGGCCATGGCTCCCCACGCGGCCGGCCAGACCTACGGACCCCTGGTCCGGGAGGGACGGGTGGACGGTGACGCGGTCGAGTGGTGGGAGCGCAGCCCAGCCATTGACGAGGGACGCAACGAATATATCCGCAGGTTTAAACTGGAAGAGCTTGCGGAGCTGGTTCCCAATCCGATGGCTAATAGAACCATGGGCGGGCGGCTCTCCGGTTCCGGGTTTGTGGCCGATGGAACAGGGCAAGGGAGCTATGACGGCAAGGAGTTCCGGTCTGTGAAACTGAAATCCGCCAAGCCGCTCAAGGTGTTCGACCTGCGCGCGTCGCTGCGGATTGCCCAGGACGCCACGCTGGAACAATGGCAGGCGCAGGTGAAGAAACTCGATGCGGTCAAGCGCTCGACTACCCAGGCGGACTGGAAGGCGAGCGCGGCCTGGTGGCAGGGCTTCTGGGACCGTAGCCGGATTGTGATCAATCCGGGCAAAGGGCCGGATGATCCCGCCTGGCAGACGGGGCGCAACTATCAGCTTTTCCGCGCCCTGCTGGCGAGCAACCGGACCGGCGAGTTCCCGACCTTGTTCAATGGCGGCCATTTCACTTGCGAGCCCGACCCGGATACGCGGAACTGGTTCGACTGCCAGTTCATGGCGCAGAACCAACGGCTGGTCTATTGGCCGATGTTGAAGAGCGGCGACTTCGATCCGCTCAAGGTGGGATTGGAATTCTACCGGCGGCACGCCAGTCTCCAGACCGCCTGGGCCAAGCATTTCTGGCACGTGGACGGCCTGGCTTTTCCCGAGGGAATGGGCATCTATGGCGCCGACTGGGGGCCCAATCCCGAGGGACACGGCGGGCCCGGACATCTGACATACCACAACATCAGCGGCATGGAATTCGCACTGATGATGCTTGAAGCGGGAAGTTACAGCGGGGCCGATGTCCGTCCCTATCTGCCGGTTGCGGAAGGCTACCTCAAGTACTATGACCAGTTCTATCGCGCAGAGAACAAGAAGCTAACCGGCAAGGAACTGGATGACAAGGGCCACCTGGTCATCTCCCCTGGCAACGCCATTGAGATGTATCAGGAAACGCGCAATGACGCCTGCGCCATTTCCGGCCTGATGGCGCTGAGCAAGGCCCTGCTGGACTTGCCGGCGACGATGCTGCCCGCCGAACGGCGCGCCTTCTGTGAGTCGTTCCGCAAGACCTTGCCGCCGCTGCCCACCCGGGTGCGGCGCGGGCATCAGACCTTTGCGCCCGCCGAATCGTGGAAGTCCGCCTCGACTTGGGACAACATCGAGCTGCCGGAGATGTATCCCGTCTTTCCGTTCCGCGTTTATGGCGTCGGCCGGCCGGGTCTTGAATTGGCGCGTGACACCTGGGAGTTCAGTTACGAGCATCCGCGGCAGAAACGGAACTTCTGCTGGTACCAAAGCCTGATCTATACCGCCGACCTTGGGCTGGTGGAGGAAGCCCGCGAGTTCGCACTGGCGAAGTTTCTTTGGCCCGACCGCGAAAAACCGAAAGGCGATTCCGGCATGCGTTACCCGGCGTTCTATGATACCTTCGGATTCTGTCAACGGCCGGACTTCGACCACGGCGGTTCAGCCATGATCGGCTTGCAGGACATGCTGATGCAAACCGTGAACGGGAAAATTCTTCTCTTTCCCGCCTGGCCCAGGAACTGGGATTGCGAGTTCAAACTGCACGCGCCTTACAACACCACGCTGGAGGGTGTTTTTAGGGCTGGTAGATTAGAGCAACTGAAGGTCACGCCGGAATCCCGGGCGAAAGACGTGGTCAAAATGGAACAGCAATTCAGACAGAATAGGCCGTAGGCACGGCGCAAGCACAGGCCCTACAGGGGATGCAAACTAAAAAGGAAGAAACAACAGAAAGGCAGAAACGTTATGAGAGAAAGAAATTGGTTCGAGTTCATAATGATGGCGTTGGCAGGGCTGATGAGCTTCTCCGTTTTCGGAGCGGACAATCTGCCGGATCTCACCCGGAGCAACACGGTTGACCGCAAGTTGACTTACAATCTCGGCGCCACTGGGCTTCGCGGGTGGATTTACACGAAGCCCGCCGAGTACCTCGATAGCGTGCAGGGGCGGACCACGGCGGCCAGCCGCCAGATTCTGGTCACGCACGTCGGGGCCAAGTCGCCGGCGGATGGCGTGATGAAAGTGGACGACGTCATCCTCGGCGCCGGCGGCAAACTGTTCACCGACGACGCCCGCAAGAGCATCGCCGTGGCGATCCAGGAAGCGGAGAAGGCAGCCGACGGAGGCATCCTGAAGCTGACCCGCTGGCGGGCGGGCAAAACCGAAGAGGTGCAGCTCAAGCTGAGAGTCCTGGGGACCGGAGTCTTCAACTCATTGGCCGAAGTGCCGCGCCCGGAGCATCCGCGACCGGATCTTTTCCGTGAGAACTGGATGACACTGAACGGCCAGTGGCAGTTCGAGAACGACAAGGCGGCAGATGGCGAATCGCGGGGGCTGACTTATGGAAAAGATCTTAATTCCAAGATCATCGTCCCGTTCTGTCCGGAGAGCAAGTTGTCGGGCCTCGGGCTGGCTACTACGGAGCACATGAAAAACGTCTGGTACCGTCGCACGTTCACCGTGCCGCCCGCCATGAAAGGCAAGCGGGTGCGCATTCATTTCGGCGGCGTGGATTACAGGGCTTGGGTTTACATCAACGGCCAGCTTGCCGGGACGCATATCGGCGAGAACGTTGCTTTCAATCTCGACATAACCAAGTTACTCAAGGATGGCTCCAACGAAGTGGTGGTAAAGGTGTTGGATGATATATGGTCCGGCCTCCAGCCAAGCGGTAAGCAGTCGGAAAACGATCAGAGCGGAGGCTGTTTCTATACCCGCACAACCGGCATCTGGCAGCCGGTCTGGTTGGAAGCGGTCGGTTCATCGTTTGTCGAAACCATTTCCGTGGTGGCCGATCCCGACAACTCGCGCGTGATGATCGAGGCGAAACTCAACGGGCAGGACAAGGACCTGACCCTCAAGGCGGAAGCGTTTGCCGATGGCAAACCGGCGGGATCGGACACCACCCCCGGCCCTTGGCAGAACCGGCTGGTGCTGAACCTCGAGCCGAAGAAGCTCTGGGAGCCGGGATCTCCCTTCCTGTACGATCTGAAGCTCACGCTTTACCGCGGCAAAGAGAAGATTGATGAGTTGAAGAGCTATTTCGGACTGCGCAAGATCGTTATCGAGGGACGCAAGATACTCATCAACGGCAAACCGGTGTTCCAACGGCTCATCCTCGACCAAGGGTTCTATCCTGAGGGCCTCTGGACCGCCCCCACGGACGAGGCGCTGAGGAAAGACATCGAGATGCCGATGGCGTGCGGTTACAACGGTGCGCGGTTGCACCAGAAGGTCTTCGAACCGAGGTTCCTGTACTGGGCCGACAAACTCGGGTACATGGTATGGGGCGAGTATCCCAACGCCGGCTACGGCAACCAGCGGGAAGGGTTCTCGGCCGTGGTCAATGAATGGACCGAGATACTCTTGCGCGACCGGAGCCATCCGTCCATCGTCGGCTGGTGCGCCTTCAACGAGAACTTTGAGGCCACTGGCGAGTTGCAGCAGATGATCTGGAACATCACCAAGGCAATCGACCCGACGCGGCCTGCGCTCGAGGCCAGCGGCTGGATGCACACGTTGCCCAACCCGGAAGTCAGAGACATGCATGATTACACCGACAATCCGGAACACCTGCGCAAGAGATGGCTGGATTATTTCTCCGCGCCGCCCGAGGGACCTTATCCTCCAGCGCGCTATTACAACCCCTCATCCTCGCAAGCTGACCGCGGGGTGCCGTTCATGATCAGCGAGATCGGTGGCATTGGTTGGGCAACCGAGGGCGGCTGGAGTTACGGCGAGGGTCCGAAAACCCTTGACGAGTTTTATGCCCGCTACAAGGGCACCATTGATGCCATGCTCAACAACCCGAATCTGTTTGGTTTCTGTTATACGCAATTAACCGACATCGAACAGGAAAGGAACGGGCTCTTCTTTTACGACCGCAAACCGAAGTTCGACGCGAAGAAGCTGCATGAAATCACCGCACGTTCGGCCGCCTATGAACGCGGTGAGCCGGTGGCCCCCCTGCCTTCCGTAAAGATCCTCGACGCCAAGTGGAAGGTGCTGGTGGGCGCCGTGCAGGACGGGAAACTGTCCAGTCCTTACAAGTATATCACCGACAAGCCTGCCGACGCCTGGCTGAAGGAAGGGTTTGATGACCAGGCATGGAACACTGGCCCAGCACCGTTCGCCAATGGTGATCGCGCACGCACTGAATGGAAAACCCCGGAGATCCACTTCAGGAAAACCTTTCAATACGACGGCGCTGCCTTGAAAAACGGTGCCGTGGTGATAGGTCACAACGACAACACGGAGATCTATATCAACGGCCAGAAGATCCTTGGCGTGACAGGGTCTAAGAGTTACTACATGTGTCTGGTAACCGAGCAGTTGCAAAAGGCGCTGAAGAAAGGCACCAACACAATCGCAGTCCACTCACACGAGGGCGGCAGCGGCCAGTGGATCGACCTGGCAATTCTGGTGGATTAGGGCCTTATTCCGTTATCAAACAAAGAGAAACAAATGATGATGCAATATAGGATAGCGATGGTTGTTGCGATGGTGTTGGCGGTGCCGATTTCCGGTCAAGCCGCGAGCCTGGATCTTCCGCTCGAATGGCAAGTGACCCAGCGGAATGCGGAAGATTGGGCTGAAGTCAAGGTGGCGGGAACCGTCCCGACAAATGCGATCCTTGTAGAGGCAAAGGCCGAGTTGGGCGCCGGGTTGCGCCGCAAAGCGACGGACTGGTTGGTGGTGGCCCGAGTCGCGCAGTTTAAGGACGGCAAGTTCTGCGGCCGTCCCAAACTGGCAGCGCGCGGCTGGTATACGCTCAACGTGCGCTTCCGGAAATCAGCCGCCGATCCGGCGGTGATAGGTGAAGCTGCCGTGGAGCATGTCGGGGTGGGCGACGTGTTCGTTGTCGCCGGGCAGTCGAACTCGTCCAATCGTGGTCAGGAAAGACAAGAGACAATGACCGGACTCGTTACTGCTTTCTACGGCAAACACTGGCAGTTGGCGAACGATCCGCAACTCGGCGCCAGCGGCGACGCCGGCAGCTTCATGCCGCCGTTTGGAGATGCAATGGCCGGGAAATTCAAGGTGCCGGTCGGAATCATCGCCTGCGGCATTGCGGCCACAAGCGTGCGCGAGTGGCTGCCCAAGGGCGCGACGTTTCCGAATCCGCCGACGCTGAAAGGCCGGGTGCGGCAGCTCCCCGGCGGCGAGTGGGAGAGCAAGGGCGAGGCTTTTGACATGTTTGTGACCCGCATGAAACAACTTGGACCAAAGGGTTTCCGTGCCGTCCTGTGGCACCAGGGCGAGTCCGACGCAGAGCAGCCGGATCCCAAGCGCACGTTGCCGGGCAAACAATACCCGCAATATCTCGAACAGATCATCCGGGCATCGCGCCAGGAGATAGGGTGGGACGCGCCGTGCTTTGTAGCGCTGGTCAGTTCGCATGGGCGTGAGGGGCGCCGGACATGCGTGGCGGCCAGAAATCGCTTTGGGATGACGGCATCGCCCTGGAAGGCCCGGACAGCGAGGCGCTCAGGCGCGACCTTCGCGCTGGTGTTCACTTCAGCGGCAAGGGCTTGCGCGAACATGGGGCATGCTGTGCCGAGAGAGTTACGCCCTGGTTGGAGGAGCAGAGCGCTCGGCGTCTTGAAGAATCGAACACGGGGAATATCAAATGAACAGACGTGATTTTCTAAAGATGGCGGGTTTGGGGATGGCTGGATTCGGAATTGTTGGGCGAAGTAGTGGTAAAAACGTCGAACAATCAAAATCGAGCATTGAACATCGAGCTTTGGCAAGGCTTAAACCCAACATCATTGTTATTCTTACCGATGATCAGGGGTATGGTGATCTGGGAAGGAATGGCAATAAGGTAATCAAAACGCCAAACCTGGACAAAATGTATGATGAGAGTATTCATTTCGAAGATTTCCATGTAAGCCCGACATGTGCGCCGACCCGGTCCTCGACAATGAGCGGCAAGCACGAATTCAAGAATGGTGTGACGCATACCATTCTTGAGCGCGAGCGCATGAGCTTGAAATCCACGACGATTCCGCAGGTGCTGAAGTCGGCCGGCTACTCAACGGGCATTTTCGGCAAGTGGCACCTCGGTGATGAAGATGAATATCAGCCTGATAAACGCGGGTTTGATGAGGTGTTTATTCACGGTGCAGGCGGGATTGGTCAGTCGTATCCCGGCTCATGTGGGGATGTGCCCGGCAATTCGTATTTCAGCCCGCTGATAAAACACAACGGCAAGTTCGAGAAAACGGAAGGCTATTGCACTGATGTTTTCTCCGGGCAGGCAATGAAGTGGATGGAAGCCTCAAAGGGTAAGCAGCCTTTCTTTGCACATATCACGCCGAATGCGCCTCGTGCGCCGCCGTATGTGCCGGGAAAGTACGCGAAAATGTACGCAGGGCAAGTTGGAGGAGATACGGCCAACTTCTTGGGCATGATTACCAACATTGACGAGAATGTCGGCAAACTCATGGCGAAGCTGAAAGAACTGGGCATTGATGACAATACTCTTGTTGTTTTTCTCAACGATAACGGCGGCACGGGTGGGTGCGGGGTGTTTAATGCCGGAACGCGAGGCCAGAAGGGCACCGCATTCAATGGAGGTGCGCGCGCGATGCCCCTCTGGCGCTGGCCTGGAATGATCAAGCCCGCGGCGTGTGACAGGCTGACGGCGCATCTTGATGTATCTCCAACGCTTGCAGAATTGGCCGGGGCAAAGGTTCTGGAAATTGCTGCAAAGAAGCTGGATGGGTTCAGTCTTGTCCCGCTGCTGGAAAACCCGCAGGCCGGATGGCACGAAGATAGAATGCTCTTCACGCATGTCGGCCGTTGGAATACAGGTGCCGAGCCTCAGAAATACGGGCAGTGCAGTGTGCGCTGGAAGCACTACCTGCAAGTGCGGGAAAAGGGCACGTGGTGTCTGTATGATCTGAAGGCCGATCCGGGCGAAAAGAACGACATTGCCGGCCGGCATAAGGATGTGGTTGAAAAGCTGGACAAGGCGTATGACGCGTGGTGGGGGGAAGTGTTGCCATGCATGGAGAACGAACAGGCTTACAAGACCGCACCCAAGGTCAATCCGTTCAAGGAACAGTACCGGAAACAATTTGGAAGTAACAACAAATGAAAACACACATTCCATCATGAAAACCATCATGGGAGTGCCGCAGCTTCATGAAACGCAGGAACAGCGTGACGAGCGTATGCAGTGGTTCCGTGACGCGAAGTTCGGCATGTTCATCCACTGGGGCCCTTGTTCGGTAGGGGCAGTGGAAATCGGCTGGGGTCGAAAGGCCAACCGGCCGTGGGATATCAACGGCATCCAGACCCCGCGCACCGCGGATCCCGTCTATGACAACTACTACAAGCAGTTCAACCCGACGAAATACAATGCGGAGGAATGGGTACGCTTCGCCAAGGAGTCCGGCATGAAATACATGGTGCTCGTCGCCAAGCACCACGACGGCTTCGCGCAGTTCGACACCAAGGTCTCGGACTACGACGTCATGGCCAGCCCCTACGGCAAGGACATCATCCGCGCCTATGCCGACGCCTGCCATAAACAGGGGATGAAGCTCGGGCTCTATTACTCCACCCGCGACTGGTATCACCCGGATTACCTCGTCGGTGATAACCGGAAATACGACGAGTTCTACCGTGCGCAGGTCAAGGAACTGCTCTCCAACTACGGGGCGGTGGACGTGATGTGGTTCGACCACGTCGGAGGGCGCGATTGGGGCAAGTGGAAGTTCGACGAGCTGTTCTCGACGATGTATCAACTCCAGCCCAAGCTGATTGTCAACAACCGTGCCGCCGCGTTCTGTGGGCCGGACACGCCGCAGGATCGCAAAGCCCCCACGCCCGAGCTGGCGAAGATGGTCAAGGGTGACTACGACACGCCCGAGGGCTTCATTGGCGCGATGAACATCGCCAGTGACTGGGAATCCTGCATCCATGTCGGGCGGCAGTGGGCCTACGGGGGCGAGGACGGATTCAGGGGGCCGGAGGATTGTATAAGGATGTTAGTGAGTTGTACGACCGGCGGCGGCAACCTGTTATTGAACTTCGGCCCGCGGCCGGACGGAACCTTTGCTGAGGGGGAGGCCAAGGTCGCCCGGGCCATGGGCGAGTGGTTGAAGAAATAAGGTGAAGCCATCTATGGCACCCGGGGCGGCCCCTACCGCAACGGAACGTGGGGCGGCACCTGTCACAAAGGCAACAAACTCTACTTGCACGTTTATGAGTGGCCAGTGGAAGGGCTGGGGTTTGATCCGCTCTCCAACAAGGTGCTCGCCGCACGCACGCTGACCGGCGCGCCGGTCACCTTCAAGCAAAGCGCCGACGAATTCGCCGTGGATGTTGCCGGTAAAGATCGTGAGAAACCGGTGACGGTGATCGAGCTGACGCTTGAGAAACCGGTTGAAGCCGACCGAATCATCGGCGCTGCTCACGCGCCCAAGTCGTACGTTTCCGAACATGGAGCGGTGCTCAGTGAAAAGGCCACGCTGGAGATCAGCTCCCGTTCGGGATATGATGACGAAAACAATCATGCGCGGCTTTTCTCGGGTGACAAGGCCGATTATGCGTTCCATACCGATCAAGAGAAGAATCCGTGGGCGAAAGTTGACCTGGGCGCCGTGAAGACGGTCAATGCCGTTGTCATCGAAAACCGCGCCAATGAGCGGCGGGCCGATGGTCTCATCCTGTCCATCTCCGAGGACGGACAAAAATGGCAGGAGGTCTGGCGCGCCAAGACATGGGAAAGCACCTGGGTCGTGCCCGTGACCCGTTTTGATGCGGGCAACAATGTCCCGGGGCGTCCGGCCAGGTTCATCAAGGTAGAAACGAAGAACGAAGTTCCCAGGGAACTGCTCCTCAGGCGCATTACGGTTATTGGAGTGAAGTAACGCAAGCGTGGGGACAAAAGACAAGGAAGAACCCAATGATGAACAGATTCGTTATGTTGTGCCGGATGACTGCGCTGTTGTTGACGCCAATCGCGCATGACCAGGGCGGATGGGGTAAGTCGGACGTTGTGCCTACTCACCTGCGGTGCGAGTACCGGGAGAATCCGCTTGGCATTGACGTGGAGAAGCCGCGGCTGAGTTGGGTGATAGAGGACAGGGGACAGAAGTCAGACGTCAGAGGTCGGAGGCAGACCGCCTACCAGGTGCTGGTGGCGAGTTCGGAAGAACTGCTGAGGAAAAACAAAGGCGATCTGTGGCACAGCGGGAAGGTGGCGTCGGATCAGAGCATCCAGGTGGAGTACCAAGGCAAGCCGCTGGAGTCGCGGATGTATTGCCATTGGAAAGTGCGCGTGTGGCTCGCCGCGTCGAAGCTTCCCGGCGAAGGCGGGGATAAGAAGGGGAAGGCGATGGATTGGAGCC
>Ga0315281_10013659_pt1 | contig 10974 bp, 8 predicted proteins | sample YL17G07_0_MG_FD_204540 | JGI IMG/M metagenome (GOLD analysis project Ga0315281, IMG submission 204540) | Sediment microbial communities from Yellowstone Lake, YNP, Wyoming, USA - YL17G07_0 | ecosystem: Environmental > Aquatic > Freshwater > Lake > Sediment | place: USA: Wyoming | collected... | reverse complement strand
CCGTTGCCATTTCTTCCTTCCTCTGGCAAGGGATGACCCCATTTTCAGTAAGGTTTCCTTCTGCTCTCTTCGGGACCTTGACCGTGCTCCTCACTTTTTTTATTGGGAGGAGGCTCTATTCATCACGCACAGGATTCCTCTCTGGGCTCATCCTAGCGACGAGTTTTCAATTTGCCTATCTTTCTACACGGGGCAATATCGATACCACTCTCACTTTCTTTACAACAGCTTCAATGCTTTGTTTTCTCAAATGGTATCAACAAAGCAAAGAGGGAGAGACTTCCCTAGAAGGGATGAAGGGTCTCTCTTTTTATGGATACTACATCGGAATGGCCTTAGCTACCTTAGCCAAAGGACCTATTGGATTTATCCTCCCCTTATTGGGTACTCTTCTTTTCCTTTTGGTTCAGAAGGATTGGAAAGGGATCAAGGCGATGAGACTCCTTCCCGGGAGTCTCATCGCCTTGGCCGTCGTCTTAGTCTGGTATCTTCCTGCCATTTTAATAGGAGGAAAAGAATACCTCGAGGCCACCCTGTTTCATCACTCTTTCGATCGCTTTGTAAAAGGATCAGCCCATATCCGGCCCATCTATTACTATTTCTACAACTTTCCAGCTGACTTTTTGCCTTGGATCATTTTTCTTCCTGCGGCCATGATTCATGGCTTTTCCAGAGCAATGATGGCGAAGAGAAAGGAATTTCTTTTTCTGACGATCTGGTTCATCTTTATCTTCCTATTCTTCACTCTGTCTAAGGGGAAAAGAGGGCTTTACTTATTACCCCTTTTCCCGGCTGTATCGCTGATGATCGGGAAGCTTTGGGAGGATTTTATCTCCTTTTCTATGAGACATTTTCGGAATGAATGGATCACGATTCCCCTTTATGGATTGATGGGAGTGATTTGTGTGGCCGGTGTTGCCCTGCCATGGGTGATTTCGGAAAAACTTCCTTCTTACTTTTCCTATAGCCTCCCTGTTGCCTTTCTCTTGGTCGGAATAGCTGTGAGCCTATTTGTGTTCAATCGGTTTAAGTATTACGGAGCCATTTTTTTCCTTCTCATCGGGATGATGGCAGGAGGATTTTTCTATACTTTGAGGGTTGTGTTTCCCCTTGTGAACCCTTACAAATCAGCCCGTTTCATTTGTGAGGAGATCACTTCAAGAATTCAACCCGGTGAAAAATTAGCCATCTATGGAGATTTTGAACCGGGTCCCTTTAATTTTTATACAGGAATTGTTCCCATCCGGGTGTTTGAGGAAGAAGAGGCCCTCTTCAACTTCTTGAGATCTCCGGAGAGAGTCTTCTGCCTGCTTAAATCCAGGGATTTTTTAAAATTTGAGCGCATAGAGGCTAAACCAGAGATCCAATTGATTGTTCGACGTAAGATAGGTGATGGTGATTTTGTCTTGGTCTCCAACCGATAATGTCTGAGAACGATAAGGCTATGAAAAATTCTGAACCCATAGAGATCTCCGTGGTAGTCCCTGTCTATAATGAGGAGGGAAACCTTCCACTTTTAATCCCTAAGCTGGTAGAGGTTTTAAAGGGCCTTGGTCGTTCCTACGAAATGATCTTTGTGGATGATGGGAGTTCAGATGGAAGCCGAAGGATTTTGAGAGAAATGATCTCCAGATATCCTTCCCTCCGTATCCTTGGTTTTAAGGAAAACTGTGGATTAAGCACTGCCCTTTTGGTAGGGATGAGGGAGGCCCGGGGAAATAAAATTGTTACCTTAGATTCAGACCTTCAAAATGATCCTGCTGATATTCCCAAGTTGTTAGAATATTTAAATCATTATGATATGGCGACAGGGTGGCGCCAGAAAAGAAAAGATACATGGTTAAAGAAAATTTCTTCTAAAATCGGTAATGCCATTCGGAACTGGGTAAGCGGTGAGAACATACAAGACAGTGCCAGTACCCTCCGGGCGTTTAAAAAGGAGTGTATACAAGATATACCGGTGTTTAATGGAATGCACCGATTTCTTTCGACCCTGGTCAAGATGGAGGGATATCGGATCATTGAAGTCCCCGTTTTCCACCATCCGAGGAAGTTCGGCAAGTCAAAATTCAATATTCGTAATCGCATGGCACGATCTTTCATCGATCTGCTGGCCGTGAGATGGATGAAGCGGCGCACCCTCCACTATGATATCGAGGAAAGGATTTGAGTTGAATTCTTTCTCTATCTGATTCAGAAAAAAAGAGAGGATGTTATGGACGATAAGAGGAAATCTTGGCTGAGGAAGGTCCGAAGGATTCCACTTTTCATGGGAGCCTTTTTATTGGTGATCTTTGCGAAACCCCAATTCCCCGGGATCTTGATTGGGATGATTTTGATCTTTTTAGGGGAAGGCATTCGTATCTGGGCGGCAGGTCATCTTCAGAAAAACGAGATCCTGACGGTGACAGGCCCATACGCTTATGTCAAAAACCCCCTCTACATTGGTTCGATTTTCATTACGGCCGGCTTTTGTATCCTGGCGGACAATATTTATTTTCTGGCAGCAGCCTTCTTTATGTTCTGTTTCCATTACATCCCCTATAAGAGGAGGGTAGAAGGAGATCGGTTGAGGAAGATTTTTGGGAGTTCATTTGAGGATTATGACGGGAAGGTTCCAGATTACCTTCCCCGATGGACCCCCTATCCGAGCGGAAAAGTCTCCTGGCAATTCAGATGCCTTATTGAAAATAGCGAAGAGGGAATTCTCCTCATCGTCCTTGCCGGAATCGTGCTGATCCTGAGCCGTCCTTATTGGGGTCTCATCTTTTAAGCAATGCCAAATGTCAAAGGTCAAAGTTCAAATGAAATCTTAAGCTCAAATGACAAGATTCAATAAACAAGAAAAAGTTTTGACATTGAGTCATTTTGGCATTCATTTGGCATTTGGATTTTGACATTTGAAATTCCTTGTTTGGGAAAGAATGCCATTTCATGAAACGGGAAGATCTCAAACGCTCAATTTATCTTGTCAAGGGAAGGGCTGGGAAGCCCGACTTGAATCAGGTAGAGGTGGAAGGCCGATCCCTAATGGTGAAGGATGTCCGAAAAAAATATTTTCTTTTGCGATGGACATTAGGACTCTGGTTGATTCATAAAGAATGGAAGATCTATTCCCGGCTCACCGGGATGAAAGGCGTTCCTCAGCCTGTCGAGCGAATTGACCGCTTTGCTTTTGCCATGGAGTTCATTCCAGGAAGATCCATCCTGAGGGGAGACCCCCTTCCTTCTTCTTTCTTCTCTGACTTGGAAAGAGTGCTCGGGGAAGTCCATGGCAGGGGAGTGGTCCATTTGGATTTGAGGCATAAAGGGAACATCCTTGTCTCTGAAAAAGGAGAACCTTTCCTCATCGACTTCAATAGCAGTTTTGCTTTTAAAGAAAAAGGATTCCTCCGGCGTTATCTTTTCCCTCTGCTCAGGTGGGTGGATTATGGGGGATTGCTAAAATTGAAGGAGAGAATTTCTCCCTCTTTAATGACTCCTGAGGAACTTGCATTCCTCAAACGCTTTGATCGACTTCGAAGACTCTGGATCTTCAATTGAGACACCCCCCTTGAGCGTAAATTGGGGATAGTTCTAAAACATCAAAATATCCTCGCAGTAAATCAGTTATACAGAGCTCCGTAACTACGCTCACAGGATTGGTTCGTCAAGTTATGATGCCATCCGTTATTTGTTCAGCCTTTGCTCCGAGCTTTCCTATCCGTTCTTCTTTCAGAAATAAGGGGAAGTCCCGGTAAAAACAGAGAATTGTGGAGAGGGACTATTCATAATTGTATTTTGGTGGTTTGGCCTTGGCCAAATTTTTCCAATTGTCCACTGGAGTTGGCCTTGATCGGACCTGAAAGGCTCATAGAACTGTCCTCCCACTCCTTGACACCTCATTTTCAATATAGTAAATTTCAATCAAAGTTGGAACCTGTCATCAACATCTCTCAATCTCAAACTCACTTTGAGAGTCCCTCTTTGAAAAGGAGTCCTATACTTGATACTTCCGTGTAAACATGAGGAGCGAATAACCGAGCAAGTTCAGCCTACGGTTGATTTACTCACAAATTTTGACGTTTTGCACCCTGACATATTGCTTCAACATGCCGTTCAACCAGACGACTACAAGAAAGGACTGGTCTTTCGGTCAGCCATCGAGAGCATTCGTGGGTCATATATTGCTTCGTCAACTACTGGGCGAGAAGGCTTGGTCAAAGATGTTCTTGATAACCTTGTGCATCGCGGTCGTATCAACGATTACAGTCAAGGCCGGAGTAGGGAACGTTACGATTTCACGGTTATCCTTAGACGTAATCCTGATTACTTTGCAGCGATTGAAGTCAAGGGAGGTGAGGGAAATAGTATCAATATTTCCGAACGTCCATTATGGGCAAAGGAGTTCGGTGTGTGGTGTCACCTTGATGGCGCTATTGTCAATCAGCCGGCGCATGGGGCGCATTCGATTATAAACCGTTTGACGAATGAATTGGTGAGACGCCACAAGTTGGTGGATGTGTTGTTTTTCAGAGATCTACTCTGTGGCACACGCACAAGACCATGCCCAAAATACCCAGGCCATGAGGCCACAATCGGGCTTAATACAGCACCAGATGTATTTTTGTTCCCCCAACGCATTCCTTCCCTTAAGGATCCAGAACCACCTATCCACACCTTGCGCTCATTGAAGTTACCAGGGTTGATCTTGGAGTTGTTTGACGTTCCTATAACCGAACAAGACATCCACATGTGGGAGGTTCATGTCAAGGTTGTCAAGCTTCCCAACAAAGATTTCAAAAGAGTAGTTCAAATCAGGCATCAAGAAGAAGTAGTTGACGAAAGTATTTCTCGCCCTTGGCGGCCACAAAGGTGATTATTTTGACTGAAAGCCTGATGGAAACGCATCAACTCTCTCTCTTTGAAGAAAAGGAAATAGTTCCTCGGCTCGATCCTCGATTGTGGCACGGCTCATTCAATCGACGAGAAAGCACTTTGCAGCAATTATCCCCATATGTGGGCAAAATGAAGTCAGGAATGGCAAGAGTCCTTATCACCCTTTATTCGAGAGCAGGAGACACTGTCCTCGATCCTTTCGCTGGGTCTGGCGTGGTTCCCTTGGAGGCTGCATTGGCTGGACGCCGCGCGTGGGCCAATGACCTCAGCCCCTATGCTTATGTACTGACACGAGGAAAATTAGAGACCCCACAAAATGAGCGGATGGCTATCCAGCGAACTAAATCCCTGGTTGAAGCTGTAGAAAGACAGTCTCCGTCAATAGATGCGAGCCTTACCCCTGAATGGGTGCGCGAATTCTTTCATCCAAGCACGTTACACGAAATTCTGAGTGCCTTTCAAATATTGCAGCAACAGCAGGATTACTTTTTGACTGCCTGCCTATTAGGGATTTTGCACCACGTCCGTCCTGGCTTCCTATCGTATCCCGCCAGCCATCTCGTCCCCTATTTACGTAGGGCCAAATACCCGCCTAAAAGATTTCCTCGAATGTATGAATATCGTGACTTGTCTTCCCGCTTATTGGCGAAAGTTAAACGTGCTTACCGTCGTCCCATGCTGCCGACCAATTGGAACGAACGTCAGTATGAAGTTTGGCAAACGAATTCTATGAATCTCCCTATAGGTGATGAAACCGCAGACGCCATTATTTCAAGTCCACCCTATTTTGGCGCATTAGATTACGCACGAGATAATCGACTACGACTTTGGTTTTTGGGATGTGAGGATTGGAAGGGATTGGACGCATCGTTAACGGCAAATAACAAAGTATACTTATCTCAAATGGGAGTATGCCTACAAGAGATGTGCCGAGTTTTAAAACCCAATAGTCATTGCATCTTGGTGTTGGGGGATGTGGAACAAGACGGTAAAACCAGACTTACTGCTGAAATACTGGCCAATTTGGCTATCAAGGTGACACAGGAGCAATTCGGGGTTGAAACCATTTTAGATGATCGAATCCCTGATGAGCGGCGCTCGCGGCGGAGGACTCGGACGACCAAGTTTGAGCGCATTCTGGTCATGCGGAAACAATAGGTACATAATTCCAAAACGACAGAGAGGTAATTGTACCGATCAAAAGCATGACGAAAATAGACTCCAAAGCTACGGAATCCTATGAGGGCAGCCCTCCCCAATTCCTTTCCTGGAAATGCCTCAGCCAAACTTGTCCTGAAAGAGATGATGGGTCACAGGACGAAAATGATTGAACATGAAACCAAGGGTTCCAGATAAGATTCGTGTTTTTCTATCTGAGAAGTATCTCGATTGTGCTGAAAGCCTCCCAAAGTTCAATGGTAGCTTTGTCAAGAATCTCCAGCACATAAGGGAGTATCAGCAAATCTGGTCAGAAGATGAATTCAAGAGGAGCAGACCTCCAGAGAGGACGAAAATTGAATATCTCTACTTTCGCTTGATCGAAATATTCCACATCGAAGAGTTCGACAAACTTCTGGAAGGTCTTATGCGCCTTTTCCCTGGACTACAGGACGATTGCAGAAAAAGGGATTTTTCGAGCGATTTCAGGAATCTCGCTGAAACCATTGCTGGTGGTGGGACGCACAGGCTTGGATGCATTTATCGAGATCTTAGAGGAAGATTTTTCTTCTCAGGACCTCGCTGTGAAATCAGAGACCTTCCTCCGGAGGTCAGCTACATCGCTGTGACACTCCATAAAGTTTTGGCCTCTGTAATGTTTGTGACACTGGATGTTCATCTTACCAGGGAAGCCACTGAAAGTTTATTGGCATTGCAAGAAAGGCATTATCTTCCGAGGACACGCCTTGTTAGTCTCGCCCCATGGAAAACGACAAGAGGATATTCCCAAGAATCTGTTGAAATGGCGAGAACCGGTGAAATCTTTGGTTGGATTGATAACCTGCGTAGCAGGGTTGAGAAATGCATAAAACCCTTCTTTGATGGATATTTTACGCAGCAGAATTCTACGGAGCCCCGGCTCCCTGCAATTGAGGTTTACGGGTTGAAGGGGTTACCGGAAGGTGAGGAGGCTTTTCAGAAGTGGAGCGAGGAAGCATGGGGGTGGTGCGAGTCATTAGGTTTTCATTTTCATTACGATGCCTGTAGCGATGGGAGGGCTCTATTTACCTGGTCGTATAATGGTTCAGTCCTCCGCCATAAAGGATACCGGCTTGTCGTTTTCTGGAAACCATATCTTGAATCACTCAAGTCCCGCCCAAGTGAGGCCGAAGAACGAGATGCCGTCATGCATTATACAGGATATACCCTTGATGCTATTCTTCCTTGTATAACGGTTATTGAATTCCTGATCTCTGGTCGAAGAAATATTGAGAGGCTCAGACAGGATGTTTTTGGAAGCATGAGGATTAGAAATTTGCCACGTCATACGCTGAACAAATATATCAAGCTCAACAATATCATTAAACGGGAATCGATGCTTCTTGATAGAATAACAATGGAGTTCGAGCAACAAACCAGGCTTATCCGTTACGAAATGACGCCTGTTGAAGACATGAAAGAAATCAAAGCCACGTCTGATGGAAAGCAAGGGGGAAACCTCAAAGACATAATGATTGAATCTGTGAAGTTCAACATTGAGCTTCTCAAGAAACCTCTTTCTCTTATCACAACTTCTTTTGCAGAATACTTGGCAGCCAGAAACATGGAGGTCATGTATCGGCTCCAACGGAGTATTTTTTGGCTGACAATTATCGTAGCCATTGCAACGATTGCGGGATTGGCAGCAAATTGGCCGAATATTCAGAACTTTTTGAACAGTTTGATGAAAATAATGAAGTCGATTTTGAGGTAATAGCCGGGGTCTTTTAAAAGAACCAAAAAGAAACGGTGGTCGCTGATACTCACGTGGTTTTTTGCTATTACTTGCTTCAGAAAAAATGTCTGCGAAGGCGATAGCCGCTCTGGATGAAGCAACTGCAGCAAGTGACCCAATAAATCCTGTGTCTGGTCTATGCCTTTGGCAAGGCGAGTCTAAATTAGCAGTGCAAATTTAGCAATGGAAAGAATGAAAAAATTAAAATTAGACGGTGGGATTATTCAATTCTAACTTTGCAATGTTAATTTTGCATTTTGCACTGACTACTTTTCACTTTTTGTAATCATGCGGAAGAGTTCTTTCTGTTTGAGGGTCATCTCCCGAGCCCCTTTTTTCGTCCCCTCATGCTCATAGCCAATCAAGTGCAGGACTCCATGGACCATCAAGAGGATGACCATTTCCATTTCGTCGAGGCCGAACCGATTCGATTGGCGCTTAGCCGTCTCAACCGAAATCACTAGGTCTCCGAGGAGATGGGGATGAAGAGTCGAAAATTCTCCCTTCCTCATAGGAAAAGCCAGGACATTGGTCGGTTTATCCCGACGGAGGTATCGCCGATTCAGCACTTGAATCTGGAGATCATTGACAAACAGGAGGCTGAGTTCAGCCTCAAGAAGTCCCAATTCGGTCAATATCCTTTGGGCCCCCCTTCTGATTTTTCTTAAGTTTAGGGGGATATGTTTTTGCCGGTTTCGAATCCAGATCTTCATCGTTCCTCTTCTTAGGTGACTCCGAGCTTGTTGAAATGGGATAATCAATTCTCTGGTGGAAAATGGCTGTTAAGATTCGATCAAAACTCTCTTGGATTTTTTGAAGATCCTTCAGAGTTAATTCACACTCTTCGAGCTGTCCATCCAAGAAGATGTTGTTTGTAATCCGCTGGACCAGGTTCTTGATTCGAGAAGGCGTGGGATCGGTAAGGGCGCGAGAGGCCGCCTCTACCGAATCGGCCAGCAGGACAATCCCGGCTTCTTTGGTCTGGGGTTTGGGGCCGGGGTAACGGAAATCGTTCTCATTGATCGACTCCATCTCTGGATTTTCTTTTTCCTTGGCTTTTTGATAGAAGTAGGAAATCAGACTCGTCCCATGATGTTGCTGAATGATGTGGCCGATTCGTTCTCCCAGACGATTTTCACGAGCCATCTCCACTCCATCCTTCACATGGGAAATGAGGATGAGGCTCGACATCGTTGGAGTGAGATGGTCGTGTTTATTTTCTCCCCCTCCGACGTTTTCAATGAAGTAGAGAGGTTTTTTCAACTTCCCAACATCATGATAATAAGCACTGACCCTTGCCAACAAGGGGTTGGCCGCAATGGATTTGGCAGCACCCTCCACCAGACTTCCGACGATGATGCTATGGTGATACGTTCCAGGAGCCTGAAGGATTAAGTCCTTAAGGAGTGGATGGTCCATATTGGCCAATTCGAGCAGTTTGATATCTGTGGTGTAGCCAAAAAGGCTTTCTATAATGGGGGCAACCCCTAGGACGAGGACTGAAGCGAGGATGCCTCCTAAAAAGCCCATCATCAGATCAGAGAGGAGGGTCATTTTGAAAGGATTTCCAGAAATCAGGTTGTAAGAGAGGATCATTAGGATATTGATCCCTCCCACAGTGATTCCAGCCTTGACGAGGATACTCCTCTGTTCGCACTGTGCCACCTTATGAGCACCGATGACACCCCCCACAAAGGTGAAAATGAAGTAGAAGAGTTGATTTCCCATCAAGGTGGCTGCGAAATAACTAGCCAGGAGGGAGAAAACGATAGCCACCTCTGAGTTGAGGACAATTCGAACAACCATGGCACCGGTGGCAATGGGAAAAAGATAGAGGTAAGAAGAAGAGGGGATGGTAAAGAACTCTCCTCCCAAAGCATCCATCATCACTTGAAAGAGTTTGAGGAAGGCAATGATCCCAAGCAAAGTCGTTGAGAAGAAAAGGAGATCTTTCTGCGAAAGGGCGATCTTCCGGATATTTTGTGTAGAGAATTGGTAAAGGCTGGCCAGGATGAGGAAAGTCAGAAGGCCCATGCCGATGATCATCGCCAGGAGATGAGTCTTTTCCTGGGCCTTCTTGAGGGCGTTGATTTTTAGAAGATGCTCCTCTTGCACCCGATCACCAGCCCCCAGAATCACCTCTCCCCGTTTGACCTGAAAATAAACGGGATTAACCTTTTCTTTTGCATTTGTTTTTTTCTCTTCAGTTTCATCCTTATTGAAGGTGAGGTTTAGCCTCAAGAAATGTTCTGCGATCTTCAGGGCAATCGCTGTTTTTTCCTTTCCCAAGTCAGGAAGGAGGAAAGCTACCTGAGCCCGGAGTTTTGTCCTGGCCTCCTTGAAATCTAAAAAGGTGAAAGGAGGAAAAGTCTTTCTCTCCTCCCGCGTCTGAATATTCCGGATGACGATCCCTTTTTCTGCATCCGGATCAAGAAGTTCTTTGTCATTGACGATCCCTTTTTTCAGGATGGGAGTAATCAATTTCAAAGCAGCCTCTCCGATAGCAGGATTGAAACGCTCCTTTTCCAGAATTTGCCATTCTCTTTGATTGAGGGGAGCACGGAGAGAAGAATCCCATTCCTTTTTCCTTAAAGCATTTTGGTCAACCCCTTTCTCCATTTTCTGAAAAGAGGCAGCCAGTGATTCAAACGTCGATCGGACCCGATTTTCGGTCTCGCTCAGAACAGCCGGAGCATAGTCATAGATAGAGAGCACAGATCTTTCTGCCTCAGCACGTTTTTCTTGAGTTGATTTTTTATCCTCGACCAATAGATCCTGGGTGGATTTGATCTCCTTGGTCGCGATGTCCCCCGCTTTATATTCTTTAAGACGGAGGGTCAAACTCGGGGAGAGAAGGAGGGTAAGGATGATGGCGATTCCAATGCCGATAAACCATTTCTGATAAGAAGGGGTTTTGATCCTCTCCGGCCATGAGCGATCTCTCAGGCCATTGGGGGTTTTTAGAAAGGTAAGATTAAGAATGAATTTTTTTATGGAAGCTTTTATCATGGGTCGTTAAAGAGAATCCTTTGCGCGATGGCGCCTTTCTTCCACCCTTTCATAAGCCTTGATAATTTCCTGAACCAGTGGATGTCTGACCACATCCTTGTCCGAGAAATAAACAAATTCAATTCCTTCGATTCCTTTGAGGATGCCCTGGATTT
>Ga0315281_10013658_pt1 | contig 10975 bp, 10 predicted proteins | sample YL17G07_0_MG_FD_204540 | JGI IMG/M metagenome (GOLD analysis project Ga0315281, IMG submission 204540) | Sediment microbial communities from Yellowstone Lake, YNP, Wyoming, USA - YL17G07_0 | ecosystem: Environmental > Aquatic > Freshwater > Lake > Sediment | place: USA: Wyoming | collected... | reverse complement strand
AATGCACAGAATCCGTTCCCGGTAATTCCCGGGATCATCTTACGTAAGGCCCCGTCAGCGGAACTCCGGCCGGATCAGACCGATCAGGACTCTCTCCCCCCATATGATATCCTTGATGATATTCTCCACCACCATATCGAACTCCATGAAGCACCGGAAGAAATTATCGGTGAAAGATATCCACGCGATCTGGTGTACCGGGTCCTTCACCTGGTCAAAACTGCGGAGTTTAAGCGGAAGCAGGCAGCCCCGGGTTTCAAGGTCACCGACCGGGCATTTGGTACCGGCTGGAGAATGCCGATTGCTTCGAAAGAATGGTATCTCGAATAAAACGAAGATATTGCAAATTGCCGCTCGTACGTTTAAAAAAAGGGTAATATACCGTTTTAACACCTAAAATCAACAGGTTTTTCGTGGATTTTTCGATCTTAACTATCCTGTTTGACGCTCCTGGGGGCTTCGGCAATGCCTCCGCCCCCGCCGCTGTGGCCTCCCCCATATAGCGATAGTGCCTCAGAAGGTAACATGGCGCTATCGCAAGGCTCAGGGATGGTTCGGGGGGACAGGCACTGTCCCCTCCGTCAACAGATGTTTTGAAATTTGGTGAAAACGAGGATTTCTGCAGAGCCAAAAAACAGTATGCGCTGTTTGTTCTTTCCCAATACAAAATACTATAAAAATGCATCTCTCTGAAAATAACATCGGTATGATTAATATTCAAAAAACAACCATAAAATGTATGGTCCAGAAAAAAGTGCTCGTTACCGGTGCCGGCGGTTTTATTGGTCATCATCTTGTTACCGTTTTAAGACAGAAGGGATACTGGGTCCGGGGAGTTGACTGGAAATATCCCGAATTTACGAAAAGCGATGCGGACCAGTTCGAACTTTTAGATCTCCGGCGGTGGGATAATTGCCTGCAGGCAACCCGCGGCGTGGACCAGGTATACGCGCTCGGAGCGGATATGGGAGGCATGGGGTTCATATCCTGTCACCATGCTGAAATCCTTCACAATAATTCCCTTATCAATATCCATACCCTTGAGGCTGCACGGATCCAGAATGTCGAGCGCTATTTTTACACCTCATCTGCCTGTATTTATCCGGAATATAAACAGATGGATACCAATGTTACCCCGCTGAAGGAAGAAGATGCGTATCCTGCCATGCCCCAGAATGCCTATGGCTGGGAAAAACTGATTGCCGAACACCTCTGCAATCATTACCGTGAAGACTACGGGATGAATACCCACATTGTCCGGTTCCACAATATTTTCGGTCCTCATGGTACATGGATCGGTGGCCGCGAGAAGGCCCCGGCGGCCCTCTGCCGGAAAATTGCGGTTGCAAAACTGACGAACAGCCCGGTTATTGATCTCTGGGGAGACGGGGAACAGACACGGTCTTTCTGTTATATCGATGACTGTGTGAACGGGATCTACAAACTTATGCAGTCAGAGTATCACCAGCCAATCAACCTCGGGCAGGACCGGATGGTGAGTATCAACCAGCTTGCGGATATCATTGCAACGATTGCTGATTATCCCATTGAGAAAAACCATATTCCCGGCCCCCAGGGTGTGCGGGGAAGGAATTCGGATAACTCCCTCCTCCGGAACGTTCTGAAATGGGAACCGGAAATATCCCTTGAAGCGGGTCTGGAAAAGACGTATGCATGGATTGAAGATCAGGTTAAAGCAAAACTTGCCCGGGCATCCGATAAAAAGGTCGCCGTGGAAGAGCTGAAAACCAGCAGGATCTTCACTGCCTCGTGTGAATGAATCAGGAACATACCCTTTTATGAAATCCTGGGAGATTCTTGCACGCAAAGAACTTGTTGATGCTTCACCGTGGTTAAAACTCTATAAGGAAACGGTTCGCCGGGAAGACGGGACGATCATTTCAGATTATTACACTATAGACCAGCGGGATTTTGCCGTCATATTCGCTCAAATCAGTGATGATGAAATTCTTTGTATCCGTCATTATAAACACGGGGCAAAACGGGTCAATCTCGGGCTGCCGGCAGGATACCTCGAACCGGGCGAATCGCCGGTTGCCGCAGCGAAGCGCGAATTACTTGAAGAGACCGGTTTTGTGGCTCAGGAATGGCAACGTCTGGGAGCTTATGTTGTGGATGGAAACCGCGGCTGTGGGAATGTCCATGTTTTTTTTGCCCGGCACCTTGTAAAAAAACAGGAACCAAATCCCGATGATCTCGAAACGATCTCGCTTGAAACGATCCGCCTGGATGATTTGCCTGCGTTATTGTTAAACGGGGAAATTGCCACACTTGGTGCGGCAATTGGCATATCTTTAGGACTGTTGAAAGTAAAACAAAATAACAAGGAGTGATTGTCTGATGGTCGGAAATTCGATTTCAATTATCGGTCTGGGCAAGCTGGGGGCAAGCATGGCAGCGGCGATGGCCAACCGCGGTTTTCAGGTGACTGGTGTTGATGTGAGCAAATGGGCAGTTGACAACCTCAATGCAGCCCGGGCCCCTGTAGAGGAAACACACCTCCAGGAATATATTGACCGGAATAAGGAGCGGTTGCGGGCAACGCTCTCCCACCGGGATGCGGTGCTGGACTCCGATATCACGTTTGTAATCGTACCTACCCCCAGCGACAAGAACGGGGCATTCTCGATAAAATATGCTGCAACTGTTTTCAAAGCCATTGGCCAGGCACTCAAAGAAAAGGACACCTATCATACGATCGTCCTGACAAGCACGGTGCTGCCCGGTGCAACCCGTTACGGTCTGCTTCCCATCCTGGAACGGGAATCCAAAAAAAAGTGCGGCAGGGATTTCGGGCTCTGTTACAGCCCGGAGTTTATTGCTCTCGGCAGTGTGATCCACGATTTTCTGAATCCTGATTTTTTACTGGTGGGGGAATTTGATACCCGGTCGGGGGAATCACTTCAGCAGTACTATGCAAAAATCATGGAAAACAATCCCCCCTGCAAGAGGATGTCAATCGAGAATGCCGAACTGGCAAAAATCTCCCTGAATTCCTATGTAACCATGAAGATTACGTTTGCCAATATCCTTACCGAACTCTGTGAAAAAATTCCTGGCGGCGACGTTGATGCCGTCAGTGATGCCATCGGTCTCGATACGCGGATAGGAAGAAAATATCTCACCGGGGGACTCGGATTTGGCGGCCCCTGTTTCCCGCGGGACAATGTGGCGGTGAGTTATCTTGCACGTTCGCTTGGCGTACAGAATGAGATCGCAGATGCAACCGATCGTTTTAACCGGACAATTCCTGACCGGATCGTTGACCGGCTGACCGCGCTCATCCAACCCGGATCGACCGTGGCAGTTCTCGGGTTATCCTATAAACCATTTTCCTGCGTGGTGGAGGAATCCCAGGGGGTTTTCCTTGCAAAGGCTCTCTCCCGGCAAAACCTGACCGTTATCGGGTTCGATCCGCTCGCAAACAAGTATGCGAAACAGGTGTTAAAAGACGATATCCTGATCAAAGAATCGGTAAAAGAATGTCTGGATCTGGCAGACGCGGTATTAATCACCACCCAGGATCCGGCATTTTCCGGTCTGAAATTACAGGATTTCCGGAATGGCAAAAAAGAGGTTATCGTGGTGGACTTCTGGAGAATTCTCATCAGGGAGCTTTCTGGTCAGAAAGGGATCCAATACATCCCGGTCGGACACGGTATTGACGATACGGCAAGCGGGAATGTCCTTGAACGGATGTGGAAAACCACTCATTCTGAGTGACACCCCATTTGCCTGTCCCCCCAAATTTGATACCCCGGACAATCTCAATAAGATGTGAACAATGAGCGAGAAGATCCCGTTTCTCAGTATTGTGGTTGCGTCCCGCAACGATAACCACGGGGGGAATCTCATCCAGCGGATGCAGATCTTTATCAATGGACTTGCCGCACAATGTGAACAACACCAGCTGGATGCGGAACTGGTTATCGTTGAATGGAATCCCCCGGATGCAAAGCCGAAATTACACGATGCCTTAGTCTGGCCGCAGAATTTAAAATATCTAAAAACCAGGATTATTGAAGTTTCCCCCGGAATCCACCAGACTTTTGTTCATGCCGAAAGCCTGCCACTCTTCCAGATGATTGGGAAAAATGCCGGAATCCGCAGGGCGAAAGGGGAATTCATTCTCGCTACCAATATCGATGTCCTGTTTTCTGACGAGCTGATCTCGTTTATAGCACAGAAAAAGCCCGGACGCGGAAAAATCTACCGGATTGACCGGGATGATGTGGATGCAGGCGTTCCTGCGGATGCACCTGTTGATGGGCAGCTTGCCTATTGCAGGGAACATATTATCCGTATCAACAGGAGGTTGTACACACAAAGTGTTCACGAAAAATGGGATCCTGTCTCGTTTTTCAAGGATTATGTGGTGCTTTTTTTCCACAAGACATACCGCCGGTTATTCTTCGGGGAACCCTATCTTCACCTGAACGCATCGGGTGATTTCACCCTGATGTCCCGGGAGGACTGGGTCAGCCTGAGAGGATACCCGGAGTTTGAGATATATTCGCTCCACCTTGACAGTATTTTCTGTTATGCCGCATTTTATTCCGGGATGCAGGAAATTGTCCTTGGGGATCCCATGCACCTCTATCACATTGAACACTCACTCGGGTCAGGTGCAACACCCGGTCTTGGCTCAAAATTGCTGAATGATGCGCTCATCCGGAAGGGGTTGACGAGTTTACGTTATCGGGATTTAATCATGTATGTAGATCGTATTCGCGTGAAACAGAAACCCGTCACGTTCAATGCCGAAAGCTGGGGGTTATCAGCGTTTAACCTGCCTGAACAACAGGTACGTTGAGGGGGAATACTATGCAATTTGAAGAAAAATCGATCCAGGATGTAAAAAAATACTGGAATTCCCGGCCGTGCAACATCCGGTATTCGCCAAAAGAAGTTGGTTCCCGCGAATACTTTGATGAAATCGAGGCAAGGAAATATTTCGTTGAACCTCATATCCCGCTCTTTGCAGAATTTGAGCGGTGGAACGGGAAAAAAGTCCTTGAGATCGGATGCGGGATCGGTACGGATACCCTCAATTTTGCACGCAGCGGTGCACGGGTAACTGCCGTTGATGTATCTGAGAAATCAATAGAGCTTGCGAAAAAACGGGCAGGTGTATTCGGTGTAGCGGATTCCATTGAATTTTATTGCGGCAATGCCGAGGAACTGTCAAAAATTATTCCCCCTGCGCAGTACGACCTGATCTATTCGTTTGGTGTCATTCATCATACTCCCCACCCGGAAAATGTCTTATGCGGGATTCGATCCTTTGCAAAACCCGGTACGGAAATCAGGATCATGGTATATTACCGGTATTCCTGGAAGGTTTTCTGGATCGTCATGAAATACGGTCTTGGGCGGTTCTGGAAACTCGATAAGCTGGTTGCAAAATATTCTGAGGCCCAGACCGGGTGTCCGATCACGTATTCCTATTCGAAAAAGCAATTCTGCACGCTCCTTGAAAAATATGGTATGAAGATTAAGCACGTGATGATCGATCATATTTTTCCCTACAGCATTCCTGAATACACTCAATACCGTTACCTGAAGGTATGGTATTTCCGGTGGGTTCCGGAAAAAATGTTCCGGTGGCTGGAACGTCATTTTGGATGGCATCTCTGTGTGACCGCGTATTTTGAATAAAATTCTTTAAGGAACCCCCCTTTTGAGATAAAAATGGAATAATAATATTAATTACCCTCATCCGTCAATATCTTACTTCAAATGTCAGGTGCTGTTCCGTATCTCAGTATTGTTGCCGTTTCCCGGAATGACGATCACGGCGGGCATCTTCTTGAACGGATGCAGCTTTTTATTGATTCTGCTCATGAACAATTCAACCGCTATCACCTCCCGGCCGAACTGATTATTGTCGAATGGAATCCTCCGGCAGACAAAAAACCCTTGTCCGAAGTGTTATCAATACCCAGAAATACTGATTTTTTTACCACGCGGATTATTATCGTGCCGGAAGAACTCCATAAAACATTCAGACACTCCGACCGGCTGCCCTTGTTCCAGATGATCGGGAAAAATGCCGGGATACGCAGGGCGAAGGGTGAATTCATTCTTGCCACCAACATCGATATTTTATTCAGCGATGAACTGGTTGCCTTTTTATCCAAAAAGCGACTCGATCCCGCTGTCCTGTACAGGGCAGACCGCCTGGATATCTTCAGTCCGTTTACGGAATGGTACAGGCATTACTTCAGCAGTTCCCTGACATTCCTGAAGGAATACTGCCGGACTAATATCATACGGATCAATAAGAAATACGGGACATTCCCCTCCAAGAAACAGACCGGGTTCTGGAAATACTGGTATTATAAGGCCCGGTCGTTTTTTGACTTCTATATCTACAAGCAGTATTTCCCCAACTACCGGGTGGATGTCCCGTTTTTCAGGTATATCCATGCAAACGGGTGCGGGGATTTCACTCTCCTGTCAAAAGAAAAATGGGATGAATTCAGGGGGTATCCGGAGCTCGAGATGTTCTCGTGGAATATTGACAGCCTGCTCCTGATTATTGCCTATCATTTTGGTATCAGGGAGATTGACCTGCAGCCCCCCAGGAATATTTTCCATATCGAACACGATTATGGATCAGGCTGGACTCCGGGCAGCGGGGAAAAATTACTCTTTGAAAGGATTGAAAAACAACAGATCCCGGTCCTCTCATGGGCAGACTGTGTTCAGATCTCACGACTGCTTGCAAAAATGGGCCCGAAAAAAGAATATATCACCTTTAATGATCCGGACTGGGGACTTTCCACGCACACATTACCCGAAGCATGAACAGGTTCTCGTTGCTTTTTTATAGACTGCGTGGTATCCTGTCGTCATTCAGTCTGAGGCACCAGACCCTCGAAGAACGCTGTAAAAAAATAGAAACATCTCTTCCCATCCCGAATAATGACCTGTTCATGGAATTTGATCTCGTATCCGGAAATCCCTGGAGTCCGGTGGTCAGTTCAGCAATCACGACATACTATAGTTGTTTATTCGATATTGCGCGGCAGGAATCCCCGAAAAAGATCCTGGAGATCGGTACAGCATTCGGCATGAGTGCAGCCGCCCTGTTGAAATCCTCGAGGAATATTGAATTGTTTATATCAATTGACCTCGGTATTTTCAGCGACCACTATGCATTCCCGCAAAATAATATCGATTATGCCCGTGACCATGTCCATGCATGGTGTCACCATCATCGGATCTCTGTTGAGAACGTTCGGTTTTTTCAGGCAAATACCCAGCCGGATGGAATCGGCGATAATGAAAATGCCGGAAATGAAATCACCCGGTGGCACCAGTTGCCCGACCTCGTCCGGTTGTTAAACCAGAACAAATTTGATATTATTTTTATCGATGGGAAACATACCGGCGATGGTCTTCTCAATGATTTTGTTACGTTCTGGCCTTTTTTGAAGGAGGGGGGTCTTGTCATCTGCGATGACCTGCATGACGGTACCCGCTACAAGGATATTTTTCCCTGGGCAGGCCAGACTCTTCATTCATTCCATAGGTTTTCAGAGCTGAAAAAAGAGGAAATTGCAGATTCCTGTATCTGGAATTTTCCCCAGGTAATCCCGGGGGGTGACCTGGGGCTGCGCCCGTTCGGGCTTGTCCGGAAAAACAGGAATGGTTCAAATAACGTGGGAATTTCGTGATCCAGGATCTTTGGCGATCCCAGAAACGTGTTATTTTTTAAAAAGCTTGACAATATTATTTTTACATTAATTGTTTCCATCCAATTTTTTTCATGTTTTCAGAAAAACTCCGTCCCTCACCCACTCCCCTCATACATCCCCACAACCTCATCCGTCTCCCCCATCATGACCTGTATCCCATGATTGAGCAGCAGGGCCCGCCCGCAGTGCTTTTTCACCGCCTCGAGATCGTGGGACACAAAAATGATCGTCACCCCTTCCCGTTTGAACCGCTCCAGTTCCTGCAGGCATTTTTTCTGGAATTCCTGGTCCCCGACCGCCAGCACCTCGTCGAGCAGAAGGATCTGCGGTTTGGTCTGGATCGCGGTGGAAAAGGCAAGCCGCACCTGCATCCCCGATGAGAAATTCCTCAGCTTGGTATCCCGGAACTGGCTGATACCGGCAAATTCAAGAATATCCTCCGTCTTGTCTTCAATATCCTGCGGGGTCAGTCCCATGATGATGCCATAGATCTTGACATTTTCCGCAGCGGTAAAATCGTAATTGAAGCCTACGCCCAGTTCCAGAAACGGCGTAACCGTCTTCCGGGTGATGACGGATCCCTCCGTGGGAATAAGAATGCGGGACATTATTTTCAGCAGGGTGCTTTTGCCGCTCCCGTTCTGGCCGATAATCCCGAACATCTCTCCTTCTTCGACACTGAAATTAATGTCTTTTAATGCATGCAATATCTCAAAGTTGGTCGGTTTTATCAGACCGGTGAGTGTTTCAAAGATCGTATTCCGCTTTTCGTGGGGGATGCGAAAAATCTTGTGAAGATGGTTCACCTCAATGACAGCAGCCACTTACAGCTCCTCCGCGAATTTTGGTTCCAGCCGGGAAAAGATAGTGTATCCGATACCCAGGATAACGATCGAAATAACAACTGCATAAGAAAATGAAGCAAGGTTTGGAACCTTTGAGTAGAGTGTCACATCCCGGGCAAGATAGAGTATCTGGGCGATGGGGTTGTAGGATAACACCCTGAACAGTAATGGGGGAAATACCGTCAGGGGATATAATATGGGGGTGGCAAAGAACCCGACCTGCAGGACGAGTGCCCAGATATACTGGATATCACGGTAGTAAACATTGAGTGCGGCAAGGGCCATTGATGCACCCAGTGCGATAATAAAAAATAAGAATATGATAACGGGGAGCACGATAATATTCACGGAAAGGGGAATCTGGAAAAATAACATGAACCCGATAAAAACAACAGACTCAAAAATGCTCATCAGTAACGCCGTAGTGCAGCCTGAAATCACCAGAATGTCCCGGGGAAAATAGACTTTCTGTACAAGATGTGGTTTTCCGATGATCGCCATGAGACCCATTGATGTAGCCCTGGAGAAAAAATTCCACATAATAATCCCCTGGAGTAAAAAGAGCTGGTAATGCTCAACCTGGACTTTCATCAGGTTTGAAAAAATGATATACAGTACGCTGAGCATGAGCAGCGGTTCCAGCAGGGACCAGAAATATCCCAGTACCGAATTCTTGTATCTCTGCTTGAATTCAACCCATGCAAGAACCCAGATGAGATTCCGATAGTCATAGAGTTCTTTGATGTGCTGAATACGCATTATCCACCGCCTTTTTAATCTTCTCTTCAAAGACCGGGAGATCAAATTCCCGTGCCCGCGCAATACAGGCATTTTTATACGACTCCGGATTTCTGGTAAGAGTTTTAACTGCATTTATTATTATAGCCTGTGATGGCTCTACGAGCACACCGGTCTGTGGCGTAACCGTTTCACGGAAACCGCCTTCATCCACCGCGAGAACCGGTTTTCCGCTCGCCATCGCCTCAAGCGGGGTGAGCCCGAAGTCCTCGTCGATTGACGTGCAGATGTGTCCCCGGCACCGGGCATACAGATCGATGAGCTGATCTTCCTCAACCTCCCCCAGTATTACCACATTCGGAGGAAGATGCGTCTGGATTCTTTGTTCATACCGTAGTGCATGATCTCCCGTTGCATATCCCCCCACAATGATCAGCTTCTCTTCCGGCAGGTGTCGGAATGCTTCTGTCTGGAGCTCGATCCGTTTTTCCGGGTACAACCGGTTTACCGAGAGCCAGAAATCCCCGTACCCGGTGCAGCGGAACCGGGAGGTGTCGACCGGGGGGTAAATGACCTCAGCATCCCGGGAGTACGTGTGCCTGATTCTCTTCCGGACATTGTTCGAATTGGTCACCATGGTATCGATATGCCTGACGGATTGCTGGTCGAACCTGCGCTGGAACAGCGTCCATATCCTGAACTCCTGGCGGGAAATAATGTCGAGGCGCTTTAAAAAGAGGGAATACAGATCATAAAAAGCCCTGACCGGCGTGTGGCAGTACCACATGTTCGGGTGGTGCCGGTGTGCTGCATAGTGCGCCCAGTTCCCGCTGAAAATAAAGAAATCGTACTCTTCTGAGAAATCACAACAATAAAATTTCAGGCATGCAGAGATCTGCTTGAACCCGCGGTGTTTGAATGTCGGGCCAAGACTGATCACCGGTACCTCGGGACGCATTTTTGATAACGCATCGGTATCTGTTGTAATGATATCGGCATTCAGGATCTTCGCCATCATCAGGACGACACGCTCCCCTCCGCCTATTGCCCCGAAATAGTCATGGAAGATTGCGATTTTCATAATGATGTCTTGTTATAATGAATTTCTGGCTGTATGTATTTATTCAGGTCGAATCAGCATCACGGTTAAAATAGGGTATTTATATCAACATGCTTTTTGCTCTCTCCAGTAACTCGTTGGCTTTCTTAGTATTTGTACCGTATATGGAAAAGGGAAATACGTATAAAAAAATGCTGTTGTCAGGATATCCCCGTGGATGTAATTTTTCAACGAGAGCATCCCTGAAATAATCATCTAAGGTCTCCTGTACAGGGTGTGCCTTGTAAATGAGCAGTTCACCGGCTCTGGCTGGCGCTGTGCCCAGATCAACGTCAACAAAAATTTTTTTAAGGCGTTCCTCATCATTTTTCCTGGCCAGAAGGTTGGCTGTCGAGTCTCCTTTTATTATTTTTAGTCTGCTGTTTTGTCGTGTAGAAATGAGGTGCAGCATCTCAAAATAATCTATCGGGTTATCATTTTCATCCACAAATGTCTGGTTAAAAAAGCCGTCCTGGACTGAGAGGATAGTGTGATTATTATGAGTAATCGTAACGAGTGTAATAACATGGGTTAATGTAAGGCGGGCTAATGTGCTCTCAGGAAATCCC
>Ga0315281_10013657_pt1 | contig 10976 bp, 11 predicted proteins | sample YL17G07_0_MG_FD_204540 | JGI IMG/M metagenome (GOLD analysis project Ga0315281, IMG submission 204540) | Sediment microbial communities from Yellowstone Lake, YNP, Wyoming, USA - YL17G07_0 | ecosystem: Environmental > Aquatic > Freshwater > Lake > Sediment | place: USA: Wyoming | collected... | reverse complement strand
AGGCTGCGACCGAGGTTGCATCCTCTAGGTAGTAGTAGGACTCACCATTCGGGCCGGTGGCCGTCTGGATGGTGTACGGGCTTGAGCGGGTAGACCACGGTGTGCCAGCAGCCGCACCCTTCGTCGGGCCAAGCTGGAAGAGTGTGTTGCCTTCACCAGCACCGACAGGGATGATGCGGTTCGCAATCGCGGTGCCTTCCTCGGTGAGCGAGATGCTCTGGATGATGCCGATGTTGTCGTTGTCATCAACAGAGAAGCCGATGGCGCTCGGAGCCATGAGGACGATGCCGCTTGCTGAACCGAATGCGCCAAGGTCTATGCGACGGCCAGTCAGTTCGCGTACGTGTACACCGAGGATGTCGGCCAGCTTGGCGATAGCGTTGAAGACAGGCACACCGTCGAACCGGGCAGAGACATTGCTTAGACCGCCATCGACCGTGCCGATAGTCCACGTCGTACCAGTGAGCAACGTGGTCAGGGCGCTGTTCGGCGTCACGTTATCCAACGTGCGACCAAGGAGCGTGTTCGCGTACACGAGTTCTTGTAGTAGCGACGGGCCAGAGACAATCAGTACAGGCATTAGTCGCTCACTCCCCACATGGCCTTTTCAATGACGCCACGGTAAATCTCTCCCTCTCCCTCTCGGAAGACGCGAATCTCTCGTCCTTGGTTGATGAGAACAGCCCGGTCGTCAGAGGCCGGAATCTGGAACTCGAACTCACCACCACGGTCGAGCCGCTTAGTGAATGAGAACCGCTGAATCTGGAAGATAGGGCCAGAACCCAGCTTGTTGCCGAGGCTGTCGTAAATCTCGATGTAGAGACGGCCACCCTGTATCGGCGTGAGTGACAGTCCACTGATGATGATGGTGCCTGAGCCGCGAAGGCTTGCAGCGCCACTCTTGAACTTAGAGGCGACGACTGAGCCGATGAGGTTACCAGCCGCCAGCACACCGCTCAGGCTGTTGACGAACACCTTCTTGGCAACGGAGCCGACTAGGTTACCGGCGGCGAGCGTTCCTTCAAGAACCTTGAAGAAGCCCTTAGCCAGTGTGCCAGTCATGCCGCTCTGGTCTTGTGCGAAGTCGCAGTTGAGCATGAAGACCGGCTCTTTGGTTAGGAACTGCGACAACTGAGGGTCGGTGTTACCCAGTGAGTGCAGCGCCTCAGCATCAGAGTCGCCAAGCGTTCCAGTGCCAGCGACAAACCAGTACATCTCTCCGTTGAGCGTGTCACCGAACCCGTCATGGCCGATGTTCATCAATGTGCCATCAGGAATGGCATCAATAGCTGCTGCACGGGCGACAGTCACAAACGGCTCACCGTTCACAGACAGCTTGAGTTCGGTTGCAGTCCATGCCGCTATGACTGTGACGAGGTTGCCTATCGTGGTGTCCGTGATGTCGTAGCCGAAGGGCACTCCATCGAACTCAAAACCGTTGTCGTACTCGAAGTAGAACCCGTCAGCCACGGTGTAGTTGAGGAAGAAGCCGTTGGTTGAAGGGTTATCAAAGAGCGCGAACAGGGAACGGGCGCTACTGAAATCAACCACAGCGGTCGGACGCACCCGCGCTGCAACCCAGCCTTGAGTTGAGTTGAGTACGTTGTCTGCGTCTACGGTTCCAGCAGTGCTGCGGGAAGCCGTGGCATCGTTCGTATCGACATACGGGCTTGGAACGTCGCCGCTGTTCGTCTCGACTTGTACGCCATCGATGTAGATGAAGCGGCCAGCGGTCGGGGTGCCGAACTCATAGATGCGGAACTGTACCGTCTCGGTTGCTGAGGCCGTCGCGTGGAACACGCAACGCTGCCACTGGTCACGCTTCGTGAGGTCAATGAAGTCGCCACTCCACCCGTAGCCAATGTCGGTATCTGGTTCGAGGTCGGTGCCATCCCAGTTCGACGGCACGTAAACCCACATGCTGATGAAGTAGTTGTAGTTATCTTGAACGTCGGCGCTCACGGCTGCCATCAGTTGGTTGTTCTGATAGGTACACTTGAGCGATGCCGCTCCGAACTTGTGCTGCGTTAGTGATGCCGCAACCGTGTTTGAGCCAGCCGTTGACCAGCCGACAGCACCAAACTCAAGACCACCGTTCTCACAGAGGTTGGTTGTGCTAGGCCAGAAGCCGTAGGACTTGTCTGGTACAGGAGGGCCGTCATGCTCAACGCCCAAGATGCGCTTGGCGTCAGTAATGACCCCGGCGCTCATAGTGATGTCATCGTTGCCAATGCGGCCTTCTATGGTTCGACCGAAGAGACGAGTAACACCGCCAGTGAAACCCGTCCATGACGATGAGAGAGACTTCAACTTGACCTTGAGGGCTGAGACACCGCCCGTCAGTAGACCGGCTGCAAGAGTTCCGACCAGACCGGCCTTGCTGATTGACTTAGCCGTAAGGCCACCATCGATGGTAGAGGTCGAGCCACCAATACCATTCAGAATGGTTCGGACTTGACTGACAGCAACCCCGCCACCACCGGCACCGCTCATGGCATTACGTACACCAACCTCTATCGTGGCGATTTCAGCGGTCGTCCACGCTTGGCCTGTTGCCGGGTTGGTGGCCCATGTTTCCGACACTTCGACCCATAGCCCGTCATCGTCTCGGCGTGAGCCGGTGAGACTCTTCACGTCACTCTGATAGTCCACGCCGCTCGGAAAGATGGGGGCGGCGGTGGTGGCCCAAGGATGGTTCGGGTCAGAGTTGTTTGACACCCAGTCCATGACTACAGAGGCTGCGCCCGGTTCAAAGGACGAACCAACGTCGAAGCCAACGGGGTTCGCAGTTGGAGCAAGGATGGTTGTCTGACCTGTGCCGGGAGTCATCGTCGTGGCGGTAGCACCGTCTGGGTTCTGCGCTGCCGAGTCAATGACAACGGCGGTTGGCGTAGCATTCGCCACCGTGACGGTGGGGGTGTTGTCCGTCCCGGTTGCCGTCGTAACTGTGCCCATCGGGGTGGTTTGGTCAACGCCTGTCCAGTTCGAGTTGTTGCAGTAGATTGCTCCCAACGACGGTGAGGCTGTGATTACGATGTTGTCCGTTCCCACAGCCGGGGCCACGAGATACCAGATGTCTGAGGCGACCGTCGTTCCATTGACAACGCCGCCGAGACGTGTGAGGGCTGCCCCCGCGTACGTCACGCCAGTGATGGTTCCTGCTGCGCCGGGATTGAAACCAACACACACGACAAGCAGCCGGTCGTTACCAGCATCAACCACGTGTGTAACCGTCACCGATGTGCCGCTGGCTGCGGTCGTAGACCTGTTGCCAAGAACAGGAAGCGGGTATGTCCGCAGCATGACTCGAACATCATTGGAGTCGCCGCCGTATGCAGCACCCGAACCCCAGTCTCGTGCCGCAACTGCATAGATGGACAGAGAGTTGATTTCCGTCATAGCAGACGGAGTGAGCGTGAACGTATCTCGCTCGGTGCCGCCGTGCGTGTTGTCGAAGATGGTAGAGTCGTTGTTGTCAGCAGTCTGCTCATGTAGTGCTTCCCAGTGCGTAGCAGCGCCGAAGACTTCCCCCCACTCGGTGTAGCTGCCAGCACTTTCAGGAAGCAGAACCTCAGAAGACAACCCAAGGTTGCCTGTTGGAGTGGCCGGAATAGCGCCGTACTGTCCCGATGTTTTGTCGAGCCGGAAGTAGCGAAGAGTTTCCTGTAGGCCGTAGTCTACGCCTTGGTTACCAAGTGAGAGGGAACTACGGGGCCAGAAGTCAGTGCCATAATCCATTTCACCGTCTGGGGAGTAGAGAGCCTCACGGAAACGGTCAGTCCACCATGAAGGAGCCGTGCGCTTGTCGTCGGCTGCAAGGATGAACTGAGGCTGTGCATTCCCAATGAGGCTGCTCATTAGTCTCCTAGTGGAAAGATTGGCTCTGGGATTGCGAGGTCAGTTGCCGGAACAAGAAGTCCCTCGGCTGGTACGTGCCGCTTCAATGACTCGATGGCGCTCTCAAGCATCCCAAGGGTTAGCTTGGCGTCGGCAATGTTGCCGGTGATGCTCATGGCACCGTTACGACGCAGACTGAGAGTCACGTAGGCGACAACGTTCATGTCATCGTCTACGCGCTCCGTCTGCATCTTCGGGGTTAGGTCTTGGTGGATGCGCTCCATTGGTTTCTCTCCTGACTAATGGGCTTTATTCGTCTACGACGCAGTTCACGTCAGCAGCAACAGTCGTTGTGATGTTCCACACAACGAGTGAAGATGAAATCGGCACGATGAGGCCGCGAGGGAACGTCCAGATTACGCCCACGCCGACAGTTGCAGCGCCAGACCATCGACGGTGGTAGATGAGCGGTACTGTCGGGCTGGTGCCCCATGACAATGAGCCGTTCATTACTGAGGCCGGGTCACCGGGGTCATCGTTCTGGAACAACACGTTGACCGGCGTGATACCGATAGCCTGTGGTCGGCCAAGGCCAATTGACTGTGCGGTTGCGGTCGTTGCGTTAATCCATGCGATTTCCAAGACACGAGGACGCACCGTTGCCGGTGTACGCCACTCGACGTTGGCTGTTGAGCCGGATGTGAAGGTTGTAGTTCGTTGTGCGAGGCTTGCGATTGCCATTGGTAGTTACCTTTCTTCTTAAAGCCTAGGCTTCGGGGTTGATGTTGAGGGTATAAGTGTATTGCACGGAATCACCGTTCACGACATTTACAGCCGAGAACACGCTACGGTCACAAAGCTGACCGGCAGACGAGGCGTTGAACAGACCGTGTTCAGTAATGGCCTTCGTGGTGGTGTAGCTGATGGTGCCGACGCTGGTGTAGATGCCTACGCTTGCGCTGCTGTTGTCCACCTGAGTACCCGCAGCGCGAGACTCGCCGTCAGTCGTCTCGATGGCTGTGTCTGTGTTGGCCTCTGCGGTCGTGCCTACACCGGAGTCGTGGTACTTGTAGTCGTTGAAGGTGATGTGCTGGCCGACGCCAGTTGAGTCCACCATCGCGTCAACGATGTCGAGTACGAAGGTACGAGTGACCTTCTTGCGAGCAATCACACCAAGGTCTTGACGAGAGCCGTCAGCCTTGATGTGAACAGCACTCAGTTCGGCGTAGGCCATCGTTAGCTCGCCACGTAGGCCAGCCGGGATTGCCTTAGCCGTCCAGAGGATTCGACGCGGCAGCTTCTTGATGTTCTGTAGGGTGTACTTGAGGTTCATGTTAGTCCTTCTTTCCGAGGTTGAGTCGCACTGGTGGTGTTCGCTTGAACATCTCGCGGAAGAGGCGAAGCCGCGTCTTCCAAGTTCTGATTCTCTTGACCTTTACGCCACCTGTTGGTGACAGGAAGCCTTGCTTGTTCATTACTGCAACCCCACTGAGAGGTTGCCGGTGATGACCTTGTAGATGTCTGTTGCGCTGACCGTGATGGTCACGGTTGCTGGCCCATACCAGAGCATGTTGCCAGCAGTTGCAGCGTCGAAGATGCCGACAAAGCTGATGTCTCCCCAGTCAGTTACAGCAGCAGGGAACGCAACGTCCGCACTATTTAGGCATACGCCGTCACTGTGAGCGCCGAACGTGATTGCCTGACGAGCGTACTCGCCGTTCGCTACCTCATTGGTTAGCGAACCGGCCTCACCCGGACTTGCAGTGAAGAGAGCAAGGTAGACCGTCGTAGGGGACGTGTACGCCACGTGCCGTAGCACATGCTCGATTAGCTTTCCCTCTAGGTAGTTGCTCAGGTCGGTGTTAGCCATGTCTGTTCCTTACGCGAATGGTGCGTAGAAGTTGATTTCGAGTTGTAGGTCAGCCGTTCCGCCGTCCGTGTAGACGATGGTGTTGTCTCCCGGCTCTAGCTGGAAGAAGCTGCCTTGGTTCGAGCCGATGGTGAAGTTGGCGAAGTCATCTGTGTAGCTGGCACCGTTGTCAGTGCTGAACTTCACAGAGAGGTCTTCGGTGTCTACCTTCAACTCGCTGCTGCTGCTCGCTGAGTCTCGCGTTGAACTGAATAAGTAGCCGTTGGTTGAGTTGAGCAGCGCGGGGTTCGTGAACCCTGCATTGCTGTCTGAACGGAACCGAATCTCTACCCACTTGGCCGGTACGTTACCGGGGTTGGTCACCGTGAAGGTCTTCGGTGAGGTAGCGGTGTCGGTCACCACGCTCGTGATGCTTGATGCGAACCACGGCGACATTCGCTGGAACTGAATCGATGCGGGTACGTGGTTCAGTGCCGGGACAGATACTCGAACATCCGGCATGGCGACTACACGTGCGTAGCACCAGCGTCGAGTGCTTGAGCCGTCAATCGTGAACAGCTTGCCGCGACCGATGTTCAGCATCTTGGCCTTCATCGTGTCCACTTCCGTGTCCACTGAGGCCGCTGTTGCTGCCGTCACGATGAACCGCACTGTCTCATTAGAGATGTTGCGCGGTGCCGGTGCGTTGCGAAGTGCGTCGTACGCGAAGTCCATGCCGACGCTCTCAAGGAACGCCGTTCGCAGTGACTCAACCGACTCCCACTCGTACGCCTTGAGCGGGAACGTGTAGCTCACCGCTGCGCTGAGTGACTCAAACTTCTCTAGGTATCGAACAGGAGTTGCCATTAGGCTGCCACCCCTCGTGAGCGCATCGCTTGCTGGATGCTGTAGCCGACGTTGCTGGCTGCCTGAGCCGCCTCGTCTACAGAGTGAGCATTCACCACGCCCACATTGACCACTACGCCACCCCGCCCGGCGGACTCACGGTTACTGAACACGTTTGCCCCGCGCGGTAAGTTCACTAACTCCGGGCCGTGTTCGCCTACCACGGCGAAGCCGCCCGCAAAGTTGCGGACACCGTTTGCGAGATAGGGAATCTGACCAAGGCCGAAACCGCCCCAACCGGGAGTATCGATATTCGGAATGCCGCCCGGCATCGTGATATGGATAGCCGGAATGTGAAAGCCGTTGATGCCGTTAATCATTCCGTTGATGATGCTGATTACTTCGTTCGCACCACCCTTAGCCGCGCTTACAATGCCGTTCCAAGCGGCCTTAGCGCCGTCTACGATTGTTCCCCAATAACTAGCGATTACATAGACCGCAATTCCTATCGGGCCGGTCAAGATGGCTAGGATAAGCTGCCAATTGTCGCGCAAGAATCCGATTACATAGTTGGCCGCGCCTGTAACGAAATCCTTGATGGTATTCCAGTGTGTCGCAATCATGTAGACCGCAATTCCTATCGGGCCAGTGAGAACCGCGAGAATGAGCGGCCCCCACTCTTTCAAGAAGTCGAGTACCTCAGTGGCTTTTCCTACAACGAAGTCTTTGATGAGGTTCCAAACCTCTACAGTCTTTTCCTTTACCCAATCCCAATGCTTGATGAGTTCGACAACAGCGAGTATCAACAAGCCGATGAGAAGGGCGATGAGGATAAGCGGGGCGTTAGCGACAACGAATGCCGCTGCCTGAGCGTAGAGCGCCGCGACATAATTCCATGTAGCCGTAATCAGCGCGACAACAGCCGGTATCATCAAGCCGACAATTGTTGACGCAAGAGGTATCAAAATCTCTTTGTGGTCGCTGAGAAAGCCGGTGACTGGCCCGACTACGACACCTAGAGCGGATACCTTGTCAACGAAAAGCGAGACAGCAGGGATAATCTTGTCCCCTAGGACTCCCGCCAACAGCGCCATAACCGGCAACACCGCATAGCCGATTTGCTCTTTCAATTCGGCCATCTGGATTTTGGCTTTAGCCATCTGCCCAGCGGTGCTATCCGCGTAGGTGTCAGCCTGCCCCGCGAACTTCTTTTGAACGGCTGCTAGGGCTTCGGCTTCGGTAGAGCCGTCCTTGATAGTAATTCCGAGTTTCTTAAACGTCTGTATATTTTCATCAGTCAGCTTGCCTACCATCTTCGTGGCTAGTGACATGTCGATGTTAGCGCCACGTGACAAATCTTGCGCGATAGCAAACCGCTTAATGGCTTCCTCTGAATCGCCGGTTGCGTTCGTCAGGAAGTTAAGCGAGTCTCGTACTTGGTCGTCTGTGAATCCCTTTTTCTGGCCGGATGCGATAGCGGCATCTAGCTTGTTCTTGTAGGTATCCCAAGAGCCACCGGCATTGATGATAGTTTGCTTTAGTCGCTCTGTAGATGCGGCATCCTCTGCGGCAGCGGCGGCAGCATCAAGAAAGAAGCCCGGCGCATCGGACATGGCCTTACCAATAACAAAACCCCCGGCTACCTTGGCAACATCGCCTAGCGCGCTTCCAAGGCCACCGGCAGACTTCTTTACCTTATCGAAGGTGTCAGAAGCATTGTCCTTACCGTCCACAATTATTGTTACGACGTTACCCACTCGGCTGCTGTTCCTTACTTCCGTTGGCAATTGCCCACATTAGATGTAAGACGTATTGCGCGTTCTCTTTGAGAATCACGCTAGGTGGGCATCCCCACCGCTGACAGAGTGTGTCAACTACCTCAAACTGTGCGAGTTCTAGCGGCTTATCTATTCCGGTTCCGTCACCGCCGACGTGCCGCCACTGTTCGGCTGCGATGCGAAAGGGGCGGCAGGTTCCTGCATAGCCGCGAGCCACTTCGTAAGAATCAAGTTTGCGAATGGCGCGGGTTGACTTAGTAGACCGTCACCACTAGCCGGAATAGGCTTTCCGTCGTCATCTTCGACATTCCACGCCGTAAGGATTTCATCTCCAAATATCTTGAATGACTCCTCTGCCTTGCCCGTTTCTGCTAAGCGTTGCAACTCAAACAACTTTTTGAGCGGGACATCAAAGAGCGCTTCAATGACAGCCCCATCATAATCAGTGTCTACGAAAATAATCTTCGCAGTTCTCTTTTTTACGCGGTATCCAGCCATTACGCTGCCTTCTTTCGCCTGTTGTTAATTTGCTCTTTGGCCGTAGCCCATCTGCAATTACCCGGCTCATAGTTGCCGTCTGGATTAGGAAAACGGTCTAGCGTCAATTCGACTGATGGCCGCTCGCCCATGTCGGCTAGGAATGCCGCGAAGGTTTCCCACTCCGGGCAGTAAGTGATTCCCCGCCCGCCGTAATAAGAGTAGTTAGTGGCCTTCGGGTTCGTGCATCGTTGCTTCATGCCTTCCCAACTATTGTAGGTGGGGGTATCTGACATGCCGTGCGTCAGGCCATGCTGCTGCCCCACCCTTGCGGCAGATAGTTTGGCGCTCTGTTCCTCAGTACGAACAGAGCCTAACGAGTTCTGTTTACCCATCATTGAAGCGCTGTTCTTGGCTCTGATTTCTGGTGTTCGCGTATAACTCATATTTCTCTCCTACTAATAGGGGGCGTCCCTGCCCCCACGAATCAACTACTTATGACCACGCGGGCGCTACCCCATCGGCCAAACTACCGGGTACTGACCATGTGAAAGAGCCATCAGCGCCACGCGTTAGCGCGTAGTCAGTGAACACGACTTCCAGTGTTAGGGTCTTACCTCCGACAACGATTACAACGGTTCGCGTGCTGCCCGTGCCGGTTCCGGCTTGCGTCGGTACCGTCTTAAACACGTCGTGCGACTTGTCCGTAGCGGGGTTGAACACGCCGTTAAAAGTCACTTCACCATCCGCAAGCAAAAGCAATCGCTCTATGCCTGCTTTGTCTAATCCCGTTATGTCTTGTATGCCTCTCGGGGTTTTTATTCCCAAATTCGTCACGTCATTGCTTATATCTTTGCCTGCACCCGCCGCATTATCGACAGTGACAGACATTCCGATTCCACCTTGCTTAGCCATTGTGTTTACCTTTCGCGGCTGTGCCGCACTCTTTCTCTAGTACGCATTTACGAACTAGGCTGCATCGAAGTCCTGAGCGGTGCGGCGTCGGAATGACATCGCAAAAACCATGTCGGTGCCTGTCCCGCTCGTAGTAGCTCGTACGTATTTCTTAACTGTGCCATTGACCGCGACACGCTCTGCGATTGGAGTCCACGGAGTTGGAACAGTTGTGAACGTCAACAGCGTTGACCATGAGCCGTCGATGCCGTTCGTACTGTCAGAGCTATGCTCAATCTTGTAGGTGACGGTCGCTGTTGCGGCAGAAAAATGCTGCAAGTAACCTACAGCGCCTTTCGTTGTTTGCGCTGAGTCATTGATGCCCGTCTCAGAAGCCGCTAACGCGTGAGTCACCTTCGGCGTAAGCAACAAGCCCCATTCAAGCGGGATGCCAGCAGAGCCTAAGCACTGCACCGCGCCACTAAATGCGCCATCAGCACCACGAGACAAATCGTAATTGACTTGCTTTGATGAGAGACACGCGACGGGTTCGCCTGCTGTAATGCTCGTCAGTAGCATTACAAGCCGGTCGGCTGTAGGCAGTGTGCTTAGTACCGCGTGCTCTGCCGCCGGGCTAGTCTCCGGGTTGAAAAAGCTATTGAAACCGATTTCGCCATCAATGACACCCCCTAGGATTCGTTCAGGCGCGGGCATATCGAGCCCTGTAACGTCGAGTGCCGCTCTTGGAGATGCAATCTTAGTAATCGCGCCGATGTCGCCGGAGATGTCGTAGCCGTCTATGTAAAGCCGTTGGCCTATTCCACCTTGCTTACCCATGTTGTTAAACCTTGATGCCCTTCTTCCAGTTACAAGTCAGATGCGAGAGTTGAACATTCTTGTAACTGTGTTCTCCACCCTTAGAGAGTGGGATGATGTGGTCAATAGAGATGCTCATCGGGTGCGGCCATCTCAGGTTAGGGTCAACCGGCAAGCCGCATTCGCCAATCTGGCAGATGCCTTGGTCACGGATAGTGACTATTTGCCGGTCAACCTCTTCTATGAATGATGCCTCTTTGATTGCACGGCGTTTATTTGCATATTCTGTTGTCCGCGATGGGTTCGCTTTAGCCCGATTGCGACTTGCTTCTCGTAATTCCTCGCGGTGTGTTTCTCGATAGCGTTGAGTCGTAGCCCGCCGCTTCTCTTGATGTGTTGCATTGTAGAGACTGGCCTTTGCGATAGTCTCCTGTTTGTGTGCCTCATACCAAATGTGTTTATATGCCGCATTAGACATT
>Ga0315281_10013656_pt1 | contig 10976 bp, 12 predicted proteins | sample YL17G07_0_MG_FD_204540 | JGI IMG/M metagenome (GOLD analysis project Ga0315281, IMG submission 204540) | Sediment microbial communities from Yellowstone Lake, YNP, Wyoming, USA - YL17G07_0 | ecosystem: Environmental > Aquatic > Freshwater > Lake > Sediment | place: USA: Wyoming | collected... | reverse complement strand
CCATCGTTTACGCGGGGCGACGTCGCCGATAGACTCAGTGGCGTTGCGGCCGGGTCGGCCGAAGGGGGAGGATCGGCCGCACGTATCGCTTTGTGCGCGCCGGCGACAGCGCGTCGCGCGCACGACTTGAGGACGAAGGAGGGCGTATGCGGGTGCTCGTGGTCGGCGGCGGCGGCAGGGAGCACGCGCTTGTCCATTCGTTCGCCCGATCCGCTCTCGCCACTCAGATCTTCTGTGCCCCGGGCAATGCCGGCATCGCCGCGGAGGCCGACTGCGTCGCCATCGACGCCGAGGACGTCCCGGCTCTCCTCGAGTTCGCCCTCAAGGAGCGCCCGGACCTCACTGTCGTCGGGCCGGAGGCGCCCCTCGTGGCCGGCATCACCGACCTGTTCCGCGAGCGCGGGGTGGCCGTTTTCGGCCCCGACGCGCGGGCGGCCCGGATGGAGGGCAGCAAGGTCTTCGCCAAGGAGGTCATGGGCGAGGCCGGCGCGCCGACCGGCGGCTACAGCAAGCACGTCACCGCCGAGTCGGCGCTCGCCGCGCTCGCCCGCCTCACGGAGTACCCGGTCGTCGTCAAGGCCGACGGCCTCGCCGCCGGCAAGGGCGTGATCATCGCCGAGACCCCGGACGAGGCGCGCGCCGCCGTCGACGACATGCTGGTGGCGAAGTCATTCGGCGGCGCCGGCGAGGTCGTGCTCGTCGAGGAGCACCTGGTGGGAAGCGAGGTCTCGCTGCTCGTGCTCTGCGACGGCGCGACGGCCGTCCCGCTCGCCCCGGCCCAGGACTACAAACGGATCTTCGCCGGAGACCGGGGCCCCAACACCGGCGGAATGGGCAGCTACTGTCCGGTGCCCGGCTTCCAGCAGCGTGCCATCGACGCCGCCATGGATCAGGTCGTCGAACCCGTGCTCGCGACGCTGAAGAAGCGCGGCATCACCTACCGCGGCGTGCTCTACGCCGGCCTCATCGTGACGGCCGATGGGACGAAGGTGCTCGAGTTCAACTGCCGCTTCGGCGACCCCGAGGTCCAGGCGGTGCTGCCGCGCCTGCGGAGCGACCTTCTCGAGCTGTGTATCGCGGCGGCGAACGGTGAGCTGGCCGGCGCAAAGCCGGTCTGGACACCGCAGGCGTGCGTGACCGTCGTGATCGCCTCGGCCGGGTACCCGGCCTCGAGCCACAAGGGGGATGTGATCGAGGGCGTCGACGCCGCCGCGGCCATGGACGATGTGACGGTCTATCACGCCGGCACGGCTCTCGCCGGCGACGCCGCCGGCTCAGGCGGCGGCGACGTCGTCACGGCCGGCGGCCGCGTCCTGGCCGTGAGCGCGCTGGGCGACGGCTTCGCCAAGGCGCGCGAGCGCGCCTACGAAGGCGTCGCCAAGATCAGCTTCGACGGCATGCAGTGGCGGCCGGACATCGGCGAGCGCGCCGTCCGCGGCGAATCCGGCGAGATCAGCCTGTTCCGTACCTCGTAGACCACGCACGCGAGAGGAGCGCACGGTGGAAAAGACCAGCACTGAAGTCGAGGCCCTGCTGCAGAGCATCGACATGAGCCCTCCGCTCGTCGGCATCGTCATGGGGAGCGAGAGCGATCGAGAGGTCATGCAGAAGGCCTGCGACGAGCTCGACGAGCGCCACATCCGCTTCGAGGTCAACGTCCTGTCGGCGCACCGCACGCCTGACAAGGTCGCGGACTACGCGAAGACGGCCCAGGCGCGCGGGCTCAAGGTCATCATCGGCGGGGCGGGAAAGGCGGCGGCTCTGCCCGGCGTCCTCGCCGCCTACACGAACCTCCCCGTCATCGGCGTGCCGATCAAGACGAGCGACCTCGGCGGCCTCGACTCGCTCCTCAGCATCGTCCAGATGCCGCCCGGCGTGCCGGTCGCCTGCGTCGCAATCGACGGGGCGCGCAACGCCGCTATCCTCGCGGCAAAGATCCTCGACGTCTAGGAAGAATGCCATGGACCCGAAGTCACTCTCGCGCTTCATCTACCTTGCGGTCGCCGTGATCGGCGTGCTGCTCGCGTACGTCGCGATCCGCGCGCTGCTGGCCTGATCGCGCCGCTCTCGAGAAGGGAGTCACCCATGGACAAGCAGACCATCGCCTCGCCCGCGGCCACGCCGGCGATCGGGCCGTACTCGCCGGCCCTCGCGGTCGGCGACTTCGTCTTCGTCTCGGGCCAGATCGCCCTCGACCACGAGGGCAAGATCGCCGCGATCATCCCGCCCGACCAGACCCGCACGGCGCTCGAGAACATGAGGGCGCAGCTGGCCGAGGCGGGCCTCGGGATGGACGCCGTCGTCAAGACGACGATCTTCCTCACCAACATGGACGACTTCGGCGCCGTCAACGAGGTCTACGCCGAGTTCTTCGCGCCGCCGTACCCGGCGCGCTCGACCGTCGAGGTCTCGCGACTGCCAAAGGACGTCAAGGTGGAGATCGAGGCGATCGCGATCCGCGGCTGACACGTGCCGAAGGACGCGTCGCGCCGGCGCTTCCTCATTCTCGGCGTCGTCTTTCTCTCGTACCTGCTCGTGTTTCTCGCCCGGCTCAGCGTCGGGCCGCTCGCGCCTTTCCTCAAGGACGCCTTCGACCTGTCGAGTGCTGAAGTGGGCGGCCTGATGAGCGCGACGGCGATCACCTACGCTCCGACTCTCGTCGTCGCCGGCTGGCTCGTCGACCGAGTCGGCGTGCGCCGCATGCTCGTCGCCGGCACGCTGATCGCTTCGCTGTGCATCATCGTCATGTTCTGGGCGCCGTCCTACCCGGCGCTGCTCGCACTTCTTGCGCTCTCCAGCCTCGGTGCGGGCTGCATCTACCCGTCGGCGGTGCGCGCCGTGATGCTCTGGTTCCCCGTCACCGAGCGGGCGACGGCGATCGGCGTGAACCAGATGGCGATCAACGTCAGCGGGATCCTCGCGGCGCTCACGCTGCCCGTCGTCGCCGAGCGCTACGGCTGGCAGTACGGCTTCCTCACCGTCGGCGTCGCCGGGTTGTTCGTGACGGCGCTGGTGGCGGCCGGATACCGGAGCCCCGCCACCGGCCCGGGTGCTCCTCCGGCTGCGGGGCCGCCGAAAGGTACCTTTCGGGGGCTGCTGCGTCACCGCGACATTCGGCTGCTCGCCGGGATGGGCTTCTTCCTCGGCATCGTCGAGTACTCGCTGCTCGCCCACGTCGTGCTGTTCGTGCGCGCCGAATACCTCGTGACTGCCGTCGCGGCCGGCAGTGTGCTCGCGCTCGCGCAGGCCGCCGGCGCGATCGGCAAGCCGGTCACCGGGCTCGTGAGCGACCGGCTGCTCGGCGCTCGCCGGCGGCCGGTGCTCCTGACGATGTGCGTGCTGTCCCTGGCCGCCTGCCTCGGGTTGGCGATCGGCGGAGACGGACTCGGCTGGGCGGTGTACCTGCTCATCGCCCTTCTGGGGCTCGCCGTGATCGGCTGGGGCGGGATCTTCGGGACGATGGCCGGTGAGATCGGCGGCCGCGCGGCGGCCGGCCAGGTGGCCGGCCTGACCGCGGCTGCGGTCAACGTCGGCGTCGTCTTCGGCCCGCCGGCCTTTGGCGCGATCGTCGACGCGACCGGCTCGTACGACCTCGCCTGGCTGGCGATGGCGGTCAGCTCCGCCGCCGCCATCGCCTGCGTCGCCTTCGTCCGCGAGCCCCGCGAGCACGACCCACAGGCGCGGGTCGAGTTCGACGAAGCGTGATCACCGCACGGGACTTCGGGCGGGCCGTTCCGAAGGATGCGCGCGCCCTCAGCTGAAGAAGTCCGCGACGACGTGCGTCAAACGAGGCGACAGGTGCTTCGGAAGGGAGCGTGACATGAACGTCAGGGTGGTGGAGGCGCCCAGGCAGCCACAGCGGGTATCGCGCCGACGCATCGTTCCCCGGTGGCTGCTCCTGCTCGCATTCCTTTGCGTCGCAGGGCTCGCCGTGGCGTCGTGCGGTGAGGGCGACTCCGCGACCGAGGACATGACCGGATACTGGAGCTGGGAGACAGACGAGGAAACGACCGTCAAAGTCGAGGACCAGAACGGTGAGTACACGCTCAAGGGCCTCAGCCCGTCCGCCGTCGCGATGGATCCCGCGGACGACGGCGGGTACGTGATCCCGGACTGGCGCTGGCGAGGGAGGTCGGCCACGGCCAGCGTCCGCCTCGCCGATGGCGGCGTCCTCACCTTCGAAGTGGTCGAGAAGAGCGGCGGCGGAGAACCCGCGACCATGCTGACCATGGACTTCGTGCGCGCCTCAGACGAGCCGGACGTGCTGGACACCCGAATCGCCGACCAGGAGACCCAGTACAAAGGAGCGCTCATGCAAGAGGGCGCACACAACCTCCAGGTCGCCGTGCAGTCGTGGCAGGTCGATCACGACGGCGAGGCGCCGCCGGTGGACGAAGTCCAGCCCGGCGGCGGCATCGCCAAGTACGTGGAGGCGTGGCCCGACAACCCGTATTCCGGTGGACCCATGGAACCGGGCAAGGACCCAGGCGATTACACCTACGAGCGAGTGAGCACCGGGCGCGGCTACCGCATCACCGGCCACCTCCAAGACGGCGACTTCACAGTCCCGTGAGCACACGTGTGAGAGAATCCCCTCGTTGAGCCCTGCACGAGGGACGGGCCTGCTGCTCCGACCCTCGCCCCAGCCGCCGCGGAGGGACCCGATGATCGAGCGCTACACCCTGCCCGAGATGGGCGCCGTCTGGAGCGAGCAGACGAAGATGCAGGCCTGGCTCGACGTCGAGATCGCCGCCGTCAAGGCGTGGAACAAGCTCGGCAAGGTGCCCGACGAAGCGGTCGCCGAGATCGAGGCGAAGGCGGCGTTCGACGTCGCCCGCGTCGCCGAGATCGAAGAGACGACGAACCACGACGTCATCGCCTTTCTCACCAACGTCGCCGAGTACGTCGGAGAGGCGGGCAAGTACGTCCACTACGGCATGACCTCGAGCGACATGCTCGACACCGGCCTGGCGCTGCAGATCAAGCGCGCCGGGGCGATCCTCGAGAAGGACCTCGTCGAGCTCGGGACGGTCCTCAAGCGCCGCGCCTTCGAGTTCAAGGACGCGGTGCAGGTCGGGCGGACGCACGGGATCCACGCCGAGCCGATCACCTTCGGGATGAAGCTCGGCATGTGGGCCTTCGAAGTGTCGCGCGACCTCGACCGGCTGCGGCGCGTCACCGAAGCGGCCGCCGTCGGCAAGCTGAGTGGCGCCGTCGGCGCCTACAACAACATCGACCCGCGCGTCGAGGAGCTGGTCTGCGCCGATCTGGGCATCGGCTTCGAGCCGATCAGCAACCAGGTCGTCCAGCGCGACCGCCACGCCGCCTTCCTCAGCTGCCTCGCGATCATCGGCGCCAGCCTGGAGAAGTTCGCCGTCGAGGTGCGTCACCTGCAGCGCACCGAGGTGCGCGAGGCCGAGGAGGCCTTCGGCAAGGGCCAAAAAGGCTCCTCGGCCATGCCGCACAAGCGCAACCCGATCCTCAGCGAGCGCATGGCCGGCTGCGCCCGCGTGCTGCGCGGCAACGCCCTCGTCGGCATGGAGAACGTCGCCCTCTGGCACGAACGTGACATCAGCCACAGCTCGGCGGAGCGCATCGTCTTCCCCGACAGCTGCATCCTGCTCGACTACATGCTGCAGAAGACGACCAAGCTGATGGACGGCCTGGTCGTGGACGAGGCGCGCATGCTGGCCAACCTCGACCAGTCGCAGCGCCTCGTCTTCAGCGGGGCCGTCCTCCTCGCGCTCGTCGACAAGGGCATGCTGCGCGAGGACGCTTACCGCGTCGTCCAGGACTCGGCCATGCAGGCCTGGCGCGAGGGCGTCGACTTCGGCGGGCTCATCAAGGGCAACGCCGAGGCGATGGCCGTGATGACCCCGCAGGACGTCGACGCCGCCATGGACCCGGACCAGTATCAGGCCGGGCGCGATGTGATCTTCGGGCGGTTGCAGAAGCTGACCTTCTAGCCGCCGCCAGCCGCGGTCGCAGGTGGCCGGGCGCCCCCTCTCGAACCTGGACTACTACGGGAACCAGCGGATTCCGCCGATACCCCAGCGTGACACGTTCCGATCGAGCGGCGAGACCCCCGGAGGGAGAGGCATGGCGACCTGCCCTAGCTGCGGCAAGGAGATCCGCGACGACGTCTGGACCTGCGGGTCCTGCGGCGCGCCGGTCGCGCAGCCGGCGACCGGACACGCGACGGGCGGCGAGGACAGCGCCTATGGATCGGAGGGCTACAACCCGTACGCCGCCAAGGCGGCGGCGTCCTCGGCCTACGGCGCCGCCAACTACGGCGGCGTGGAACCGGGCGGCTACGGTACTACCCGCACGGAGTACGACAGCACGCCGGAGGGCATGACCCCGTACGGCACGCCCATGCCGCAGGCCGGGTCCGCCAAGTCGGCCGGGCTCTCCCAATCCATGAAGCTCGTCCTCGTCTTCGCCGGCGTCGCCGTCATCGCCATCGTCGCGATCTGGTTCTTCGTCCTGCGCGGCGGCGGCGGCGACCAATTCATCGGCACGTGGACGGCGGTCAAGAACGGCGAGGGCGGCTTGGTGATCGAGCGCGGCGACGACGGCCTTCAGGTCAGCTTGATCGGCGCAGACGAGAGTCGCGTCGGTCCGCTCAAGACCCACCTCGACGGGGACGAACTGGAGATCAAGCTCGAGGCCGTCGGCGGCGGCGACACCGACAAGGCCGCCGTCGACATGGTGCGCGCGCTGTTCGAAGCGACCGTCGAGGACTTCAAGATGGTCCTCCGCTTCCGCGGCGCCGACACCCGTCTGCTCATGTACGTCTCCGGTAAGTCGAAGATCGGCGGCGACCAGACGACCACGCCGGTCACCGAGTTCACCCGCGCCGGGACGACCACGCTCTAGGTGCACCGCACACGCAGGTTGTTGACGACGTGAGCCTCGCCACCGGCGTCTCGACGAAGACGACGTCCTTCTTGGGCCGCGGCGCCTCGATCCACTCGTCGGCGTCGGACTGAGACTCCTTGCTGGGTGCGACGAGCACGATCGCCGGCGCGCCGGCGTAGTCGTCGGGAAGCGTGACCGAGGCCTTCGCGAGGCTGTCGCCGGTCACCGTCGGGAAGGTCTCGCCCACGGGGTCGCCGGCAGCCGAGCCGTCGGCCCCACCGCAGGCGGTCAGGGCGACCGACGACAGGACGAGCAGAAGCGTCATCGCGAAGCGCGCCGCGGACCCGCGCCGCGCGCCGGCTCCAAGTGCCGAGACACGCATCGGTCTCTCCTGTTCGACCGTGACGGTGGCGGATGCGCTCCCGGAGCGCGGCGGCCACGCCGTGCGGCCCGCATTGTAGAGTGGACCCGTCGACGTCGGCCCTTCACGCCTCAGACCGCGGCCCGGCAGAACGCACGGGATCACGAGATGGAAGGACTTGGGATGTTCCGGAACCTGCTCCTGACGGCGCTCGCATCGGCCCTCATCGTCGCCGCGGGCGCGTGCGGCGGCGGGACGGACGGCGGGACGGCCCCGGCCACGACCCCCGTGCCGACGTCCACCGCCTCGGCGGGCGGCGGAACTACGTCAATCGACGGGGCCGCGCTCTACGCCCAGAACTGCGCCGGCTGCCACAAGGCCGACGGCAGTGGGGGGTTCGGCCCGGATCTGCGCGGCGAGACCGACGTTGCCAAAGTGACCGCACACGTACGCGACGGCGGCAGCCGCATGCCCGCCTTCGGAGACAAGCTGACCGCCGCGCAGATCCAGGCGCTCGCCGAGAACGTCACGAGCGAGCTGTAGGCCATCGTCCGCGAACCATGAAGCGCGGAGGAGGGACGCGCGATGAGCGCTGAGAGGCCGCGATCGATCAAGCCGGCGCGCGCCGGTATCGATGTCGTCGTGCGCGTGCCCGGCTCGAAGAGCATCACCAATCGCGCCCTGCTGCTGGCCGCGCTCGCCGACGGCGAATCGCTGATCGAGGGAGCGCTGGTCGCCGACGACACGGGGTCGTTCGCCGGCGGACTGCGAAGCCTCGGGTTCGAGGTGTTGGGCGAGGGTGATTCTGGTGAGGTGGCGGCCGGCCGCCTGCGCGTGAGCGGGGCGGCCGGCCGTATCCCCGCCCGCGAGGCAAGCGTCTGGTGCGCCGACGCCGGAACGGCGGCGCGCTTTCTGCTCGCCGCCTGCGCCGCCGGTCACGGTCGGTTCATGCTCGACGCGTCCGAACAGCTGCGGCGCCGGCCGATAGGGCTGCTCGTCGAGGCGCTGCGCGCCCAGGGAGCGGCCTTCGAGCCGGCGGACCCCGCGACACTGCCCGTGACCGTCGTCGCCGGTGGCCTCGCCGGCGGCGACGTGGCCCTGCCCGGGGACGTCTCCAGCCAGTTCGTCTCGGCCCTGCTCATGGCGGCGCCGCTCGCGCGCGCGCCCCTGGCCCTCACCGTCGACCACCTCGTCAGCCGACCGTACGTCGACATGACCCTGGCGATGATGGCGCAGTTCGGTGTCACGGCCGATCGCGACGGCTACGCGTCCTTTCGAGTGGAGCCCTCGACCTACCGGGCGCGAGCCTACGCCGTCGAACCGGACGCCTCGACGGCGTCGTACTTCTTCGCCGCCGCGGCGATCACGGGCGGACGGGTGACCGTCCCCGGCCTGCGCCGCCGCGGCGGCCTGCAGGGCGACGTCCGCTTCCTCGACATCCTCGAGGCAATGGACTGCCGAGTCACCGAAGGCGACGCCGGGGTCACCGTCGAGGGTCCTGCTGAGCCGGCGCCCCTCGCAGGCATCACCGTGGACATGACCGACATCCCGGACACCTTCATGACGCTCGCCGCGATCGCCCCGCTCGCCTCGTCGCCGGTCACGATGACCGGGCTCGCCAACGTCCGCCTCAAGGAGTCGGACCGCCTCGCCGCCATGGAGGAGGGCCTGCGTCGCGTCGGCATACAGACGGAGTCCGACCCGGATCGCCTGCGCGTTCTGCCGGGCCTCCCCCACGGCGCCCACATCGACCCGCACGGTGACCACCGCATCGCGATGAGCTTCAGCGTCCTCGGGCTGCGCACTCCCGGCGTGGTCATCGACGACCCCGCTTGCGTGCGCAAGACGTGCCCGCCGTTCTTCGACCTCTGGGCGAAGATCGAAACGCCGGGCTGAGGTCCGCTCGGCGCAGCGTCCCGCGCCCCAGCTCGCCTCGCTCCCGCGCGCACGGCCGGACCGACCGCACACGCTCGACCTGTGGCGTCGGCGGCGGCGGCGCGATACGCTGATTCGCGGACGCCGGCGTGACCCTCAGGGTCGCCGCCGGCGCACGGACGGGGTACGCCGGCCCGCATGGCCGGTCGACGACGCTGCAGCAAGCGACGGGGAGGGACGGCATGACCGACGAGGCGAAGCCGCCGAAGAAGAGGCCGGACGGCGCGGCCAAACGGCCCCGCAAACCGGCGGCCGACGCCGCGAAGCGGCCGCGCAAGGCGCCGGCGAAGGCCGGCAGGCCGGAGCCGGCGGCTGAGCCGGAGCCCGAGACCGCCGCGCCGGCGCCCGAGGGCGCCGCCGCTGACACCCCACCCGAGCCCGTGGCCGACGCCGACGCCACCGTCGCGACGCCGCCGGACGAGGCCGCGACCGCGATCGTGACCCCGGACGACGCCACGACACAAGTGGTCGCCGCGGACGCGATGCCGACACAGGTCCTCGACGGCGCCGCAACTGAACCCACCCAGGTCCTAGCTTCCGCCGGCGGCGGCGCGCCGCCGGCGTTTGCCCCGCTCCCGCGCGTGGCGACACCGACCGGCGGCGACGACCGCCGCACCACGCTGTGGCTCGTCCTCGCCGTCGCCGCCGTCGCGGTCCTGGCCGTCGCCCTCGTCTGGGCGTTCGCGCTGCGAGACGACGGCGAGCAGTTCGTCGGCAACTGGGCCCCGGTCAGCGGCGAGGGAGGCGGATACGTGATCGAGGCGACGGATGGCGGCTTCGACGTCTCCGTGTACGATGCCGAGCTCGCCTTGACGGGTACGTATCCGGCGACGCGCGATGGCGACACGCTCACCTTCCGGTTCACGGACACGCAGACCCAGCTCGGGCTGGTGGAGGCTACCCTGACCTACGTGGAGGACAGGGACGTGCTCGTCCAGCGGCTCGCCGCCACGGGTGAGGAAGGCGCTGCCGTGGAGTTCGTGCGCGTCGACGCACTCCAAGCTGCGGCGACGCCGAGCCCCACTCCCATGCCGACGTCGACGCCGACGGCGAGCCCGACGGCTTCGCCATCCGGCTCGCCGTCCCTGACGCCGTCACCGACCAGCACCGACACGACCCAGTACGACGGTCAGGTCCAGAACGGCATCGTCGCGATCCAGGTGGGCGTGCTCAACTGGGCCCAGGCCAACGGCAACCTGTACCCGCCGGTGGGGGAGGTCACGCAGAGCGGCGGCGTCGCTCAGTACGTCTCGCCGTGGCCCACGAATCCCTTCACGGGTCAGCCGATGGCGCCGGGTGATCAGGAGGGTGACTACACCTACGAGCAGCTGAACGGCGGCCAAGGCTACAAGATCATCGGTCACCTGACCGACGGACTACCCTTCACGGTCCCTTGATCGGAGCGTGATGCGGGCGATCCGCGTGCACGCGTTCGGCGCGCCCGAGCTCCTCGCGCTGGAGGACGTGCCGGACCCGTCCCCCGGACCCGGGCAGGCGCTCGTGCGCGTGGGCGCCGCCGGCGTGAACCCCGCGGACACGTACGTGCGGGCCGGGGCGTACAGCGAGCTCCCGGCCCTGCCCTACACGCCCGGGTCGGACGCCGGCGGCGTCATCGAGGCCTTCGGGCCCGATGACGGCGGGCGATTCACGATCGGTCAGCCCGTCTACACCACCGGGTCGCTCACCGGCACCTACGCCGAGCTTGCCGTGTGCAGGGTCGAGCAGGTCCATCACCTGCCCGACGGTCTGAGCGCCGCGCAGGGCGCCGCGCTCGGCGTCCCGTACGCGACGGCGTACCGCGCGCTGTTCCAGCGCGGGC
>Ga0315281_10013654_pt1 | contig 10976 bp, 9 predicted proteins | sample YL17G07_0_MG_FD_204540 | JGI IMG/M metagenome (GOLD analysis project Ga0315281, IMG submission 204540) | Sediment microbial communities from Yellowstone Lake, YNP, Wyoming, USA - YL17G07_0 | ecosystem: Environmental > Aquatic > Freshwater > Lake > Sediment | place: USA: Wyoming | collected... | reverse complement strand
CTATGACCATAAGTGGGAGCGCCTCGTGGATGCCCATGACCGGGACCATTTCGGCCAACGGCGCTATTAGCCTTAACAGTTCCGGAACCGTGGCCGGATTCAGCAACGTCAGCAGCAGTTTCGTCGGTACGGCAACAAGCAGCGGCTACTCGGGAACCATCACTGTGGGCACGAAGGGCGAGTTGTATGGCGTTCCCATTTCCTGGAAGGTGACGATCAGCAACGCTGCGGCCACCGCGATGCCGGCCGTGCGCATGAACGGCTTCCGCCATGATTTTTCCGCCCTCGCGTCGGACCTGCTGCGCCTGTCGGTGTCCATGAAGGCCGGGGCCCAGGCCGGCAAATCCGTGGACTGGTGGCTGGTGGCCGTTGGCTCCGGCGGCGTTCTTCATTTCGATCTTGCGACGATGACCTGGCAGAGCGGGTTGGCTGCAACCTATACCGGTCCCCTCGGGGATCTTCCATTCTTCGCGCTGCCCTATTTGAGTTTTCCCAAGGGCACCTACGACGTCTATTTCGGCTTTGACAGCGTCCCGAATGGTTCGCTGGACATTCAATCCATTACCTACGACGTGGTGCATGTCGTCGTGAACTGAGGCGCGGCGTCATGCGCCGGCGCTGCCGGCGCGGTCATTGCGTCGCGGGCACGCGCGTGAGTTCGCCGGACTGGTAGTCGCGCACCGCCTGCTCGATTTCCTCGCGCGTGTTCATCACGAAGGGACCGTACTGCACCACGGGCTCGCCCAGCGGCCGGCCCGCGAGCAGCAGGAACCGGGCGCCGTCCGGGCCCGCGGTCACTTCGACCTGATTCCCCGACGCGAGCACGCCGGCCGCGTGCGTGCCCAGCCTCTTCGCGGCGCCTGCGGCGCCTGCATCCGCGCTGCCCTCGAAGACGTACATGAACGCGTTGTAATCGGCCGGCACCGGCTGCGTGAATAAAGCGCCCGCGGGCAGTTCCACGTCCACGTAAAGCGGGTCAGTGGCCAGGCCCTGGATCGGGCCCTGCACCGTTTGCCCGTCCACGTCCAGCGAGCCGGCGATGACCTTGGCACGGCCGCCGCCGGGCAGGGAGGCGACCGGGATTTCAGACGGATCGATGTCGCGGTAGCCCGCGGGTTTCATCTTTTCGCGCGCGGGCAGGTTGATCCAGAGCTGGAAGCCGCGCATGCGGCCGTGCTCCTGCTGCGGCATCTCCGAGTGGATGATGCCCCTGCCCGCGGTCATCCATTGCACGGCACCGCTTTTCAGGTCGCCCCGGTTGCCCAGATGGTCCTCGTGCAGCATGTGGCCGTCGAGCAGGTAGGTGACGGTCTCGAAGCCGCGGTGCGGATGCGACGGGAAACCGGCGATGTAGTCGTTGGCGTCGAAGGAGGAAAACTCGTCCAGCATCAGGAAGGGATCCAGGCGCGCGAACTGCGAGCTTCCGAGGCTGCGCCGCAGCTTCACCCCGGCGCCGTCGGAGGTCGGGTGCGCCTCGATCACTCGCTGCAACGTGCGTGTTGTCGTACTCATGTGTTCTCCTATTCTCCCAATGTCCGGCCAAGCCGGTCATGCAGAAATTGGGGTCAGTTCCCGTTCCTGCAACTGCTTCAGTGCGCGGCGCGCGTCGTTCAGTCCCGCTTCCCTGCTTGCATCGCCCATCGCCAGTCCTTCGGCGTAGATGAATTCGATCTCATCGATGCCCACAAAGTTCAGGAACTGCTTGATGAACACGGCCTGGTGTTCGACCGGCGTACCCAGATACTTGCCGCCGCGCGTGGCGAAAACATAGGCCTTCTTGTCCCTCAGCAGTCCTTCCGCGCCTTTGTCAGTGTAGCGAAACGTGAGGCCGGCGCGCGCAATATGGTCAAAGTAGGCTTTCAATGTCGACGGCACGCCGAAGTTGTACATCGGCAGTCCGATCACGACCACGTCCGCGCGTTTGATTTCATCGATGAGCGCGTCCGAGAGTTCCGCGGCCGCCTTCTGCGCCGGCGTGCGGTCTTCGGGCCTGGCGAGGAAGGCCTGGAAGCGCTCGCCATCCAGATGCGGCAGGGGTTCGCGGGCGAGATCGCGCAGTACGACCTTGCCATTCCCGTGGCTGGCACGCCACGCAGAAACAAACGTGTCGGCGAGCTGGCTGGATTGGCCGGCGGTGGAAAAAATGCTTGAGTTCAATTGCAGCAGGGTTTTCATTCTGGTCTCCACGAGGGTTGATCGGATGGCTGTATTCAAGCATTTACTGAACAGATAAAAAAGCGCAAAATATCGACCAAAGCTATCTATAAAATAGATATATGTCCACGGCACCGCGAATTTCCCTCGAGCAGTGGCGCGCACTCATCGCGGTGGTCGATGCGGGCGGCTATGCGCAGGCGGCGAAAAAGCTGAACAAAAGCCAGTCATCGATCACGTACGCCGTGCAGAAGCTTCAAGCGCTGCTCGACGTTAAGGCCTTTACGATCGAGGGACGCAAGGCTGTGCTCACACCCACGGGCCGGCTGCTTTACAGGCGAGCCCGCGCCCTCATGGAGGATGCCGGGGCGCTGGAGCGGTCCGCGCGAGCGCTCTCGGTCGGGTGGGAGGCCGAGATCCGGCTTGCCGCGGAGATCATTTTTCCGACCTGGCTGCTACTGAACTGCCTGGACCGCTTCAGCGCGGAGAGTCCGCACACCCGCATCGAACTCATCGAATCGGTCTTGGGCGGGACGCCGGAAGCGCTGCTGCAAGGGCAGGCGGATATTGCCATCTCGCCGACCGTGCCGGTCGGGTTTCTCGGCGATCCCCTCATGCGCCTGCGCGCCGTTGCCGTTGCACACCCGGAACACCCGCTGCATCGTATCAGGCGACCGTTGACCGATCGCGATTTGCGCGCCCACCGCCACCTCGTTGTCAGGGAAACCGGATCCCAGCGCACGAGCCGAGCCCTGTCGGTGGAGGCGACGCAGCGCTGGACGGTGAGCCACCTCGCCACCTCCATTCAGGCTGCGCGCATGGGCCACGGCTTCGCGTGGTACCCGCAGGACGCGATCCGCGATGAACTGGCGCAAGGCACGCTCAAGCCGCTGCGGCTGCGCGAAGGCGCAGTGCGCTTTGCCGAGCTCTACCTGATCGTCGCCGAGCGCGACGATCCAGGACCGGGAACGCTGCGACTCGCGCAGATCATCCGCGAGGCCGTGAAGAGCGAATGCCCGAAAGAGTGGAGCACGGCAGCGTAACCGGCCGCGTGCATGTACCATCGCACTTTTTGTCATGGACCAATAACAGGGGGAAACACATGATTGCATGGCGTTCGGCGCGTCTGGGTTGTTTGGCGCTTGTGTTTTGTGCGGCGGCCGCGGCGGCTCAGGCCCAGGCGCCCGCCACGCAGGAATTCACGCCCACCGTCGGGCAATCCGGCAAGGATGTGGTCTGGGTTCCCTCGCCGCAGGCGCTGGTGGACAAGATGCTGGACATGGCACAGGTGACGCCGGCGGATTTCGTGATGGACCTGGGCTCGGGCGATGGCCGAACTGTGATCACCGCGGCAAAGCGGGGTACGCGCGCCCTTGGCGTGGAGTACAACCCGGACATGGTGGCGCTGTCCCGGCGCAATGCCGCGGCGGCAGGGGTGGGCGACCGGGCGGCGTTTGTCCAGGCGGATATTTTCCAGACCGATTTCTCCCAAGCCACGGTCATCACGCTGTTCCTGCTGACCGACCTGAATCTCAAGCTGCGCCCGACGCTGCTTTCGCTGAAGCCGGGCCTGCGGGTCGTGTCGAACACCTTCAAGATGGGCGAATGGGAGCCGGACCAGTTTTTCGAGCTTGGATGCGACACTTACTGCACCGCCTATCTTTGGATCGTCCCCGCCCGCGTTCAGGGCAAGTGGCAGCTTCCGCAAGGCGAGCTCACGCTGAATCAGGAATTCCAGAAGGTCACCGGCACACTCAGGAACGGCGCGACCTCGGTGCAGATTTCCGCCGGGAGGCTGCGCGGGGAGGAAATCAGCTTCGTGGCCGGCGGTTCCGAATATCGCGGCCGGGTGACCGACAGGGTTATGCAGGGCGCGTTCAAGACCGGCGGCAACTCCACGCCGTGGAGCGCGCGCCGCTGACGCAGTTCATCAACGAGAGGTAGTCATGAGTTACACGCTGCCGGAATTTCTGGCCCACGCGGTTGCCCTGGAGCACGAGGCCGCCGAGAGGTACCTCGAGCTGGCCGACATGATGGAGTCCTACCGCAACGACGAGGTCTCGTCGCTGTTCCGCGACATGGTCCGCTTCTCGCAGCTGCACCGCGACGAAATCAAGGCGCGCGTCGGAACGATCGAATTGCCCAAGCTCAAGTCCTGGCAGTACCGGTGGAGCACGCCGCCCGAAGTGGGGGGCGAGGAGGGCTTCGATTACATGATCGAACCCTACCATGCGCTGAAATATGCGCGCGGGAACGAGGTGCGGGCGATGGAGTATTACCGCTCGGTGGCGAGCCAGTCGAACGACCCCGAGGTGAAGCGGCTGGCGACAGACTTTGGCAACGAGGAGGCGGATCACGTGGCGGCCCTCGACAACTGGCTCGCACGGACGCCGAGGCCCGCGGCCAAGTGGGATGCGGATCCCGATCCCCTTCCGCCGTCCCGCTGAGGTGCTCCGCTGCCGGGGCGCAGCCGCGCCCCGGGGAGTTTTCTCAACGGTGCTTCAAGCGGTTGCGAACAACCGGACCGCCAGGCCGGACTCCGGTCAGGTCGGAATCCTGTAGTCCTTTTCCAGCAGCTTCGCCTGCGCGGCGGCCAGGCGCGCAACCGGCACGCGCGGGCCGGAGCAGGACACATAAGTGATGCCGATGTGATGGCAGAAGTGGATCGAGACCGGATCGCCGCCGTGCTCGCCGCAGATGCCGACCTTCAGCTCCGGCCGGGTTTCGCGCCCGCGTTCGACGGCCATTTTCATCAGTTCGCCCACGCCCTTGATGTCCAGCACCTCGAACGGATTGTCCTGCAGGATGCCGGTCTCGTTGTAGGCCGGGAGAAACTTGTTTTCGGCATCCTCGCGGCTGAACGAGAACGTGGCCTGCGTCAGGTCGTTGGTGCCGAAGGAGAAGAACTCCGCGTCCTGGGCCATGCGCCCCGCGCGCAGGCAGCCGCGCACCACTTCCAGCATGGAGCCGAACTTGAATTTCACGTTGATGCCATGGGTCAGTTCGACCACCTTGTGGATACGCTGCACCTTGCTGTGGATGCGCTTCAGTTCTTCAACCGTGGCGACCTGCGGCACCATGATCTCGGGATAGATCTCGATGCCTTCCCTGGCGCACAGCGCGGCGGCTTCGAGAATCGCCTGAATCTGCATTGCATAGATCTCCGGATAAGTGATGCCCAGCCTCACACCGCGATGCCCCAGCATCGGGTTGACCTCGGCCAGCGCGCGCACCTTTTTCAGGATCGTTTCCTTCCGGTGGATCACGTTGTCTTCCAGATGTGATTCCTCGAACGTGTGCAGGCTGCCCACCAGTTTCGTCAGCCCATCGGAATACTGCTGGTACAGCTTCGGGTTGAGCAGCTTCAGCGTTTCCGGCAGGTCCTTCAGCGCCTTGATGGTGTCGCGCAACTGGTGCAGGTGGGCGATTTCCAGCTCGAGCTGCGCCGCGGTCGGTAGGAATTCGTGCATCGGCGGGTCCAGCAGGCGCACCGTCACCGGCAGCCCTTTCATCGCCTTGAAGATGCCCTTGAAGTCCGCGCGCTGGATCGGCAGCAGGCGGTCGAGCGCGGCCTGGCGCTCCTCCACCGTTTCCGCAAGGATCATTTCCTGCATGATGGGCAGGCGGTCGGTGCTGTTGAACATGCGCTCGGTGCGGACCAGGCCGATGCCCATGGCGCCGAATTCGCGCGCGCGCGCCGCGTCTTCCGGCGTATCGGCGTTGGCCATCACCTTCAGGCGGGCCACCTCGTCCGCCCAGGCGAGCAGGGTAAGCATTTCGCCGGAAAACGTGGCTTCCACGGTCGGAACTTCGCCCGCGTAGACATGACCGGTGCCGCCGTCGATGGTGATGACGTCGCCCTCGTGCAGGGTGGTTTCACCGATGATTGCATTGCGCGCCTTGTCGTCGATCACGATCTGCTCGCAGCCGGAGACGCAGGGTTTGCCCATGCCGCGCGCCACCACTGCCGCGTGAGAGGTCTTGCCGCCGCGGCTGGTGAGTATGCCCTGCGCGTGGAAAAAACCGTGTATGTCTTCCGGCTTGGTCTCCTCGCGCACCAGGATGATCCTCTCGCCGGCAAGGCCGCGCGCCTCGGCGGTGTTGGCGTCGAACACGATCTTGCCGGAGGCCGCGCCGGGCGAGGCGGGCAGGCCCTGCGCCAGGGACTTGCCGTGGAAATCCGGCGAAAGCTGCGGCACCAGCAACTGCTCCAGCATCGAGGGTTCGACCCGCAGCAACGCGCGCTCCCTGGAGATCAGCCCTTCGCCGAACATTTCGACCGAGGTGCGCACCATGGCGCGGGCGTTCATCTTGCCGTTGCGGGTCTGAAGGCAGTAGAGCGTGCCCTTTTCGATGGTGAACTCGAAATCCTGCACTTCGTGGTAGTGCGACTCCAGCCGGTTGTGCAGTTCCATAAGCGCGCGGTAGATCTCCGGCATCTTCTGCTCCATCTCGGCGATCGGTCTGGGCGTGCGGGTGCCCGCCACGACGTCCTCACCCTGGGCATTGACCAGATATTCGCCGTAGATCACGTTCTCGCCGGTGCCGGGGTTGCGCGTGAAGCCCACGCCGGTGCCCGAATCGTCGCCCATGTTGCCAAACACCATGGTGCACACGTTGACCGCCGTGCCGTTGGCCATGTCGCGGGTGATCTTGAACTGCTTGCGGTAATCGACGGCGCGCTTGCCCATCCAGGAGCGGAACACCGCGCCCACGGAGATTTCCAGCTGCTCGTAGGGGTCCTGCGGGAAGGGCTTGCCGGTATGGCGCTTTACGATCTCCAGAAAATCGCCGGCGAGTTCCCTGAGGTGCCCGGCGTCCAGATCCAGGTCCGAGCGCGCGCCGAACTTGCGCTTGATCGCCGTCATGCGTTCGTCGAACTGCTCGTCGCTGATGCCCAGAGCGATCTTGCCGAAAAGCTGGATGAAGCGCCGGTAGGCATCGTAGGCAAAACGCTCGTTTGCCGTCTGCCTGATCAACCCCTTCAGGGAGGTCTCGTTCAGGCCGAGGTTGAGTATCGTGTCCATCATGCCCGGCATCGACATCGCCGAGCCCGACCGCACCGAGATGAGCAGCGGATTGTCGGCGCTGCCGAAACCCTTGCCGGTTTTCTTTTCCAGCGCCTTCATGTGGCTCCTGATGTCGTCCATCAGGCCGCCGGGGAGCTGGTTCTTCTCGAGGTAGGCGAGACACGCCTCGGTGGTCACCGTGAATCCGGGCGGCACGTTCAGGCCAATCTGCGTCATTTCGCACAGATTTGCTCCCTTGCCGCCCAGCAGCAATTTGTTCTTGCCGTCGCCTTCTTCGAATGCGTAGACGTGCTGTTTGCTTTTCATGGTTGAGGGCCCGATCCGAATGACCTGCTTGCGTTTGAAATGGTGCGAGGGGCGATGAAGTTCGCTGGCTGGCAGTTCCTTCGACCGGCACGTCCTCTGAAAGCTCTTTTTAAGGCATATCGCCGCAAAATGGAAGCCGGCGCATCACGGCTCCCCGGGATGCCAAGGCACTGGCCTTGACGCGGCGATCATGGCCATCTTCATGGACACTCCGGTGCACGCGCGGTATCCGGTGCGCTAAGCTACGTATAATTGCCCGACCGATAGCCGATGCATAATGCAGGGATATTGAGGAGCGTAATCCATGGCTGCAGATGAATCCAGGACAAAGGTAACCATCCTCACCGGAACATACCGCATCAAGGGGTACATCGACCTTCTGCCGGGCGCGCGCCTGACCGACTACATTGTCGAGGCCAAGGACTTTGTGGCGTTGACGAATGCGGAAGTCTATGAGGCGGTACTGGGGGGCCGCCAGGTTCTCACCGCCCCGTTCATCAACGTGAACCGCGATCACATCCAGATTGTGACGCCGGGTCACTGAGGTACGGCAAGCCCCGCGACCGGCGTGCTTCCCGTCCCGTAGCCAACGATGCGTGGTGGGGGTGCAGACGGGACTGACCCCCTGCCATCGCGCTACTTCTTGTTGAACTCCTTCCAGGGATCCTTGACGTTCGGGATCGTTTCGAGTTCCACGTTGACGATCCGGTCGCCGACCTTGCGCACCTCGCGGATGTAGATGTTCTGCACGATATCGCGTGTCGCGGGATCGATCGAGATCGGTCCGCGCGCGGCATTCGCATTCTTGTAATTGGCGAGGATCTTCATCGTCTGGTCGGGATCGATCTTGCCCTTCTGCTCGCGGATCACGGTGTAGATCATGTCCATGGCGTCATAGGCGCCCATTGCGATGAACCCCGGCGGCGTCGCCCGGCCGTAGTCCCGCTCCCAGGCCGCGACAAAGGCCCTCATCGCCGGGCGGTCACCCGCCATCGAGTAATGCCAGGCGGAGATATAACCGAGCGACACCTCGCCCTGGTTGGCGAGTTCCTCTTCGGTGACGGCGTCACCGGTGCCGATGAACGGGATCCCGGCCTGACGGACGTTCAGGTCGTTGTAGGCCTTCATGATCGCGGTGGAGGTGGCCCCGGCGGTGACCCAGTTGAAGATCGCGTCGGGCTTGATGTCCTTGGCGCGCTGCATGAAAGCGGTGAAATCCGGATTCTTGAGCGGCATGCGCACGCTGCTGATGATCTGCCCGCCGCCCTCGGTGAAGCCCTTGATGAACGCCTGCTCGGCATCGTGGCCCGGGGTCATGTCCATGACCATGGTGTAGACGCGCTTGTATTTCTTCGAGGCCCATTTCCCGAGGTTGTAGGAAGGCTGCCACAGCGTCATCGAGGCCCGCACAAAATAGGGAGAAAGCGTCGTCAGCACCGAGGCGGCTGCGTTCATGATGATGAGCGGCGTCTTCGATTCGGTCAGCAGCGGCGCGACAGCCGCCGTGTTCGGCGTCCAGATGAAGCCGGTCAGAAGATCCACCTTGTCCCGCTGGATCAGTTCCTGGGTCACCCGCTTGCCCACGTCCGGAATGGGGCCGGTGTCGTCGCGCACGATCATCTCGATCTTCACGCCGGGCGGCAGCTTGCCGGCGTTTTCCTTCTGGTAGAGCTTGATGGCCTTGTCGATCTGATCGCCAAGCGTCGCGTAGATGCCCGAGGTCGTCGTGACCAGCCCGACCTTGACTGTCTGCGCAGCAGCCGTCGCCGCGAAAAAAACCAGGCCCACGGCGGCCATGCGCGCCAGGATTGCAGTGAGTTTCATAGCCCCTCCTCCGGTTGTATTCCGCTCAAAACCATTGTAGCCCAACGGCTGCCCACCGGTTCAAGCCTGGTGCGCCGCCGCGTTCTACTCACCGCGCAGCGGCCAGCCGTCGGTGTCCGCCATCCAGTACCCGGGGATCAGCGGCCAGTCGATGTCCGACAGCGGCGGTCCGACCGCGCGGATCTCCGGCGCGTCGGGAATCACCGGCACCAGCAGATGGGAGGGGCGCACAGCGTCGTGGTGGACGGTGTTTTCAACCGGCCATGGCAGCAGCTGTACATCGATCTGGCGCATCGGGTTGTTGTACTGGATGTCCTCGCTGGCGATCTGGACCTGCAGCCGATGGCCCGCGGCGAACGTGTGGAACATCGGCGCGAGCTCGATCTGGAACTCGTACACGCGGTTCGGCTCCAGCAGTTCCTGTCTTTCGAACGCATGGAACGGCTGCCCCGGCGCCGACAGGGCTTCGTCAAGCGCGCGGAAGGACGCTTTCAGATTTCCCTTGCTCACCATCGCGGCCGTGCCGTCCGGTTTCACGTCCATGACTTTCACGTACCAGGCGGTGTCGATCTGCGACGATGCGGCGTGGAGCGCCAGGCTGAGCGGACCCCAGACGCGCAGGGGCGCTTCCAGCGGTGGTGTAGCGTAGGCCACCACCGGCTTGCCCGCGCCGAGCTTTGCCAGAGACTCGGGCAGCGAATACGAATCCGGTGCTTCGCCTGCCGGGGCGGCCTCGCTGAGCAGCCCGTAGGGCGGCTGCGTGGCCTGCCCGGCCGTGCCGGCGCGAAGATAGAAACGAGTCCACTCTGCACGTTTTACCGGATATGCATCCTCGTAGCGCCACCGCCGCGTCCCTGAATCGAAGATCGCCACCTCCGGTTCGTCCATGATGCCGGTGTCGACGTCCTTCAGCCAGTGGTCGAACCAGCGCAGCATCTGCCGGTTGAGCGCGCGGTCGGTGAGGTAGCGCACGTGCGACCAGAAACCGGTGGGCGGCACGATCAGGAGGCGCTTGGGCGCGCGGATGCGCGGGTAACCCCAGAGCTGGCCGCGGAAATGCATCTGCCCGCCCTGGGGCGCAATGCTCATCACCGGCACCCGGATCCGGCCGAGCTGCGTCCATGCCGAACGCTCGCGCCAGAAGGGCCCGTCGCAGGGATGCATGTGCGCCTCGTAGAGCAGGCTCATCGGCGGCAGCTTGCCGTCCACCGGCCCTGGCCAGGCCTGCATCGCCGTGTGGTACGCGGCCCAGCCGGTGACGAACTGGTGGTGGTAGATGCCGCCTTGAAAGCAGACGTCGCGATAGAAATCAGTGGTCGCATCCTGCTGGCAGATGCACTTCAGGTGCGGCGGCTGCGCGATGGCTGCGGCATACTGGCTCCAGCTCCAGTAGGAGTCGCCGATCATACCGACGCGTCCGCTGCACCAGGGCTGCGCCGCGATCCACTCGACCAGATCGTAGCCGTCGAAGCGCTCGTGCTCGTCGAACCACTTCCATTGCCCCTGCGACAGACCGGCGCCCCGCCCCTGTGCGATCACGTGCACGTAGCCCTTGGGCACGTAGAACGAAGTGGCGCCCGATTCGATCGCGTGGCTCCACTGCGGCGGTTTCCTCTGGATTTCCTTCAGGTAGGGCGACAGCGACAGCAGCGCCGGGTAGCG
>Ga0315281_10013653_pt1 | contig 10977 bp, 10 predicted proteins | sample YL17G07_0_MG_FD_204540 | JGI IMG/M metagenome (GOLD analysis project Ga0315281, IMG submission 204540) | Sediment microbial communities from Yellowstone Lake, YNP, Wyoming, USA - YL17G07_0 | ecosystem: Environmental > Aquatic > Freshwater > Lake > Sediment | place: USA: Wyoming | collected... | reverse complement strand
TCCCGACCAGTATTGTCAAAATAAAACAGCGCAAAGCGGTTCCAGCTTTTATTACAGCTTCAGGTTCTTGCCCGCGGAGCGGCGTCGTGCCATCACCGCGCTGTACGCCTTTTGCCGCGAAGTGGATGATGTGGTTGACGAATGCAGCAATGAAAGTGTTGCACGCACCACGCTCTCCTGGTGGCGCGGCCAGGTTGCCGATATCTACAGCGGCAAACCCCAACACCCTGTAGCGCAAGCGCTGGTGCCGGTGGTGAAACAATTCCGCCTGCCGCAGGAACACCTGCTGGAAATAGTAGACGGCATGGAGATGGATTTAAACCAGCACCAATATGCCGATTTTAAATCGCTGCAGCTGTATTGCTACCGCGTGGCTTCTGTTGTGGGTCTGCTTGCTGCAGAAATATTCGGCTACACAGACCGAAAGACGCTCAAATATGCGCACGACCTGGGCATCGCCTTGCAGCTCACCAACATCATCCGCGATGTCGGCGAAGATGCGCGGCGCGGCCGCATCTACCTTCCGCAGGATGAATTGGCACAGTTTGGCGTGCATACCAACGACATACTGGATGCGCGCGAATCCGATGCATTCCAGAAATTGATGGCGTTTCAGATTGAGCGAGCACAACGCTACTATGATCAGGCACTGGCAGAACTTCCCGCAGCAGACCGCAAATCCCAGCGTACCGGGTTGATCATGGCCGCCATCTACCGCGCCACGCTGGAAGAGGTGGTACACAGCGGATGCCATGTATTGCGAGAACGCGTTTCGTTGCCGCCGCTGCGCAAGCTTTGGATCGCATTTAGAACATGGTTGAAAAATTGATGAACATTTCCGCGTTCCAATACTCCCCAGGATGCAGTGATCGTGGCGATTGAATTCAGCAGTGCGGCCACCTTGCAAATGGTGGGCGGTACCGTCCTTGCCACCATTACCCAAGGTCAGACTACGACGACATTAGTGGCTTTCGTGTCGCAACAAAAGCTTACCACCAGAAGTACTCAGCCCACCATTTTTAGGGGCATCAGGGGCTTAACCGAGTGCCATGAGGGATAGACCCGTTTAATCTGGAGAAATTCATGCAACAATTATTTTCAAATCAGCTCTTTTCCAATGAGTGGATGAACGCTTTAAAGGAAGCGTGGAACACCACACCCCAGGTTCATATGCCATTGCAAGTGGCAAAATTTACCGCCCATATAGGATATGGATTCAAAGGCGAGCCTTATGCTCGTGGCGTGCTTTATATTGTAAACGGCAAGGTGCAAGATGCCGGCAAATTGGATGCGATGGATTTTGATCTGGATTGGGATTTACGCGCAAGCAGGGAAAATTGGTCCTGCTGGATAGCAGGCGGATTTGGCATTAACAAGTTAGGCCCTGCTATCGCCACCAATTCGCTTGAATTTGTCAAAGGCAATTACCGGCAAATGATCACAAACATGTCACTCGGCCAGCCCTTCCTGCAACATTTCCAGTTGATGAAACAAATTAAGGTTCAATAAATCACCCCCGCAGCAAGCTACAGGGTATTGGGTAGATGGCTTTCGTAGGTCGGGTTTCAACCCGACGTTTTGCTTCGATTCGCCAATCTCGTCGGGTTGAAACCCGACCTACGAAAAAACGCTACGCCACAAGCGGCGGGTGGGTTGAGCCTGATGAACAATTTTGGTTAATGGATTTCATGTCATGAATTATGAAAAGCTCAATAGTCTGCCTGAGTCCACTCTTTTATTTGCTGTATCACCCATGCGCAGTCATCCAGGGGTAAATCATGTCCGGCAGTTGAATGAAGTTTTATCGCACAACCCCAATGCTGTGCCAGTGCAATCGATGATTTTACGTTGACAAGCCGATCTTGTTCTGCGGCAAGCAATAACACGGGGACAGGCGGCTTGTTTGGCGAAGCACGATACGCAAGTGCCGCTTTCAGTTGGCGCAGGATATTGGCGCGCGAAATCGGATACTCCTTTGCGTAAGCTACCCAATTACCAAGGGTTGCCTGCAAAACTTCTGTGCGGCTGCGTGTACTCGTTAGGCGCAGTATCAAGCTTTCCCGCTGGGCCGCGGTACCGTAGAGCAGCCGTAGCAGAGGGAGATAATTTTGCGGACGCAACCTGTGATAGAAAGGGTTGCAGGGTGCCAGACTGGTATTGATCAATACCATTTTCTCGAGTTCTTCAGGGTATATCCTGCTCCATGCCACAGCCACCATTGCCCCCAGTGAAATGGCCAGTAAACGGTACGGTGGCGCGTGGCCGAGTTGCTGAAGTTGAGAACGGGCAAAGTTCACCATCTCCTCAATGTTGCGTGCGCTAGTCTGCATATGCAAACAGCCGTTGCCGGGAAAATCCAGCAATACTACCGGCTGCTCTGCCATGGCATGTTGAAACAGCGCGGGGAATTCACCCCAGTGGCGCGACTCGCGCATCAACCCGCGAAAAAATATCCAGGTACTCATGATCTGTACCAGCGTGCCACACCGCGTTCCTGCAAACGCAAACGACTGGGCCCCTTCACCATCCAGTTTTCATGGCCCGCAGCGGCGTGCATCAGAAACTCAAGCCACACCGTATGTCTGCGCATCACCCTGTTTAAACGGTGCTCAACGATGGGGTTAAACATGCCATGCAGGGAAAACAGCTGGCGTGGATTCTTTTTCACCCACAGCCACGAACCCATTTCCAGCGTCAGGGGCAAAAAGGTTTTGTTTTTTTCAGATTGAAGATAAAGGTAATCCCAGATATCTCCATGCGTACGATAATGCAAACTCTGCGGTTCAAACAGGTAGCGGTTATTGGGATAGGTTTGCTGGTACAACTCCTCCAAAGCGATGATGTCGGCCAGGTGATCGATAGGGTGCACGCTATGCGCGTGGGGAAACCAGACCCTGTCGCGCAAACCGAAGCCGGAATGGCAATCTATCGCGATGCTGAAAGAATGCGATAGCAACTCCTCTTGCACGCAACGGCACAGTGCCTGATTTTCGGTTTCCATCTCGGCACCACTAACCCCGCGATACCAAGGCAAATGCGGGCTGAAGCGGTGACCTCCCAACAGAAACGGCACTTTTCCCTCCGCCTCGATTGGCGCATTGCGCATCAAATCTACCCCCTGCAGGTTGCAGCGGGTGGATTGCGACATACCGCCGGGATTGATTAGAGGCATAAAGACCAGCCTCACATCTTTTAATAAGTGATGCAGGCTTTTATCCCACGTCAGGCGCGTGATCAGGTTGCGCATGAAGTACAGCAATACTTTTGTACCGATACGCTCCAGGCCATGGATACCGCCAAAAAATCCGATTGCAGGAATCCCGGGGTCAGGATTACCCAGGGTTAATTGATATACCGGAAAATTTGTTTTTTCAGATTTAACTTCACAGACAATCTGGCTCTCAAAACTGCCTTGACCTAACTCGATTATTCTTTCGAGCTCCCTTAATTCCGGCAAATTAAGCATAACAACATTCGAAATTGATTGTATTCAATTAAACCTCAAGCACCGGAACTTGATGATATTGTGGGTCGTAGTACCTGTTAGAGGATTCCATCACCAGCTCGGCGACAAACTTGACATGGTTGCTGATGCGCTCGATGGCTTTCGTGATGAGTAAAAATTCCAGCGAGGTGGAAATAGTATGGGGATTTTCAGTCATGAATTCGATCAGGTGCCGTAGTATGCTGTCAAACTCCTCCTTGACCAAATCGCTGCGATTTATCAGTTTTCGCGCCGCAATGGGATCATACCTGGCAAAGCTGTCCAATACATCCTTTAGCATATCCCGCGTTAATTCCGTGGCATGGTTGATTTCATTAAATCGCGGCATAGCCAAGTGACATTGATACGCACGCCTTTCCGCCATGTGCGCGATTTTCTTGGACTCATCCCCGATACGTTCCAGATGCACGATGATTTTTGTGGCAGTAACGAGCATGCGCAAGTCACTTGCGGTAGGTTTGTAGCATGCGATGGCATTGCAACACAGGGCATCAATTTCCACTTCCAGCCGGTTGACCCGCTGATCCTGATCGATAATATTCCGCGCAAGGTAGGCATTTGATTTTCTCAAGGCTTGCATTGCCTGCTTGAATTGCATTTCAACCAGTCCGCCCATCTCCAGAATGTGTGAACGGATGGCGGTCAATTCGATATCAAATCGTTTTAGTGTGTGTTCGTCTTGTGACATGGTATTCCTGCTATTCGGATGCGGAGGACTTCAATACCAGAGAATTCCCGGATAATTCATAAGTCGCAACGGTCGTCTGATAGAACGAAAGCAAGCGTTCTGCTTGCTTGCTGGCCGACCAGCCATGCGCGTATTCGCGGCCTTTATCACCAAGCTGCTTGCGCTCCTCTGCTGCGCCCAACATCTTGATGATTTTGTCGGAAAAGTCGCTTAACTCTTCCCTGGCGATCCAGACTCCCTGCCCTTCCTTTAATACATCGCGTGTCCCCAGCTCTGCAGTCGAAACCACAGGCACGCCCTGAGCCATGGCTTCGAGCAGAACCAGGCCCTGGGTTTCGGTGCGGGATGAAAAGATGAAGATGTCAGCCGAGCAATAGCAGCTGTTTAACTCTGTATTGCGATCGAGATAGCCGATGAATTTGACATTGCCGGTAAGGCCCAGTGCTTTGGCTTCATGCTCCAGGCTGGTGCGGGCCGGCCCCTCACCTGCGACGACAAACAGGATCTCGGGCAATGTCTTTCTGACCTGAGTCAGCACCTGTAGCAAAAAGCCGATATTTTTTTCGTGCGCAACCCTGCCTACAAAAAGCAGCACTTGCCTGTCCTGGGGAATGTTGTATTTATTCCGGAAACCCGCGCGATCACCCGCTACGAAACTTTCCGGTTCGATGCCGGTTGGAATGACTTCGGCAGGGGTGGTAATGCCATAGTTTTTTAACACACTTAACATCGGGTGTGATGGGACGACCATGCCATTCAGGCTGTTGCCCTGATGACGCGAAAATCGCTTGGCAACGATGCGCATCAGTCTCTTCGGCACGAATGGCACATAGTGATAGAGATATTCTTCAAAAAAGGTATGGTATGTTTCAACACAGGGGATATTGAGCAATTTCGACAATTTGATACCCAGATAATGCGCGACAAACGGCGTTTGTATATGGATGATGTCATATTGTTCGCCGCGAAATTTCTCCAGATTCCGCATCACCCGGCTGTAGCTCATGAAGCGGTCTTCAGGGTCGAGTGGCACACTGCGTGAAGGTATCCGCAGGATGCCGCTTTCATCCGGGCCGGGCGCAAGGTATTCGGGGGCGACCAAATGGACGGTGTGACCGAGTGCATGCAACTCATGACGAAAGGTTTCGATTGAGGTGGACACCCCGTTTATGCGAGGAAAATAGACATCCGAGAGAAATAGTATTTTCATGGTCAAGTTGTTTTATTTGCCTATAGTCAATTCAAAAAATCACTTTCAGTTAGCAAGCCACATCTCCATCACGCGTGTGTCAGCTGCTCCTCTTGTTTGTTTTTCTTATCAAACGCGTCGCTTTGGGCCGGGGTAATTTCGATGCTGTGTATCGGATTGTTTTCAGACTTTCCCTTCCAGAAAATCAACTCCATGCGCCCGTCCATGTGTTCCAGAATGGCGGTGCAGCTATCCACCCAGTCTCCGCAGTTGATATAAACCAGTCCATCAACCTGCTTGATCATGGGCCAATGAATATGCCCGCAAATGGCGCCGTCCAGCTCTCGTTCGCGCACATGTCGCATCACTGAATCTTCAAAGTCGAAGATGAAGTTCACCGCAGTTTTTACCTGGCGTTTGGCATAGCCTGCGAGGGACCAGTAGCCGCTTATTTTGAGCGTGCGCCGCAGCCAGGATAAATAGATATTCAGGCTCACCAATACGTTGTAAGCCATATCACCCAGGATGGCGACCCATTTATGATGCAGCGTGACCTGGTCGAATTCATCGCCATGTATCAGCAAATACTTGAGACCGTCGGCTGCAGTATGGATGTACTCATTAACTACGTTGACATCGCCAAATGCTGAACCGGCGTATTCGCGTACTGCCTCGTCATGATTCCCGGGAATAAAAATTACCTTCTCACCATGGCGCGCACGCCGCAGCATTTTTTGCACGAATGTATTCTGGGCGGGTGACCAATACACTCCCCCGCGCTTCATTGACCACAAGTCAACGATATCGCCGAGCAAAAAAACGTACTCCGCAGAGTATTCCTTCAGAAACTCAAGCAAGTGCTCAGCTTGACAAGCCTTGGTGCCGAGGTGAATGTCGGAAAGGAATATCGAGCGAACTTGTATAGTGCTCATTTCTTGTTCCTGCGAGGCAACAACAAAAACAATGGGCGTAGCGATATAGACAGCATCGCCGGATGCTCGATGAAACAACGACCAACGCCCGAATTGTTGATTTTATTTTCCATGACGGCATGTTCGCATGGAAATATTTCACTATTGTTACAAATTTATTATCCAAACATGAATTTACAATTATCCGGGTTTCGATAATCTATTACTTAGTTTTGTAATCAACTGCAACATTATCTTCACATTCATCAGGCAAAGTAGCAGCTTCATTTTTTTAGGGAATGATTCAGTGGAAAGTCCGTATAAAGGCAAAACCGGTTTCGTACGTTTGTGGAATGCATGTGGCTACTCGTTGGCAGGGTTTCGCGCTGCATATAAACATGAAGATGCATTTCGCCAGGAAGTACATCTGGCTGCTGTACTTATTCCGCTGGCACTCTGGTTACCCGCTACGCATATCGGCAAGGGTCTGATGATAGGCAGTGTGTTGCTAGTCATTATCGTAGAGTTGCTGAACTCTGCCATTGAAGCCACGGTCGATCGCATTTCCTTCGAGAATCACGACCTGGCTAAACGTGCCAAGGATATTGGCAGCTCGGCAGTGATGCTGAGTCTTATCAATGTGGTGATAGTCTGGGGATTGGTGCTAACCGCCTAGTTACTCACTGCAACGAAATCGTAACAAATAATTAATTTCTTCTTCATACGAGCATGGAATCATGCTCCCATGAAAACAACACCCAATTTCACGCGACACATCGCATCACCCTTGCACATCGCGATGGTGACTGAAACTTATTTGCCCGAAGTCAATGGTGTTGCCATAACCGTGGGCCGTATGGTCGAAGGCATGGGCCAGCGTCAGCATCACGTTCATCTTGTAACAACTGAAAAAGGTGTTGTCCGATCTTATAAATTCACAGGGAGTACATCATGTCCAGACTGAATTATCGCCTGAACGCCAGCATGCAAAAATTTAATGATTGGGATATTGATTTATGCCAGTCATGCAATGACCTGAGCCGCAACCTGACTCTGCGCAAATTTTTCAAATTGATCAGCCGTCTCGGTGATGGTGTGTTCTGGTATGCGCTGATGGCCACTCTGCTGCTGCGCTATCAGGCTGAAGCACTCCCCGCTGTGATGCACATGCTGCTCATTGCGTTAACGGGAACCCTGATCTACAAGTTAATCAAAAACAAAACCTTGCGACCACGTCCTTTTAATGTATACCCTAGCATTGTGTGCAATGGTCATCCACTGGATCAGTTTAGCTTCCCCTCCGGTCATACCTTGCATGCAGTCGCTTTCAGCATTACCGGGGTATCCTATTTCCCCGCACTGCTCTGGCTAGTTTTGCCCTTCACCGTACTGGTGGCATTGTCGCGCCCGATTCTGGGCCTGCATTATCCCAGTGATGTCTTGGTTGGCGCGTTGATAGGCGCGGGATTGTCAATTTTTTCGCTGTTTTTGTAACTCCAATTCGCAATAGAAATCACATTAATATTTTTTGTAGGTCGGGCTTCAGCCCGACATGTCGGGTTACCCCGCAGGGGTTCTTGTACCCTTTGGGTAAAACCCGACCTACAAAAAAACGCTTTCTATTGCAAATTGAAATAGCATCAATGGAAATAATTTTCTTTCCTGCTTTCATTGCCAAGCTTACAAAATACCTGGCAACAATATCGAAGCAATATATTTCGCATACCTGCTATTTCAGATGTGTTACAGAGTGAAAGCTTTATCAGGATCTGCATCGGCAAGCATTTGAATTACGCTCATTTCTCCGCATGAAAATTTCATCACTGCAGCCTTAAAAAATTAAGCAGTAGCACGGCTGCCGGTAATACTGATGTAACAAAAACCAACTATTCTGGCTGGCCAAAATACTGTATCAGGAGACACATCATGCATGCTGTTAGCCCGGCTAAAGAATTTAATTCGGAAAGAATACAGACTCTCACATCTGCTACTCGCCTGGCGACTCTGCGCAGAGACATCATGACACCCCTCCGTGAAATTATTCAGCAACGCCAACTGACCGCGCTGTTTCAACCCCTCCTGAATCTCAAAACTGGCGAGTTCTATGGCTATGAAGGTCTCATTCGCGGACCAAGCAATAGCACCCTGCATTCGCCGCTCAATTTATTTGACGCAGCCGCTCAGCAGAATCTAACACTTGAAGTCGAAATGCTCAGTCGGCAAATCGTTCTGGAAAATTTTGTCAAGCTCAACTTGCCGGGAAACTTGTTTCTGAATGTCAGCCCGGAAACCCTGCTACACCCAAGTTTTAAAAATGGCTGCACGCTGGATTTCATCAGCAAACTGGGACTCTCTCCAGAGCGCGTGGTCATCGAGATTACTGAAAACCAGCCCACCTATGATTTCACCAGTATGCGCGCCGCCTTGCTGCACTATCGTGAAATGGGATTTCAGATTGCCATAGATGATTTGGGTGAAGGATTTTCCAGTCTGCGTCTGTGGTCTGAATTGCGACCTGAGTTTATTAAAATCGACATGCATTTTGTACAGGGTGTAAATACTGATCCCATCAAATTGCAGTTTTTGAAATCCATACAGCTTATCGCCGAAAGCTGCGGCACTCACGTCATCGCCGAAGGTATAGAAACCGGTGCCGAACTGTCAATAATCCGGGATCTGGGGATACTATTAGGCCAGGGTTACTTCATCTCCCGCCCTACACCCACCCCGACTCTGCTCGCCTCCACTGAAGCAGCCAGCATAGTCAATAACAAAAACATTGCAGCATTCCCGATGAACTCTTATTCTCCGCAAATAAAAGTGATTGCGCAAAAACTGATGCGCCATATCGAACCTGTTCATCCAGAAACTGAAAATGAACAGGTACTCGATCGCTTTTCCTCCGCCCCCCTGTTGCGTGCAATCCCGGTGGTGAAACATGGCATACCCGTAGGATTAATCAATCGCTCCAGCTTTATGGACCATTTTGCAAAGCCATTCCAGCGCGAATTGATGGGCAAAAAACCTTGTAGCCTGGCTATGCAGTCAGATCCGCTGCTGGTGGAAAAAAACATGCCTATCGAAGAACTTGGCCACTTTATTGCCGATGCGGAGGAGCGCCATTTCAACCAGGGCTTCATTATCACCGACCATGGGCGATATCTGGGCGTTGCGTCAGGCCAGGATTTGTTGCGCGAATTGACACAGATGCAGATAGCAGCGGCACGCTACGCTAACCCGCTCACCATGCTACCCGGTAATGTCCCCATCAATGAGCATATAGAAAAATTGCTGCAGGCACGAACCCCGTTTGTTGCCTGCTACTGCGACCTGGATAACTTCAAGCCCTACAATGATGTATACAGTTACCGCCACGGTGACGAAATGATCCAGCTGGCGGGTCGCATCCTGAGCTGGGCATGCGACCCCAAGCTGGATTTTATCGGCCATATAGGTGGAGATGATTTTATCCTGCTGATGCAAAGCCGTGATTTCAGGACTCGCTGCGAGCAGGCGCTGCGCTCATTCGGACAGGCTTCATCCCTGTTATTCAAACCGGAACACCTGACTGCAGGCGGCTATACCAGCGAAGATCGCCATAACAATGTCATATTTCATCCTTTGGTCAGCCTGTCGATAGGTGCAAGTTACATTAGTGCGGAGCAGTATTTTTCTCATTATGAAGTTTCTGCTGCCGCCACCGCAGCGAAGAAAATGGCCAAACGCACTCCCGGGAACAGCCTGTTTGTTGAACAGCGTCAGCCTGCTGCCCCGCTAAAAACCACAATAAAAACTTAAAAAAACTACTTTTTGTTCTGTGTAATAATACTGTAACAAAAAATACTTATGATGCATCCGCTGACTAAAAAATGCAGTTCCTGGCGGCACGAAGTCCCTGGCAGTTAACTAAAATTTATTGGAGTGACCATGACAAAATTAAATACCATTGTAAAAAGCATAGGCCTGGCAGCAGCGCTTATGGCGGCTGGATCTGCGTTTGCAACCGACATTACCGGCGCCGGTGCAACTTTCCCCTACCCTATCTATGCAAAGTGGGCTGAAGCTTACAAAGCCAAAACCAACGTAGGCATGAACTACCAGTCCATTGGTTCGGGCGGCGGTATCAAACAAATCAACGCAAAGACTGTGGATTTCGGCGCATCCGACATGCCATTGAAGCCAGAGGAACTTGAAAAAGGCGGATTGATGCAGTTCCCGGCAGTAATGGGTGGCGTTGTTCCCGTTCTTAACGTAAACGGTATCGATGCAGGCCAGCTTAAACTCGATGGCAAGGTATTGGCTGACATTTTCCTGGGTAAAATCACCAAGTGGAATGACCCGGCTATCGTTGCGCTAAACGCAGGTGCAAAATTGCCTGAAGATGCAATTACAGTAGTTCATCGCTCAGACGGCTCCGGTACAACCTTCATCTTCACCAACTACCTGTCAAAAGTAAGCGATGACTGGAAATCGGCAGTTGGCGAAGGTACTGCAGTGTCATGGAAAGTGGGTACAGGCGGCAAAGGTAACGAAGGTGTGGCATCTTATGTACAGCGCATCAAGAATTCCATCGGCTACGTTGAATACGCTTATGCTCTGCAAAACAAAATGACCTATGCGCAAATGAAAAATCGCGAAGGTCAATTTGTAAAACCTGATGACACCAGCTTCAAAGCCGCAGCTG
>Ga0315281_10013652_pt1 | contig 10977 bp, 13 predicted proteins | sample YL17G07_0_MG_FD_204540 | JGI IMG/M metagenome (GOLD analysis project Ga0315281, IMG submission 204540) | Sediment microbial communities from Yellowstone Lake, YNP, Wyoming, USA - YL17G07_0 | ecosystem: Environmental > Aquatic > Freshwater > Lake > Sediment | place: USA: Wyoming | collected... | reverse complement strand
CAGGGGAAAATTCGCGCGGCGCTTATCTACCCGATAATCATCTTGGCATCTTCTTTCTCGGTATTCTTATTTCTTGCGACCTTTGCCCTGCCGAAGATAGCCGCCGTGTTCAGCCAAGGGGGATTAAATCCGCCGGTTTTTTCCAGAATTGTCTTCGGAATCGGACTTTTCGTTAATGACAATCTGTTTGTTCTTCTTCTGACACTCGCCATTTTATTGGTCGGATCCTGGTTATTTTTCGGCAAGACCGTTATCGGACGGCAAATAAGAGACAATATCCTTAGCCGGACGCCCGTTATAAAAAAACTTTACCGGGACATAGCCATTCAACGTTTTGCCTCCACTTTCAGTTCGCTTATGAAAGCGGGGTTGCCGATAATTCAGGCGACGAATATCACGGCGGAAGTAGTGGGCGCAGTTCAGTTTAAGGACGCTCTTCGACGCATAGCGGAAGAGGGCCTGGCCAAGGGACTTACGATAGGGGATGCTTTCCGCAGGGAAACAATTTTCCCGAGAGTCGTGACGAATCTCGTCGCAATATCCGAGAAGGCCGGACACCTGGAAGAGCTTCTGGATACCCTTGCCGATTTTTATACTTCCCAGATAGACGCTAACGTGAAAATTATGATAAGCATCTTGGAGCCGGCGCTCCTTTTATTTATGGGTGTCATGGTCGGTTCTATCGCGCTTTCCATCATCATTCCTATTTACCAGCTCACCTCCCAGTTCTAATGCAAAAAAAAGAAAGAAGAGGATTCACCGTAATAGAGTTAGTGCTTGTCCTTGGTATAATCGCGGTACTCAGCTTCGTCTCTTTTCTCGGGCTTTCCGGCAGAAAAAGCAAAACCCAGCTGGATGGGGCGGCAAAACAAATGGTGTCTCTTTTAAGGGAGGCGCAGAGCCGTTCGGTATCGCAAAGCGGCTCGATTATTTGGGGCGTACGTTTCGAAAACAGCACCACAACCTCTCCCTTCTACGCGCTTTTTAGCGGTAATTCTTATTCCACCTCGACGGAAATGGGCCACTACGCCTTGCCCTCGGATATTGTTTATACGACGAGCACTCTCGCGGCCGGAGCCATCGTGGATATAACTTTTGCCCAAATTAGCGGCGCCGCCTCAACTTCTACCTCGGTCGGTATACATCTTTTTTCTCAGCCCAATTCTTCTTCTACGATAACGGTCAGTTCCTCGGGGTCTATAGGTTATTAAGGGTCTTCCGCAAGGGAGATGATAAAATTAAATTAATGAGTATTAAGGGTGATAAAAAAAGCGGACAATCTTTAATCGAAATTTTGGTTGCCGTGGGAGTCGGGACGATAATGCTTTTGGGCGCGATAACCGCGTTTTCTCCGGCGATAAAAAGTCAAACCGATGTGAACCGCAGCCAGGTCGGAGCGGCGCTCGGCGCGGAACTTTTGGATAACGTCCGGGTTTTTGCCGAGGCGAATTGGCACAATATAGATTCTTTGGATACGGCATCTTCTTCCAAATATTATCTTTTCGCCACTTCTTCGCCTTTCGCGATTGCGACCGGAACGGAAACCATTCTTACCGCCTCGACTACCTTTTATCGGGATTTTTATCTTACCGCGGTCAATAGAGACGCCGGCGGCTTGGGTTATATTAGCGTCTCGGGCGCGAACGATCCTTCAACCCGCCTTCTGACCGTGGAATACTGGTGGGGGATTGTGCCGCCGAAAACAATCAACACATATCTTACGCGCCACGCGGACCGAACTTTTTGGCAAACGGACTGGTCGAGGGGCGCCGGAGTCGACGGGCCGGCCTCTTCAACCGCGAACAATTTTTCAACTTCTTCCAATATTGATTACACGACCTCAACCGGAGGTTCCGTGAGAGTCCTCGGCCTCTAAAACATGAAAAACAGATTTTATAAAAAATTCAATAAAACAAACTTTTTTTTCGTCGCGCCTTTTTTGGCGGCCGCCTTTTTGTTTTTCGGCGGAGTCGGAACGGCATCTGCCGCGACGAATATTCTTTCCGATGCCGGCAAGCACTGGGCCTGGAACGATGTAATCGGCTGGATAGATTATTACAATACGCTGAACGTGAACGTCCTTACCCATAATTTGACCGGGTACGCCTCTTCTTCGGTGGGTTATATCGCCTTGGATTGTGCCACGAGTCCGGTTCCCGATTGCGGCAGCTCGTACCAGATAAAAAATAACGGCAACGGGAATCTTAAGGGCTGGGCCTGGAACGACCAAATCGGCTGGATAAGTTTTTGCGGCGGAAGCGGCGGCAGCGACCCCGATTGCCCCGGCGCGACCGGTTATAGCGTGAACATAGATTCAAATACCGGAAAATTTACCGGCTGGGCCTGGAACGATGTGGTCGGCTGGATAAGCTTTTGTAATTCCGGCTCGGACTGCAGCGGTTCGCCGTACGCCTATGACGTGGAGACCGATTGGCGGGCAACCTCGACTTCCGGGTGGCTGGAGTCAACGACATATGACACTGGCGCAGAGGGAGGAGCGGCCATAAATTCGGTCATGTGGATCGGCTACCAGCCGGCGGGAACGGTCACTTTTCAATTTGCCGCCTCAAATAATTCCAGCGGCCCTTGGAGCTATGCTACGAGCACCAGCTATACGATTTCGGGATGTCCGAGCGTCGCGAGCTGTGCGCCGACTCCCCTTGATTACACCCTGAACAACAACCGTTATTTCCGATATCGGATGCAGCTTATATCCGATCAGGCCCAAGCCCAGACGCCCCGCGTGGATGACGTGATAATTAACTGGAGCCCGTAAAATACAGTAGTTAGTAAATAGTGAATAGAATATAGAAGTAAACTCATTCAAAATCTAAAATTAAAAACCCTTTGAAATATTTTATGTTATCGACTACTAACTACTATCTACCATCTACTGTCCGGCGGGGGCAGGCGGCGCTATCGCTCGTGTTTCTTATCGGAGGCATAGCGCTTTTGGTTTCTGTTACTTTGTCTCTCGTGGCAATAAATTTTTTGAATTCTACTTTTGCGTTCCAATCCGCGAATAAAGCTATGGCGGAGGCAATGGGCGGGGCAAACGACGCCCTTCTTCGGCTTGATCGCAATCCGACTTTCGCGAGTATTGGTTACGATGTTTGCGTTACTGATTTCGTTACCGACTGCGCGAACGTAGTGGTCACTCAATCGTCCGGCCAGGCGACAATTGTTTCCACAGCGACTGTTTTCGCTTCTCAGCGTAAAATTCAGGTAGTGGCCTCGATTGACCCGGCTACGGGCGCGATAAGCACGGCGTCTTTCACAATACTTACGATATGAAACAAAATTCTCTGACAAAACTTCTTTCGTTCCTCCGGGCGAAGCCCTTAATCGGCGGTTTGGAGATTTCCGACAGCGCCCTCCGGTTCGTGGTCTGGGATGGAAAATCTTTTCAAATGACCGGTCTTCGCCTTCCTCCGGGACTGGTCGTTGCCGGCCAGATAAAAGACCGCGAACATTTTGTCGCGGCGCTTCGCGCAATACACAACCAAATCTTGGGGGAAAAAAAGAAGAACACCAAAATAAACGTAATATTTTCTCTTAGCTCCATCGGTATTTACACCCAGGTTTTTACCCTGCCTTTTATAGAGGGGGAGAGTTTGGAAAAAGCGGTGCAGCTGAACATCCAAATGATCTCGCCTCTGGATTTTTCCGAGGCCTATTCCGGCTGGCAGTTTGCCAATAAAGACACGGACAAAGTTCGGCTGGAGATACTTAGCGCTTTCGCGAACCGAGGGATAATCGACGAATTCGTGAGCACACTGCAGGAGGCCGGGTTTCTCGTGGTTGCCGTGGAGTCCCGAGCGCTGTCTTTAACCCGGCTACTTAAGGAGGCCGGCATCGGTTATGACGTGAAGCAACCCTATATTTTGATGAGCGTGGACGGGAGCGGCTTGGATTTTCTGATAATCCGCCACGGCCAGCTTCACTTCGATTATTTTAATTCCTGGCGCGATCTTCAGGGCGACGCCAAAGAGATATCCCCGGAAATTTTTAAGAATGCCGTCGTCCGGAGCCTTCATCAAGTTATGAATTTCTATAATTCCCATTGGCAAGAACCCTTAAACGAGGTTCTTCTCATCACAACCGGTTTTCACGAGGAGGTGGTAAAAGTAGTGGAAGAAAATTTTGCCTTAAAAACCAGGGACTTCGCGTTAAACACAAGCCAGGGCGTTGCCCCCGATTGGTTTGTGGCTCTCGGCTCCGCGGTCCGGGGCCTAAACCCAAGGCGGACGGACAAAGACATAAGTTTGCTTGGCATCGATGCCCAGGAAGAATTCGGGCGGGAACAAGTTCTCGGATTCCTGCGCTTTTGGAGGGTTCTCATGCCCGCCGCAATCGTCATATTTTTGATAGCATTTTTGGGCATCAATTTCGCGCTGGGGCGGATTGCCGATTCGGTAAACGAAGAGGTCGCCTCGGGGGTCGGGAGCTCGCAGGTCAAGGAAATGGCCTCCATCGAAAGCCAGATAACCGCCTTTAACCGAAGCGTTAATTTTATCGCGGGTATCGAAAAATCGGTTACTTTAAAAACCCCGATAATACTCAAAGTTACAACCTACGCAAAAAATAACAACGTAACTATTTCGCGCCTTAGTTACCAATCATCCGCTGTGCCGACATCCTTAATCGGTTCGGCGCCGTCTCAGGATAACCTTCTGGCATTTAAGAAGGCGATGGAGGGCGACACGTTTTTTAAGAGCATTGATCTGCCTCTTGCCAAAGTTCAGGTGACGCCGAGCGGTGTGACTTTTTCTATGACTTTTTCCGCAGGAACCGCCACGTCGAAATAAGGTCTTCCGGATAGAGCCGCTCAAGCTTCGTTTTGGGAATCGTCTTCAGGACAAACTCTTCCGCCTTGCGACGCTTTTTTTCTTTGGGATCGCGGACGCCGATTTTTAATCTGCGAAAATTATCGACACCCAGTTCTTTTTGGATGGACATGAGTCCGTGATGCCCGGCCGCATTGGGACTTTCGGATATTTTCACCGCGCCCATAGGGAGGTCGCTGTCGTCATGAAAGACGATCAGGTCGGCCGGCTTAACTTTAAAAAACTTTAGCGCCGCCCGGACCGCGATCCCGGACTCATTCATATAAGTTGCCGGCCAGAGAAATACGAGGTTATCCCCGGTTTCCGGGTCAACTCCTTTGGAAAAATTGAAATATTTTGATTTTTCCACTGGACCGAAATCGGCTTTGAATTCTTCCCGAAGTCGTCGCAAAACCAACGCCCCGGCGTTGTGATATGTGAACTCGTATTCTTTTTCCGGATTTCCCAATCCGACAATCAAAAGCATTTGCTCAAATTATAGCGCATAAGATATACTCTAGTGTAATATGCGTAAGTTTCTTGCATCTCTCCTCGAAGTGGCGGAGATCGCTATTATCGCCCTGGGAGCCGTCTTCGTTGTCAGACAATTTCTTGTTCAGCCGTTTTTGGTAAGCGGCGCGAGTATGTCCCCGAATTTTTCGAGCGGGGATTACCTCATGGTGGATGAGCTTACCTACCGCATCCGTCCCCCGGAAAGGGGTGAAGTCGTCGTTTTCAGGTATCCGAACGATCCCTCGACCTTTTTTATCAAACGAGTAATCGGATTGCCGGGCGAACGGGTGACCGTATCCGACGGTAAAGTAGTTATCTATAATACGGAGGAGAAGAGCGGCCTGGAACTCAAAGAGAGATATCTTCCGGCAGACCTTTCGACCCAGGGGTCAGCGGATGTAACCCTCGGCCCCGGCGAATATTTCGTCATGGGCGACAACCGTCCTTATAGTTTTGATTCCAGAAGTTGGGGCTTGCTTCCGGCAACCGATATCGTGGGACTTGCCCGCATCCGTCTTTGGCCCATAAACGGAATCCAGCTTTTCGGGTCTCCGCAATATTAAATATGGGTAAAAAAGCGATTAAAGAAAAAAAGACAGTTCCGGATGCCTTAAAAACCCCGAAGGGAATGCACGACGTTTTACCGTACGAGTTTCCTTGGTGGCACAAAACATCCAAGGCCGCGGAAAAAATAGCCGACTTTTACGGATTTTTGAAAATCGAAACTCCGGTCTTGGAACAGGCCGGACTCTTTGCCCGCGCCGTCGGGGAGGATACGGACATTGTCCAGAAAGAAATGTTTATCGTGAAGACGAAGGGCGACGATACTCTGGCGCTTCGTCCGGAAGGCACCGCTCCGGTAGCCAGGGCCTTTTTGGAGCACTCTCTCGGCAAATCCGCGCCTCTCCAGAAGCTTTGGTATGAAGGCCCAATGTTCCGCTATGAGAACCCGCAAGCCGGGCGCTATCGGGGATTTCATCAGGTGGGGTTCGAGATAATCGGCGGCCCCAACGATCCGATGTACGACGCGCAGGTTATACTCGCGACACAACGCCTTTTGGAGGAGCTGAAGATAAAGAATATCAATCTAAAAATCAATTCAATCGGCTGCAGGGTTTGCAGGCCCATCTATAAGCGCCAGCTTCAGGCCTATTATAAGTCCCATCTGAAGCAGCTTTGCGGCGATTGCAACCGACGCTATACGACGAACCCCTTGCGCCTCTTGGACTGCAAGAACGACAAATGCGCCTCCTTCAAAGAAAAAGCGCCTAACTTTTTCGACAAGCTTTGCTCGACCTGCAGCACGCATCTTAAGACCGTTTTGGAATATTTGGACGAGCTCTCGATTTCCTACGCGCTCGACAATCAGCTTGTCCGAGGGCTCGACTATTACAGCCGGACGGTTTTTGAATTTTATATAGACGGCGAGGGGGTAAATCTCGGCGCAGTGGCCGGAGGCGGAAGATACGATTATTTAATAGAACTTTTGGGAGGACGGCCGACTCCGGGGGTGGGGGGCGCGTTGGGCGTTGAACGGCTGATAGATGTGATGAAAGCCCAGGGTGAGACGGCTCCGCCGCGGATTCCGAAAAAAGTTTTCATTATCCACGTCGGCGAACAAGCCAAAAAGAAATCCTTGAACATCATCGAGGAGATCCGCAAAGCGAACATTTCCGTTACCGAGGCCTTAAGCCGAGAATCCCTTAAAGCTCAGCTCAAGATGGCGGATAGGGAAGGCGCGGCCCTGGCTCTTATTCTCGGGCAAAAAGAAATTTTTGAGGGGAGCATTATAATCCGTGACCTTAAAAACAGCCTACAGGAGAATGTGCCGCTCGACAGGATGGTAGAAGAGATAAAAAAACATCTTAAATAAATGGATTGCCTTTTTTGTAATATCGGCAAGAAACAGATTCCCGCGGAAATCGTCTACGAGAACGACCACGCTTTCGCGATTTTGGATATAAACCCGGTTTCTCCGGGGCACACAATGGTGATTTCCAAAACGCACGCGAAAGACCTGCCGGAGCTGCCCAAAGAAGAAATCGGGCCGCTTTTTGAGGGCGTGAAGGTCGTTCTCGGGAAAATTCAGAGCGCCCTTAAGCCGGACGGTTTCACTATCGGCATAAATCAGGGCTCGGTTTCCGGCCAGGAGGTTGAGCACTTACACATCCACCTCATCCCTCGGTTTTTCGGGGACAAGGGGCAGTCCGTTCATTTCGTGGTAAAAAATCCGCCGCAGGAATCACTTTCGGACATCGCCAAAAAAATAAGAGAGGCGATATAACCCCCACAAACCTATACATAGGTGGGGGGTAAGCTTGCCAGGGGCGCGTTTTTCGGCTAATATATACTCCATGATTGAAGTTCAGAAAAAAGAAGGTGAATCCGGCTCCAACCTCTATTTTCGTTTCTCGAAGAAGGTAAGGAGGAGCGGCATCATTTTAGAGGTTCGAAAACGCCGTTTTCACGGTCGGACGGATAACAAGCGAAGCATTCGCGGTTCCGCGAAGCACCGCGCGACCCGGGCCAAGGAAATTTCCCGCCTCAAAAAGCTTGGGCTTTCCGCCTAATAAATGACACTTAACGAACAAATTTCCGCGGAGCTAAAAATCGCGATGAAGTCCGGCGACGCGAAGACGACCGGGCTTTTGCGTTTTTTGATGGCTCAGATTCAAAACAAGACGAAAGAAAAATTCGGCGCGAAGGAAGGAGTCCTTTCGGACGAGGAGGTGTTGGATGTCTTAAAGCGCGAAGCCAAAAAACGGAAAGAAGCGATAAATCTTTTCGAGCAAGGTGGTCGCAAGGATCTCGCGGATAAAGAAAAAGAAGAGCTTGCCCTCATGGGCAAATATCTTCCCGCAGAGCTGGGAAAAGATGAGATAAGGAGGGTTGTGAAAGAAGTAATTTCTTTGGGGGCGTCGGATTTCGGCAGAACGATGAAAGAGGCAATGGCTCGGCTAAAAGGCCAGGCGGACGGAAAACTGGTTTCCGAGATAATAAAGGAGGAGCTGGGGTAATGAAAAACGCGGAGTCCTATTTGCGGCGCATGGCCTCCGAGCTTTTACACGCGCTGGGCGCGAAGGGTTCCTTCGCGCAGGTTTTTGTCCTTAAAAATGCGGAAATGCTCTCTCTCGCAAGGCGGACAGGATCTCTTCCAAGGATAAAGAACACGAAAATCGGCAAAAAACTCCAGAAAGAACGACAGGTAAGCGTCCTGTCGTTTCCCGAAACCGTCCAATTCCCGGATTTGAAAGGCCTCCGGCCCCTGGGAGAGGTGTATCTGAACTATGATTGGGCGGAGGGCAAAACGGAGGTGCTGGTCTACCTTCTGATCCACGGAATTTTGCACCTTTTGGGCTACCACCACGGGAAAAAACGTGATACCATAAAGATGGAAAAACTGGAAAAACACTTATGGCGACACGCTTTATTGTCGGGTTAGATATCGGGACATCTTCGACCAAGGTTTCGGTCGCGGAACTTAGGAACGGCAAAATAATTCTTAAGGCCTTATACAAAGAACCGGGCGCGGGACTTCGCCACGGTGCGATTTCCGATCTCGCGGAAGCGGTGCCGGCCGTGAGCCGGGCTCTTGAGCCGATAAAAAAAATAAACAAAGCCGCGCTTCGGGCTGTTTACGCGAATATCGGCACGCCGCAGATAAAAGTCCAGCACTCCCAGGGGATAGTCGCGGTTTCCCGCGCCGATAACGAAATATATCAGGACGACATAGACCGCGCCAAAAAAGCGAGTGAGGCGGTAACAATCGCTCCGAACAGAATTGTCATACATAACGTGACCAAGGAGTATGTCGTGGACGGAGTGTCCGACCTGATGAACCCACTCGGGCTTTCCGGCAATCGCCTTCAGGTGAACAGCGCGATAATCGACGCCTTTTACCCCCACGTCAAAAGTTTGCAGCGGGCGATAGAGTTGGGCGGCGGGGAAATATCCACGCTTGTTTTTAATCCATTGGCGGACGCCAAGGCGGCGCTCAGCAAACACCAGAAAGAACTCGGCGTCGTGCTCGTGGATATCGGATTCGGCACGACGAGCATCGCCGTTTATGAGGAAAATAAACTGGTCGGAGTGCAAATTTTTCCGGTCGGGGCGGGGAACATAACTAACGACATAGCCGTGGGGCTCCGAATCCCGGTTTCTTCCGCGGAAAATATTAAGCTTCAGTACGGGTATTCTATCGCGAGCCAGGTCGGCTCGAAGGAAATGGTGGAGCTCGGCAAATTCGCCCAGGGCGCGAAGGGAACCGTCTCCCGGCGCTTTCTCGCGGAGATAATAGAGTCCCGCCTTGCGGAAATTTTGGAGTTCGTGAATAATGAGCTCAAACTTTGGGGGAAGGCCGGACAGCTCGCCGGAGGAGTGGTCTTTACCGGCGGAGGGGCGAAAATGCCTGGGCTCACGGAGTTGGCAAAGCAGGAACTTAAATTAACAAGCCAGATAGGATTCGCGGGCGAGCCGGGCAAATGGTCCAAAGAAGGCGAAAGCGCTTTTGAAGAATACCTGGAAGATCCGGAATTCGTTACTTCCCTGGGACTTCTCTTGTGGGGGGTAGAGGAAGAGGGTTGGCAGCCCAGAGGCGAACACTCTTTTTCGGACGTTGCCTCCTGGAAAGGAATCAAGGGGATATTCAGATCATTCATGCCTTAATATATAAACTATGGCCAAAAAAAGAAAAAAAGCGCATAAAACGCAAAAAATATCACGAAAGGAAAACGCCTCCAATCAACCGATAGCGAATATAAAAGTAGTCGGAGTCGGCGGAGGGGGAGGGAACGCGGTTTCAAGAATGAGCCGCAATTTTATACGCGGAGTGGAATTTATAGCCATCAACACCGACCACCAGGATTTGGACCATGTTGATGTAAAGAAAAAAATATATATCGGGAGGAATCTTACCAGGGGCCTGGGTTCGGGGATGAACCCGGATCTTGGCCGCCAGGCCGCTGAAGAGAATCGTTCGGAAATCGCCGAGACACTCAAAGGTGCGGACATCGTGTTCCTTACCGCGGGATTCGGCGGAGGAACGGGAACGGGCGCCTCACCGATTGTTGCCGAGTCGGCAAAGCAAAACGGAGCGCTGACCATCGCGGTCGTAACCAAGCCATTCGCTTTTGAGGGCGGGCAACGGGCGAAGATAGCTCAGGAGGGATTGGCCAAGCTTCGCGACAAAGTAGACGCGCTTATCGTCGTCCCGAACGACCGGATATTTTCCATAATAAACAAAGACACACCAGTTCTTAAGGCGTTTGAGGCGATAGACGATGTTTTGCGAAACGCGCTTTCAGGCATAGTAGAGCTCATCGTCACTCCCGGCATTATTAATGTGGATTTTGCCGATGTCAGGTCTGTCATGCAGGATTCTGGTTCGGCGATAGTCGGAGTCGCGACCGCTTCGGGCGCAGACCGCGCGGTCAAGGCCGTAAATGAAGCCCTCCGCTCTCCGCTTTTGGAAGTCAGCGCGGAAGGCGCGAAAGGCATCATACTCGGCGTCTCGGGCTCCAGAGACCTGAAGATGAGCGAAATAAACGAAGCCGCGAAACTCGTGGCCCAGGCGGCGGACCCGTCCGCGAGAATAATCTTCGGCGCATACCACGACAGGAATTTGAAAGACAAACAACTG
>Ga0315281_10013651_pt1 | contig 10977 bp, 11 predicted proteins | sample YL17G07_0_MG_FD_204540 | JGI IMG/M metagenome (GOLD analysis project Ga0315281, IMG submission 204540) | Sediment microbial communities from Yellowstone Lake, YNP, Wyoming, USA - YL17G07_0 | ecosystem: Environmental > Aquatic > Freshwater > Lake > Sediment | place: USA: Wyoming | collected... | reverse complement strand
ACCGGATTGACCGCGCTGCCCAGTACCTTGGAATATCGCGCCTCGATCGCCTTCTCCGCGTCGTTTTTCGGGTTCTCGGGATAGTCGGGTACCTTGAAGCCCTTGGACTGCAGTTCCTTGATCGCGGCGGTCAACTGGCCGACCGGGGCGCTGATGTTGGGCAGCTTGATGATGTTGGCTTCGGGCTTGTGCGTCAGCTTGGCGAGTTCCGCGAGATTGTTGGGGATGCGCTGCTCCGGCGTCAGGAAATCCGGAAATTCCCCGAGGATGCGGGCCGCAACCGATATGTCGCTTTCCTCGATCTCGATTCCCGCCGGCTTGGTGAAGGCGCGCAAGATAGGCAACAGGGAGTAGGTCGCGAGGCGGGGTGCTTCGTCGGTAAGGGTGTAGATGATCTTGGGTTTTGCGGTAGACACGGGAAATTGCCTTTGCAAAAGGGTGCACGGCGGCACGGAAAGACAGATATTTTACGGCCAAAGTTTCACGTCGAGCGCGCGTTCGGTCAGCCAGATCGTGGCCACGAGCGCGATCGTCGCCGAACCGCCGGTGAATACCAGCCGGCGGTAGAACCAGCCGCGACGCAGGGCGTAGGCGAGCGGCAGGAACGCGCCCACGATCGCGAGTTGACCTAGCTCAACACCCAGGTTGAAGCCGACCAGCGCGAGCAGCAGCGAGCCCTGCGGCAAGCCGAGATCCGTCAGCACACTGGCGAAGCCGAAGCCGTGGATCAGGCCGAAGGCGAACGCGACCGCCCAACGCCGCTCCGTCACGACCGGCCGCAGGTTGTTGAGCGCCGCGAGCAGCACCGACAGCGCGATCGTCGATTCCACTAGGCGCGAGGGCAGCGAGATTACCGACAGCGCGGCGAGCGACAGGGTGATCGAATGCGCGACCGTGAACGAGGTCACGACCTTAAGGACGTCCCAAAATGTAGTGCGAAAACGCTCCGCCGCTTTCCATTCCCTGTTGTTCAAGATCAAGACAGAAGGAAGGAGAAGCGACAGCAGGAAGAGGATGTGGTCGAAGCCGATCCAGATATGCCAGGTGCCTTCGCGCAGGTAATCGAAGAACTGCGACAGCCGCGAGATTTCGCCCGCGGTGAACGCAAGGCGCGGTCGTTCAGGCGACAAGACCCCGGTCTGTACCGCGCCGCCGCGCTCGAAGCGCAGCAGGCCGCGATGCGTGGGATCGAGGTCGAAGAACAGGCTGTAGGCGATCTCGACACGCGCGGGGGTGCTAGCCCTGCAAGCCGCGTCAAAGCGCAAGACCGCGTAGGCGCCGTCGCTGTGCTCATCGACCAGAAGATCCGCCGCGTTCAGCGCGCACGATTTTCCATCTGAAAGGACGTTTAAACGCGAAAAGGCATAAGCCTCCACTTCCTTGCGCCTTGCCTTGAGCTCGCCCCAGGTGATGTCGCCGTTGCCGTCGGCGTCGAGGCCGATCGCGAATTCGAGGTCGCGCAGCGCGATGTCCCACTGGCCGCGCACCGCCGCGCCATCGACGCTCAGCGCGAGATAGCTGTCGCTGGGCTTGTGCGCCTGCGCGGCAGCGGCGAACAGGAAAGCGAGGAGGACGAAGTATTTCGATTTCAAGGTTTCAAGGCCTTGAGCCGCAACGCCGCTTGACGCAAGCGCGCACTCTCGAATCCGCTCGACTCGAACCACTGCATGGCAGGCGCGGCAGCGGCAGGATCGCGCGCCGCGAGCGCCGCTTCGATGAGAATCAGCGCGTCGCGCGGCTCGCGCTGCGCGCGGTAGTTCTCGCTCGCTGCCGCCAGCGCGGCCCGCGCATCGCCCTTGAGCTCCAGCAGGTACCTCGCTTCTTCCTGCAGGTGCAGCTTTTCGCCGCGCAGCGCGGCGTCGGCGAAGCGCTCGCCCAGCGTGCGCGCGTATTTTTCGCCCTCGGCGAGCTTGAGCTGCCGCGCGGCGAGCGCGAGCCGCAGCAGCAAGGTGTCCGAGCGTCCCCAGGTCTTCAGCAGCCGGATTACTTCCGCCGCGCGTCCCTGTTCGAGCATGAAGTCGGCATAGGCGGCAAGCAGGAAATTGTCATCGAAGCCGAGCGCGATTCCTTGCCGGAAATGCCATTCGGCCGAGGCATGGTCTCCGATTCGCCAGGCCATTTCCGCAAGCCGCGTCTGAATCCAGACCTGCATTTCCGGGTAACGCTCGCCGTCCCGGACCAGTGCCGCGCTCAAACGCGCGTAAGCGGCGCGGGCGCTGCCGGTAGTGGCGTCGACATAGGCTGTGCAGGCCACCGCGTGCAGTTCAGTCGCGAGAGGAGCGAGCAGCTCGCACTCGCGCCGGGCGCCCGCGTAGTCGGCCTGCACCATCAGAATGGCGGCGCGCCAGGCACGCGCGCCAAAGTTGGCGGGGTCCGCCTGCAGCGCGAGATCCAAATCCGCCATCGCCTTCGGAAAATCGTGGCGGTACTGCCGGAGCTTGCCGTGCAGGACGAGCATTTCGGCCGGCGTTCCGGCTGCCTCGGGCCAGGGGCGCACCACCGCTTCCGCGTAACCGACGTAGCGCGGATCGCCCTGTTCCATCGCGAGGTCGAAATAGCGCCGCGCGAGGCGGGCCGCCGCCTCGATATCCGTTGGTGCTGCGGCCACGGATGCGCGCAGGCGGCGCAGCTCTGCCGCGGCCGGGTCGCCCGGCTTGCCGGGGAGGATTTCGAGGACCAGCGCGTCATCGCGAGGCAAAAACGGTTCAGCAGCCGCCAGTTGCGAAGCAAGCAAGGCTGCCCAAAGCAACGCCAAGGCGGGAATTCGATAGATATTCATGCGCAGGACATCAGGACAAGCCTGTAAAAACAACAGCTTATCACGGTTTGATGCCAATTCTTCTTTTGTTTACAATGGCTTGCGTGGCGAAAGCCATGTGCAGGGACGCAATTGTGCAGGGAGGCAAACGGGGTCAACCGGGAGGAACGGTCAACCGCCGGCAGTTTCGCGCGTTTTTCGACGCGGGGGGCCCGGCGGTAACTCGTTACGTCACCCCGTTTAAACATACCAATACCAGGAGATAGAAATGACCAAGCTGCTGTCGATGATTGTCGCCGCCATGTTCGCGGCTGTGAGCGTAAACGCCATTGCGGCCTCCCACGCCGGAGCGCAGGACAAGGGCAAGATGGAGAAGATGGAGAAGAAGGGCGACAAGAAAGCTGACAAGAAGGGCGACAAGAAAGCTGACAAGAAGGGCGACAAGAAGGACGACAAGAAGGGCGACAAGAAGTAATCGTCGGTCAATGTTCGAAAGGAAGGCAGGGCCGTGCCCTGCCTTTTCCTTTTGTGACGCCGTGAAACGTCTATTCCTACTGCTGGCAGTGTCGTTTTCCGCGTTGGCCCGTGCGGAACTGCCGGTCGTTCAACTGACCACGGGCATGCATCTCATCCGTGCCGAGCTCGCCGACAGCATGGGCACGCGCATGGAGGGCCTGATGCACCGCAAGTCGATGCCGCAGGGCTCGGGCATGGTGTTCGTATTCGACGAAACCGCCACCCACTGCATGTGGATGAAGAACACCCTGATCCCGCTTTCGGTCGCGTTCATCGACGAGGCGGGGGCGATCATCAATATCGCCGACATGCAGCCGCACAGCGAGCAGTCGCATTGCGCGACGCGCCCCGCGCGCTACGCTCTGGAGATGAACAAGGGCTGGTTCGCGCAGCGCGGCATCAAGCCCGGCGCGAAACTGCGCGGCCTGGAGAAGCTCGCGCCGCGCTAGATAAGTACGGTCACACCCAAGCCGACGGCGAGAGCGCCTTTCGACAGGAAGGTCCAGACAGGGTTGCCGACGTTACCCGAACATCTCCAGGCCAGCCTGCACCAATACCAGTAGACCGCTAGCTTGGCGACGTCGAGCAGGTTGCCGGCGCTGTGCAGCCCCGCCATGCGTAGTTCTTCCGCCAGCAACACCAGCGCGCTCGTGATCCATGCCACGGGAACACCCCAGAGCCACCAAACCTTCCAGAGTTTTTCCTCAGGGCTCAATAAATTTCGGGGCCCATCCAGGGCCCCGATCCTGATGTGCATTTGCGACGCCTAGAAACCGCCGTGCGACTGCGCGGCCATGCAATAGAGCATGGGAATCGACAGCATCGTGTTGAAGCGCGAGGTCATCCCCGCCATTTTCGCGGCGGCGGCTTTCTCCGCGGCCTCGACCTGAACGATGCCGAGCGCCTTCTTCTGGTTCGGCCAGATGATGAACCAGACGTTGAACGCCATTACCAGCGCGAGCCACATGCCGATGCCGATGGGTTTGTAGCCCGACTGCAGCATAAGGGCAGGGACGAGAAAGCGAAGCATCCCTGCCAGCAGCAGTCCGGTGATTACCGTCGCCAGTGCAGACCAGCGAAACCAGAACAGCGCTTCCGGCGCGATCACCTTGCTGATCGCCGGCTTCTGTTCGTCCGGGATCTTCGGCATCGACGGCGTTTGCACGAAATTGAAATACCAGAGGAGCCCGATCCACATCACGCCTGAGGCGATGTGGAGGTAGCGCATGAAGAATGTCCAGTAATCTTCGCCGCCCATCCTGCCGAAGGTCCCGGCGGCGACGAGCAGGATGACGAGCAGGACCACGCCCGCGATGATCGTGCGGCCCAGCGATTGGAAGATTGCGCCCATGGATTTCTCCTCTTGATCTTCTATGCGGAGGGTGAAAAGTCTATCACGAGGCCCTCACCGCGCGAGCGGCGGGGCCCTGTTCCAGGCCCTGGCTGTAGCGCGACATCGCATGGCAGAAGGCGAAGTAAACCGCCGAGGCGAACAGGTAGGCCTCGACGCCCAGACCGGACCAGGCGGGCTCCTGCAGCGAGACCTTGATTGTGGTCAGCAGGTCGAACAGGCCGATGATGAGCACCAGCGAGGTGTCCTTGAACAGGCCGATGAAGGTGTTCACCAGCGGCGGAATGGAGAAACGCAATGCCTGCGGCAGGACCACGTGCAGCGTGCGCGTCCAGTACGACAGGCCGAGGGCCTCGGCCGCCTCGTACTGGTGGTGCGGGATCGCCTGCAACCCGCCGCGCACCACTTCGGCGAGATAGGCGGCGGCAAACAATATCAACGCGAGTTGCGCGCGCAGCAGCTTGTCGATCGTGAGGCCGGCCGGCAGGAACAGCGGCAGCATCACCGAGGCCATGAACAGCACGCTGATCAGCGGCACGCCGCGGATGAGCTCGATATAGGCGATGCACATGGTGCGCACCACCGGCAGCGTGGAGCGGCGGCCGAGCGCGAGCAGGATGGAAAGCGGGAACGCGAGCGCGATGCCGAAGGTGGCGAGGATCAGCGTCAGGATGAGTCCGCCCCAGCGCTCGTTCTCGACGTACCCGAGGCCGAAGACGCCGCCCCACATCAGAACCGCGATGAGGCAAAGGCCGGCGACCCAGACCCCCGGCAGCCGCCAATTCCAATTTCTCTTCAGGGAGGAAAAAATCCACAGCAGCATCAATACTGCCGTCGCCAGCGCGGGGCGCCAGTGCTGCTCGAAGGGGTAGGTGCCGAACAGGATGAAGCGGTGCTTCTCGCCGATGAACGCCCAGCAGGCGCCCTGCGCCTCGCGGCAGGCACGCGCGTCGGGCGCGCGCCAGACCGCCCCGACGAGCGCCCAGTCGACGAAGGGCGGCACCAGTTTCCACGCCAGCCAGAAGATCGCGAGCGTGGCCAGCGCGCTTGGCCAGCTCGCGAACAGGTTCGTGCGGATCCACTGCGGGATCCGGCTCATTGCCGGGCGCCCTTCAGCGCGACACGGCGGTTGTACCAGTTCATGAACGCCGAGATCGACAGGCTGATGGTGAGAAAAACCGCCATGATGATGCCGATGCCCTCGATCGCCTGCCCGGTCTGGTTCATCGTGGTGTTGGTGATCGAGACCAAGTCGGGATAGCCGATCGCGACCGCGAGCGAGCTGTTCTTGGCGAGGTTCAGGAACTGGCTGGTCAGCGGCGGCACGATCAGGCGCAGCGCCTGCGGCAGCACCACGAAGCGCAGCGAGTCGCGGCGCGTCAGGCCGACCGAGTAGGCGGCATCCACCTGCCCGCGGCCGACCGAGAGCACCCCCGCGCGCACGATTTCGCCGATGAAGGCGGCCGTGTAGGTCACCAGGCCGACGAGCAACGCGGCGAATTCCGGCGTCAGCGTCATGCCACCGACGAAATTGAATCCGCTCAGTACAGGCGTGCTCCACGGCGTCGGAAAGACGATGCCCCGGTTGCTGAGGAATATCCCCGGCAATGGCTGCAACGCGTCCCGCGGCCCCGGCAGGTTCTCGGAGATGATCGCGTACCAGAAGAACAGTTGCACCAGCAGCGGCACATTGCGGATGACTTCGACATAGGCGGCGGCCAGCTTCGCCAGCAGCCAGTTCGGCGACAACCGCGCAAGACCTATCAGGGTGCCGAGCAGGGTGGCGCACACCACCCCGATCGCGGCGATGCGCACGGTGTTCCAGAGGCCGACGCCGAGCGCGCGCAGATAGCTGTCGGCGGCGCCGTAGGCAATCGCTCCGGTTTCACCGATCTCGAAGCCCGCTTCGCGCCAGAGAAAACCGAAGCCGCTCGCGATCCTGCGCGTTTCAAGGTTGTGCGCGGTGTTCGAAACGAAAAACCACAGCACCAGGCCGGCGGCGGCGAGCAGCCCAGCCTGGTATAGCCAGCCTCGCTTCATTAATCTTCTAGCGGATCGGCGGCGCGTACATCAGGCCGCCCTTGGTCCAGAGATTGTTGATGCCGCGCGCGAAGCCGAGCGGTTTGAGGTGCGTGTCGAAGCTCTCGCCATAGTTGCCGACCTGCTTTACGATATTGAATGCCCAGCGGTTGTCGAGCCCGAGCATCTTGCCGATGTCGCCCGTGGCGCCGACGAAGCGCTGTACCGCGGGATCCTTGCTCGCCGCCTGCTGATCGATGTTCTTCGAGGTGAGCCCCATTTCCTCGGCCTCGATCGTCGCGAACAGGGACCATTTGACGACGTCGAACCAGCGGTCGTCGCCGTGGCGCACGGCCGGCCCGAGCGGCTCCTTGGAGATCACCTCCGGCAGGATGATGTGGTCGGCCGGATTGGGCGCGCGCGAGCCGCGCGTTGAAACCAGGCCCGAGACATCGGTCGTGAAGACATCGCAGCGGCCGGAGAAGTAGGCGTTGAGCACCTCCTCCAGTTTCTCAATCACCACCGGCTTGAAGGTCATGCTGTTGGCGCGGAAATAGTCCGAGAGGTTGAGTTCGGTCGTGGTGCCGGGTTGCACGCACACGGTGGCGCCGTTGAGCTGCTTGGCGCTGGTTATCCCGCCTTGCGCTGCGCCTTTCGCGGCGGCCTTCTTCGCTCCCTTGGGTTCGGGCTTGCCGCCCTTCACGCGGAGTTTTGCCGGCACCATGAAGCCCTGGCCGTCGTAGAAATTCACGCCGACGAAATTCAGGCCGAGGCTGGTGTCGCGGGTGATGGTCCAGGTGGTGTTGCGCGAGAGCACATCCACCTCGCCGGACTGCAATGCGGTGAAGCGCTGCTGCGCGGTGAGCGGCGTGTAGCGAACCTTGTTGGCGTCGCCGAATACCGCGGCCGCCACTGCGCGGCAGACGTCGACGTCTATCCCCTTCCAGACGCCCTGGGAATCGGGCTGCGAGAACCCGGCGAGCCCGGTGTTCACGCCGCACTGGACAAACCCCTTTTTCTGCACTGCGTCCAGCGTGCCCTGGGCGTGGGCGGCGCCAGCGCCGAGAATGGCAAGAGCGGCTGCCGCCGCGGTAAATGTTTTCATGGATGGCCTCCTCCGAAAGAGCTTAGCAGCCCCGATGCCGCAGTGTCTGCAACGTGCATTTCGCGCTATGCTAACCCGATGCCCAATCTTGCCGCCAACATCTCGCTGCTGTTCCCCGATCTGCCTTTCGCCGAGCGCTTTGCCGCCGCCGCCAAGGCGGGTTTCCGCCATGTCGAATACCAGATGCCATACGCGTTCGGCAGCGCGAAGGAGATCGCCGCATGCGCGCGCGCCGCAGGGGTCGAGGTGGTGCTGCACAACCTGCCGGCGGGCGATGCCGCCAGGGGCGACCGCGGCATCGGCTGCCAGCCGGAGCGCGTGAGCGAATTCCGCGAGGGCGTCGAGCGCGCGATCGAGTACGCGAAGGCGGTTGGTTGTCCGCGGCTGAATGCGCTCGCCGGAATCGCGCCGGCCGGCGCGGCGCGCGAGAAGGTGATGGAAACGCTGGTCGAGAACCTGCGCTTCGCCGCGGGACAGTTCAAGGCAGCGGGCCTGACGCTGCTCACCGAACCCTGCAACACGCGCACCATTCCCGGTTTTTTCCTCAACGGCTCGAAAGCGGGCATCGATGTCATCGATGCCGTGGGCGCGGACAACCTGCTGCTGCAGTACGACGTGTTCCACATGCAGATCGTCGAGGGCGACCTCGCCAAGACCATCGAGCGGCTGCTGCCCAGGATCGGCCACATCCAGATCGCGGACGTGCCCGGGCGCAACGAGCCCGGCACCGGCGAGATCAATTTCAGCTGGCTGCTGCCGCACATTGACGGACTCGGCTACAAAGGCTGGATCGGCGCGGAGTACATCCCGAAGGGCGACACCATTCAGGGATTATCGTGGGCAGCGCCTTACCTCAAATAGATTTCCGGCAACAGAAGAACGTCGCGCAGGCGCTGCGCGCGTTCCTGCCCGAGCGCTGCGTGCTCTGGCAGGAGGAAGACACGCGCCCCTACGAGTGCGACGGCCTGACCGCGTACCGGCGCCTGCCGATGGTGGTCGCGTTGCCCGAGACCGAAGAGCAGGTGCAGCGGATTCTGCGGACCTGCCACGCGCTCGGCGTACCGGTGGTGCCGCGCGGCGCCGGCACCGGCCTGTCGGGCGGCGCGCTGCCGCCGGGCGACGGCGTGCTGCTCTCGCTCGCAAAATTCATGCGCGTCGTGCGCGTCGATCCGCTCGCGCGCATTGCGGTGGTGCAACCGGGGGTGCGCAACGCGGCGATATCGGACGTGGTGGCGCCGTTCGGCCTCTACTACGCGCCCGATCCCTCCAGCCAGATCGCCTGTTCCATCGGCGGCAACGTCGCGGAAAACTCGGGCGGCGTGCATTGCCTGAAGTACGGCCTGACGGTGCACAACGTGCTGCGCGTGAAGGGCTACACGATGCAGGGCGAAGCGGTGGATTTCGGCTCCGAGGCGCTGGATGCGCCCGGCTACGATCTGCTGGCGCTTGCCATCGGCTCTGAAGGCCTTCTCGCCGTAATCACCGAGGTCACCGTGAAGCTCCTTGCCAAGCCCGAGACGGCGCGCGTCGTTATGGCTTCGTTCGACAATCTGGAGAAGGCGGGGAACGCGGTCGCCGCGGTGATCGCGGCAGGCATCGTCCCCGCCGGCCTTGAAATGATGGACAAGGCGGCCACGCTCGCAGTCGAGCAGTTCGCGCATGCCGGCTACGACCTCGACGCGGCGGCAATCCTGCTGTGCGAATCCGACGGCACCGCCGCGGAGGTCGAGGATGAGATCGCCAGGGTGAAGGAGGTGTTCGCCCGCTCCGGCGCCACGCGCACGACGGTGTCGCGCGATGAAGCCGAGCGCCTGCGCTTCTGGTCAGGCCGCAAGGCGGCATTTCCCGCGGTCGGTCGCATCTCGCCCGACTACTATTGCATGGACGGCACCGTCCCGAGGAAGCGCATCGGCGAAGTGCTCAATTTCATCGGCGCGATGGAGAAGAAATACGGCCTGCGCTGCCCGAATGTATTCCACGCCGGCGACGGCAACCTGCACCCGCTGATCCTGTTCGACGCCAACGATCCGGGAGAGTTGAAACGGACCGAGGCATTCGCCGCCGAGGTGCTCGAAAAATGCATCCAGGTCGGCGGCACCATCACCGGCGAGCACGGCGTGGGGGTGGAGAAGATCGACCAGATGTGCATCCAGTTTGGCGCTGCCGAACTGGAGATGTTCCACGCCGTGAAGCGCGTCTTCGATCCGAAGGAGCTGCTCAATCCGGGCAAGGGGATCCCCACGCTGTCGCGCTGCGCTGAGTTCGGGCGCATGCACGTGAAAGCAGGAGTACTGCGCCATCCGGAATTGCCGAGGTTCTGATTTCTTGGATACCGGATTGTCAAAAGTGTTTTCTGCGCAGATCAGGGCCGCCGCGGCCGAGCGGCGCGCGCTGCGCATTCGTGGCGGCGGCACCAAGGATTTCTACGGCAACGAGCCGCACGGAGAATTGCTCGATACGCGCGGCCATTCCGGCATCGTCGCTTACGAGCCGACTGAACTGGTGGTTACGGCGCGCTGCGGCACCCTGCTTGCCGATCTTGAAAAAATACTTTTCAAACAGGGACAGTTCCTCGCGTTCGAGCCGCCCCATTTCGGGCTATCGGCCACTCTCGGCGGCAGCGTCGCGGCGGGACTCTCCGGTCCGCGCCGCGCGAGCGCCGGCGCGTTGCGCGATTACGTGCTCGGCTTGAAAATCATCGACGGGCGCGGCCAGCTTCTGGCCTTTGGCGGCCAGGTGATGAAGAACGTCGCGGGCTACGACCTGTCGCGCCTGCTTGCCGGCTCGCTCGGCACTCTCGGGCTGATCTTGGAAGTCTCGCTCAAAGTGCTGCCGCGGCCGCGCGCCGAGTTGACCCTGAGGCTTGAGCTGCCGCAGGCCAAGGCGCTGGAGAGCATGAACCGCTGGGCGGGACAGCCGCTGCCGATTTCGGCGACCGCGTGGCGCGACGGCGCGCTCGATCTGCGGCTCTCCGGGGCGCAAGGCGCGGTCCGGGCGGCGGCGGACAAGCTGGGCGGAGAGCAGGTGGATGCCGATTCGGCGGCGCGCTTCTGGGCGGGGATTCGCGAGCAGTCCGAGCCTTTCTTCGCGCTCCCGGCGCCGCTGTGGCGGCTGTCGCTGCCGTCGCGCGCGCCGCAGATCGAACTGCCCGGCGAGCAATTGATCGAATGGGGCGGAGCGTTGCGCTGGCTGAAGAGCAACGCCGACGCGGCTACGGTGCGCGCGGCT
>Ga0315281_10013649_pt1 | contig 10978 bp, 11 predicted proteins | sample YL17G07_0_MG_FD_204540 | JGI IMG/M metagenome (GOLD analysis project Ga0315281, IMG submission 204540) | Sediment microbial communities from Yellowstone Lake, YNP, Wyoming, USA - YL17G07_0 | ecosystem: Environmental > Aquatic > Freshwater > Lake > Sediment | place: USA: Wyoming | collected... | reverse complement strand
GCGAAGGGGTCCCGCCCCGCCGTCGCCGGCGCCTCGAGCGAGCGTGCCAGCTCCATCACGTTGCCCACGGCCTGGACCTGGATCGCGCGGAACGCCGCCAGAGTCTCCCCGCGCCGCATGCGGCACAGGCCGACAAAGAGGCCGGTCAGCGCCTCCCCGAGAAGCCATTGGACCGACGACGGCGTCACGGCGCCGCTCCTGAACGGGGCGCACACCGACTCGTCGAACCCCTCCCGCTTCCACACCAGACGTCCCGGCGCGAACGGGATCCCGGAGAGCTCCCACACCTCGAACACCGCGAACTCGCAGAACACCCCGTCATCGAACAGCGCCTTGTGGCCGTCGGGCGTGTTCCGATAGGCGTATGCAACCGGGTGAGCCCGGGCCAGCCAGTCCAGGTTCTCGATGAAGGCCGCCTTGGCCCCATCCTTCACGAGGACGAAGAAGTCCAGGTCGGAGTCGTCGTCGAGCCTGTCGGTCTCGAGGCCGACCGAGCCCAGGCCCAGCAAGCCCAGCGCACCCTCCGTGTTCTCCAGTGCCGCGCCGATCTCGCCCAGCCGCTTCAGGAGCAGCTCACGCTTGCGCATTTCTTCACAATCTCCGGGGTTACCTGTTCGCTGGCTTTGTAGTTTGCTGCCTGTTGCCTCTTGCCGTCCTCAATCACCCCCGCGGCATCGGCAGCAGCGCCCCCCCTGAAACCGGGAGGTCGAGGCCGGTGAGGTGGCATTGCCGGTCGTCGGCCAGGAAAACCACCGCGGACGCCACGTCCTCCGGCTCCGCAACGCGGCGGAGGGGAATGGCGCTCACGATCTTTTCGAGCTTGCCCGGGATCGCGAAGCTGGACTCCGCCATGGGCGTGTTCACCCAGCCCGGTGAGACCAGGTTCACACGGATGCCGGGGGCAAGCTCCTGGGCAAGTGACTGCACCAGGCCCCAGAGTGCGGCCTTGGAGCCCGCGTAGTGGCTGTGGCCCGGCTCGCCCCGCTCGCCCGCCGTGGACCCGATGAAGACCATGCTTCCCCGCTTCATGACCCGAGCGGCCTCCCGGGCCAGGAAGTAGGCCGAGAAGGTGTTCGTCCGGAACATCTTCTCCAGGTTCTCGGCGGTCAGGGTCCGAATGTCGCCGTCGTTCCAGATCCCCGCCGAGTGCACGAGCACGTCGAATGCGCCGGCCGCCCGCACCAGCGCCACGCACCCCTCCTCCCGCGAGAGGTCCGCGGCCGCCGGGACCACTCGCTTCGCACCGAATTCCGTCCGCAGCTCCTCCACCGCCGCGCGCCCGGTGCGGCAGTGCGCCACCACCCCATCTCCCCCGGCCAGGAAAGCTCTGGCGCAGGCCAGGCCGATCCCGCTGGACGCCCCGGTCACCACCACCCGCCTCATGCCGTTCCCTCCCTCGGGACGCCCATCGCGTCTCCGTACGCCGCCACCGCCACGAGCGCCTTGAGCGTCAGCCAGCGGGAGGGCTGGCCCACCCGCTCGCCGAACGGTGCCGCCTGTTGAAGCGCCCAGCAGCCGCCCTCGTCCTGCCGAGCGAGAACGCCGAGCAGCGCCGCCAGGATCGGCGGCTCCACGGGCCAGCCCAGACGGGCAAGCGCCGAGAGCGCATCCAGGAGATCCGTCCGCCCCAGGGTTGGGTGGGAAAACGCCCACCACCCGCGGGGCGCGTTTCCCTCGAGGAACAGCCCGCGCTCCAGCAGCCCCCGCCCCGCCCGTCCGGAGAGCCTCGCCACCTGGATCCGCTCGGACGGAGGCAGCTCCGCCGCGAAACGCAGCAGCGCCACGGCGGCCACCGGGCAGGCGCCCCCAACCAGGTGGCGGAGCTCCGGGCACGACCAGAGCCCGCTTCCACCGTCGCGCTCCACGAGCCAGGCCACCGCCTCGCGTATCCGAGGGTGGTGGGCAAAGCCGAAGCGCGCCATCGCCGCGCACACCTCGGCGGTGAAGCACGCGGCCGGGGGCCTGCCCTTGGCGGCGCTGAACCCTCCCGAATGCGGCCGGAGCTGCTCCAGCAGCACCTCGGCGGCCCGGGCCACCCGCGGGTCTTCGGGATCGGCGCCAAGAGCCGCGAGGGCCATGAGGTGCCAGGAGGTGCCGCCCCAGCGTGCCCCGTAGGCCACGGGCGAACCCCAGTAGCCGAACGGGTTCTGCTGAGCGAGGAGGTCCGAGGACGCGCCGGCCTCGCGAGCGGCGAGACGCGAGCGCACCACCGCGGGGCTGTCGTGCGGGCGCCCCAGCAGCTCCACCAGGGTGCGCCACACCACACCCGGCTCGTCGTCAGCGAGCAGGAAGCGGGTGGGGTCACCCTTGAGGTGACGCCACCACGTGGCCTCGCTCACGCTCCGCGTCTCCGCTTGGCCTTGGTTGCCTGGATCTGTTGCAGCGCCCCGCTGATGCGGGCGATCTTGCGGTTGCGCACCTGAATCGCCGCGATGTCCTCGAGGTCCATCGGCTCGCCCCGGATGTCACGCAGGATCTTCTCGAGCTCGAACTGGAGCTGGTCCAGCTCCGGGTCCATGAGGCGTTTGAGCTGCACGGCGGAGATGAGGGTGTACCCCGCCGCGACCTGATCCGCCATCGCCGGTGCCGACCCGCCCATGTACGGACTCATTCACACCCTCCCCGCGCTGTGGGTCAATCGCAAGACGTCGCGCCAGAATGGTAACACCTCCCGCGCGTGCGAGGGGCGGCCGCGCGGCACGCCACGGCCCCGAGGGCGGACCGGGCCTCGGGGGATCGATGGCGCGCGCCAGACAGCAATGGTACGTTTCGGCGGGCCCGCCGGCCCTCAGGGGGAAACCATGGCGCTCGAGAGCCTGGACCTGTACGGAGTCGAGGACCTCTACACCGACGAGGAACGGATGGTGCGGGACGCCGTGCGCGCCTGGGTGCGCGAGCGAGTGCTCCCGCACATCGAAACCTGGGCCTGGGAGGGGCGCTTCCCGGACGAGCTGGTTCCCGAAATGGCGGAGCTCAGCCTGTTCGGCGCGACGTTCTCGGAGTACGGCCTGCCCGGCCTTTCCAACGTGGCCTACGGCCTCGTGATGCAGGAGCTGGAGCGGGGGGACTCGGGGCTGCGCTCGTTCGTGTCGGTGCAGTCGGCCCTCGTGATGTACCCGATCATGACGTGGGGCCTCCAGGCGCAGAAGGACCGCTGGATACCGCTCCTTGCGAGCGGCCGGGCGGTCGGCTGCTTCGGGCTCACCGAGCCCGATTTCGGCTCCAACCCGGGCGCCATGCGCACCCGTGCCCGGCGCGACGGCGACCGGTGGGTCGTCAACGGGGAGAAGGCATGGATCACCAACGGGTCGATTGCGGACGTGGCGGTTGTATGGGCCAAGGATGATGACGGCATCGTGGGCGGTTTTCTCGTCGAGCGAGGGACGCCGGGCTTCTCGACGGTCGAGCACAGGGGCAAGTACTCGCTGCGGGCTTCGGTGACGTCCCAACTCGTGCTCTCCGACTGCCCGGTTCCCGAGTCCAGCCGCCTGCCCGGAGCCTCCGGCCTCAAGTGCCCGCTCGCATGCCTGACCCAGGCCCGCTACGGGATCGCGTGGGGCGCGCTCGGCTCCGCCCTCGCCACCTTCCATGCCGGGCTGGACTACGCGAGGACCCGCACGCAGTTCGGCGGCGCGCCCATCGCCAGCCACCAGATCATCCAGGAGCGCCTGGTATGGATGGCCAACGAGATCACCAAGGGGCAGCTTATGGTCTGGCGGCTGGGGCGGCTAAAGGACGAGGGCAAGGCCACGTCCGTGCAGGTCTCCCAGGCCAAGCGCAACTCCTGCTGGGTGGCCCGCGAGTGCGCCCGCCTCTCGCGGGAGATCCACGGCGCCAACGGGATCGTCAACGAGTTCCCGGTGATGCGACACCTGATGAACATCGAGTCGGTCTACACCTACGAGGGCACCCACGACATGCACACGCTGATCCTGGGCGAGCACCTCACCGGGATCCCCGCCTTCATGCCGCCCGGTGAACGGTGAACGGCCGGGCGCTCAGACGTTCAGGAATCCGAATGCCCGGACGCCGGCACGCGAAAACGTACAGAAAGACGAACAATCAAACGGTCCGACGTCCATGGACCTGACCAAACGGGCATCAGCGGCGCCCGCAGAGCCTCCCTGGGGTCAGGGCGCGACTGTCAGCGTCACTTGCGCTCCCGGCGCCAGACCACCTTGCCGCCCACGACAGTGGCCCCGGGCCAGCCCTTCAGGCGCTGCCCCGCGAACGGCGTGTTGCGGGAGAGGGAGCGGAACCGGTCGGGGTTGACCGTGGCGCGGGCATTCAGGTCCAGCAGCGTGACGTCGGCCGGGCTGCCCACCTTCAGCGACCCGCCGGGGAGCTTGAACAGCCGCGCCGGGTTCGACGACCACAGCGCGACGAACAGGCGCAGCGGGAGCTTGTGCTTGCGCACGAGCAGGTCGTAGGTCACCGGCACCGCGGTCTCCAGCCCCACAACACCGAACGGCGCGAGGTCGTACTCGAGCGCCTTCTCGTCGGCGTGGTGCGGGGCGTGGTCGGTGGCCAGGCAGTCCACGGTGCCGTCCAGGACCCCCTGGATGAGCGCCTCGACGTGCTCGGGGCTGCGCAGCGGCGGGTTCATCTTGGTGTCGGTGTCGAAGGAGGTGTCGGCCACCGCCTGGTCGGTGAGCGCCAAATGGTGCGGTGTCACCTCGCAGGTTACCGCGGCCCCCCTCGCCTTGCCCTCGCGGACGCGATCGAGCGCGCCGCGCGTCGAGAGGTGCGCGATGTGCACACGCCCGCCGGTCAGCTCGGCGAGCACCACGTCGCGCGCCACCATCACCTCCTCCGCGGCGGCCGGGATGCCGCGCAGGCCGAGGCGCGTCGCCACGGCGCCCTCGTGCATCACGCCCTTGGCGACCAGCGTCGGGTCCTCGCAGTGGTCCACGACGGGAACGTCGAAGAGCTGCGTGTACTCGAGGACGCGCCGCATCAGGTAGGCGTTGTGGACCGGCCGGCCGTCGTCGGAGAACGCCACCGCACCCGCGCGGACCATCTCCCCGACCTCGGCCAGTTCCTCGCCCTCGAGGCCTTTGGAAACCGCACCGACCGGGTAGACGCGCGCCAGGCCGGCCTCCGCCGCCCGCGCACGGATGAACTCGGTCACGGCCGCGCTGTCGTTGGGGGGCTGGGTGTTGGGCATGCAGCAGACGGCGGTGAAACCCCCGGCCACCGCCGCGGCCACCCCGGTGGCGATGGTCTCCTTGTACTCGAACCCGGGCTCCCGCAGGTGGACGTGAACGTCGATGAAACCGGGGGCGACCACCAGGCCGGTGGCGTCGATGACCTGTGCGTCCTTGTCCTCGATGCGCTCCGCGAGACGGGCGACCTTGCCGTCAACGATCAAGACGCTCAGCCCCTCGTCCAGGCGCTGGGTCGGGTCCACCACCCGCCCGTGCTTAATCAGCAGCCGGCTCACCGTTTCCTCCCGCCAAGAGGTAGAGAACTGCCATCCGCACCGCCACACCGTTGGTCACCTGCTCCAGGATCACCGACTGGGGGCCGTCCGCCACCCGTGAGTCGATCTCCACGCCCCGGTTCATGGGCCCTGGGTGCATCACCAGGCAGTCCTTCTTTGCAAGCTTGAGCCGCTCGGGGGTTAGCGCATAAAAGTCGTAGTACTCGCGGACCGTTGGGAAGTTCATCCGCCCCTGCCGCTCGAGCTGGATACGCAGCATCATCACGACATCCGCCCCGGCAATCGCTTCCTCCATGCGCCGGTACACCTCGCACCCCATCGCATCCATGCCGACCGGGATCAGGCTCGGGGGACCCGCCACCCGCACCTTTGCGCCCATGCGGCTCAGCAGCAGAATGTTCGAACGTACCACCCGGGAGTGCTGCAGGTCGCCGACGATCGCCACTACCTGCCCTTCCAGAGTCTGGCGTTTCAGCCGGATCGTCAGGGCGTCGAGGAGAGCCTGCGTGGGGTGCTCGTGCGCGCCGTCACCGGCGTTGATCACCGAGGACTTGAGGATCCTGGCGAGCTGGTGGGGAGCACCGGCGTACTGGTGCCGGAGCACGATGAAGTCCGGCTGCATCGCCTCCAGGTTGAGGGCGGTGTCCAACAGAGTCTCGCCCTTGCTCACCGAGGACGCCGAAGCCGAGAAGTTCAGGGAGTCGGCGGAGAGCCGCTTCTCCGCCACCTCGAAGGAGAAGCGGGTACGGGTCGAAGCCTCCATGAACAGGTTGACCACCGTCTTGCCGCGCAGTGCCGGGACCTTCTTGATCGGGCGCTGGGCGATGTCGCGCATCTGCTCGGCGGTGTCGAGGATGAGCTGGATCTCGCCCGGGGAGAGCGGGTCGATGCCCACGAGGTCCTTGCCCCGCAAGCGGGGCGCCGCCTTCACGGTCATCCCGCCACCTCCTTGGCGATCCAAACCCCCTCCTCGCCGTCGCTCTCCTTCACGCGCACCTGCACGTCTTCGGTGCGAGAGGTCGGCACCACCCGCCCGACGAAGTCGGCCGCAATCGGAAGCTCCCGGTGTCCGCGGTCCACCAGCACCGCCAGGCGGATCGCTTTCGGCCTTCCATAGTCCATCAGGGTGTCGAGGGCCGCCCGGACCGTGCGACCCGTGTACAGGACATCGTCAACGAGGCAGACCACCTTCTCGTCCACGGCGACCGGCAGATCGGTGTCGCGCAGGAGCGGTTGCTGGTGGGCGGCCCGCCACGGGCCCACGTCGTCCCGGTAGAGCGTGATGTCCAGCGCCCCCACCGGCGGCTCGTGGCCGGTCGCGGCCGCCACCAGCTTCGCGAGCCTCCGCGCCAGCGGCACGCCGCGGGTCTGCACGCCGACGAGGTAGAGCAGCTTTTCGTCCCCGACCTGCTCCACGAGCTCGGCAGCCATCCGCTCCAGCACTCGCGCAACGCCCCGCGCGTCCAAGACTTGCACCCTATGCATGGGCTCTCCCCCGAGAATGCTCACCGCCTCGCATCGGGCGCTCATCGTAGCACACCCGGCGCAGGCCGAGAGTGAGATATGATCTGGCCGGACAGGGAGACGACAGATGAGGAGAGCGTTGCTGCTGCTTGCGGTCGTGCTGCTCGCCGTGCCGGCCCTGGCGGCCGACCAGCCTACGGCGACCGCCCAGGTGTGTACCGCCGTGAAGGACCGCGCACCCGAGGGCGCGGCCGAGAATTTCCCGGCGAGCGTCGGCGAGCTGTACTGCTTCTCACGGCTCACCAACGTGACCGACAGGGTCGCGCATGTCTGGTTCCACGCCGACCGGGAGGTCTTCAGGATCGAGCTGCCCGTCAAGGCCGCCCGCTGGCGGACCTGGTCGGCGAAGAAGATCCTGCCCGGCATGACCGGGGCGTGGCGGGTCGAGGTCCAGGACGCCGCCGGAAAGGTCCTGGCCGTCGCGAAATTCACGGTCGAGTAGCCGCACCGCGGCGGCTACTCGACATACCCCATCGCGCGCGCAATGCGCTACGATGGTCTGCGAAGGGGGTAGAAGATGAGAGCGACGTTGTCTTGTCTCGCCCTGCTTTTGATAGCGGCCTCATTCGCCTCCGCCCAGGAGCCCTCCGCCACGGCAGTCGTCTGCACCTCCATCGTGAACAAGTCGTGCGAGGGCGCGGCCGTGACGTTCTCCACCAGCGCGGGAAAGCTGTACGGTTTCTCGCAGGCGGTCAACGTCCCGGAGAAGATGGTGCACGTCTGGTTCTTCAGGGACCGTGAGCTCGGGCGGATCGAGATGGCCGCACCCAAGGCTGCACGCTGGAAGTGCTTTTCCAACGTCACGCTGGCGAGGAACATGATCGGGCCCTGGCGACTCGAGGCCCGCGACGCCAACGGCAAGGTATTGGCCAGCTTCAACTTCACAGTTCAGTAGACTGTCGACTCTCTCCCATCCTTTAGGTCCCCGAAGGCAGCGGGGCCAGGCAATTTTGTGCCTTCGCCGGCGGCTCAGGCCGCCCTTTCGCGTGGGAGGAATTCAAGCGCGAGAGCACCCAGCACGAGCGCCGCACCGGGCAGGACATGGAGCGGCGGCACCTCGCCGATGAAGAGCCAGGTCCACAGCGAAGCCAGCACCGGCTCCAGCAGGACCGCGAGGTTGACCCGGTACGCCTCCATGTGCGCGAGCGCCCAGTTCAGGAGCGTGTGCCCGGTGAGAGTGGGCCCGAGCGCCATTCCGAGCAGCGGCAGCCAGGCGACCGCCGCTGCGGGCCAGGGTGGGATCCGGAGAGCGACCACCGCGGCGACGAGCGCAACCGCCGCGCCCCCGTAGACCACGGCGAGGTAGCCGGTGAGACGCACCTCGCGCCGCAGTCGTTTGCCGACGACCATGTACCCCGCCATGCACGCGGCGCCGGCGAGGGCCATCAGGTCTCCCACCAGCGCCCGCGGCGACAGGTGAAAGTCCCCCCCGGTGATGATCACCACCCCGGCGAGGGCCAGCGCGAAGCTGACCACGTTGCGTCCCGCGATGCGTGCTCCGAGGAACCGGGGCGAGAGCAGCAGCACCCACAAAGGCCCGGTTGTCACGAGCACGACCGAGGCGGACACGCTGGTGAGCCACAACGACGGAATCCACAGCCCGAAGTGCAGCCCCAGCAGAAGCCCGGAGAGAAGAGCCGCGGGCCGATGGCGCGCCGGAATGCCGAGGCTGCCCCGCGCCGCCGCGACAGGCAACAACAGGCCGGCCGCCAGGACCATCCGCCACATCGCGACCGCGAGCGGGGCGGCCGCGGTTACCCGCGCGAGCGGGGCGCCCCACGAGACCGCCAGCACCGCAACCGAGAGGCCGAGCAGCGCTTTCCAGCTCAATGGGAGAACCCCTCGGCGAGACCTGCGGCTATCGCGTGTGCGAGCTTTTCCCGGAACCTCCAGCTGAGGAGGAGCTCCCGGTCCTGCTCGTTGTTCAGGTTGCACACCTCGATGAGCACGGCGGTGGGAACCGTGGAGTACCGCAGCACCGCGGGCACCCACCGCGAGCCCCCTCGCAGAACCGAGGCGCGCACCGGCTGGTACGGGTGGACGGGCACGGAGGATTGCTCGGCGGCACGCACGATGGACTCGCCGAGCTGGCTGGACAGCGCCTCCGAGCGGGAGCGGAAGCTCTCCGGGTAGCGGGGCGCCTTCATCGTGTTCACCTCGCGGCAGGGGTAGCCGGCCCTCGTGAAAGGGGCTCGCGACGACCGCAGGGAGCGCGCCGGCACGTAGACCATCAACCCCCTCACCGCCGGGTGCAGCGAGTCGGCGTGAATCGAGACGAACGCGACCCGCTCCGGGTTGACCTTCTGCCGCTTGAGGCGCTCCAGCAGCGAGTTCCCCAGGATCCAGCGCAGGTGCACGCCCGTGGAGGAGTCGGCGAGGTCGTACGGTGGGTCCACCAGGAGCTGCTGGTCTCGGCTGGGCGGCAGGATGTCGCGCTCGTCCTTGCGCTTGGGGAGCGAGGCATCGCGCACGGTCACCCAGACCGTCGCCTTCGTTTGCTCCTCCAGCACCCGCTTGACCCGGTTCATCACGTCGTAGACGTAGGTGCTCTCCCACACCCCACCCACGACGGCGCCGGTGTCCCCTCCGCCGTGGCCTGCGTCGAGGATGATGTGGATGCCGTCCAGATTGGCCGCCCGGATCACGCGCTTTACAGCCGCCAGCTCTTCCTTCTCCCTCTCCCACGACAGGCGCCGCGGGTGACCCGCCGGCAGGAACTCCGGGAGCAGCAGGTCGAACGGGATGCGCACCGGGTAGCCGACCGGGATCGCGGTGACGTCGGCGATCCCAGACCGCTTCGCGAGCTCCTTCGCGGTGGCGTTGACGTCGGCGGCGTGCAGCTGGCCGGTGAAACGCACGACCACCGCGGAGTACAGCGCCTCGCCCTGCCTGAGCCGGTAGACCGCCTCCCCGTCCCGGTACTCCAGCGCTTCGCCAGCCGCTGAAGGTGCCTGGGTGGCGATCGGCCGAGGGGTCTTCGCCGCTGCGCGCGCCGGCACCAACGTTGCTGTTGGAGCCGGTGTTGGCTCGAGAGCGGCGGCACGCACCTCGGGCGCGGGCGACGCTTCCGGGGTGAGGCGCCGGAACTCTGGCAGCAGCACCGAGGCCGGGATCAGAACGTGGCTCCCGGGTGCCGGGTACAGCCCGAGCGCGGGGTTGGCGTCGCGCAGCGCGGGGTAGTTGCTGCCGTCACCGCAGAACCACTCGGCAAGCTCCCACCAGGACTCGCCATCGCCGCCCCAGGGCGCGAGGATCTGGTGCTCCCACCCGCCGGCGCCCCGCCAGTCACGCGGGAAGAGGGCACGCGCGCAGGCAACGCGCAGCTCGGGCCGGAGAAGCACCCAAGGTACCCGCACGCGGATTCCGGTGAGGGGCTGCTCGAGGCCATCGTTTGCAGCGCGCACCTCGTCGGCGTTGTCCGCACTGCCGGTCAGGCGCACGGAAAGCCGCGTCCAGCCCTCCCCCGCGCGGGGCAGCACAAGGAGTTGCGGTGCGTCCCCACGCCGCCACTCCACGCGCCCTCCGTCCGGTAGCGTGGCCACGATGGCGTGCCCGGCCGAGAGGGCTGCTGCCAGGAGGAGTGGTCCCGCGATCACCACCGGACCAGCGCGGGCGGCTCGAGGCGCCGCGCCCGCCCCGTCAACGCCGGCACCCACCGCGGCGCCCCCGCCCCGCCCGGTCTCGCTCCCGGGCTGGCCAGACCCTCGAGGTGATCGCGGTGTTCGCGGCAAAAGGGCATGTGGCTCCGTGTCGCGTTCTTCTCGGTCCCAGGCGATGGTAGCACGCGGGTCTTCACAGGCCGGGTGTACCGGGTTGCAGACGCGGCAGGCACCGCCAGCGCTGCTGCCAGCGTGCTAGACTCGATTTGTCGTTCGCGTCCAGCTCATGCCGGAAAGGTTTCCAGCCACCGCCAGGTTCTCTCCGCAGGAGCCGGCGGACTGCTCCGTCTGCACGGAGGCGCGAGCAGCACTCACGCCGCAGCGCTCGGGAGTGGTCACCTGCCTCTCTCGC
>Ga0315281_10013648_pt1 | contig 10979 bp, 12 predicted proteins | sample YL17G07_0_MG_FD_204540 | JGI IMG/M metagenome (GOLD analysis project Ga0315281, IMG submission 204540) | Sediment microbial communities from Yellowstone Lake, YNP, Wyoming, USA - YL17G07_0 | ecosystem: Environmental > Aquatic > Freshwater > Lake > Sediment | place: USA: Wyoming | collected... | reverse complement strand
GCCGAACCCGGGCTTGCCGCCCACCGAGAACATGTACACGTACAAGGTGGGTGTGCACACGATGACCTTCAACACGTACGACTCGCTGGGGGGTGTGCACAAGCTGACGGCGACGCTGACGAACCTCTCCGGGACCCAGATCCCGTACGCGCCGCCCGCCACGAACTACGACAACAACACGTGGGCGTGGACGGTGGACACGGATCCCAATGACACCACCGTGCACCTCGCGCTGGACAACTCGACCTACACGGACCCGATCACGGGCGCGTTCGTTCGGGCGTCCAGCAGCGGGCTGATCCACTTCAACACGAACGGATCGCTGGACTGGGTGGCGTACGCGGACCGGAATGCGGAGCATTTCGGGACCAGCGCCGACCAGATCACGGCGAACGACGCGAACATACCGGGTGGGAACAAGCTGCCGCCTCCGGAGAACATGCCTCCGACGGCCGGTGTCACCGTTCTCCCGGAGCCGTTGCGGGGCAACGATGTTTCCTTCATCGCTCCGGCGGCGGACAACGACCTGTGGGCGGACGTGGCAGACATGGATCCGCACAACTCGACGATCATCGGGTTCGAGGGAGCTACGGTTCCCACCGGTGACTTCCAGGGTGCGGCGGACCTGTCAACCGCTCCGTTCAGCCAGGACACGAGGACGGGCCTGGGCGTGATTCTTCCTCCCCCGGCGGACGGGACCATCGACAACCTGCAGTGGGACAACCCGGGCACGCCGGTCATGGGCTGGATTCCCGATGCGTTCGGCGGCGTCAGTGGTCAGGTGACCATCTCGGCGCTGCCGCCGGCTCAGGACCGGTTCGATCTGTCCAAGCTGCCGATCGTTCTCTGCTACCAGCAAGTGCCTGCGGGGTCTCCCGTGCCTCCGACGTTCAGCACCCCGGGTACGCTGGTGACCGACTTCGACGTCGCCGGGCTCTCGCAGGCGACCGGCGGTGTTGCGACGACCGTGCAGAGCTGGTACGTCCAGTCGATCGGCATGGACTGGGGTACCGTCAGCACGATCACGCAGGCGGACTTCGACCGCGCCGACGACATGGACCAGTTTGCGGGTAACGGCATCCGGGACCTCAGCAATGAGACCCTGCTGTCCGGCTCGCAGGCGTGGCCGCATGGCACCGGTGACGGCCAGATGGACGGCTCGCACATCGACTACTCCAACCCGACGGGCGCGAACGTTACGGTTCCCGGCGGGACCGGTGCGTCGATCGGCGACCGTACGGCCGACCTGGAAATGCCCTGGGATCCCCGCGTGGTCCGGTCCACATGGGGACTGCGCGACGGCTTCACCCAGGACGTGACGGGGCAATGGGACGCGACCAGCACCTACTACAAGCCGTACTTCACCGCCGCGATCTCGTCTGACGGGTACTCGGAGGGAACCCTCCAGGGCGTCAGCGTGGACACGAGCGGGAAGGTCATCGGCTCGTTCAAGACGGTGCAGGGCGATATCCGCTATCAGGAGCTCGCCCAGATCGCGATCGCCAACTTCGCCAACCCGGCTGGCCTGGCCAAGTCGGGAGACACGCACTGGACGCCGACCGCGAACTCGGGCGCTCCAGTCGTCGGGACCGCGCTCACGTCGGGCCGCGGGTCCGTGATCAGCGGAGTGCTGGAACAGAGCAACGTGGACCTCTCCCAGGAGCTCACGAACATGATCGTGGCTCAGCGGGGCTTCGAGGTGAACGCGCGGCTCGTGTCCACTTCCGACCGCATCCTGGACACGCTGGTCAACCTGGCTCGGTAACGGCTAGCCAAGGGACGGGCCCGGGGCGCCTCATACGGCGCCCCGGGCACCGCCTTGCCGGCGGGGGGTTTTGTCAAGGGTCTGACAACGGTTCTGTACAGGGGTTGAGAAACCGCGGAACCTGTGGTTGAATAAGGAATGTGGAGGCGATCCGGTGATCAAGGTGACACGGCTGGACAATCGGGAAGTCGTGGTGAATGCCGACCTGGTCGAGTTCGTGGAATCCACGCCGGAGACGATCATCAGCACGACCACGGGCAAGAAGGTCGTGATCAGGGAATCCGTTGACGAGGTGATCAAGCGCGTGGTCGATTTCCGGCGCCGCGTGCTGCCGCTCGTCAAGACCGCGGGCAACGGATCGTGATGGCGCCAGGGAGGGCGTAAACAGACATGGATATTGCTTCCATCGGCGGGCTGGTCTGGTCGTTCGGATTCCTGGCCTTGGCGGTGGTGATCGTGGGCGGGAACCTAACGGCGTTCTTCCACGTGGACGCGATCATGATCATCGTGGGCGGGACGGGAGGGGCCACGTTGTTCTCGTACCCGATGCCCGTGTTCATCAACGCGTTCACGGTCGTGATCCGGAATGCGTTCTTCTCCCGCGGAGAGGTGGACTACACCGGCACGATCGGCACGCTCGTCAACTTCGCGAGCAAGGCGCGTCGCGAGGGCCTGCTGGGCCTGGAAGAGGACGTGAACCAGCTCGACGACAAGTTCCTGCAGAAGGGCATGCAGCTCGTCGTCGACGGCACCGACATCGAGCTCGTCCGGCACATCATGGAGACGGACCTGGGCTTCCTGGAGTCCCGGCACAAGCAGGGATCCGACGTCTTCACGAGCATGGGCGGGTACGCGCCCACGATGGGCATCGTCGGCACGGTCATGGGGCTGATCGACCTGCTGGGGCGCGGCATGGACGACCCTGTCGCGATGGTCAAGGGCATCTCGACGGCGTTCGGCGCGACCCTGCTCGGGATCGGGTCCGCGAACCTGATCTGGCTCCCCATCGCGACCAAGCTCAAGGTCCGGAGCGGGGAAGAAGTGCTCCTCCGCCAGATGATGGTCGAGGGCGTCTGCTCGATCTCGGCGGGCGACAACCCCCGCATCGTGGAGGAGAAGCTCAAGGCGTTCCTGCCTCCCAAGCTCCGGTTGGTCGCGATCGGAACGGGCCGCGAGGAGAGGGAGGCCGCACCCGCGGCCGCCGCCGCCGTGACCCCGGCGAAGAAGTAGCCGGTGCGGGGGGAGGGCTGAATCGCCATGGCAGGGAAGAAGGCCGGGGGGCACGACGAGGGCGGCGGGCACGACGCGGCCGGCGGCCTGCGGTGGCTCCTGACCTACGCCGATCTTGTCACGCTCCTGCTCATCCTGTTCATCATGCTGTACTCCATGAGCAAGGTCGACGCGGCGAAGTTCAGGGAGCTCGCCCAGCTCATGCGCGCCGCGTTCGGCGGGGTGCTGACGCGAGGTCCCACCTTCCTGCAGGGGAGCGGCGACCGGATCATCCCGGACCTCGTGCCGCGGCTCGCGGCCGCCATCGAGGGCGCGGGGGGTGGCGGTGAGGTCGCTAAGGTCTTCCGCAACGAGCGCGGCATCGTGGTACGGCTCATGACGGACAACGTCCTGTTCGACATGGGAAGCGCGGGACTCAAGCCCGAGATGAAGTACATCCTGGACGCCCTTGCCGGGCCCCTGCGGGAAGCCGCCCGCCCCATCGCCGTCGAGGGGCATACCGATGATATCCCCATGCGTGGCGGCGGCCGGTTCGTCAGCAACTGGGAGTTGTCGAGCGAGCGCGCAACCGAGGTCGTACGGTACCTGATCGAGCGCGGCCGGGTTCCTCCGGCCTCGCTCTCGGCGGCGGGCTACGCCGAGTTCCACCCGGTCGTTCCGAACACGGGCGCGAGGGCCCGCGCCCGCAACCGCCGGATCGACATCATCATTCTCGAGGGGGTGGGGTCTGCGGCGGTTCCTGCGGAGTCGGCAGCCCCGGCTGCTGTCCCGGTTCCGGTGCCGGCGGTTCCGGCTGCGCCGCCAGTTCCGGTCGCTCCGCCGGTGCCGTCCGGCCCGCCGGTGCCGTCCGGCCCGCCGGTGCCGTCCGGCCCGCCGGTGCCGTCCGGCCCGCCGGTGCCTGCGACGCCGCCCGTTCCGCCGGTCCCGGGGGGAGCGTAACGTGCCTCCGCCGGTAGCCGCCCAGCAGATATCGCCCGACGAGAAGCGGGCCCGGCGCATGCTGACCTCGGCGATCGCGGTCAACGGCGTCAGCGCGGTCCTGCTCCTGGCCGCGATCGGCATCGGGGTCATGCTCCTGATGACGAAGCTCAACGTGCGCCCGCCCAAGCCGGTGGAGGACCGGAGGGCGCTGCCCGGGCCCACGATGGTTCTCTCCGACCAGGTCTACAACCTGGGCGAGATGAACCGCTACGTGAAGGCGGCCATCCAGGTGGAACTGAGCACCGAGGGGCTGGAGGGCAAGGAACTCGATGGGTTCGTGGCGGAGGCCAAGGCCCGGCTCCCGTTCATCGAGGACCTCGTCATCGGCGAGCTGTCCGGGAAGACCTTCCGGGAGGTCAGCACTCCGGAGGGCAAGGAACAGCTCAAGGAAGAACTCCGCGTCAAGATCAACGCACTGCTCGACCGCGGCCAGGTGAAGGAAGTCATCTTCACGAGTTTCGCGGCGCAATGAGGGACTGGAGCCCATGGCCCCCCCGGGATCCAGAGGAACGGTCTACCGCCTGTTGCAGGCGGCGGTGGGCATCAGTGTCTTCGCACTGGTCCTGCTCGCTTTCGGCTTCGCGCTCGGGACGGCGTCCGTGATGGTGAAGATCAACCCGCAGAAGAAGAAGCCGGGCGAGGTCCCGCTGCCGGGGCCGACGATCACGATCCCGGACCAGGTGTACAACCTGGGCGAGGCGAATCACTACCTCATGGCTGCGATCCTGCTCGAGCTGAACGCGGACAACCGGTCCGAGAAGCAGAACGCGTCCCTGCTGGAAGAGGTCAAGCGGCGGGAGCCCCAGATCCGCGACCTGATAATCCGCGAGGTCAGCGCGAAGACGTTTCGGGAGGTCAACTCCCCGCAGGGCAAGGAACAGCTCAAGGAGGAGCTCAAGCAGGGGATCAACGGCATACTGACGCGCGGCGAGCTCAAGCGCGTTATGTTCACGTCTTTCGCGGTGCAATGATTGGTTTTGCGGGTGACGCAAGTAAGGCCGTTTCGCCGCGGCTTAGCGGCGGGGGTTTCGCGGGGGCCAAACGACGGCCGGCCTCAAGGTCTCGGCCCGAGGCCGAACACTCTCGTTCGGCCGTACCAATCGGGAGGAGGACTAGATGGCGGCGATAAACCGGTATGCCCTGATCTCGTTGATCGTCAGCTCGGTCACTGCGGCGCTGTTCGCGATAGTGCTGGCGCTGGGCGGCGTCGCGCTCAACGCGCGCCTGCATCCCAAGAAGGCCCCCAAGGTCCTCCAGCCGCTCCCGGGGCCGATGTTCGTGATCAGGGAGCAGGTCTACAACCTCGCGGAGCCGGCCCGGTTCGTCAAGCTGACCATCGTGTTCGAGCTCGCGACGGAGGGAAAGAGCGCGAAGGAGGCTGCCACCTTCGTGGAGGAAGTCAAGAAGCGCGATTCCCAGGTCCGGGACATCGTGATCCGGATAATGAACGGCGTGACGTTCCTGGAGATCAACTCTCCGCACGGGAAGGCGGTGCTGAAGGAGGCCATTCGCAAGAAGGTCAACGACGTGCTGTCCCGCGGGGAGCTCAAGAGCGTGCTCTTCACGAGCTTCGCGATGCAATAGGGGGAAGGCGGAATGGCGGACCAGGGGGAACTCAGCCAACAGGAACTTGACGAGCTGCTCGGCGCGCTCGGCGACAAGCCCGCGGGCGCGGCGGCCGAGGAGGCCGCCCCGGCGGTGTCGCGCGGGCCGGGCAAGCCGGGCAAGGTCAAGCCCTACGACTTCAGGCGGCCGGATCGGTTCTCGAAGGACCACATCCGTACGCTCGAAATGGTCCACGACTCGTTCGCGAGGTTCCTGCAGGCCTCGCTTTCCACCTACCTGCGCTCCATAGTCGAGGCCAAGGTTTCGAGCGTCCAGCAGATGACCTACGAGGAGTTCATCTCGACGCTGACGAATCCGACGAGCATCAACACCTTCACGATGGAACCCCTCAAGGGGAACGCCGTCTTCGAAGTCAACTTCGAACTCATGTTCGCCATGATCGACCGCGTGCTCGGCGGGCCGGGCATCGTTCCGAAGAAGACCAGGGAGCTGACCGCCATCGAGATCCCGGTCGTCGAGCGCATCGTCGTGCGCGCCCTCGACAACCTGCGCGAGGCCTGGCAGAAGGTTGCGGCCATCGTCCCGAAACTGGAGAACATCGATTCGAACCCGCATTTCGTCCAGGTCGCGGCGCCCAGCGAGATCGTGGCCCTGGTCGCCATCGACGTGAAGGCGCGGGACCAGGTGGGCAGGATGCACCTCTGCCTCCCCTACGTCCTGCTGGAGCCGATCGTGCCGCGCTTGCTGGCCCGCGAGTGGATCTCGAGCGGCCAGAAGGGAGGGCCCACTTCCGAAAGCCTCCTGAACCTCAAGCGGGGGCTGGGGGACACCAACCTCAGGGTCACGGCCGTCCTGGGGCGGGCCATGCTGACCATGGAAGAGCTGGTCAACCTCAAGCCCGGAGACGTCGTCCGGCTTAACCGGAACGTCCGGGAGGATCTGGTGCTCGAGGTGGAGGGGCGGGAGAAGTACCGGATCCGTCCCTGCATCGTCAGCCGGAAGAAGGGGGGGGTCGTGTCGCGGGTCATAGTGCCCCCTGAGGATGCGTTCTAATGCTGGCAAGGTGCGCAGGCAGGCCGCTCGGGGCGGGCTCGTGCCCGTCCCTCCGCGGGACCCAGGCCTGCGTTCGGTCCTCAACCGGCCGCGGCGGGGTTGCCCGGGACGCCGCGCTCGCGCTACGATAGGGGGACAGGCATGGCGCTGAACGACGCGATCGCGGCGGGACTGCAGGGGGCTTCGGCCACCGGAACCGAACTGCTGGGCAAGCCGGTCGAGATCTCCCTCCGTAGTGTCCAGCAGGGCGGCTGGGACCTGGCCGCGGGCCTCAAGGGGTTCACGCTCGGCTGCCCGGTGGCCTTCGGGCAGGACCTTTCCGGGAGCGGGATCATTCTCCTCGATGCCCGCCACGGCGCCCTGATCGCCGAACTCATGCTCGGGAACGATCCCGCCGAACTTCCGGCCGAGCTGCCTGCCGCGCTGAAGGATGCGGCCGCGGAGGCGATCTCGCAGATGGTCGGGGCGATGGGAGAAGCGCTTGGCCGGGCCTCGCGGCGCAAAGTGCAGGCCAGCGCGGGCGAGCTGACGGCGCTGTCGGGAGACGGTGCGTCCGCGGCGCGCGGCGTGGTCGCGGAGGACCGGATAATGGTCGGCGAGTGCGAACTCAAGATCGGAACGCATCCCCCGGCCCGTCTGGTCCTCGTTCTGGCGGGCTCCCACGCCGACACGCTCGGGGCAGCGCCTGCCGCGGCCGGTCCGGATATCGTCCTCGGCCCTTCGCAGGCCGCCGGTCCCGGCGGCGCCCAGCGCGTCCAGCCGGTGCAATTCGGCACGATCCAGGCTCCGCCTTCCGCGGAGTCGCAGATGCCGTCGAACCTGGATCTTCTGCTCGACGTGCCCCTCGAGGTCACGGTCGAGCTCGGGCGCGCGACCCGGAAGGTGCGGGACGTGCTGGCCCTGGGTCCCGGCTCGATCGTGGAGCTCAACAAGCTGGCGGGGGAGCCCGTGGACATGCTCGTCAACGGGAAGCTGATCGCCAAGGGGGAAGTCGTCGTCATAGATGAGAACTTCGCGGTCCGGATCATCGAGATTCTTTCCCGCGAGGAACGCCTGTCGGGAGGGCTATAGAGCCGGTTTCATAGCGAATTGACCCCGATTAACCTGGCCGCCTGGCTGCTCCTCGGGCGGTACACCGCCGCCGCGCCGGGGGCCACGGAATTCCTGGGGGATGCGCTCGCCGCGTACGATCGCGGCAGGACGGCACCCCGGGAAGCTGGTACGCTTGCGTTGCTCTTCGGCGTCCTCTGGAAACTCGCCCTCGTCGTCGTCCTCATCTGGGTCACCGTGTGGTTGCTGCGCCGATTCATGGGGACCGGCGTGGCGGCGCCGGCTTCGGGCGGCCCGATACGGGTGCTTGCGACGCGGCACCTGGACGCGCGCCATGCGGTCTGGATCATCGAGATCGGCGAGCGCTTCCTCATCGTCGGAACCGGCGGGGGCGGCGTCTCCCTCCTGGGGGAGATCGCCTCGCCCGTCGAGCGTGCCGCGATCCGGGAAGGCCTGCGGGAGTCGGGGGCGAAGTTCACGTCCTACCTTTCCACGTGGGCCGCCAGGATGTCCGGGGGTGAAACGCAGGGCCAGTTGAAGTCGGGCCGGGATTTCCTGACCGAGCGGCTCGAGCGGATGCGGAAATCCCGCGGGGAGAAGCCGCCCGAGGGCGGGGCATGACGAGACGCGGCCTGCTGATCGCATTCGTCCTCGCCGCCGCCGCGGCGGGGATCGCGGCCGCGCCGGCCCTTGCCGCGGCCCCCCTGCCGCGCATCACGATAGGGGCTTCCCCCGCGCAGGGCCCGCACGACGTTTCCGTGACGCTCCAGATCCTGTTCCTGCTCACGATCCTGTCCCTCGCCCCCGCGATCCTGCTTCTGATGACCCCCTTCACGCGGATCGTGATCGTGCTCTCGTTCCTGCGCCAGGCGCTGGGCACCCAGTCGATCCCGCCCAACCAGGTTCTCGTCGGTCTCGCGCTCTTCATGACCTTCTTCCTCATGCGTCCCGTCGGCGACGACATCTACAAGACCGCGCTGAAGCCCTACATGGACGGAAAGATGGGGTACGAAGAGGCGTTGACCAAGGCGGTCCGGCCGGTGCGCAGGTTCATGTTCGCGCAGACGAGGGAAAGGGACCTGGCCCTCTTCGTCCGCCTCTCCAAGTCGCCGCGTCCCCGGAACCGGGAGGACATCGAGACGCTGGTGCTGGTCCCGGCGTTCGTGATCTCGGAGCTCAAGACCGCGTTCACGATGGGATTCCAGCTCTTCATCCCGTTCCTCGTGATCGACATGGTGGTCGCCAGCACGCTCATGGCCATGGGGATGCTCATGCTCCCGCCCATCATGATTTCGCTCCCGTTCAAGCTCCTGCTCTTCATCCTCGTCGACGGCTGGAACCTGATCGCCGGCTCGCTGGCGGCCAGCTTCCGGCCGTGGTGACGAGGGAGGAGAGCGCATGACCCCCGAAGACGCCATCGCGCTGGTCCAGCGGGCCCTCGTGCTGGCCCTGCTCCTTTCGGCTCCGATGCTCATCTTCGGGCTGGTCGCGGGGCTCCTGATCAGCGTCCTGCAGGCCGTCACGCAGGTGCAGGAAATGACCCTGACCTTCATCCCCAAGCTCATCGCCATCGCCGCCGCGCTCTTCATCTTCGGGCAGTGGATCATGATCTCGATGATGAACTTCACCTCCCAGGTCTTCGCCCTCCTGCCGCAGGGCGTCCGGTGAACGCGCTCTTCGCGTTCTCGCAGGCCGAGCTTATCCGGTTCATCCTGATCGTGACGCGGGTCTCCCCGCTCATGATGACCGCGCCGATCTGGGGGAGCCCCGTGGTGCCGCCCCAGATCCGCGTTTTCATCACGCTCATGGTGTCAGCCCTGCTCCTGCCCGTCGTGCGCGGGCCGTTGCCGCCCGGGATCGGGGACTCGGTCTTCGTGCTCGCCCTCGCCGCGGCCCAGGAGATGCTCCTGGGCTTCCTGCTGGCGTACCTCGCCCTGCTCATGTTCGCGGCGGCGCAGTTCGCGGGCCAGCTCGTCGACATCCAGGTCGGGTTCGGCATCGCGAACGTCATCGACCCGCTCTCCTCGGCGCAGGTGACCCTCCTGGGGCAGGTCCAGTACCTGGCCGCGCTCTTCGTCTTCCTGCTCCTCGATGGGCACCATCTCCTGCTGGCCGGGCTGGCCGGGACCTTCGGGGCCGCGCCGCTCGGCGCCCCCCTGAGCGGCGCCGGGGCGGCGCCATTTCTCTTCGTGGTGCAGCGGGGAGGCCGGCTCATGTTCGTCCTGGCCGCCCAGATCGCTGCTCCCGCCCTGACCGCCCTCTTCCTGACGAACTTCGCGCTGGGGCTGATTTCCCGGACGCTTCCGCAGATGAACATCTTCCTGGTCGGCATGCCCGTGAACATATTCGTCGGCCTGCTGGCCCTGGCGGCGAGCCTTTCGATCTTCACGGCGGTGTGGCGCGGCGCGATCGGCGACCTCGAAGGCCAGATCGCGGGCCTCACGGCGACGCTTCGGAGGTGATGGGTAATGGCTGATCCCTCGCGGTCGGAACCGGCCACCCCGCGCCGGAAGCAGGAGGCGCGGAAGCGGGGCCAGGTCGCGCGGAGCGGGGAGCTGGCGGCGGCTCTCGTCCTGCTCGCGATCCTGCTCTTCTTCCGGTTCGCGGGAGCCGGACTGGTCCGGTCCGTCGGTTCCGAGGCGGCGGGGTGGTGGGGACACCTGGGGCCCCAGGAGATGACGGCCGACACGGCTTCGCTCGCGGGCTCCTCGCTCCTCTGGCGGGTAGGCGCGCTCCTCGGGCCGTTGCTCATGCTCGTGGTGCTGGTCGCCGTTGCGGCCAACATCGGCCAGATCGGCGTCATGTTCACGACCGAACCGTTGGCTCTCCGGTTCGACCACCTGAACCCGGTCCAGGGCTTCCAGCGCGTCTTCTCCCAGCGCACGTTCGTCGAGATGGCCAAGGGCATTCTCAAGATCGTCCTGATCACCTGGGTGGTCTACTCGTCGGTGCGGGGCGCCTTCCAGTCGATGATGCTCGAGTCGGTCCAGCCGGTTCCGGCGGCATTCGCCGCCGCGGCCGACCTGACCTACCGGACCGGGCTCAAGGTCGTCCTCGTGCTCCTCGCGATCGCGATCCTGGACTACGTATACCAGCGCTACGCGTGGGAGAAGAGCCTGCGCATGACCCGCCAGGAGATCAAAGACGAGTACCGCCAGATGGAAGGCGACCCGATCATCATGGCCCGGATCCGCTCTCTCCAGCGCGTGGCCTCGCGCCGGCGCATGATCTCCGAGGTGCCGGCGGCGGACGTCGTCATAACCAATCCGGTCCACCTCGCGGTTGCGATCCGGTACGACCCCGGCGTCTCGCGCGCCCCCGCGGTCGTGGCGAA
>Ga0315281_10013646_pt1 | contig 10979 bp, 8 predicted proteins | sample YL17G07_0_MG_FD_204540 | JGI IMG/M metagenome (GOLD analysis project Ga0315281, IMG submission 204540) | Sediment microbial communities from Yellowstone Lake, YNP, Wyoming, USA - YL17G07_0 | ecosystem: Environmental > Aquatic > Freshwater > Lake > Sediment | place: USA: Wyoming | collected... | reverse complement strand
CTGCGGCGCCGCCGCCGTGAACGAGTGCCAGACCCGGTCCAGCGGCACGCGGTCCTGTGGCCGCTTCGGCCCGGCGACCGACGGCTCGATGCTCCCCAGGTCGAGCTCGACGACCTCGTCGAACGCCGGGATCGGGCTGTCGTCGCCGCGGAACAGGCCCTGGGCCTTCGTGTACGTCTCGACGAGATCGATCTGCGCCTTCTCGCGCCCGGTGAGCGCGAGGTAGCGCAGCGTCTGCGCGTCGACGGGGAACAGCGCGGCCGTCGCGCCGTACTCCGGGCACATGTTGGAGAGCGTCGCGCGATCCGCGACCGCGAGGCCCGACAGGCCGGCGCCGCAGAACTCGACGAACTTGTTCACGACGCCCTTCTTCCGCAGGACCTCGGTCAGCGTGAGGACGAGGTCGGTCGCGGTCGTGCCCGTCGGCAGCTTGCCGGAGACCCGCACGCCGACGACGACCGGAGCCGGCAGGAACAGCGGCTGGTCGAGCATCGCGGCTTCGGCCTCGATGCCGCCGACGCCCCACCCAAGCACGCCGAGTCCGTTCACCATCGTCGTGTGCGAGTCGGTCCCGACCAGGGTGTCCGGGATCGCCAGGCGGCGGCCGGCGGTGCCGCGGATCTGCACGACCCGTGAGAGCCGCTCGAGGTTCACCTGGTGGCAGATGCCCATACCCGGTGGCACGACCCGGAACGTCTCGAACGCCTGCTGCGACCAGCGGAGCAGGGCGTAGCGCTCGATGTTGCGCTCGTACTCCTTCTCGATGTTCTGCTCGTAGCCGGTCGGCGCGCCGAAGGCGTCGACCTGCACCGAGTGGTCGATGACCAGATCCACCGGGATGAGTGGCTCGATCCTCGAGGGGTCCTTGCCCGCCCGCTGCATCGCCGCGCGCATCGCGGCGAGGTCAACGGCCCCGGGGATGCCGGTGTAGTCCTGCATGAGGACGCGGGACGGTCGGAACGGGAGCTGCGCCCCCTCGGGCTGCGGGCTCGGCCAGCTCGCGAGGGCCCCAACGTCTTCCGGTCGGACACGGCCGGCCTGGGCCTCACGGACGAGGCCCTCGAGGAGGATCTTCACCGTCATCGGAAGCGGCGCGGGGTCGCCGAGGCCCGCCTCGCGTACCGCATCGAGGGCGACGAACTCGAGATCGGTGCCGGGGAGCCGCTGGGGTCTCCCAAGATCGCTGATCATGTCGCGCTTCCCTTCCGATCGCCAGGCGATCCCTCGTGGAATTCCTGGTGGATCGCCCGCACGGCCGTCTCGCGGTCGCGCTCGCTGACGACGAGCGAGATGTTGAGCTCCGAGGACCCCTGCGCGATCGCGATCACGTTCACCCGAGCCCGGCCGAGCGCGCCGAAGAGCCGCGCCGCGACTCCGGGCGTCCCGCGCATACCCTCCCCCACCGCTGACACGATCGCGACCGGCGACTCGATCGCGACCTTCTCGACGTCGTGGCGCGCGAGCTCCCGGGAGAACATCCTCCGCAACGCGCCGTCCAGCCGCGTCACGGAGTCGCTGGGCACGACCAGGCAGATCGAGTTCTCGCTCGAGGCCTGGCTGATCATGAGCACGGAGATCTGCTCCGCGGCCGTCGTGTCGAACACGCGCGCCGCGAAGCCGGGGACGCCGCTCATGCCGGCGCCCTGGACGGTGACGAGCCCCAGGCCGCCGAGCGACGTCGTCGCTTTCACGACGGTGTTGTCGCGCGGCGTGTCGCGCGCGATCGTCGTTCCCGGATCGCCTGGCGCGAACGTGTTCAGGATCCGGACCGGGATCCCTGCCTCGATCGCGGGCAGGACCGTCCGCGGGTGGATGACCTTCGCGCCGAAGTACGACAGCTCCGCCGCCTCGGCGTAGCTGATCGCCGGCAGCGGCTTCGCGTCGGCGACGATGCGCGGGTCGGCGCTCATGACCCCGCTGACGTCGGTGAAGATCCGGCACTCGCGCGCGCCGAGCGCCGCTGCGAAGACGGCGGCCGAGTAGTCGGAGCCGCCGCGGCCGAGCGTGGTGGTGACGCCGTCCACGGTGGAGCCGACGAAGCCGGTCACGACCGGCACGGTCCCGCGCCGCATCCGCGGCCCGAGCTGCGTCTCCACCCGTTCGCGCGTGATCTCGAGGAGCGGATTCGCGTGACCGAACGCGTCGTCGGTGACGAGCAGTCCTTCGGCGGAGAGGGCCTCGGCCGCGATGCCCTTCGCATTCAGGACGGCGGCGACGATCGGGGCGGAGACACGCTCGCCGTACGAGAGGATCGCGTCGAGCGACCGCGCGCTGCACTCGCGGAGGAGGGCGACGCTGCGGAGGAGGGCGATGGTCCGGTCGGTGAGATCGGCGATCTCGCCGAGCGCCGATGCGCCGTCCACCCCGACGAGGTCGGCGATGAGGCCGCGGTGCCGCTCCGAGAGCCGCTCGATGATCTGCTGCGCGGCCGCCGCATCGCCGCCGGCGGCCAGCGACGCGGCCTGCACCAGCGCGTCGGTCGTGCCGGCGGTCGCGGACACGACGACGACCCGGTCCCCGGCTTCGGCGCCGACGATCCTGGCCACGGCCTCGATCGCCGGTGCCGACGCGACCGACGTCCCGCCGAACTTGAAGACCAGCGGCTTGCTCAGCGCATCGACCTCGCGATCGCGATCACGTCGGCGAGTATCGCGGAGGCTGTCGCATCGCCGCCCGCGCCCGGACCGCTCCAGACGAGGCGGTCGGCCATGTCGGATTCGAGCGTGATGACGTTCGTCGGGCCAGAGGCCTGCCCTTCGAGCGAATCCGCGGCCACCTCCTCGGGTCCGACCCGGCATTTCGTGGCCCGCTCCCCGAAGTCCGCGACGGCCAGGTACCGCAGCCGCGCGCCCCGCGCGGCGGCCGCATCCGCGTCGGCCGGGCTGAACGTGCGCAGGGAGGTCCGCCGGACCTGATCGGGACGGAAGTGGCGGCCCTCCAGGAGGCTCACCAGGATCGAGAGCTTGTACGCCGCGTCGAAGCCGTCGATGTCGTTGCTCGGATCCGGCTCGGCGTAACCCTTCGCCTGCGCCTCTCGCAGCGCGTCGGCGAACGGGATCCCGTTCTCGAGCCGCGAGCAGATATACGTGGTCGTCCCGTTGAGCAGGCCCCGGAGGACCCGCGGGCGCACGGCCCCGAGGTCCATGACGCCCCGGACGACCGGCACCGCTCCGCCCACCGCGGCCTCGAACCGCAGCTCGCGCCGCGCGAGCCGCGCCGCCTCGTGGAGCGGGTCCCACTCCTTGGCCACGGCCTCCTTGTTCGCGGTGACGATGTGCTTGCCGCGCTCGAACGCCGCGAGCAGGAGGTCGAACGCCGGCTGATGCCCGCCGATGACCTCGATGACGACGCCGATGTCTCGGTCGTCGAGGATCTCGAACGGATCGCCGGTGACGCGGAGGTCACCCACGGCGCGGGCCTTCGTCGGGTCGCGGACCGCCGCGCCGAGCAGGCGCACCGTCCGGCCGGCGGCGGCATCGATGCGCGTCCGGCGGTCGGCGAACGCCCGCGCGACGGCGCTTCCGACGGTGCCGAGACCGAGAAGGCCGACGCCGAGCGGCTTTGCCGTCATCCGATCGCCTCTTCGAGGAGATCGAGCGCGACGCCGACGCTCGCGAGGCGGTTTCCCGCGCGGTCAAAGGTCAGCTGTTTCCGCTTCACGGTTTGGAGCTTCGGCCCGTCGACCGCGATGTACACGAGCCCCACGGGCTTGCCGGGAGTGGCGCCGCCGGGTCCCGCGATGCCGGTGATCCCGAGGCCGATCTTCGCCCCGAGCTTCACCCGCGCGCCCCGCGCGAGCGCCGCCGCGACGACCGACGACACCGCGCCGTGGGAGTGGATGAGCTGCGGCGGGACGTCGGCGAGGATCGTCTTCGCCTCGTTGGAGTAGACCTCCATCCCGCCGCGGAAGTAGTCGCTCGCTCCTGAATGCTCGCTGAGGATCGCGCCGAGCAGGCCGCCCGTGCACGACTCCGCGGCCGCGACGGTGAGCTTCTTCTTGCGCAGCGTCGCATGGAGCGACTGCATGCGGGCCGCGAGCTCGGCGTACGTCGACGGCTTAGCGGGCACGATTGCGCGCGGTGCCCTTGCGCGGCGCGAGGCGCCAGCGTTCCGGCACACCACGTCCCGCGATGGCGAACGAGGCCTTCCACAGGTAGTCGACGCCCGAGAAGATCGTGAGCCCGAGCGCTGCGCTCAGGAGCGAGTACGCGAGGTACGCGAGCGGCAGCGACGGCACCGCCAAGAGCAGCAGCAGGCCCGCGGCGGAGCCGGTCTGGAAGATCGTCTTCACCTTGCCAGACACGCTCGCACCGACGCTGTACCCGCGCGCGGATGCGATCGCCCGGAGGTTCGTCACCGCGAGCTCACGCGCGACGATGACCACCACGATCCATGCCGGCACCAGGCCGACCGCCTGCAACGGGATGAGCGTCCCGATCACGAGGAGCTTGTCCGCGAGCGGGTCGAGGAACGTGCCGAGGCGCGTCACCTGGCCCAGCCGCCGCGCGAGCCGGCCGTCGACGGCATCGGACAGCGCGGCGATGCAGAAGATGAGGAACGCCCACGTCGCGCTGCGCTCGTCGGGCGCCTGGAGCAGCAGGACGATCGGCACGACGGCGAGCATCCGCGCGTACACGAGGCCGAGCGGGAGGTTGAACGTCACGGCGAGCTGAACGAGCGCTCCGTCACCTGGCCCACCTCCCCCATCTTGCCGAGCTCCTGCCCATTGAACGCGAGGAACGTCGTGCCCGCGTTCCCGGTCCGGACGGTCACGGACTTCCCGGTGAACGTGAGCACCTGGCCGGTCGGCAAGATCTTGTTCGTGCCGGGCGCCTGGGTCCCGTCGACGGTCGCGAGGATCCAGGCGTCGCCGCCGGTGATCCGTACGGTCACGACCGCGGCGGTGTACGAGACCGCAACGGTACGCGTCTCCTGGACCTCCGCGCCCGCGGCCGTCCTCGCGATGACCCGGATCGTCTGCGTTCCCGATATGAACGTGACGCTCACCCGGAACGTCCCGTCGGTGCCGACCGTCGCCGCCGCCCCGTTCACCGCGACGCTCGCGACGGACTTGTCGACACGGCCGGACACGGTGACCGGGGCGTTCGTGTACGTCCCGCCGTTCGCGGGCTGCTCGACGACGAGCTGGGGCGCCTGCGGCGCGTTCGAGACGGGCGGGCTCAGCTGGATCGTCCGGGACGCCTGCGCGAGCTTTCCGGCAGGGTCGAGCACCTGCACCTCGATGTGGTTCGGGCCCGGCTTCAGCGTGACCGTGACGCTGAACGTGCCGTCGCGCGCGGGACGCACGTCGTTGATCGTGTCGAGGCCCGGCGACACGCGCACGGTGATCCGGCCGTCGGGGTTCGTCGTCCCCTTCACCGTGAACTCCGCCACCTGTGAGACCGCGTCGCCGGGCGGGTCGGTGATGTCAACGTGCGGCGCGACCGCGAAGTTCGTGAACTGGTAGTAGATGTATCCGAGGAAGAGCACGATGCCGGCGAGCACGACGACCGGAACGAGGACGGTCGGGGTGAAGATGAAGCTGCGCTTCACCAGCGGCTTCATCGGAGCGAACGTGCGGGCCGGCTCGGAGCCGCCGCGCTCGCCGGTGTAGAGCGCGAGCATCTCCTCGGCGTCGAAGTTCAGGTACCCCGCGTAGTTCCGCAGGAAACCCTTCGTGTACACGGCGCCGGGCAGGGACTGGTAATCGCCGCTCTCGATCGCCTGCAGGAACTTCTCGCGGATCCGGGTGTCCTCGGCGGCCTGCTGCATGGTGACGCCCATCTGCTCGCGCTTCTGGCGGAGCGCGTCACCGAGGCGCGCCACTACGCATCATCCCCAGCCGTGGCGGACGGCCGTGCGCCATACACCTGCCGCATCTTCCCGGGGCCGACTGACGGGCCGATGACACCCTCCTGCTCCATGATGTCGACCAGCCGGCCGGCACGCGCGAAGCCGATGGTCATCTTGCGCTGGAGCATCGAGACCGACGCCTGGCCGGCGCGCCGCACGATGTCGACGGCCTCCTCGTAACGGTCATCCTCGATGTCCGAGTACCCGCCATCCTCCCGCTGCTTCGCCCGGTCCTGATCCTCGAGGATCTCGAGCTTGTAGCGCGGGTCGCGCTGGATCCTCCAGTGGCGGGTCACGGCCTCGATCTCGCGGTCGGAGACGAACACGCCCTGCGCGCGGATCGGCTTCGGCATGTCCGGCGGCAGGACGAGCATGTCGCCGCGACCAAGGAGCTTCTCGGCGCCGGTCATGTCGAGGATCGTGCGCGAGTCGATCGATGACGCGGTCGCGAACGCGATGCGTGCCGGGATGTTCGCCTTGATCAGGCCGGTGATGACGTCCACGGACGGCCGCTGCGTCGCGACCACCAGGTGGATGCCCGTCGCGCGGGCGAGCTGGGCGATGCGCGTGATGGCCTTCTCCACCTGGATCGGGGCCGACATCATGAGGTCGGCGAGCTCGTCGATGATGAGCACGATGTAGGGGACCCGATCGGGACCGCTGCGCGCGGCGTTGTAGGCCTCGATGTTCCGGGCCGTCGCGCGGGCGAACAGCCGGTAGCGGCGGTCCATCTCGCCCACCGCCCAGTAGAGGGCGTTGAGGATCTTGTCGTGGTCGGTCACGACCGGGACGACCAGATGCGGGATGTGGTTGAAGCCCGCGAGCTCGACACGCTTCGGGTCGGCGAGGATGAGGCGGACATCGTCCGGCGTCGCGGTCATGAGCAGGCTGCAGATGATCGAGTTGATCGAGACGCTCTTGCCGGAGCCGGTCTGGCCCGCGATGAGGAGATGCGGCAGCTTCGCGAGATCCGCGACGATGGGCGAACCGGCGACGTCGCGCCCGAGCGCGACGGTGAGCTTCGAGCTCGCGTCCTTGAACATCGCGGTCTCGGCGACGTCTTTGAGGGTGACCATCCCGATGGCGAGGTTCGGGACCTCGATGCCGACGACGCTCTTGCCCGGGACCGGCGCCTCGATCCGCAGGGTGCGGGCCGCGAGCGCGAGCGAGAGGTCGCTATCCAGGGCCTCGATCCGCGAGAGCTTCACGCCGGCGGCGGGCTTGAGCTCGTACCGGGTCACGACGGGGCCGACGCTCACCTCGACGACCTTCGCGGCGATGTTGAAGTGCGCGAGCGTCTCCTCGATGACGCGCGTGTTGCGCATCACCTCGTCCTTGCCCGAGCGCGCCGCGGAGCCCTCCTCGAGGAGGTCGAGCGACGGCAGCTGCCAGGGCACGTCCGGCGGGTCGGCGTGCATGACGCCCTCTGCGGCGACGATGGCCGATGGCAGGCCCGCGAGCGCGCCGCCCGGCGGCGCGATGACCAGCGGTGGCATCGGGAGGAGCTCCTGCTCCGCGGCGGGCCGGGGCTTCCTCGGAGGGCGCTCCTCCTGCATGTTGATCTTGATCGGTGCCTCGGACTCCTTCGAATGGGGCTCGGGCGGGGCCGGCGAAGCCGGGCCCGCCCGCACGGCTGTCTCGTTCCATCTCGGGCCCGTCCCGCCGGGCAGCGCCGTGCCGGGCCGGAAGGCGAACTGCGGCCGGCGATCGATGGCGGGCCGGGCAAGCTCCTGGAGGGTCCGGTTGGCGGCGATCACGATGCCGATGGCGAGGACCGCGAGCAGGACGATGACCCCGCCGACGGTGCCGAGCGCGCTCGTGGAGGCGGTCCCGACGACGCGCCCGAAGCCGCCCCCGTCACCCGCGGCGACGTGCACGATCCCGAGGAGCGCGATGATCACGAGGAGCGCGCCGACCCCGGGCAGGAGCAGCTGCCGCGCGAGCGCGCGGCGCCAGATGATCGCCGCGGCGACGAAGAACCCGGCTGGGATGAGGATCGCGCCCCAGCCGAGGAGACCGGTCATCACCGACCGCCACCAGTCGAGGACGGAGCCGCCGCTGGAGAGCAGCGCGACCAGCGAGAGGAGCCCGAACAGGCCCAGGGCCACGCCGATGATGTGGTCGCGGACCTCGGCGCGCATGCGGGAACCGGGCGTGGCTTCGCGCCGGCTCGTCGTCCTGCGCGCCGTGGTCTTCTTCGCCATCAGACCTGCATGATCACCGGCAGCACCATCGGCCGCCGCTTCGTGCGGTCGTAGAGGAACGAGCTCAGGCTCTCGTGGATCGCGTCCTTCAGTGCCGAGACCTCGACGAAGTGCGGTCCGGTCTGCGCCTGCGCGAGCCCGTCGAGGACCTTCTGCTTCGCCTCCTCGAGGAGTGCGCTCGCGTCGTGCTCGGGCACGAAGCCGCGGGTCGTGATGTCCGGTCCGGCGACGACGGCCCCGGTCTGTTGGTCGATCGTCACGACGACGAGGAAGACGCCCTCGTTGCCGATGGAAACGCGATCGCGCATGACCGACTGGCTCACGTCGCCGACGCCGAGCCCGTCCACGTACACCTGGCCGGAGGAGACGTGCTCCCCCACCTTCGCGCCGCGGTCGCTGATCTCGAGGACGTCGCCGTTCGTGATGATGAACGACTTATCCGGGTCCACGCCGACGTCGATGGCCATGCGTGCGTGACGGACGAGCATGCGGTACTCGCCGTGGATCGGGACGAAATGCTTCGGCTGCAGGATGTTGAGGAGCAGCTTCAGCTCCTCCTGGCTCGCGTGCCCCGAAACGTGCGGCCGCGAGGCGGTGTCGTACACGACCTCGGCCCCCAGCTTGAACAGGTTGTCCACGGTGCGGCTCACGAGCTCCTCGTTGCCGGGGATCGGGTTCGACGACATGACGACCGTGTCGCCTTCTTTCACCGCGACGTGGCGATGGTCGCCCAAGGCCATACGCGAGAGCGCGCTCGTCGGCTCGCCCTGGCTGCCGGTGGTGATGATGCAGAGCTCGTTGTCCGGGAACTTGCCGATCTCCGCCGCGTGCACGATCGCGCCCTCGGGGTACTCGAGGTAGCCGAGCTCGCGGGCGGTCTTCGTGTAGTTCTCCATCGACCGGCCGATGATCGCCGTACGGCGACCCCAGGCGTTCGCGATGTCGACGATCTGCTTGATGCGCGAGATGTTCGACGCGAAGGTCGTGGTGATGATGCGGCCCTGGGCCCGCGACATGATGCCGTCGAAGATCTCGCCGACGTGGCGCTCGGACGGGGTGTACCCAGGGACCTCGGCGCGCGTCGAGTCCGACAGCAGCAGGAGCACGCCCTTCGCGGCGATGGTCGCGAGGCGCGCGAAGTCGGTCTGGCGTCCGTCGACCGGGGTGTGGTCGAACTTCCAGTCGCCGGAGTGCACGATCGTCCCCTGCGCCGTGTCGATCGTCAGGCCGACCGCGTCGGGGATGCTGTGGCACACGAAGTAGGAATCGCAACGGAACGCGCCGATGCTGAACGGCGTGCCCGGCTCGATCTCGCGGAACACCGTGCGGTCGGCGAGCTTGTGCTCGCGGAGCTTCGTGCGGATGAGCCCGATCGTCAGCTTCGTGCCGTGGATCGGCACGGTCGGGAAGTCACGCAGCACGTACGGGAGCGCGCCGATGTGGTCCTCGTGGGCGTGCGTGATGAGGATGCCCTTCACCTTGTCACGTCGCTCGCGCAGGTAGCGGATGTCCGGGATGACGATGTCGATGCCGAGCATCTGCTCGTCCGGGAACATGAGGCCGGCGTCGACGAGCACGATATCGTCGCCCTGCTCGACGACCAGCATGTTCTTGCCGATCTCGCCGACGCCGCCCAGCGGGATGACCCGCACGGTGCTAGCCAAGGAGGGTCATCTGCTCTGCCGGCTTCTTCACCGGCTCCGCCGCCGGCGCGGCGGGACGCGGGGTGCTCTCGAGGAACTTCGCGAGGGCCTCGAAGTCCTTCGTCAGATCGGCGCGGAGCGAGGGTTGGTGCAGCGCGGCCGCGGGGTGGAAGACCGGGAAGATTGTGATGCCGTCCTTCTTTCGCGCGCGTCCGTGGACGCGCGAAATGGATTCGCCGGGAAAGAACTTGTACATCGCGTGGCGCCCGAGGGTCACGACGACCTTCGGTCTCAGCAGGGCGAGGTGACGCTCGAACCAGACGTGGCAGGCGGCCACCTCATCGGGGAGCGGATCGCGATTCTCGGGCGGGCGATGACGCACGACGTTCGTGATGAACACCTTGCTGCGGTCGAGACCGATGCCCGAGAGCAGCTGATCGAGCAGCTGGCCGGCGGCGCCGACGAACGGCCGCCCCTGGACGTCCTCGTTGTAGCCGGGGGCCTCGCCGAGGAAGAGGATCCCGGACTCCGCGCTGCCCTCGCCGGGAACGGCCTGGCGTGCGCTCCGGTGGAGCGGGCAGGCCTGGCAGGCTCGGATCTCATCGGCCAGCGCGACCAGCGTCTCGTCCACGTCCTCGATTATCGGGGTCCGGGCGCTTTCCGGGCGAGATAGACGACGTCGGTGTACGGCCGGCCGGGCATCTCGATCACATCGACGAGGAAACCGGCTCGCTCGAACATCGCGACCGCCTCGTCCCGGCGGAGGAAGTGGAATCGGCCCCGGCGACCCCGCGTGAGCCCGACCGACGTGGCGACCAGCTCCTGGGCGTAGGTCAGGGCGTAGCGCGGGCTCGTCGCGCGCTCCTGGGCCTTCACCACGAGCGGCGCGTTCTCCGAGAGCGCCCCCGCGGCCTTCCGAAGGACCGCCTCCTGGTCGCCGGGAGGCAGGAGGTACAGGACGTCGATGATGGTCATCGCGTCGCACCGGGGGAGCGGCTCGTGGACGATGTCGCCGATCTCGAACCGGATCGATCCGCGGTCGTCCACGGTCGACCGCGCGACCGCGATCTTCCGCTCGTCGATGTCGATCCCGAGGACCCGTCTACCGGCGGAGGATTCGGCGAGGAGGTTCGCGAACAGCCCGTGGCCGCAACCGAGGTCGACGATGAATCCGTGCCGAGGGACGTAGCGGTCGACGAACGCCAGGTCCGACAGGAACGCGCGGCCATGAACGAGCGTCCGCGCGACGAACGGCGCAGCGCGATAGCGATGGACGGCC
>Ga0315281_10013645_pt1 | contig 10979 bp, 7 predicted proteins | sample YL17G07_0_MG_FD_204540 | JGI IMG/M metagenome (GOLD analysis project Ga0315281, IMG submission 204540) | Sediment microbial communities from Yellowstone Lake, YNP, Wyoming, USA - YL17G07_0 | ecosystem: Environmental > Aquatic > Freshwater > Lake > Sediment | place: USA: Wyoming | collected... | reverse complement strand
CTTTCATTGGTTTGATCATGCTGATGGGGCTGGTGACTAAGAACTCGATCCTGCTCATCGACTACACAAATACGCTCCGGAAGAGGGGATTGAAGCGGTTCGAGGCCATCATCGAAGCCGGCTCGACGCGGCTGCGGCCCATCCTCATGACCACGATGGCCATGATCCTGGCCATGATCCCGGTCGCGGCCGGGCTCGGGACGAGTTCGAGCTTCCGGGCGGGGATCGGCTACACGATCATCGGCGGCCTGATCAGCTCGACGGTCCTGACGCTGGTCGTCGTCCCGGTCGTGTATTCGATCCTGGACGATATCGTCTTAAAGCTGAGAAGGAAAAAGGCGGAAAATTAGAAAAAATTCACTTCTCTAAAGACACGGGACAGATCGGCGCTTGTTGCTAATTCGCTTTTTATCGGCCGAGGTAGTTCTCGGATTCGGGATACCAGGGGCAATTATCCCAATGGCCAAGTAGAACCTCAAAAACCTCCGGATCCAGCTCAATATTTCCCTCTTTGAGTATTTGATAGTCAAACGTGCCTTTGAGGACACAGAGCTGAATATAATCGTGCTCGATGTCGGTGTGCTTGACCTTCATGTCGGTTTCGAAGAAAATCAATTCATTGATCGTCCATCTCGGCTTTCTCAATCCCTGTTTTACTTGTTGTTGCCAAAAGTTCACGATGGCGTTCGACCCGTGATAGATCCTATGCTGGTTCTTGTGATTCAACTTTGCGGAATCCTTGTATAAATTTTTGATTCCACCCCACTCTCCTTTTTCGATTTTAGCCGCGAGATCGTCATAGAATTTCTGAAAATCGGGGATGGTCGGATTCAGACCAGTCACCTGACTTATCGCCGGCTCAGATCCGGCCCCACATGAAATCCAAATAAACAGAAATAGAAACACCATAGTCCTCACAGGACCAACCAACAGACTCTTCATAGCTTAACCTCCCTCCTTAAAAGAAATTTATAATTTAAATAAAAAACAACGAATTCCACTCAAGTGGAATCCGCCGAGTTTCCCTCCTAGGCTTGATTTGCTTTATGCTTTCATCTCTATCAGATAAGAGGAAAAGAGTCAAGGCTATAGCCCTTACCCGCATCGATCACAAGCTGCCGTATTTCTTAACCTTTTCCTTGTAATTCTTTTCCGCCTGGGCGAGGATTTCCTTGAACCGCGGGTCGTCACCGAGGACGTCGAACAAGGGATTGCTTGTGAGATAGGGATAGACGTACATTTCCTCTTTGACTTCGTGGTATCCCTTTTCAATCCCCTCATAAATATTCTGGATCGCTTCGTCTTTCATGCCGAGAAGACAGTAGGCGTTGGTGATTTCGTAAAGATAGGGCCGGTCGACCTCCTTGATCCTGGCCAAGGCTTTTTCTTTTTCGCCGCTGGCGGCCGACATCCAGATCTGATGGCGGAGCAGAGTCTGTGGGGCTAAATGAGAGGCAGAGGCCAATTTTTCGGATATGGCGATCTCCTCGGCGGCCTCATTATATTTTTTCATCATTAAATATTGCCGCCCCAGGAGTAGATGGAGGTCGAAATCGTCCGGCAGGAGGACTAAGGCCTGGCTCAGGATTTGCGAGGATTCTTTATAATGACCGATGTAAGAGTGGCAAATGGCCAGGTTGAAGTGGACCCGAGAGGATAGGGGGTCGAGATCGGCCAACTTGGAGAAATATTTGATCGCGTTCTCGAAAAGACCGATGCTCCGGAGAAGTGAGCCCGCGCCGTCGTTGACGATGGGATTTTCAGGGTCGATTCCGGCCGCCATTCGCAAGCTGTTAAAGGCCTGATCAAAATCTTCTTTGTAGAAATAAGCCAAGGCCATCCCGATTTGGGCTTCCGCCAATAACGGGTCCGCGTCATAAGCCATCTTGTAAGAGTTCAGCATTTCGGTCAGGTCATCGATCCGGTCATTTCTCACATACCGGGCTTCATAGAGCATGCCCAGTCCCCAATTGGCCTCGGCATAATTTGGCTCAAGGGCCAGGGCCTGGCGATAGTTCTTGAGAGCTTCCCCGAAATCCTCGTCTTTGTTGGATTTTCTGTAGAGCCCTTCAAAGTGTTTTCCCAAACGCAAGTATTTATAGGCTTCGAGATTGCCCGGCTCTCTTTTTTTGAAGTTTTGGATCGAGCCTTTTGTCCAGCGGACTCCCAGTTTTCCGGCGATATCATTCACGATTTGATCCTGGAGGCGAAAATCATTGTCCTTGCCGACTTCATAACGGTTAGTCCATACGCTAAACCCGCTTTGGGCATCGTCCAGGTTCATGTTAATCCACATCGCCTCTTTTCCGGCCTGCAAAGTCCCGGACAGGATTTTTTGGACGTTGAGCATCCGGCCGATTTCTTTGAGCTCCATGTTCTTTTCTCTTAATTGATCCGAGGAAATTTTGGAAATGATTTTCACCCCGCCGAGGCCCCATAGCTTGGCCCGGATGTTGTCCGTCATGCCTTCACAGAAGATGCCTTGGTTTCGTTCAGGGCTCTTGTCCTCTAAAGGAAACAGGACAAGAGCGATGTTCTTTTTATTAAGGAGGAAATAGGAGGCCCCGGCGATCGCGATGAGGGCGAACAGAATGCCCAGGGCCGGGATCCATTTGGACCGTTTGAAGCCCGCTCTTCCCGTGATCCTTTTCGATGCATCCGTTATCGCTGCCAGAGGCTGAATCTCCGCCAGCTTGTTCAATTCCGTCTGGAGTTCCTTGGCGCTCTGATATCTTTTATCCTTGTCTTTCTCCAGACACTTCAGAATGAGCATATTCAGCTCCCCGGGGATTTGGGCGTTCAATTCCAGCGGAGGCTGCGGGATCTCCGATTTGTGCTTCAGGGCCACGCTGATCGGCGTGTCACCGGAAAACGGACGTTTCCCCGTGACCATTTCATACAGGATAACGCCGAGGGCATAGATGTCCGTGCGCTGGTCAGCCGTTTTGCCCTCGACCTGCTCTGGCGACATGTACTCGGGTGTCCCGACCATCATTCCTTCGCCGGTCAAACTGCCGGCTTCCAGAGATCGGGCGATGCCGAAATCCATGATCTTGGCCGTTCCCGATTCATCGATCAAGATGTTTTGGGGCTTGAGGTCCCGGTGGATGACGCCCAGCCTGTGCGCTTCAGCCAGACCGTCGCAGATCTGCCGGCTGTAATCCAGGGCGGTTCCGATGGTCAGGGGCCCGGTCATGCGGATAATTTTTTTTAGACTCTCTCCTGCGACGTACTCCATTGTGATGAAATGGGTGCCTTGGTCTTCTCCCAGATCGTGCATCCGGCAGATATTCCGGTGTGTGATCTGGCGGGCCAGCTTGAGCTCGTTCCGGAAGCGGGTGATCGTCTTTTGATCGCTGGCGATATCCGGTCGGATGATCTTGATGGCGATCTTTTCCTGGATCTTTGTGTCGAAGGCTTTATAGACCTTGCCCATGCCGCCATGGCCGAGCTCTTCAATGATCTGGTAGCGGCCGGCGAACAGCGTTCCCGTCGAAAAAGGCTCAAACGAGGGAACGAGTGTTTGCGTCCGGATTTGGGATGCCTGGTCTGGAGGGGGCGTCAGAGAAGTCCCGCACTCGGCGCAATACCGGCTCGCTTGGGGATTATCGGATTGGCATTTCGGGCATTTCATTCCCAGGTCCCTCTTAACTGCTAGAGCGAAGCAATCATAAGCATTAATTTCTTTAGAGTCAAATGGAGATAAACCGGTTGAAGAATATGGTCCGCCTCCCGGATTTTCTTGGATAGGACCGCCGCCGCTAGTCTGACATTGTCTTTGGCAGGCTTGGAGCTGTGGACCCGGGTTTATATGTCTATTTTTCCCTCAAGATTTTGCCGATCTCATCGACCAACGGTTTGGAGCCCACATAAAGCGCCGTGCGCTGATGAGGCTTTTGGGGAACAATGTCGAGAATCGGGGTCGCGTTTTCGTCCACGGCGTGGCCGCCCGCCTCGCGGCACATGAAGGACACCACCGCGGCCTCATACATCAGCCTGAGCTTTCCCTGGGGTCTGTTCTTTTTGGGGTCAGGATGGTTGACGATGGCCGGGTACATGAAAAGCCCGCCATTGGTCAGGATGCGGTGGAAATCGCCGGCCAGGGCGCCCAAATAGCGAAAAGCGTATTTTTTCTCGTTTTCCGCGATCCACTTCTGGATGGGCAGGGCATAGGTCCCCCGGTTGGCCGAGTTGAAGGAGAGCTCCCATGTTTTTCTGCTGTCGGGCAGGACCATGTTCGTCGGTTTGACGTAATTAAAGGTTTCGTCGAGGTGAAAGCGCCAGCAGCCGGCGTTGTGGAGGGCGATCGTGAACGTCCCTGTGGGGATGACGAACATTCCCGCGGCGATATATTCCCGGCCGGCGCGGAGATGCATGTCTTCATGGCCTTCGAGATTGCGCTTGGCGACGCCGAAGAGAAACCCGATCGGCAGGTTATGGGGGACGTTCGATGAGCCGTCCATGGGATCGTAATAGACGAAATATCTCCCGCCTTCCTCGTTCATCACGATGACCTCTTCTTCTTCCTCACCCACGGCATGAACGACCCGGCCCGAGCGGGCCAGAGAATGCTTAACGAGCTCGTTGGCGATCATATCCATATGGAGGACATCTTCGCCCTGGATGTTGACCGAGCCCGTCAGGCCCAGATCTCCCCGCAGGGCGCCGGTCGAATAGTAAAATTGAATGCGCTTGGCGGCGTTGAGGATGGAATTCATGAGGATCAAGAAATGATAGCTGCGCTTATGGCGCTCCTGATGCTCGAGCAAAAAGTCCATGAAGGTTTGCTCTTGCTTAAACATTATAATCCCTCCCATGATGGATGGTATTTTGTCCTGGCGCTCTCAAGGAACAATATGACCCTTTCTCCATCATAACCGAGGAAAGCCTTCGGAGACAAGAAGTTCTTTAATCCAGGCTCGGCATTTTTCTGATCTGGATCCTCCGCGTTAATTTCTTGCCGCCGATCTTCTTCCTGAAAATTTGATATTTCTTAAATCCTCCCATTCCCCCCTTTTCTAAAGGAGAGGTGAGGGGGGATTATTTCGCCTGACAACGAGAAAGAGCAGGCCGAACGAGTTCATCAGGAAGAGATATTGAAAAAGGACTTGCAGTCCGGCCAGCGGGATGAGGACCGCGGACAGGCTGACGGCCGCCAGAAAGGACCCGAGGAGGTCCCATCCGTAGCCGAGCCCTGTTTGGGCTTTTTCTTTGAAGAACAGGCTGTTGAACACGATGAAAAAATCTCCTCCCAGGTATCCCAGCAAGAAGAGAAAAGCGAACAACGCGGATTCTGCGGGACGCGCGTCGAGCGAGATCCTCATGGCCAGGACCAGCATGAGGAAGCCGAACTGCAAAAGCACGAGCTGGGAAAAGCGGGCCATTTTTCTTTTTGAGCTCAAGAACGCTCCAAGCGCCAGCCCGATCATGAATACGGCCAAGAGAAGGGCGACTTTCTTGTAAACATATCCAAAGCGGGCCTGAAACCAGATGAGGCTCATGATCTCGACGGCCATTGTCGTCAGGCCCATGACGGCGACCGGGATGACCGAATCCCCGGATCCTTTGGACCCGAGTCTGACGAGAACGAGGAGCCCGATGAACAGAAAAAGGGGGATATCCAGAAGCCAGTGGGAGGGAATGCGGGCCAGAGACTTCAGGGCCTTCGATTCCAGGCCCTTGAATTGTGTGCTCCAGAGTACGGAATTGAAAAAATAACTGATGGGATGGAGGTCCGAATTCAGGGCTTTCGAACCTTCTCCGATCTTTGTCATGAGAGCCCGGACTCGCAGCGGATGGAGGCGCGCCGGAAGCTGTTCAGGGGTTATATATCTGTTTTGATGGTTCATCTGTCTGAGCGTCTGGATGAAATAATCCAGCTTGACGTTCAGGGGACGCCGGGAGGCCAAAAAAATGTTGGAATCTCCGGGAACGACCTCGACCGCCGGGAATATCTTCCGGAGTGTGGCATAAATGACGGAAAGGAAATTCTGAAGCTCCGGGCTGATGTAATTTTCGGCCGAAGGCAGGCGGAAGGAAAAGACGCCTTCTGCCTTTAATTTTTCGTGGACCTCGGAAAAAAATTCTTGGGTGTAGAAGCGGTTGATCTGGGCCGTGGCCGGCTCGGGCAGGTTCAGGATGATGATGTCGTAGGAGTTTATATTTCTTTCCAGGAACGCGCGGCCGTCCGCGTAAATGACGTGCACGCGGGAATTCTTGAGGGCTTCCTTTTCCGCGGCAGGAAGGAAAAGCTCGGAGAGCCGGATGATCTCCGGGTCGAGCTCGACATAATCGATCTCGGCCTTCGGATATTTCAGGATCTCGGTCACGCTTCCGCCAGTGCCGCCTCCGACGAGAAGAACGCGCTCGGCCCGCGGATTTTGAAGAAGAGCAAAGTGCACGGCTTCCTCGGCCGAGGCCGGGTCCGGAAAGGAATAGACGCGGAGCCCGTTGTCGTAAAGGGTGACCTGTTCGGCCGTTTTAATGACCTGCAGCTTGCCGTAGAGGCTGTCCTCGCTCCGGACAAGAGTGAACGGTTTCCAGGAGATCTTCTGGCTGGGAAAATCGAATATGAAAAACATTGAATAGACGGCCAGCGCGAGAGCGCCAAGAGGGGCCATTCTTTTCCTTTTAGAATATAAAAGGACCATCCCTGCGCTGGCCGATCCCAGAAGAGCCAACGCCTGCCAATTCGAAAAGAAGGGAATGAGGGCGAAATAAGCGAAGAGCCCGCCCGCCGCCGCGGCCACGGATTCCCAGAGGTATACGCGGGGGAGATGATCTTCGAGTTTCACCGCAAAGACGAAGATCGTGCCAAGGGGAAAGCTCAGGAACAGGGTGAGAACAAAGGCGAAGAGCGATACGGTAAAGATGCCGGTCATTTCTCCAGGGAGAACTCCGATCAGGAGACGGGAGAACCTCAGCCCGGCAAAACATAAAGGGGCGAGGATAAGGACGGCGAAATAAAGCCGGGCCAATCCCGCCCTATTGACGGTCCGCCCGGTCGCCCACAGGCTTCCCAGCCCGCCCCAAAAAAGCCAGCCCGCGAGGACGAGGCCAAAGGTCAGTTCATTGCCGTAAAATTGGGCGGAAAATTCCCTGAGAAGAAAGATCTGGAAGGACGCGGCGAGCAGGCCGAGGAGAAAAGCCGGCGCAGAAAACCTTAAGCCCAGATTCCGGGGACCGGATTTTGGCAGTTGGGACACTTCCCTCCCTCGAGCGCGTTCGTTTCGATCTCAAAACCGTTTCTCTGGATCAAGATCTTCCGGCATTTGGGACAGAACGTGTTCTCGCCCTCATGGCCGGGGATATTTCCCATATAGACATAGTGCAGCCCTTCCTGAAGGGCGATTTTCCGGAGCTTTTCGAGGGTTGAAACCGGCGTCGGAGGCAAGTTCTTGATGAGATACATCGGGTGGAATTGGGTGAAATGGACGGGAACGTCGGGCCCGATCTCCTTCAGGATCCACTGTGACATCTTCCGCGTCTCCTCAGGCGCGTCGTTCAGGGTCGGAATGACGAGATAGACGATTTCGAGCCAGATCTTGCTCCTGGCGATTAATCGGATGGCTTCGAGCACCGGCTGAAGATCGCCCCGGACGTAGTTCTTATAGAAATCCTGGTTAAAGGCTTTGAGGTCGATTTTGATGGCGTCCACGACTTTTATCAGAGCTGCGAGAGGCTCGGGGTTGATATGACCTCCGGAAACGACGACGCTCTTGACGCCTTTGCGCCGGGCTAGAACGGCCGTGTCATACATGTATTCATAAAATACCGTGGGCTCGGAGTATGTGTACGCGATCGAAGGACATCGATAGGTGGAAGCTGTTTCGGCGACGGCGGCCGGAGGCAGGTCGAAGTGTTCGACTTGCTCTGGACGGACCTGGGAAATCTCCCAGTTCTGGCAGAACTTGCAATTGACGTTGCATCCGGCCGTGGCGATGGATAGGGCATTCGTCCCGGGCAGGACATGAAAGAAAGGTTTCTTTTCGATGGGGTCCACGTTCATCGCGCAGGCTTTGCCGTAGACGAGCGTGTAATAGGTCCCGCCGTCGTTTTCCCGGACGCCGCAGTAGCCCCGTTCCTTATCGCCCAGCTTGCAGCGGCGCGGGCAGAGCTCGCATTCGATCTCCCTGTCAGGCAGGCTCTTATAATATCGCGCTTCGACATGCGAAAGATTGGCTTTTTGTCCGAAGGCGTAAAGATCTCTGAGCATCGGCCCGAGATCGGTTCCCAAGACGATGCCCGCCCCCGCCGCTCGCCGGAAAAAATGCCGTCTATTCATGCTTTTAATTATACCGCTTCCTCGATGACCTGAATATCGGCCGGATTCGCCTTGCCCAGCCCCATCCGTTCCGCTGTCTGGATATAGAGAGGAAGCCGTTTGTCTTCCTCCAAGGAAGGGAGACTTTTCTCCTTCCGGAGCTTTTCGACGATCTGCCAGCCGGTCGAATCTGCCGCGACAGGATCAGTGCTGAAGATGAGGGTTTCGCAGGTTTCGGCCCACCGCGGGTGATAGGAAGGACCCCTGTGATATTGGACGACAAGGGCGTCGAGGATTGTGAGACGATGCTTGCCTTTGATCGGCGACGTGTCGAAGAGCTCGGCCACGAATGGATTGCAGTTGTCGTCGTGGTATTTATTCGGGTTGTGGATAACGCCGAAGTAATTTTTCATGCCGGCCGTGATCCCGGCCATGCCGTGGTCTTTCAAAATGGCGAAGCTGACCGAGGCCGTGATGAGGCTCGATTGGATCGTGGAAAACAGGCTTCCGATATTGAGATGGATGAGGGGCTCATCCGGGTATCCCGCGCCCGCCGTATCCGTCCCCATAATTTGAAAGCTGCTGCCGTTGATATTCAGGCGGTACTTTGCCTCCTTGAGCTCTCTATTCGTCCGGTCCCAGACGACGATATTTTTCTCCGGGATCCCGATCGCGGTCAAAAGTCGGGCAAAGGGGAGGCTGACGTCGGGCGGCGTGGTGAGTTCGGGCGCCGCGATCGTATTGACCTTGATCCCGACACGGTCGGAGGGAGAAAAGATCGAACGTAATCCTTCTTTGATATCGTTCTGCCCGGTGAGAAGCCGGACGCCGCGATCATACATTCTCGAAAGGATCTTCGAGTCTACCTCGCCTTTCCGCGGCAGGACGCCCTTTCCCCGGACGATGACGACTTTCGAAACGGACATCCATGTCAAGTTACTCCAGCCCAGAGCTCTTGTCAATCTTGTCCGTTGCGTTTATAGTAAGGCTCGGACCGACATAAACAGGAGTTAAAAAAAATGTCCATAAAGACAATAAAAAAAGGGTTTGTCTTGGTCATTATTTCGTGCGGATTTCTCGTTCCGTCCGGTCCAGGCGGGCAAAAAACGGGGGAGTCTTCCTTGGCTCCGCTTCTGCCCCGGGTGGCGAATTGGAAGATCGTCGAAGACGTCCAGGGCTATAATCCCGGAACCCTTTATGAATATATCGACGGGGCGGCCGAGGCCTATTTGAGCTACGATTTCAAGGAATTGATCGTCGCCCAGTTCGAGGGAGGTCGAACGAAAGCCGTGCTTACGGCCGAGATTTACGATATGGGAACGAACCTGAACGCCTTCGGCATCTACAGCGCTGAACGGTTTCCCGAGAGCCGTTTCCTGTCCATTGGCGTCCAAGGCTATCAGGAAGAGGGCACGCTGAATTTCCTGGCCGGCCGCTTTTACATTAAGCTTCTGTGCTATGAAGGCGGCGAGAAGACCGAAGAGTTTTTAAAGCTCTTTGCCGGGTCCATCGCGGACAAGATCAAAGACGCGGGCGGCTTTCCTGCTCTCCTCAAGGCTTTTCCCAGAGAAGGGCTCGTGGCCAACAGCGAAAAGTTCGTCCGTTCGAACTTTATGGGATTCAAGTTTTTGAGGAACGGTTTCACGGCGAGCTATAGACAAGCGGGACACGAGTTCGATGGCTTTCTCATCGAGGCGAAGTCCGCCGAAGACGCGGAAGCGATGATGAAGCAATATCTCGGAAATTTCGCAAAAAATGGCCTGACCGTCGATGAAAGGCCCGGCGGCGCTCATTTCAAGGATCGGTATCTCAAGAATGTCTTTATCGCCCGGGCCGGAAATCATCTCTGCGGCGTCACGAAGATCGAGGACGGTCAGGAGGCTTTGGGAGAGAAGTATCTCGAAGCGATAGTCAAGGCTTTGAAGAAATAAACCAGCCGGCGAGGAATTCGCCCTTGGCTCGGCTGAGGGATGTTGGACAATCCAACCTGAACTCGATTACAATAGGGAACATGGAAAAGAACAAAATACTGACTCTGTCGAGCAGTGTCGTGGCGATTTTCGTCGTCGGCGTCGTCCTCCGACTGGCCAAGCCCGTGCTCTTTCCCTTTTTCTTGGCGATTTTCTTTTATTTTGTGCTCTCGCCCGTCCATGATTTTCTGACGGACAGGCTGAAAATTCCCCGGGCGCTGGCCATCGTCATCATCCTCCTCTTCACGTTCTTCGTCCTGTACCTCATGGGCGTGATCTTCTTCTCAAGTGGAGAGACGTTCGCTACGGAATTTCCCAAATACGGGCCAAAGCTCAACGCCATGGTCAATTCGCTCCAGGAGCAGCTCAAACTTCCGAAATCCAAATGGGACCCTTTTGCCTGGGTGGAGAGTCTGGACATCAATAAGCTCGGAGCGTTCATCCTGTCTTCTCTTGGAACGGTCGTTTCTTTCTTTTCCAACTTGTTTTTGGTCCTTATTTTCCTGATCTTCATGCTCGCGGGCCGAGGCAAGCTGACCGTCAAGATCAAGAATTCCTTCAGTCCGCACCGGGCGCTTCAACTCAACAAAATGATTGATCACATCGACCACCAGGTCCAAAAATACCTGGCCCTCAAGACCGTCATCAGCATCGTCTCCGGCCTCCTGGCGGTGCTCATCCTTGTTATTTTCGGCGTGGATTTCGCCGTGCTTTTCGGTGTCGTGACCGTCCTTCTCAATTACATT
>Ga0315281_10013644_pt1 | contig 10980 bp, 10 predicted proteins | sample YL17G07_0_MG_FD_204540 | JGI IMG/M metagenome (GOLD analysis project Ga0315281, IMG submission 204540) | Sediment microbial communities from Yellowstone Lake, YNP, Wyoming, USA - YL17G07_0 | ecosystem: Environmental > Aquatic > Freshwater > Lake > Sediment | place: USA: Wyoming | collected... | reverse complement strand
GTAGGCCACACTGAGCTCACTGGCGGCCGGGTCGAGCGCCAGGCAGACATCGCGGTCCGGAACAAAGCCACACTCCTCGATGGCCTGTACCGCTACTTTGAGGGCGCGCTCCTCGGGGATGAGATCACCCGGACGACGGGCGTAGGATCCGACGACTCCCCCCTCAAGACCGACACCCACGAAGTTGAGGCCTTCCGAGTCCTGGATGATCTGAATGACACGGTTCTGGAGCGCGTTGGTCACGCGCTGGGCCTCGATGTAGTCCCTGGCCGTGAGGGGGATGAACATCATCTCCTGGAAACTGAGGTTGCCGCCCATGTCCTCAGTGTGTCTCCCACCCATGATGGAGTTCCTGAACTCCCATGGGGCGAAGACGAGCCTGCCGTCGGGCAACTCGACCTCCTGGAGGCGGTGGATCTGGAGCTTACGCTTGATGCGCACCGACAGAGCGGTGTCACGCAGCATCTCTGAGTCACCTCCGCTCTTCACGGCTGCCTCATGCACGCCCCTGGCCTTGCTGGCTGCCTCTTTCTGTCGCTCACGAAATGCCTTGTACTTGCCTGGGTCCGCAAGCAAGAAATCGAACAAGGCCACTGCGCCGACGGTGAAGAGCAGGCGTCCTCCAACGACCACGGGCTCGATGTCCGCCATGCGGCCGAAGACCATGAGGGCGACACCAGCAGGGAACGTGACCAACGCCAGCCGCTTGCTGGCGTTGGGGCCGGCGGCCGAGACAGCAAGGTTCTGGGATTTGACGGCCGGATGGTAGCTACCAGCCTCCTTGGTGACCCCCTTAGCGGCGCCCCAGGGGATCTTGAGAAAAAGCTCGAGGTAGAAGAGCCACCTTGCCTGGAACCCCTTCGCCATCCTGGCTTGAGCCGGGCCCAGGAGCTCGGGGCGGAGGTTGTTGGTGCGCACGGCCATGAGGTAGTGACCCATCTCGTGGAGCGCGATGTTGGCGTGCCAGGCCGCGTACCAGATGGCGGCTGAGATCACCGTCTCAACGCTGAAGAACATCTGCCAGACGACATCCGCCCGCGAGCTGATCGACTCCGAGATGCTCAGAAGAGAGGTGAGAAACGCCGCGTGAAAGGAGACCAGCTTGTGGTTGGCAATGATCCAACCCCGGTCCAGCCGGGGCCAGCCACCTTCCCCGCGGCTCTGAGAAGTAAACAAGTTCACCGTCATAGCAAGGTCGTCAGGTCAAACGGGCGCAACTTAGCAGAAGCGAACGAGGTGCGTCAAAACAGTCGCCCTGGGGTCAGCCGCTTCGGAACTCGCATGCTGCGATGTGACGGAGGCGGCCGAATCGCCTCGGGAATCGTGGGTGATCGTGTTTCTCGCAAGGGCAGCGTTTTTCCAGGGGCGGTTTTGCGCGCACGGTCGGCTTGCGGAGGCAGTCCGACGGATCGGGCGGGCCGAACGATGGGGCGGTGCCGCGAGCCGGGTGTTCGTGACGCGGAGCCTGGTCACGGTCGAGTTCAGGCTGCCTGTTTTTCGCGTTGGGCATCGTTCTGAATTAATGTGCGCGGTGGCGCACCAAACCGCGCCTATGCTAAGGAACGCAGCAGTATGGAAACAGACTTCTTGGTGATTGGAAGCGGGCTTGCGGGACTGACCTTTGCGCTCAGGGCGGCGCGGAGCGGCACGGTGACGGTGCTGACCAAGGACCGGCTGCCCGAAAGCGCAACGGAATATGCCCAGGGCGGCATCGCCACCGTCTGGAGCCCGGAGGATTCATTTGAGGAGCACAGCCGCGATACCATGGTGGCGGGCGCCGATCTCTGCCACGCCGACGTGGTCGACCTGGTGGTCCGTGAGGGCCCACAGCGTATCCGTGAATTGATCGCACTCGGCACGAACTTCTCGCTCCGGCCCGGGGCCGAGGACGGCGAGTACGACCTGGGCCGCGAAGGCGGACACAGCCATCGCCGTATCCTGCACGCGTTCGATGCCACCGGTAGTGAGATCATGCGGGCCTTGGTGCAGGCCGTCCGCGCCGAGCGCAACATCACCGTGCTGGAGCGCCACCTTGCCGTCGATCTGCTGATCGACGCCAAGTTCGATCCGTCCGTGCGGACGCCAACATGCTGGGGCGCCTACGCGCTCGACCTGGACGCCGGCACGGTCAAGCGCTTTCAGGCACGTGTCACGCTGCTCGCCACCGGTGGCACCGGGAAAGTCTACCTCTACACCAGCAACCCGGACGTCGCGACGGGGGACGGCGAGGCGATGGCCTACCGCGCCGGCGTCCCGATCGGGAACATGGAGTTCATCCAGTTCCACCCCACCTGCCTGTTCCATCCGCAGGCCAAGTCCTTTCTCATCACCGAGGCCATGCGCGGGGAGGGCGCTATCCTGCGGCGGCCGGACGGCGAAGCCTTCATGCGCCGCTACCATCCGGATGCCGAGCTGGCGCCGCGTGACATCGTCGCGCGGGCGATCGACAACGAGATGAAGGTGCACGGTTTCGAGCACGTGTACCTCGACATCACGCACCGCGACGCCGGTTTCGTTCGCCAACGCTTCCCGCGCATCTACGAACGCTGCCTGACCTACGGCATCGACATCACGGCGCAACCCATTCCGGTGGTGCCGGCGGCGCATTACTGCTGCGGCGGGGTCGTAACCGACAGCAATGGCGCCACCACCATCCGCCGCCTGTTCGCAGCGGGCGAAGTCACCATGACCGGACTGCACGGCGCCAACCGCTTGGCCTCCAACTCGCTCCTGGAGGCGCTCGTGTTCGGGCATCGCGCCTCGGTGGCGGCATGCGAGCTGATCCGCAACGTCGGCGGCGTCATGCCGGCGCTCCCGGAGTGGAACCCGGGGCAAGCGGTGGACAGCGATGAGTCAGTGGTGGTCACGCAAAACTGGGACGAGATCCGACGGCTGATGTGGAACTACGTCGGCATCGTACGCTCGAACCGACGCCTGGCGCGTGCCCTGAAGCGCATCCTCTCGCTACAAGAGGAGATCCGCGACTACTACTGGGACTTCTTGGTGACCGGCGACCTCATCGAATTGCGTAACATCGCGCTGGTGGCCGAGCTGATCATCAAATCGGCGATCTCCAGGAAGGAAAGCCGCGGGCTGCACTACAACATCAACTATGCGGAGCGCGACGACCGCAACTGGCTGCACGATACCATCTTAATCCCGGGCCAGGCATTCGAGCCCGATGCGGAGTTCAAGCAGTCCTTGAAGAAAACGTCGGGAGTGCGGTAGTGGAATCCTCTTGCCCTTTGCGGGGCTAAGGGCGCGAGATCGCAAGGCCCTCAGCCGCTCTTGCGGGCCGCAGCCAGCGGCGTCATGCGCGCCCGGGCCTGCCGCGTTTCGCGCTTCGGCGACAACTCGGCCAGAGCCCCTTTGATCTGGCGCTCGGCTTCGACGACGATGGCGTCGAGCCGCGCACGGTCGTCGTCGTAGGCTGCGCGCAACGCCTGCGCCCGCGTCTGCATCGGGGACGGCATCCCGGACCTGATCTTCGTCAGGCTCACACGAGTCCTGTCTTGCTGATTCGCGTTCGCGGCCATGCTATCTAGGTTCGGTAATAAGGGAGAACGGCCATGGGAGAGAGTTCAGTCTACACGCAACTGGCGGAGCTGATCGGCGCGGGCGCATCGAAGGTCGTTCCGCGCATCTTCGCGAGCCTGGTGACTGAGAGCGAAGCCAAGGTCCTACTTGCCTCCGCACCGCCGGCGACGGTTGCCGAGCTTTCGCAGAAGACCGGCATCGATGCCGCCGGGATCGAGAGAATGGTCGATCCCCTGTTCCGCAAAGGGCTGCTGTTCAAATCCAAGAAACCGGACGGCACCCGTTACTACCGCGTGCGGCACGTCCTTCAATTCCACGACGCCACCGCCGTCATGCAGGACCCGCCGCAACTGATGCTCGACTTATGGAAAGAGTTCATGCGCACGGAGTGGGACGACACGATCAAGATGTTCGAATCCGTCCTCCCCCGCGCCGCGGTGCGCGTTATACCGATCAATACCGCCGTCGAGCCAAACTCGCAGATTCTCGCCATGGATGATGTCGGCAAGCTCATCGACGGCGCCCGCACCATCGCCGTGACCAAATGCTCCTGCCGCGTCATCGACGGCGCCTGCGGCAAGCCGCTGGAGGTCTGCATGCAGCTCGACCGCGCCGCCGAATACTCCATCGAACGCGGCACCGGCCGCCCGCTCACCCGCGAGCAGGCGCTACGCATGCTCGAGCAGTGCGAAGCGGACGGGCTGGTGCACGTCGCCGAGAACAAGCAGGGCGTCGGCAACGTGATCTGCAACTGCTGCAACGACTGCTGCATCAACTGGACCTCGATCCGCTCCGGCCTCGGCAAGTTCGTCGCCCCCAGCCGCTTCCGCGCCGCCATCCAGGCCGAGGACTGTAACGGCTGCGAGCTGTGCGTCCCGCGGTGCTTCTTCGACGCGATGCATATGGTCGAGGCCGACACCCTGGCCGCCGTCGACCAGGAAAAATGCATGGGCTGCGGCGTCTGTCGGGTGGTCTGCCCCACCGACGCCATCAGCATGGAGCTGGTGCGGCCGCAGGAGTTCATCCCGGCACACTGACGAGGCCCGCTTCGCGACGACAGTGACGCATCCAAGAAGTTCCCTCTCCCTCCGGGAGAGGGTCAGGGTAAGGGGATGAGATGTCCGAAGTCGCCTCACTCGTCGCCGTAATCCTGAAATGCCGGACTATGCCGCCAGGACTGTGAGAACATCTTCCGGTGCATGAGCTGCAGATCACTGAACGCATTCTGAACGTCGTGCTCCAGCACGCCGCCGGGCAGGACATCCGCCGCATCGTACGCATTCACCTGCGCATCGGCGAGCTGTCGGACCTCGAAGACGAATGGATCCAGCACTACTTCGACTACCTCAGCCGCGGCACACTGGCCGAGCACGCCACGCTGGCCATCACCCGGGCCCCCATCGTCGTCGCTTGTCAGTCGTGCTCGCGCTCGTTTGAAGTGAAGAGAGAGAAGCTGGGGCAGGTGACCTGCCCCGATTGCGGCGAGGGGCGTCTGGAGCTTGTGTCCGGCCGCGGCTATTTGGTCCAGAATATGGAGGTTGTGTGAACGATAGCGTCAGGCTGATCGAAGTCAAAGAAGAGATCCACGCCGACAACGAGCGTGTGGCGCAAGGGTTGCGCGCGCGGTTGGCGCAGAAGAAGACGTTCCTCCTCAACCTGATGTCCTCACCCGGTGCCGGCAAGACTCGCGCGATCCTGAAGACGATCGAAGCGCTGCGCGACCGCTTCCGGTTTGGCGTGCTGGAGGCCGACATCGACTCGAAGGTCGATGCAGAGCTGATCGCGGCGCGCGGCATCACCGCCGTACAGCTACGCACGGGCGGGTTTTGTCACCTCGACGCCTCGATGGTGGCCAAGGGGCTCGAGGCGCTCGACCTCGACGCGCTCGACGTCGTCATCATCGAGAATGTCGGCAATCTCGTCTGTCCGGCCGAGTTCGACACCGGCGCGATGAAGAACGTGATGATCTTGAGTGTCCCGGAAGGTGATGACAAACCGCTCAAGTACCCGCTGATGTTCAGTGTCAGCGATGTCCTCCTGATCAACAAGATGGATTACCTGGAGCTGTCGGATTTTAATGTTGAACTGTTGCGTGAGCGCGTGCTGAAGCTCAACCCGCGCATCCAGATCTTCGAGATCTCCGCCAAGACCGGTCAGGGCGTGGACCGCTGGGCTGCCTGGCTGAGCGAGCAGGTGCAGAGTTTCGCGACGTCCGCCGTCAGTGATCAGCCCAGCAAGATTCTCGGCTGAAAGCTGAGAGCTGATCGCTGACAGCTTCTTTATCTGTCGTTCACTCGCTCTGCCCATACGGCGCCTGGCGGCGAGCTTGCAGCGCGGTAACGATGCCGCGGAAGGCGGCGATCGTTTCCATATCGCGATCGAAATCGGGATCGACGCTGGCCTTCACGATCACCACGTTCGCTCGCGGATTCACGTAGAGATATTGCCCCCATACACCGATGCCGGTGAACTCCCCATCATCACCCGCCGGCACCCACCACTGGTACTGATATCCGATGTCCCAGTCGGGCCGCGCCCACTCGGGCCGATTCGGTCCGGTGAGCCTCAGATATGATTTGTCGGGCGCGAGCGATTCGTCTACCCACTTCTCGGAGACGATTCTTTCGCCATTCCAGTCACCCTTTCGAAGGAAGAGACGGCCGAACTTGGCGTAGTCCCGCAAGGTGACGTTGAGGCAGCAGAAGGCGTACTCCATCGCGTCCGCACCGGTGCGGTCGGTGATCCAATAGGCATCGCCCTCCATGCCCAGCGGCCACCACAGCTTCTCTTCAAGATCTGCAGCCAGCGTCTTTCCCGTGACGTGGGTAACCAGCATGCCCAGCGCCTGCGTGTTCACGCTGACGTAGTCAAATGCCTCTCCGGGTGGCCGCTTGCTGCCGACTCGTGCCGGATACGCGTTGATCCGCGAACCGAAGAGAAAGCTCATGAGGTACATCCGGCTGATGTCCGAAAAGGCGCTGTCGTAGTCCTCGTTGAAATCAACACCGGAGGACATCTGCAGGACATCCTTGATGGTGGCCTGCTCGAAGCCGGAATGTTTCAGCTCAGGCACGTAGCCAGCGATGGGCCGATCGACGCCCGCAATCCGCCGCTCGTCGATGGCGATGCCGACCAAGGCGGACACAAACGACTTCGCCACCGACCACGAGGTGAAGCGCGACTCCTCCGTTGCGCCGAAAAAGTAGCGCTCGTACGCGATCCGATCATTCTTCAGAACCAGCAGCCCCAGAGTGGTGGTGCGCTGGAGAAACTCGTCGAGGCGGCTCACCTTGCCGTGATAGCGGTAGGTGACGTCGAGATCCTCCAAGCTCCGCTCAAAGCGGAACGGCGCCGGCGATCTGCGGACCATCCGGCTCGGAAAGACCTCCTGCAGCCGTTGGAAGTTCCGGATCTGGGTCGGCTGGTGCATCAGTGTCAACAAGCGTTCCGGCACATCAAAATGCCAGATCCATATCGCAACCACTGCGATGATGAGCACACCCACAGTGAGCCCGAACCGCCGTGCTGTGCGTGACCTGGCAGACGGATTCACGGCGCAGCCCCTTACGCGATCGCGCCGGCGTCCTTGAGCGCGGCGATCTGCTCGGATGACACGCCCCAGTCGCGCAACGCCTCCTCCGTGTGCTCGCCCAGGCGCGCCGGCGGACGCTGGATCTCTGCCGCCGTTCGACTGAAACGAGGAGCGGGACGGGGCTGCACCACGCCAGCCACTTCGACGAAGGTCCCCCGGGCCTTGTTGTGCGGATGCTCAGGCGCCTCGGCGACGGACAGCACCGGCCCGAAACAGACGTCAGTTCCCTCGAGAATCTCACACCACTCTTGCCGCGTCTTCGATTTGAAGATCGTCCCGAAGCGTTGCTTCAGCTGCGGCCAACTCGCCTGGTCCATCTGCCCGGGCAGGCCTTCCGCTTCGAGGCCGAGGCGTTGGATGAGCTCCGCGTAGAACTGCGACTCGAAACAGCCGATCGAGATGTACCTGCCGTCCGCCGTCTCGTACGCGTCGTAGAAGTGGGACCCGGAGTCCAGCACGTTCGTGCCGCGTTCACCCATCACAAAGCCCGCCTGGTACACGCCGTGAAACACAGTCATGAGTGCGGCGGCACCATCGACGATCGAGGCATCGACGACTTGGCCGCGACCTGAGCGCTGGCTTTCGAGCAGCGCGCACACCAGCCCGAACGCCAGTATCAGGCCGCCGCCGCCGAAGTCGCCGACGAGGTTGAGCGGCGGCGTGGGTGGCTGGCCGCGGCGGCCGATCGGATCGAGCGCTCCGGCGAGCGCGATGTAATTGATGTCGTGTCCGGCGGCATGGGCGAGTGGCCCGTCCTGTCCCCAACCGGTCATGCGGCCGTAGACGAGCCGGGGGTTACGTGCGAGACACATCGCGGGGGCGAGTCCCAGGCGCTCCATGACGCCGGGGCGGAAGCCTTCGAACAGCGCGTCGGCGCGCTCCACCAGATCGAGCACGAGCGCGACGCCGTTGGGATGCTTCAGGTCGATGCAGACGCAGCGGCGCCCACGGTTCAGTAAGTCCGTCGCTGGGTTCTGCCAGTACGGCGCAAGCGTCCCGCCTCCCGGCCGTTCGACGCGGAGCACCTCGGCGCCCATGTCCGCCAGCATCATGGCCGCAAACGGACCGGGGCCGATACCCGCGATCTCGATCATCTTGATACCCTGCAGCGGTCCCATCTTTCGATTCCTCCGGGAGTCAAGCAAGCCTGGCTTTCGGGTCTACCCACAGCTTTCATGAGCCCGTCCCGATCCGTTCGGCGATTGAGACATGGATGGCCAACGGCTTCAAGCGCGCGTTTTCAAAAACTGGGTCTTCGGGAAGTCGAGTGGGTAGAAAATGATGGCGGTGGCAGCGTGAACCCTTGCGGCACAACTGCTTGAGCGTTTCGAGCGGAGCGGAAAACTGGGCATGATTCGGCGATCGGCACATCACGACGCGATCTCAGGGTACAGATCGCGCCATTCTGGATTCCGCTCCTCGATCAGCTGGATCTTCCACGCCCGGCGCCACTTCTTCAGCTGCTTCTCACGCTCAATCGCACTGGCGGCCTCCCCATGCGCCTCGAAGTAGACGAGCTGATCAACGCCGTACCGGGCGGTGAAGCCCCCGACGGCCTTGGTCTTGTGCTGCTACAGGCGTTGCACCAGAGCCGACGTCACGCCGATGTAGAGGGTGCCGTTGCGCTTGCTGGCCAACACGTAGACGTAGAACTCCTTGTCCATTGCCCTCCGGACCCGAATGCGGGGACGATCGTACGTCATTCCCGCGGAAGCGGAATCCAGGGTGGGGTGGGGTACTGCCGACGCCCAGCCCCCGCCACCTGGATGCCCACCCCACGCCTTCGCGGGGGCAGGCTGTTCGCGGGCATGACGATCATCCATCCGGGAAGAACGCTCAACACCTATCTGTCCACACTCACCCCGCTCCACCGCGGTACCTGTCTCCGTGGCGGCCCGCACCGCCGCCGCCCCGTCTTCAACGCGCAAAGGACCTCAAAATCCACCCACTCGATTTCCTGGAGAGGCCAAAAACTAGGCAAGGCTGGAGCAGCGGGCCCGCTTTGCTTCGTTTTAGTCCACACGGCGGTTGAATCTCAGCATCGTTTTGGAATAGATGTATCTCATAACCAGAGGAAGGGAGAGCGATGGATCGCCGAATCCGAATGTTGTTGGGCCTCACGCTGCTGTGTGCGCTGGTTGGACCCGTGTGGGCGGACGCGCCGGCGACGGACGGGCTGAAGCCCGGTGATGTGCTGAATCAATCGAACTGGCAGAAAGCCGAGGGCCTGCTCCCGCCCGAGGTCCTCAAGCATTACGAGGCGGGCGAGTATGCGAATCCGATCGTCGACTGGTCGGTTGACAACTTCGTCTGGCCGCCCGACTTCCTCGAAGGTTGCAAGCGCAACGAGGGCCGTTTCGACATCGGCCCCGAGGGCCAGATCATCGACAAGGCCACGGGCAAGCAACCCGAATACATCATCGGCCATCCGTTTCCGACCATCGACCCCAAAGATCCGAAGGCCGGCACGAAGATCATCTGGAACTACATGTATCGCAGCTGGTACTTCGGCAGCATGCTCGCCATATCACAGGTCCTCTGGGTCAGTCCGAAAGGGATCGAGCGGCGCTCCGACAATAAAGTGCATTGGCAGATGTTCGATGGTGTTCCCCAACAAGAGCGCATCGGCAATCCGCAGGGCTTCAGCTATCGCAACCTCATCATCACGATGACGCCAGCGGATCTGAACGGCATCGCGGCATTGAGCTGGCGTTACCGCGAGCCGGGCAAGCGCGACCAAAGCTGGGCGTTTGTGCCCTCGCTGCGGCGCGTCCGCGCGGTGAGTCCGGCAAACCGCTCCGACGGCTTTCTTGGCTCGGACATGGCGCAGGACGACGGCCCGTTCTTCGACGGCAAGATCGAGGACTTCACCTGGCGCCTGGTCGGCGAAGCCGATCACTATCGCCTCGTGGACCCGTTGAACCTGAAGAGAGAACACGAGTCCGTCTGGTTGCCGGTGGAGGGTGCTTGGCGCACGAACTGGCCGGATGACCTGAAGTTCCTGGGATACCAGGATCCAAACTGGAAAGGCGTGGCATGGGCACCGATCGGTGGGGCCCTGGCGAAACGCCGGCACTGGATCGTCGAAGCCATCCCCAAGGACAAGTACTATCTGTTCGGCAGACTGGAAATGTGGATCGACAAGATCACCTTCCAAGGCGCCTGGAACCGCAAGTTCGACTGGCAGGGGGGGCTGTTGAACAGCTTCCAGGTGCTGTCGTACATGCCGCTGGCCGATACCCGCCCTGACGGCAAGGTAGACTACAACCAAGGCTCGAACATGGCGTTCGTCTGCGTCGAGAACGTCAAGCGCAACCAGGCCACCCTTGCCGGCATCAAGACGACGCCGAAGGGAGGCTTCGATCTGCGCATCGCGTTCGATCCCAGCCTGTTCGAGACGAGCGCGCTCGGGCGCTTTGGGAAGTGAGCGGTCCCCGCATGCCGGGCAGCAGCGCACGGCTCGGCGGTGGCAGAGGTACGGAAGCGCACGACCTCTGCGGCGACGTGCACCGGGACGCGATGGAACGGGCGGTTTCGTGACCGCACCGTGACCGTTCTCGCCATCGATCAGGGGACATCGTCGACCAAGGCCTTGGTGGTGTCCCCTGCGGGGGAAGTCCTCGCCGAAGCTGAAGCTCCGGTGCGCCCCAAGCCGATCGGCCAGGGCGGCGTCGAGCAAGATCCCGAGGAGCTGTGGTCCTCGGTGCTCAGCGCCGGGCGCGCCGCGGTCGCACGTAGCGGTGAGCGTATCACCGCAGTCGGCTTGGCGAACCAGGGCGAGACCGTCCTGGCCTGGAACCGCGACACCGCCGCGCCGCTCTCCGCAGCGGTGTCGTGGCAGGATCGCCGCG
>Ga0315281_10013643_pt1 | contig 10980 bp, 10 predicted proteins | sample YL17G07_0_MG_FD_204540 | JGI IMG/M metagenome (GOLD analysis project Ga0315281, IMG submission 204540) | Sediment microbial communities from Yellowstone Lake, YNP, Wyoming, USA - YL17G07_0 | ecosystem: Environmental > Aquatic > Freshwater > Lake > Sediment | place: USA: Wyoming | collected... | reverse complement strand
CGCGGCGCGCCGGCGCCATCATCAACCGCGCCGCGCAGGACATCGACGCCCTGACCGTATCGACCAAGCGCCACAATGATTTCGTCACCGAGGTGGACCAGGCGGCGGAGCAGGCGGTGATCCAGGTCTTGATGAAGGCGTTCCCGGACCACGCGATTCTAGCAGAGGAGTCCGGAGCGCACGGAAAATCGGACTATGTGTGGATCATCGACCCGCTGGACGGCACCACCAATTTCATACACGGTTTTCCGCAGTATTGCGTATCCATCGGTCTCAGGCACAAGGACACGGTGACCCAGGCGGTGATCTACGACCCCGGGCGCAACGAACTGTTTACGGCCACGCGGGGACACGGCGCTTACCTCAACGACCGGCGCATGCGCGTGTCCAAGCGCAGGCAACTGGACGACGCCCTCATCGGCACCGGCTTTCCGTTCCGCTCTCACGAGCACATGGACGAATACTCGGCCGTCCTGCGCAAGGTAATGGAGCAGACTGCGGGCGTGCGCCGCGCCGGCGCCGCCGCGCTCGACCTCGCCTACGTCGCGGCGGGCCGGCTGGACGGCTTCTGGGAAATGGGGCTCTCGCCCTGGGATATGGCTGCGGGCAGCCTGCTGATCCAGGAAGCGGGCGGCCTGGTGAGCGATTTCGCCGGCGACGGGGATTATCTGGAAAGCGGGAATATCGTCACTGGTGCGCCGAAAGTGTTCACATCGCTGCTGCAGATCGTCGCCGCGCAGCACCCAAAATAATGTCTTCAGAACCAGTTAGATATCATATTCGTTGCTATAGTTGACTAAATCCGTCAGATATCGTATACTTGACAATATTAGTCGTGTATTGCCCCAGCAAGCCTTAGCCATCTGATATTTAATGAGGTTTTTCATATGAGACTGACGACAAAGGGACGTTTTGCGGTGACGGCCATGGTAGACCTTGCAATGAGCGAGGGCAAGAACCCGGTGACGCTGGCGGCAATCAGCCAGCGCCAGAAAATCTCGCTCTCCTACCTCGAGCAATTGTTCGGCAAGCTGCGCCGCCGTGCCCTGGTCGACAGTGTTCGCGGTCCCGGCGGCGGTTATCACCTCGCGCAGGACATGACGCAAATATCGGTCGCGGACATCATTCTCGCGGTCGACGAGACACTGGACTCGACACAATGCGGCGGCAGGGAAAACTGCCGCGACGAGGACAAATGCATCACTCACAATCTTTGGGCCAATCTCAACGAGCATATTTTCGGCTATCTTGGCGGGGTAACGCTGAAACAGCTGGTTGACGAGCAGAAGCCCAGGCAAAGCGGCGTGGCGCAGATACACGACATGCGCGAAACCCTGCAAAAACGCCAGCGCGCCGCAATTGCGATCTGATTTCCTATACAGGCGAAACCATGGCGATTTCAGTAACTGAAAATGCGGCGAAGCAGATCCAGGTCCAGCTCGCCAAGCGCGGCAGCGGTGTGGGACTGCGCGTGGGCGTAAAGAAGGTCGGCTGTTCCGGCTTCGCCTATACCTTCGATTACGCCGACGAAATGCGCCCGGGCGACCGCTGGTTCGAGGCGCACGATGCGAAGCTGGTGGTCGACGCCGAGGCGCTGTCGTTTCTGGACGGTTCGCGCCTCGATTTCGTCAGGGAAGGCTTCAAGCAGGTGTTCAAGTTCGATAACCCCAATATCGACAGCACCTGCGGCTGCGGCGAGAGCTTCAACATCAAGCAATCCGCGAAGGCTTAGCCGCAAACGATCTTACGAAACTCGGATGGCACGAACGCCTTTCCGGCGTCCTGGATATTCATCAATCGGGTCGGTGAGCCCCCAATGAGCACGGCACTGCATAATCTCGTCAATCAACCCTACCAGCACGGTTTCGTCACCGATATCGAAGCCGATGTAGCGCCCAAAGGGCTCAGCGAAGACACGATCCGGCTGATATCAGCCAAGAAGAACGAGCCCGAGTGGCTGCTCGAACTCCGGCTCAACGCTTACCGGCAATGGCTCACGATGGAAGAGCCCCGGTGGCCGAACGTGAAATATCCGAAAATCGATTTCCAGGCGATCAGCTATTACTCGGCGCCGAAGCCGAAGAAGACCCTGAACAGCATGGACGAGGTCGATCCCGAATTGCTGCGCACCTTCGAGAAACTCGGCGTGCCGATGAACGAGCGCGCGAAACTCGCAGGTGTCGCGGTCGACGTCATTTTCGACAGCGTCTCGGTGGCGACCACGTACAAGGCGAAGCTGGCCGAGGTCGGCATCATTTTCTGCTCGATCTCGGAGGCGGTGCGCGAGCACCCCGAGCTGGTGCGCAAATACCTGGGCAGCGTGGTGCCGGTGGGCGACAACTACTATGCCGCGCTCAACTCCGCGGTATTCACCGATGGCTCGTTCTGTTTCATCCCCAGGGGCGTCAAGTGCCCGATGGACCTGTCGACCTATTTCCGCATCAACACCCAGGACTCGGGTCAGTTCGAACGCACGCTGATCGTGGCCGAAGAAGGCGCTTCGGTGTCCTATCTCGAAGGCTGCACCGCTCCCAAGTTCGACACCAACCAGCTGCACGCCGCGGTGGTCGAGCTGGTCGCGCTCGATGACGCCGACATCAAGTATTCGACGGTGCAGAACTGGTACGCGGGCGACGAGAACGGCTTGGGCGGCATTTACAATTTCGTCACCAAGCGCGGGCTGTGCAAGGGCGTGAATTCACGCATCTCCTGGACCCAGGTCGAGACCGGTTCGGCGATCACCTGGAAATATCCGAGCTGCGTGTTGCGCGGCGACAACTCGGTCGGCGAGTTCTATTCGGTTGCGCTCACCAATCATTACCAGCAGGCCGATACCGGCACCAAAATGGTCCATCTGGGCAGGAACACGCGCAGCACCATAGTCAGCAAGGGAATTTCGGCCGGCCACTCCAACAACAGCTACCGCGGACTGGTGAGGATCGCGCCCACCGCCGCCGGCGCGCGCAATTACTCGCAGTGCGATTCGATGCTGATCGGCGACCGCTGCGGCGCGAACACCTTTCCCTACATCCAGGTGAACAACCCCAGTGCCAAGGTCGAGCACGAGGCGTCGACGTCCAAGATCGGCGAAGACCAGTTGTTCTATTTCGCCCAGCGCGGCGTCGGCGCCGAGGAAGCGGTGTCGATGATCATCAACGGCTTCTGCAAGGACGTTTTTCAACAATTGCCGATGGAGTTCGCGGTCGAGGCGACCAAACTGCTCGGCCTCAAGCTAGAGGGAAGCGTGGGATGATCTACCAGGACAGCAAGACCCTGCTCGCAGTGCGCGGTCTGCATGCGACCGTCAACGGCATCGAAATTCTCAAGGGCATGGACCTCACGGTCAGGAGCGGCGAAGTGCACGCGATCATGGGCCCGAACGGCTCCGGCAAGAGCACGTTCGCCAAGGTGCTTGCCGGACACCCCGCCTACGAAGTCAGCGGCGGCGAAGTCCTGTTCGAAGGCGGCAAGCTGCTCGAGCTGAAGCCCGAGGAACGCGCGCGCGCGGGGGTTTTCCTCGGCTTCCAGTACCCGATCGAGATTCCGGGGGTGGCCAACAGCCAGTTCCTGCGGCTCGCCTACAACACGGTGCAGGCCGGGCGCGGCAAGGACGAGCTCGATCCGCTCGAATTCGACGACTTCGTGCGCGAGAAAATGAAACTGCTCGAAATGAATCCGGATTTCCTCGACCGCAGCGTCAACGAAGGTTTCTCCGGCGGCGAGAAAAAGCGCAACGAGATCCTGCAGATGGCCTTGCTCGAACCGAAGCTCGCGATCCTCGACGAAACCGATTCCGGCCTGGACATCGACGCTCTCAGGATCGTTGCCGGTGGCGTCAATGCGCTGGCGAACCGCGACAATGCAATCGTTCTGGTCACGCACTACCAGCGTCTGCTGAATTACATCGTGCCAGACTATGTGCACGTGATGGATTCGGGCCGCATCGTCAAGACCGGCGGCAAGGAACTGGCGCTCGAACTCGAGGCGCGCGGCTATGACTGGGTCGGCGCCGAACTAAAGGCGGGAGTCCGCGCGAGCACATGAATACCGCATCGACCGCCGGCTATCTCGACCGCCTGCTGCAGGGGCGGCCCCCCGCAAGTTCGCTCCCCTGGCTGAATCAACTGCGGGCGAATGCGGTCGATCGCGTCGGCGCGCTGACAGTGCCAACCACGCGCGACGAGGACTGGCGCTTCACCGATATTTCGCCGCTGACCAAGCTTTCGTTCCAGCCCGCGCAGCGCGCGCCGCAGCTTGCGCCCGCGACGGTTGATCGTTGGGCCGTACCCGAGGCCGCGGCCCGGCTGGTATTCATCGACGGCATTTATGCGCCGCGGCATTCATTCAATCATGCCGGGCTCACGGCGGAAAACCTTGCCTCGAACACGATCGGGCACGGCGCCGGCGTGCAGGCACACCTCGGCCGGCACGCCGGCTTCGAGCACAACGCGTTCACGGCGCTCAATACCGCATTCCTGCACGACGGGGCCCTTATCGTGGTTCCGCGCGACATGACGCTTGCGGCGCCCGTGCATCTGCTGTTCATCGCCACGCGCAAACACGGGGCCAGTTACCCGCGCTGCCTGGTTATCGCCGAGTCCGGCTCTGCCGTCACCGTGGTCGAGGATTTCGTCGCGCTGGACAACGAGGCCTACCTCACCAATGCGGTTACCGAGATGGCGCTGGCGGGTAACGCGCAGGTCCGTCATGTCCGGGTGCAGCGCGACAGCACCGAGGCGTTCCATTTTGCCGACTGCGCGGTGTCGCTCGCGCGCGCGAGCCGCTATCATTCGATCAGCGTGGCGCTGGGCGCGCGCATCTCGCGCCACAACCTCCGCGCGCTGCTCGCGGCCGAGGGCGCCGAGTGCACCATTGACGGCCTGGCGCTGATCGGCGGCCGGCAACTCGCCGATACCCATACGCTCATCGACCATGCGATGCCGCAGGGCGTGAGCCGGCAATTGCACAAATGCATAGTTGACGGCGCCGCGCGCGCCGTGTTCAACGGCAACATAATGGTGCGGGCCGGCGCGCAGCGCACGGATTCATCGCAATCGAGCCGCAACCTGCTCCTGAGCGGCAAGGCGCGCGTCGACACCAAACCGCAGCTCGAAATCTTCGCCGACGACGTGAAATGCGCGCACGGCGCGACCGTCGGCCAGCTCGATGTCGATGAAGTGTTCTACCTCAAGAGCCGCGGACTGTCGGATACGGCGGCGCGCAACCTGCTGACCTACGCATTCGGCGCCGAGGTGATCGAGCGCATCCCCGTGGCCTCGCTCAGAAGCCGGCTCGAGGAGGCGGTACTCGCGCGCACCCAGACCGCCGCGACCGGCACGGCGCCGCAATTATGAGCTCGAACCAGAGCGCTCTGATATCGCGCCCCGGACCGGCTTTGGACCTCGGGCGCATCCGCGCCGACTTTCCGATTCTCAAGCTCCAGCCGGGCGGCAAGCCGCTGGTCTATCTGGACAATGCAGCCTCCAGCCAGATGCCGCAGCAGGTGATCGACCGCCTGGTGCGCTACCAGACGACCCAGCATTCGAACATACACCGCGCCGTGCACACGCTGTCGGAGATTGCCACCGCCGAATACGAAGAGGCGCGGCGCAAACTCGCCCGTTTCATCAACGCGCGCGAGGAGCGCGAGGTGATTTTCACCAGCGGCACCACCGAAGCGATCAACCTGGCGATGCACGGTTACGGGCGCAAGTTCATCGGCGCCGGCGACGAGATCATCCTGACCACGCTCGAACATCATGCGAACATCGTACCCTGGCAGATGCTGGCCGAAGAGAAGGGGGCAAAGCTCCGTGTCGTGCCCATCAACGACGCCGGCGAACTGCTGATCGACGAATACGAAGCACTGTTCACCACGCGCACCAGACTGGTCGGCGTGGCGCACGTCTCCAACGCGCTCGGCAGCGTCAATCCGGTGAAGCGGATGATCGCGTTCGCGCGCGCACACGGCGTGCCCGTGCTGGTGGACGGCGCGCAGGCGGTGCCGCACCTGCAAGTGGACGTGCAGGATCTCGATTGCGATTTCTACGCATTCTCGGGGCACAAACTGTGCGGTCCGACCGGCATCGGCGTCCTCTATGGCAAGGCCGCGCTGCTCGAACGCATGCAACCGTTCAAGGGCGGCGGCGACATGATCCTGTCGGTCACATTCGAGAAGACCACCTATACCGTGATTCCGCAGAAATTCGAAGCCGGAACGCCGCCGATTGCGGCGGCGATCGGGCTCGGCGCGGCGGTCGATTACCTTTCGGCCATCGGCATGGAGGCAATCGGCTCGCACGAGAACGGTTTGCTCGCTTACGCAACCGCACAGCTGGAGCGCATGCCGGGGGTGCGCATCATCGGCACCGCCGCGGAAAAAGCCGCGGTGCTTTCGTTCGCGCTCGACGGCGTGCACCCGCACGACGTCGGCACGCTGCTGAACCAGGACGGTGTCGCAGTGCGCACCGGTCATCATTGCGCGCAGCCGGTGATGCAGCGCTACAGGGTGCCGGCCACTTCGCGCGCGTCCTTCGCTTTCTACAACACCATGGCCGAGGTCGACGCGCTGGTCGCGGGCATACGCAACGTGCAAAAGGTTTTCTGCTGATGGCAGACACGAAGTCCCTGTATCAGGAAGTCATACTCGACCACAATCGCAAGCCGCGAAACTACGGCGCGCTGGCGCACGCGAGCCACAAGGCCGAAGGCCACAATCCCTTGTGCGGCGACCATCTCACCGTGGCCTTGAATCTGGAGGGGGAGCGCATAGCAGCCATCGCGTTCGAGGGCGAGTCGTGCGCGATCTGCAAGGCGTCGGCATCGATGATGACGGCGAGCGTAAAGGGCAAGACGCTGCCGGATGCGGAAACGCTGATCCAGGAGTTTCGCGACATGGCGACCGGCCAGCTCGACGTCGGCAAGCAAGCGCATCATCTCGGGCGGCTCACCGTGTTTGCAGGCGTACGCGATCTGCCGACGCGCGTCAAATGCGCCATCCTGCCGTGGCACACACTGCATGCGGCATTGCATTCAGTCGCGGATACATCGACCGAATCCGAAAACGATCCGATGCACGCCCCGATCGGCGATGCCTGAACGAAAGCCGCCATGCCGAAGATAGCCGACATCGAAGACACGCCGAACCCGAACGCGAAGAAATTCATCCTCAAGGAGCCGCTGACCTGGGGCATCACGCGTTCGTACGACAACGCCGGGCAGGCGATGGACGATCTGCTGGCAGCGTCGATATTTGACATCGAGCATGTGACCAACGTGTTCTACGTCGACCACTGGCTCACGGTCACGCAGGACGGTCGCGCCGACTGGCAGCAACTGCTGCGCAGGGTCGCAGACCGGATACGGGCAGCGCCGGCAGCAAGCGAACGATCCGCTCGGTTAAACGCCGCCGCGGCGGCGACCTCGATAAGCGACTTAAGCCCTGACGACCAGCAACGGCTGTACATGATCAATGGCTTGCTGGACGAGCAGATTCGCCCTTACCTGCAAGGCGATGGCGGCGACCTGCACGTGCTCGGGCTCGAAGGCAACAGGTTGACCGTGCATTACCAGGGCGCGTGTGGCAGCTGCCCGAGCTCGATGTCGGGCACGCTGGTCAGTATCGAGTCTCTGCTGAAAACGATAGAACCCGATATCGAAGTCGTGGCCGTGTAGCGGGTGGCTGAAATCAGCTTTCCGGAGGGAATCGAACGCGGCGCCACGGCGCGGCTAAACGCCGCCCGCGCCGCGGGCGGATTGAGGACAGTCTCTCAAGCCTGTACCTTAAGCCGCGCCGAAATACGATGTTGGCGGTACAATCGCAATGGTTGAAACCGGCCATTCCGGCAACATGGCAATAGCTACTCGGGCAGGGACATGGGGCTCAGGGAAATTCCCGTCGAAGAACTGACTTTCGGCATGTACGTGTCGAAACTCGACCGGCCGTGGACCGAAACGCCCTTTGTGTTCCAGGGCTTCGTCGTGAAATCAGAAAAGCAGATCGACGCCCTGAAAAAATACTGCAAGCACGTCTTCGTCGATCCGGAGAAAGCCGATTTTTCGGAGATCGGCAAGGCCAGCGCGGAGGAGATCGCAAAAGTACGGGGCACCACGGTCTACAAGGAGGCGGCGAGCGTAGAAGTTGAATTGCCCAGGGCCCAATCGGCGTATAAGAAGACGACCGCCGTGGTGCAGGAGCTTTCGCGCGCGATCGACGTCGGCAATGCCATCGACAGCACTCACTCGCGCGAGGCGGTATCGCAGATCACCGAAAGCGTGGTGCGCAACCCGGACGCGATGGCGCTGCTGGTCAAGCTGCAGGAGAAGAGCGGCGCGACCCTGAGCCGGGCCGCCGAGATTTCGGTGACGATGACTATCTTCGGACGCTTCCTGCAGTACCCGCAGGACCGTCTCGAACTTCTCGGCATGCTGGGATTGCTCCAGGACGTGGGCAAGCTCAAGCTGCCTACCGCGCTTGCCGCCAACGGGCCCATGAACGCCGCCGAGATCGAACTCTACCGCGCGCACGTCGACCACTCGGTCGAAATTCTCAGCAACACACCGGGCCTGCCGCAGGAACTCAGCGGCCTGGCGTCGCTGCATCACGAGCGTTTCGACGGCAGCGGCTATCCGCGCGGACTGCGCGGCGGAGGCATCGAGTTGTTCGGCCTGATCGCCGGAATCGTGGATACGTTCGACACGCTCACGGCGCCGCCGCCGTTCGGCGAGAATCTGTCGCCTTCGAACGCGCTCAACATCATCTTCAAGATGCGCGGAAAGCAGTTTCACCCGGCGCTGGTCGAGCAGTTCATACAGTGCATCGGCGTGTTCCCCGTGGGAAGCGTGGTCGAGCTAAACAGCGGCGAAATTGCGATCGTGATTGCCCAGAACATGCTGCGCCGGCTGCAACCGCGCATCATGGTGGTAAAGGATGCGCAGGGCCACCCGCTCATCCCGCGCAAGATGCTCGACCTGATGAAGGAACCCAAGGTCAAGCCCGGCGAGCCCTACCGCATCCAGCGCACACTGGAGTACGACACCGTGAAAATCGACCCGCGCGAGCTGTTCCTGTGAGCGGACCGGGCTCGGCCGAGCCCGGGGCGGCCGAGCGCGGCGGGCCTGCCGCCGAAGCAGTCCCGTTTCTCGACGCACTGGCCGCCCGCATCGAAGCATGTGCCGGCGGCAGGAATCTTGCGGTGCTTGTAATCGAATGCGGCGTGATCGACAGGATCGATGCCGTATGGGGTTACCACGTCGGCGACGCGGTGCGCGCCCGCGTCGCCGCGACCCTCCGCGGCCAGGTACTCCGCCCCGACGACATCGTCGGCGACATGGGCCGTGACGATTTCGCCTGCGTGTTCTCACCCGTGGAGGGGCCCGCGGTGGCGTTGCTCGCGGCGGAAAAATCGCTGCGCGCCCTCAACGCCCCGTTCTGGATCGGTGAGGAGGAGATCTTTGCCGATCCGGCCATCGGCATCGCCATGTGCCCGGCGGACGGCAATGCGGCGGAATTGCTGCTGCAACGCGCCAAGAGCGCCTGCGTGATCGCACGCGGGCTCACCAGCCGCATTTCGGTCTACGCCGAAGGCCAGGAGAATCCGGAAGCCTCGCGGCTGCTGTACGAAAACCAGCTGCGCTCTGCAGTCGCCGAAGACGCGCTCGAGCTGTTGTTCCAGCCGCAGTACGACCTGCGCCTGGGCCAGATCATGGGGGCCGAGGGCCTGCTGTGCTGGCGCGACGCGGCGCGCGGCGTGATCCCGTCCGAGGACGCCTACGCGGCGGCGGAATCGGCGGGCGTGGTCGCCGAACTCGTATCGTCGGTGCTCAATCGCGCATTGCGAAACTGCTCGGAGTTCCGCTACAGCGCCGGGCTGGACTTGCGCATAGCAATCAACCTTTCCGGGCGCGCACTGCTGCATACAGAACTTCCCGAGATCGTCGAGCGCGCGCTGCGCACCTGGAATCTGCGCCCGGGCAGGCTCGTGCTCGAGATCGGAGAGACCTCGGTGCTCGGTGCGGATGCGGTGGCGCGGAACACGCTCGGATGCCTGAAGGATCTCGGCGTAAAGCTTTCGATCGACGACGCGGACCTGGCGCTGTCGTCCTTGTTCGGACTCGCGAGCCTGCCGTTTCAGGAAATCAAGATAGACGTCGCGGCCGCGCGCGATCCGGCCGGCGTGTTGAAGTCCGAGCGCATATTGCAATCGTTGATCGAGCTGGCGCACCACTTGCTGCTCGACGTAGTCGCGGTCGGCGTCGCGGACGACGCGACGGCGGCCCGGCTGGGTGAACTGGGCTGCGACTACATGCAGGCCGAGTACAAGGGCCCCGCGCTCGACCCGGCGGGATTTGTCGCCCGGTTCGGATTTGGCCAAGGCTGAGCGGCCACATAGGCTGCTGCACTATGATGGACGCGCGCCCGCGTCAGTTCATGGCGCGAGGCGGCCTTCGGCGACCGCATGGCAGGCCACGGCGCCGCCCGCGGCGAGCGAAGACAGCGCCGGCCGCTCGCTGCGGCAACGCTCGTCCGCGTGCGGGCAGCGCGGATTGAACGCGCAACCCGCGGGCGGAGCCAGCGGGTTGGGGACCTCTCCTGCAACCGGAATACGCGCCTTGCCTGTCATCTGCAGGTCCGGAATCGCGTCGATCAGCATGCGCGTGTACGGATGGCGCGGCTGCTCGAACAGTTGCTTCGCGTCGGCGATCTCGACCAGCCTGCCGAGGTACATCACGCCGACACGCGTCGCTATGTGCGCCACCACGGCGAGGTTGTGAGAGATGAACAGATAGGTGAGCCCGAGGCGGTCCTGCAGGTCCTTCATCAGATTGAGGATCTGTGCCTGCACCGAAACGTCTAGCGCCGAGCTTGGCTCATCGCATACCAGGAACTCGGGGTTCGAGGACAGCGCGCGCGCGATCGAAATGCGCTGGCGCTGGCCGCCCGAAAATTCGTGCGGGTACTTGTCGCCGTCCTCCGGCGAA
>Ga0315281_10013641_pt1 | contig 10981 bp, 7 predicted proteins | sample YL17G07_0_MG_FD_204540 | JGI IMG/M metagenome (GOLD analysis project Ga0315281, IMG submission 204540) | Sediment microbial communities from Yellowstone Lake, YNP, Wyoming, USA - YL17G07_0 | ecosystem: Environmental > Aquatic > Freshwater > Lake > Sediment | place: USA: Wyoming | collected... | reverse complement strand
CCTCGCCCAGCTCGTTCTTCGCGACCAGCTCAAACGTCGGCCCGGCCTTGAGCACGTGGGTCGTCCCCGCGTCGTCCGGGAAATAGAGATAGCCGCCCGCCGCCACCGGCGACGAGCTCACGTGGCGGCTGAGTTTCTGGCTCCAGAGGCGCTTCCCGGTCTTCGCCTCGAAGCAGCTCGCCGTTCCGGCGTCGGACGCGATGAAGAAGTAATGGCCCCAGGCCACAGGGGAAGGAACGTACGAGCAGATGTTCTCGCCCGCGTCCCGCCAGAGGATATGGGTCCCGGTGACGTTGCCCTCCCCGTCCGGGCGGATCCCCAGGACATGCCACTGCGGGAAGCCGCCGGTGATGAAGAAGACGTCCTCCGTGTAGACCATGCTGGCGACGAACTGCTCGGTCGGCCCGTCAATGATCCAGATCTGCTTGCCCGTGTCGGGATCGTAGGACGCGACGCACTTGCTGCCGCTGAGCACGAGCTGCGGACGTCCCGCCGCCTGGAAGACCACCGGGGGCACGTAGGAGCGGGTCTTGTTGGGACGGTCGGCCCGCCAGCGTTCGACCCCCGTCGCGCTTTCCAGGGCCACGATCCACGCGACGGCATCCTGGTCGCCGTTGAAGATGATCGTGTCCTTGTAGAGCAGCGGCGAGCTGCAGAACCCGTGGACCGACTTGAAGGCCCCGGGAGACTTGCTCCAGACGAGGTTCCCCTCGAAGTCGTAGCAGTAGGCCAGGAACGTGGTGTCTTCCTGGAAGGCCACCCAGACATGCTTTCCATCCGTGACCGGGGTGGCGCTGGCAAAGCTGTTGAGATTGTGCTTGTGCTCCTTCTTCGCCTGGAGGACGACGCGTTCCCAGAGGGTGTGGCCGTCCTTCCGGTCCAGGCAGATCAGCTTGCGATCCCCGCTGTCCTCGAGACAGGTGCTGAGGAAGAGCCGATCGCCCCAGACGACCGGGGACGAATGGCCTTTCCCGGGGACGGGGACCTTCCAGAGGACGTTCTCGGTGGCGCTCCAGCGGACGGGGAATTTGGATTCCAGGGACGTCCCGTCGCGGCGCGGCCCGCGCCACCCGGGCCACTCCTCTTCCTGCGCCTGCAGCCCCGCGGCCAGGGCGAGGAACACGATGACGGCGCGCGTCGCCGGAATTCTCATGGCAATTCTTTCCCTCACGGACCTATTACACCCGGCCAGGGGGCAGGGAGTCAACAGACGGGGAACGTGCGGAGGCGCCGCCGCGCCTCTCCCTTGACCTCATATTCCTGGATCGGTATAACAAAGCCCGACTCCTCCGCTCCAGCCCCTCGGGGTGCTGGAATCCATACTCTGGAACGTAGCTCATTGATGCCGAACACCCCTTCGAGCGTGGATCTTCCCTCCGACGGACCGCCGCCCCCGGAACTCCAGAGCCAGGGGAAAAGCGCCGGAAACCTGCCGCCGTGGATCCTCTGTCTCGGAGGGATCACGCTGCTCCGTCTCTTCCTCGCGGCGGCGCTGCCCCTGTTCCCGGAAGAGGCCTATCACTGGTGCTACGCGCGGCACCCGGCGCTGAGCTACTACGACCACCCCCCCATGATCGCCTGGGCGATCTCGCTGGGGCGGATGCTGTTCGGGGATCATACCCTCGGCGTCCGCATCCTCCCGCTGCTCCTCTCGACGGGGACCACGATCCTCCTGGCCCGCCTCGCGCTCCGCCTCTACGGCGAGCGCGCCGCGCTCTGGACCGTCCTGCTGATGGGCATGGAGCCGATCGTCTTCGTGGCCACCGGGGCGGGCTTCCCGGATTCCCCGATGCTGTTCTTCTGGACGCTCGCCCTTTGTTCCATCCACCGCAGCCTCGAGACCGGACGCGGCGCGTGGTGGCTGGCCGCGGGCGCCGCGCTCGGTGCCGCGATGCTCTCGAAGTACACCGCCTGCTTCCTGACCCTCGGAATCCTGGGATACCTGGCGACCAGCCCGCGGCACCGCTTCTGGCTCGCCAGCCCCTGGCCCTATCTGGCCGGCGTCCTGTCCCTGATTGTCTTCGCGCCGGTGCTGATCTGGAACGCGACGCACGACTGGGCCTCGTTCAAATTCCAGAGTGTCAGCCGCTTCGAGGAGGTCCGGGGCCTCCGCATCCGCTCCGGATTCACCTTCCTGCTGGGCCAGTGGCTCGGGATCCTTCCCTTGACGCTGCCGCTCGCCATCGTCGCCCTGAAGAAGGCGTTCCGCTCCGCCCGATGGGAGGACCGCTACCTGTTCTGGATCTTCGCCCCCATGTTCGCCTTCTTCTTCGCGCTGAGCTGGACCCGATCGATCCACCTGCTGTGGCCGCTGCCCGCCTACATGGGCTTGACCGTCCTGATGTCGGGAACCGTGGCCCAATCGGAGGACCGACTCCCGAGGTTCTACTCCCGCCACGCCCGCGCGTTCGCCGGGACGGCGACGGCCGCTCTGCTCCTGGCGATCGTCCACCTCTGGCTCGGCTTCCCGGGAATCCCGACGAGCCGAGACATCCAGGGCTGGGATCAGGTCGCCCGCCGCGCCCGCGAGCTCCGGGCGACGCTGCCTCCCGGCTCCTTCTATTTGGGGCTTGGAAAACGCTACCTATGCCCCAGCCAGCTTTCCTATCATCTGAATGCCCCCTCCGAGGTTCATGGGAAGAATCTTCTGGGAGAGGACTGCCTGGCCTTCAACTACTGGTCCGACCCGCCGTCGTTGAAGGGGAAGGATGCCATCGTGGTGGTGCCGGACCCCGACAAGGATCCCTCGATGGGCAAGCTGCGGGAGAGATTCGAATCGGTCACGCCATTGGAGGAGATCGTCGTCGACGAGGGCCGGTCGCGCCGGGGAAATCCGATCCGATTCGGCCTCTTCAGCGCCCGCGGGTACATCCCTCCCGAGCGGCCGACGAACCGGTAACGCAAATGGTCGCCAGCATCATCGTCCCGACCTTCAACGAGTCCGACAATCTCCCCAAGCTCATTCCCCGCCTCTGCGCGGCCGCGCCGGACATCGAGATCGTCGTGGTGGACGACGCCTCGACGGATGGGACCGCGGACGTGGTCCGAGGGCTGGCCGGCCAATACCCCGTCCGGGTGATCGAGAGGAAGGATGAGCGGGGACTCTCGACCGCCGTGCTCCGGGGCATCCAGGAAGCCCGCGGCGAGATCTGCGTGGTGATGGACGCGGACCTGAGCCATCCGCCCGAAGCGGTCCCCAAGCTCATCCAGGCGGTCCAGGACGGCGCCCAGGTCTCCGTCGGGAGCCGCTATGTCCCGGGGGGCGACATCGACGAATGGCCGTTCTTCCGCCGCCTGGCCTCGAAGGCGGGGACGCTGCTGTCCCAGCCGCTCACGCCGGTCCAGGATCCCATGGCGGGGTTCTTCTGCCTGAAGAAGACGCTCCTCGAGGGTCTCGAGCTCAAGCCGCGCGGCTTCAAGATCCTGCTCGAGATCCTGGCCCGCAGCGGCGCGACGGCGATCACGGAGGTCCCCATCCACTTCGAGGACCGGGCCGCCGGCCTGAGCAAGTTCAGCTCGAAGGAGCGGCGCGAATTCCTCAAGCAGATCTGGACGCTGTACCTCGACATGAACGCCTGGCCCTGGCGCGTCGCCAAGTTCCTGGCGACCGGGGCCCTGGGGATCCTGCCGGACGTGGCCGTCCTGAACCTCTTCGTCCGCGTCCTGGGGGGGAATCCGAAGCTCGGAGCCGTCGTGAGCGGCTTCGTCGCGATGACCTTCAACTACACGATCAACCGGTTCTGGACGTTCCGCGCGTGGAAACACCCGCTGCTCTCCTCCTACCTCAAGTATGTGGTGGGTGCGCTGGGAGGAGTCGGGATCAAGGTGGGCGTCATCGCCCTCCTGCCCATGATGCCCTACAACTACAGCAATCTGCTCGGCATCGTCGCGGGGACGATCTCCAATTACTTGATGAGCCAGCTCTGGGCCTTCCGGCGGCGATAGCCTGCGCCTCCACTTTTTCCCTTCCCGTTACGTTCCAGCCCTTACCCTCCACTCATGAGAAGTAGAGTTCGGAGGAGACTCATGCGACTGCGGATGACCGGTCTGGCCGCGACCCTGCTGATCGCCACCGCCGTCCAGGCCCACGAGCACGCCCCTCGCGTCGTCTCGCCCCATGTTGCAGACGCCTACAGCATGAAGACGTTCGCCGAGTTCCCGCGCTGGCGCGACCTCGCGGGGGACGCCAAGGTCTGGGAGGTCTACCAGTACCTCGCCGACCGGCGCACCGGGATCTTCCCGATGGGCGCTGGCGCCTGGGAGGGCAAGGACGTCGTCTACGACTTCGGCTTCATCCGCGACCCGGTCAAGATGATCAACGTGTACAGCGTGGGCTACTGCGACATGCTCGGCCCCACGATGGCGGGCGTGATGAAGGACATGGGAATCGGCCCTTCGCGCACGCTCAACCTGCCCGGTTGGGGCCACGTGGTGGCCGAGGTCTACTACGGCGGGAAGTGGCACTACCTCGACCTCGACGTCCGCGCCGCGTTCCGGCGCGAGGACGGGTCGCTCGCCTCGATGGAGGAGGCGAAGAAGGACGACTCGCTCTGGAAGGGGCCCAACAGCCCCCTTTTCTTCCCGCTCGACAACCTTGCCGCGACGAGGAAGATCTATGCGCAGACGCCCGTCCAGGTCCGCCACGGCGTCAACATGGGCGGCCACACGATGGACTATGTGCTCCGCCAGGGCGAGACCTTCACCCGCTGGTGGCAGCCGCAGGGCCGGCGCTGGAACCAGCACGAGTCCTACCTCAAGGACGCCCACCTCAAGGAGATCCTCGAGCGCGAGCCTGCCGGGCCCAAATGCAAGCACCCGAGCTTCACGATCCACACCCACGGCAACGGCAGGTTCGTCTACGCGCCCGACCTCACGGACAAGTCCGACGACTTCGCCGACGGCGTCAGCGACGCGGAGAACCTCCGTCCAGGTCCCGCAGGCCTCACGCTCGCCGCGCCCGGAGAAGGCTACGCCGTCTTCGAGATCCATTCGCCCTACGTCATCGTCCCGCTCATCGGAAAGCCCGAGACCCGGGACGACGACCGCGAGGCGTCGGTCGTGAAGCTGGATGCGACCGGCGTCTCGGCCTCGATCTCGCTCGACAACGGCCTGACCTGGAAGGAGCCGGCCGACCTCGACCTCACCCCGCACGTGAGCGGCACCTACGGCTACCTGCTCAAACTCTCCTTCAAAGGGGATCCGGGCCAGGCCGTTCTGCGATCGCTCCAGATCAGCACCTGGGTGCAGGTCCATCCGGCGTCCTTACCTTCGCTCCGGAAGGGCAAGAACGAGATGAAGTACGTGACCGGGGACCATCATGGGCTGGACACGCACGTCACCGAGATCCGGACGAACGGAAGCGACCGGGAAGACTTCCTCAAGCGGGTGTCCGAGCCGCCGAAGGACTTCGATCCGGCGCGGTCGACCAGCCGTGCGAAAGGACCGTTCGTGGTCCCGGTGCAGGCTCCTCCGGGGCGGAGGATCGCGTGGTTCTCCGGCGGCGGGAACTTCACGACCCATCAGGGCGACGCCGCGCCCCAGACGAAGAACTCCATGGCCTACGCCGTCGACGAGCCGCGCGACTTCAAGGAGTTCTACCGGGCGGAGGTCCCGGCCGGCCAGTCCCACTGGCACTACAACGCCGACGTCGAGGTGAAGCTCGACGCCCCGGCCAGGCTGCTGTATCTCCGCTACGTGGGCGACCCGGGAGTGAACAACCTCCGCATCTACGCCCACTCGGTGGAAGAAACGCGGTCGGCGGCGGGCCCCGTCCTGATCTCGCACGCGTGGCGCGAAAAGGGAGAGCTGAAGACGAAGACGGTGCGGCTCGAGAAGGCCGGGCCGTACGAGATCACGACGAACGATGATCCGGCGGACGAGTCGGTGGAGATCTCCGTCCCCAGCAGGAGACGCTAGGCCTAGTCGTCGGCCGGCTTGAGTCCGCCCGCGCCCCAGAAGCTGTTGCCGCGGACGGTCAGCGGGCCCCGGGTGTCGGACGGCGAGTGTCCTTCCCACGCAAGCTTCCCCAGCCGCGTCTCGCGCGGATCGAGCTCGCTCTCGGCAGCGCAGGTGATGCCTCGGCCGCCGTTCTTCCCCTCCCCCGCCAGGGCGAAGCCGGCGTTCACGTGGAAGCCCGCGGGAACCGACTCGGAGTCCCGCTCCCGGATGCGGCCGTAGGTGAGCTCGATCTCCTCCAGCAGCGGAAAGACGACCGCGAGCTTCTGGATCTCCGGGAGCTCGAGGAACTGCGCGAGCACGCTGCCGCGAGGATAGCGATCCAGCGCCGCCACCTGCTTGAAGGGCGCGTCGAACGCGACGTGCAGGCCGGCGTACGCTTCGCGCACGATCCAGGAGCCGTCCTCGCGCCGCGCCGACTGGATCCAGAAGAAGAGATCGTGCCGGTCGCCGGCTCCGTTGACGTAGGCCCCCGCCCGCGCGAGGTAGCGCACGAACTTCGCCCGCTCGTGCGGCTCGTAGATCTCGACGAGCCGGAGCCCCTGCCGCGCCAGCGCGTCGGCCACTCGATTCCCATCGCGGGCGAGGCAGCCCGTGCGGAGGACATGCCAGGCGCGCCAGACCATGCGTTCCGGGCTGCGCTCGTCCAGGGCGGCGGCGAGCCCGGCGCCGACCGAGAGCGTGTCTTCCTCGAGGCGAGCCAGGGTCTTCTCGGAGTCCCGGAGCGTTTCCTGGACCGTCCGTCCGAGAATCGTCAGCCGATGAACCGCCTCCTCGCGACGCAGCGGATGAGGATTGCCGAGGAGTTCGACGAGTGCCGCCGGATCGTCTGGCGTTTCGTCCACCGAAGGCCCGGCACACGCAGAAAGCGCCGCCAGGAGGAGGATCGAGCCCCGCATGCTTTCTAGACGGAGAAAGGGAGCCTACTTGCTTTCCTTGATCGGAAACTCCGCGGAGTCCGTGCGGGCCTTCTGGAGGTAGGCCTCGATCTTCGCGACGACGTCCGGATGGCCGTCGGCCACGTTCGTCTTCTCGCCCAGGTCATTCTTAAGATCGTAGAGCTCCAGCGGACGCTTCGTCCCGTGCCGCACGCCCTTCCAGTCGCCCAACCGGACCGCCTGGTGGAAACCTCCCTCGTGGAATTCCCAGTAGAGGGTCTCTTGCTCCCGGCATTCCTTTCCGAGCAGCGCCGGGAGCATCGAGACGCCGTCCAGCCCGGCAGGGGCCGCCGTCCCCGCGAGGCCGGCCGCGGTCGGCAGGAAATCCCACATCCCCCACACGTGGTCGCTCAGCTTCCCCGCCGCCACCTTGTCCGGCCAGCGGACGATCATCGGGACGCGGACGCCGCCTTCATGCAGGTCGCGCTTGATCCCGCGCAGAGAGCCGCTCGACGTGAAGAACGCCGGATCGCTCCCGCCTTCCTTGTGCGGCCCGTTGTCCGAGGTGAAGAAGACGATCGTGTCGTCGTCGATCCCGAGGTCGCGGAGCTTCTTCAGCACCAGGCCCACGTCCTGATCCACCCGGCTGATCATGGCGGCGCGGCCCTTCTCCGGGTCGGGCCAGGGCTTGTCCGCGTAGATCCCGTAGTCCGGGATCTCCATCCCCTTCGCCTTCGCCTCATTGTTGGCGTGGGGCAGCGTCCACGCGAGATAGAGGAAGAACGGACGCTTCGCATTCGCCTCGATGAATCCGATCGACTCCTTCGCGATCAGGTCGGGGCTGTATTCGACGCGGACGGAAGCCACACCCTGGCCCACCGGCCCTTCGTTGGGCACGACGTTCTTCAGCTTCACGCGCTCCTCGTTCCGGAGGAGGAACGTGGGGTAGTAGTTGTGCGCGTGAGTCTGATCGAGGTAGCCGAAGAAGGAATCGAAGCCTTGCTTCGTCGGCACGCCCGTGGAGCCCTCGTGGCCCAGCCCCCACTTGCCGCAGAGCCCGGTCGTATACCCGGCATCCTTGAGGACGCGCGCCACGGTCACGTCGCCGGGTCGCAGGTCCACCTTGGCATTCCCGCGGATGAATCCGTGGCCCGTGTGCAACCCCGTCATGAGGACGCAGCGCGAGGGCGCGCAGACCGTCGAGCCCGCATAGAACTGGGTGAAGCGGGTGCCCTCCGACGCCATCCGGTCGAGGTTCGGCGTCTGGATCTGCTTCTGCCCGTAACAGCCGAGGTCGCCGTAGCCCAAGTCGTCGGCCATGATCCAGATGATGTTGGGCTTGCGGGCCTGGGGAGCGGGGGCCAGGAGGAAGAGCGCCGCGACGAGCGCGAGCAGGCGGCTCATCACGGCCGGGAGAACTGCAGGGCGCTCACCTTGGCCCCGACCTTGTCGATCTCCACCTCGGTGTCCAGCGGCTGGGGCACCTCGATCTCGAACGTGCGCGTCTCTCCGGGCTTGAGCGGCTCGCGGTGAGGGCCGGGCTTGTCGCTGTTCAGCAGCACCGGATAGGCCTTGGTGAACGTGGGGCGGGACTTGTTGTCCTCGTAGACCGGCTTCCCGGAGCCGTCCACGTGGAAGAGCGTCAGCTCCAGCTCGTCGAGGGCGCGGTCGCCGCCGTTCTTCACCTGGCCGACGACCCGGACGTTCCCTTTCGGGGAGTCGCCCGGTTTCACACTGACGATCTCGATCTTTCCGAAATAGGCTTCCTGGTCCTTCTTCCCGGCGGGATCGACGAAGCGGACGATGCGGAAGCCGACGAACGGGCCGTCGGTGAGCCACCACATGCTCCGCGGCCGGTTGGGATCCCGCTCCACCCACTCGGGCTTGATCGTCTGGCGCGCGGCGAAACGGAGCTCGGCGACCGGCGTGTGCCAGCCTCCGCCCCGGATGACCGGCCCGAACTCGGGCGGCGTGTGGGGCTCGAGGGCATACTCCCAGACGTTGCCCATCAGGTCGCAGAGGCCGAACGCGTTGGGTTTCTTCGTCCCCACCGGATGGGTGCGGCCGTTGCCGTTGGCCTGGGTCCAGCACGCCTCGTCGGGAGCCGCAGGTCCCGCCGCCGCGGAGCCGGCCCGGGCGGCGTATTCCCATTCCGCCTCGGTGGGCAGGCGGAATCTCTGGCCCGTGAGCTTCGAGAGCCACTCGCAGTACTGCAGCGCGCCGTGCCAGCGCATCCCGACCGCGGGATGGGTTCCCGTTCCCATCGCTCCGTTCGGCGGCTCGTAGGGAGCCGAGGGGCGCGTGATCCCGTCGACCTTCACGGCCTTCCGGTTCTCGAAGAACTTCACGAAGGCCTCCCAGGTGACTTCGTTCCGGCTCATCCAGAACGGGCGCAGCTCGACCTCGTGGACGGGGGCCTCGTCGGGTTTCCGGCCGGGCTCGTTCTCGGGACTGCCGAGCTTCGCGCGGCCGCCCGGGACGTAGACCATCTCGAACGTGAACGCAGTCCCGGGGATCGAGATCGTCTCGTCGGGCTTCCGCTCCTGGGCGGAGACGGGAGACGGCGTCAGCGCGAAGACCAGCGCGAGGGTCGCTCCGGGAAGGAAGAGACGCATCCGATTAATACTCGCGATCTCCCTTCAATCCCGGCTCGGGAACCGGGTACTTCCCGTCGAGGCCGGCCTTGACGGGCGCCTCGCCGCCTTCCTTCCCCGCGTACACATCGACGCCCGCGCCGAACTCGTGGTCCGACTTGAGGATCTGGTCGTAGGTGACGATCTGGCCCGTGTGGGCCGCCCGGCGTCCCATCGACGTCACCAGGCTCGCCTGAACCCCGCGCGGCACCTCATTGTAGGGCTTGTCGTTGCGGATGGCGTCGAGCAGGTCCTGCCATTCCACGTCGTACGGATTGGGCTCCGGCTGGGGGAAGGACCAGATGAGCTGGTCGTCCTTCATGTTCTGGTCCTTGAAGGTCCGCACCCGGCCGGGCGTGTGGCCGGTCAGCGAGACGACCGCGGAGCCCTTCGTGCCGTGGATGCCGCTGAAGAAGCGCTGGGGCGTCCCCGTCATGTGGCGCCCGTAGTAGAAGAGCTTGGTCCCGTCGGGGAAGGTGTACTCGACCGAGTAGCTGTCGAAATTCTGGTCGATGTCTTCGCCGCGATAGTGCCGGCCGCCCACGGCTTCGGCCTTGATGGGCCACATGTCCTTCATCCAGCAGCATTCGTCGATCTGGTGGATGTAGAAGTCGCTGAAGAGCCCGCCGCTCGCCCAGAGGAAGCTGTGGAAGCGCCGGATCTGGAAGAGCAGCTCGTTCTCGCCCGCGGGCTTGGGGGGGGTGAAGGCGGAACCCACCGGCGGGTGGATGCGGTACGCCCTCATGGCCAGGATGTCGCCGATCTCGCCGCCCTTGATCCGGTCGAAGAGCTGCTGCCGCCCCTTGCAGTGGCGGACCATCAGCCCGACGCCGACCTTGATGTTTTTCTTCGTGGCTTCCTCGGCCAGCTCCAGCATCTTGCGGCTGGAGGGGCCGTCGACCGTCAGCGGCTTCTCCATGAAGACGTTGACGCCCTTGTCGATCGCGTACTTGAACATGACCGGGCGGAAGCCGCAGGGCGTGGTGAGGATGACGACGTCGCCCTTCCCCAGCGAGTCGATGGCCTTCTTGTAGCCGTCGAAGCCGAGGAACTTGTTGTCGTCGGGGACCTTGACCTGGTCCTTGAACTTCCCGCTGAGCTGCTTGAGGCTGCCCTTCATCTTGCTTTCGAAGACGTCGGCGACGGCGACGAGCTTGACGTCGCCGCCTTTCGTGGCCATGGCGTTCTCGGCGGCGCCCGTCCCGCGGCCGCCGCAGCCGACCAGCGCGACCTGGACCGTGTCGCCCCCGGCCGCGTGGACATCCGGGATCATCGACGCCGTGAGCGCCGACGCGGCGGCGGCTCCTCCGGTGGTCCTCAGGAAGGCCCGACGCGATAACCGGTCTCCGGCTTCTGCGCTCATGCGAAGTCCCCTCAAAATCGTGGTCCGTATCCCGCTGAAGAAGATAAGCCTACGATGTCCCGGGAGTTTCGTCCAGAAGCGGAACGTACATTCAACACGACGGTTGGAAGACCACGACGCAGAAATTTCCCGCCTTGGTATTGAAAAGCGAC
>Ga0315281_10013639_pt1 | contig 10982 bp, 12 predicted proteins | sample YL17G07_0_MG_FD_204540 | JGI IMG/M metagenome (GOLD analysis project Ga0315281, IMG submission 204540) | Sediment microbial communities from Yellowstone Lake, YNP, Wyoming, USA - YL17G07_0 | ecosystem: Environmental > Aquatic > Freshwater > Lake > Sediment | place: USA: Wyoming | collected... | reverse complement strand
ATGGCCATCGAATCGCTGCGCGGGCGCTGGATCACGGTGGGTGCGAGGATCGCAATCAGCACGGCGAGCGTCCGGAATTCTGCGTCGAACGGGACCTCGTGCAGCGCCGCCAGGCCGTAGAGCATGGCGATCGCGACGAGTGGTGTGACCAGCAGTTGCACCAGCACCAACTGCCCGATCAGGACACTGCGTTTGAATACGATCGGTTCATTCATGGCTGGCTAGTTGTCGTGGTTCGGCACAGGTTCAGTCGCTTATGTCAAGCGCTCTATGAAATGACCGAACGGATCTGGCAGCGAAGATTATAGGCGAAGCCGCGGACCGGCGCGGTTGCCTGGACAAGGCGCAATTGGGGGCTATCGCTCGCTTTCCAGCGACTGTAGATGCTCCACCAGCTTGATGTAGCCGCGCATTGCGATGTCCTGCGACATGCCCTTGCGCGCCGCCCAGGCGTCGTGCTTGGCACGCGCGACGAAGTCGAAGGCGCCGGGTCGTGAGTCGCCCGCGTCGCCTTCGGTGGCCTGCTTGAAGTAGGAGTACAGCTCGAGCAGCGTGTCGTTGTCGGGCTTGTCGTGAAGTTTCCTGGAGGCTGCCTGGGCCGCTTCAAAACGCTCGTGCATGTCCGCCATGACGCGCTCCGCGCGATTCGGGGACACGATGGTCGCGCGTGCGGGACTGCTGCGTCAATATTTCTGGCGGTCGCTCAGCCGACGGTCTTGCTCGCGGTCGTCGAACGGGTGCTTTCCGCGCCTTGCGAGTTGTAGGCGGTCATCGCGAAATACCAGGTGGCTGGCGACAGGTTTTCGATCACATAGCGGGTGAGCCCCGGATTGTCGAGCATCAGCACCTGGTCCAGCGCGCCGGCGCTGCGGCCATAGTAGATCCTGTAGCCACGGAGGCCGGTGAGTACGGTTCCGTCGGCGTTTTGGGTCGGCGGCTGCCATGACAGGGTCGCGGAACCCAGCGAGATCTGGTTCACCGTGACGGAGAAACGCTCGAGCGCCGCCTGGTCCTTGCCGTCCGACACCGTGATCAGGACCTGGGCGGTCATGCCCACATCAGCGTCCCGCGGCGTTCCCGAAAGCCCGCCGGTCGCGGCATTGAAATTGGCCCAGACAGGCTTGTTGGCGATGCTGAAGCTGAGTGCGTCCCCGTCGGGATCGCTCGCGCTTGGCCGGAAGTCATAGGCCTCGCCGACCCGGATCAGCGTCGGCGGCACGCCTGAGATCGTCGGCTTGCCGTTCGGCTGGGTCACAACCGGATCGGCCGGTGTTTTCCAGTCTTCAAAGAAGCAGCCGCCCAGGATCAGGGTCGTGAACAAGATAGCCAAGCAGCCGAATCGCAATTGCATGCACGCCCCCGTTGCCTGTGCAAACAAGGGACGACGCATTGGCACCGCAGAGGACCGATGCAAACCTGCGTTGGCCTGATGCCGGCAACCCCGCTGGCATGGACTGATTTCAGTCGGTAGCCCGGAAGCTTTGCGTCCCCACCTTTCGATGGGTTTGCCCTTGTACGAGGAACGAGTTTAGAGAGATTGGCGGAGCAGGACCGAGAACCGGATCACGTCGATCATGATTCTGGTACATCCAATCGGCTTATGTGACATCCCCCATCGGCGGCCAGGGCATGGTGCTACGATTCCCGCCGACCAGACATCGTCTGGCGAAATGGCACACCCGCTGCGAGGCGGGGTCGCAAAGCCACGGGTCTCCTGCTCCAGGACGACCGCCGGGTTACCGAACCAGCCGCAAGTTTTCGCGATATTGGTCGATGTCGGCCAGGTGGCCGTCATCGCCTCATGAAGAAGGGAGGGAAGACCTCAAGAACAACAAGGCTGGACGATTTCGCCAGGGGATGATGGGCGGCTACGGCCGCCCTTTTTTGGGGGTTTCTCGGCGAGCCGACCACCCCACCGCCCGACCCCGGTTTGAGCTTCGATTAAACCCTGACCTGATCACCCGTCCGCCGTCGTCACTCCCTGCTCAGCCGCTCCAGACACCTGCTACCCGCGTTGCGGTCACCCGGATCAGCGCACACAGGCTCCCGCTCAACTCCAGCGCGCGCTCAGTACAATCGGCCTCGCGCCTGCCTCGCAACGGAAAAGGTTGGCGCTCTCAACCGGTCGATGCAACACGAGCATGAAGTTTGTTCGCTGGAGTGTCAAAGCCAAGTGTCTCGCGCGGGCGCTAGTTGAGCTGCAGAGCGATCTTATCGAGGTACGCTTGCGAGTAGGCCGACAGATCGGTGCCCTTGGGAAAGTATGGACTTGACCCGCTTTCGTGGACTCTTCATCGTTTGGTACGGAGGCAGCTTAGACTGTGACGACTACCCGTCCATGGAAGCGGGTCAAGTCCAAGCTGCGCTGTCAAATCACTTCGAGTCTACCAGCGGCTGCAACCTTGCCCCCAACCGATCATGCTCACGCCCAGGGCGCGCCGGCGCATGAGTTGGGCCACGCTGCCCAAACGGGTCTTTGATATTGACTTCGAAAACTGCCCGAACTGTGGCGGCAGCTTGAAGATCATCGCTTCTATCAAGGATCCGCCGGTGATTGTCAGGATCCTCACCCTTATGGGCTTGCCTACCCGCGCCCCACCTCGCTCCCCCGCGCCGCAATTCGATCTATTCCAAATGACGTGATCCTCAAGCCAGGACAGGTTCTGCCATGGCGCCGAAGATGCTGCCCGGTCTGAGTTTGAGCGAGCGCCCCGACGGGGAGCAAATCAAGCGCTTCCGACTGCCGCACTGCCCGAACCATCCGAAGCAATACCGCGATTTTCACCAAACACTCGTGCGCTTGACGACTCGCCGGTGCGGCGATTTAGCTCCCGACAGAGAAAAAAGGCGCTTAAATTTCCTATTCTGTGGGGCGGATGAGTGTGGCGAGCTGGTCCGCGATGAAAGTGGCGTAGACACGAGAACCGGCATCGTTCACATGCGCACCGTCGTAAAACACCTTGCCCGGCTCGTCCCAATGCGGCACGTGGTCTTGCAGGTGCTGAGCCAAATCAAATACTGGGGTGTGCGTCTCTGCTCCCACTTGGCGCACTATCGCATTGAAGCGATCTTGGGCCCCCATATCAGCCCATTCGGGAGTCATTGAGTTGCGAGCCCCGGAGAGCGGTTCGGTCATCAAGATCGGCTGTATCCCCAAGCCCCGAGCGGCCCCCACAAACGCGCGCAGCCGAGACCGATACTGATCAGCGGCAATTTTTTCGGCACGGCCGGGGTCGTTCCGCCATTCGAGCAGCCGGCTATCATTCACCTGTATCTTGCTTCCCGACTTGATTCCCGACTTGACTTTACGGAGCAATCCCATGAGAGCGGATCGGCGAGACAATTCGGATTTGGCCACTTCAGTGAACTGGCTCCATTCCAGCGAGTGCGCCAATCGGGACCGATAGTCTCCTTGGTCATCCAGCACTCCGACGTCATTGGAGACGTTCATGACCACCACATAATCCGGATGATCCTCTACCACATGATTTACGAGTATATTTAGCGAGTCGTGGAGTGTATTTCCCGACGCGCCGGCGTTGAGCGAATTAACCATGAGGCCTCGTTCGGCCAGCAGCGAGCTAACAAGAGCCGGAAAGCGTAGCGGTTCATCCACGGCCATGCACTCGGTGCTGGAACCGCCCAAAAAAGCAACTGTTGCCTGCGGTTGTTCATGCTGGCCGACAGGCAAGATATACGAGCGTTCGTTGGTACGGAACCGCACCGGCTGCATTTTCGGATCGATGGTCGAGCGGTCAACCTGAAAATCGACCCCTGCCGGCTGGATGCGCAGCCGCAGATACTGAGCCTTATCTGCCGCGTTACCTTCCGATTGATACGGGTTGGACCAAACGAGTCGCAGTGCCACCTCGCAAACTGCCAGCGCGATCAGTATCGAGATCGTTACGGTGGCGGCGCGCAACACCCAGATGCGCGCGCCAGCCTGTCGACGTGCGTTCAACGAGGGCAATTTCCGAGCTGACCGGTCCTGATCCATTGACTTAATCCGGGTCTCGCAATTCTTGGGCACTAATATCGAGGGTAATCCGGACCTAGTGTAGGTGAATCCTGATTATTTTTGGATCAAAGCTTGGTCAGCGTGCGGGTGAGGATCTTAAAGCGCGGGTGCTCCTCGTCGCGCAAGCAGAACGCGCGACGCTCAAGGACGCGGATCTTGTTGTTGAGTCCCTTCGTAAGCTCTCCCATCAAGCACAAAGTTTGCAACCAGACTCTGCCGGCAGTTGTGGCCTTGGCAAGAACATCAGCGGCAGGACTCGGCCAAGGCTGTCGTGGGGCCGCTCCTCGTTGTGTTCACGTAGCCAGGACTCGGTGATCTCGCGCACCTGCCCGAGCGTGTCGAATACGTAGACAAGGCCGTCCTTTGAATCTCCTAATTCCTTCACCGGCAATCGAGAGCGCTGCGTAATCGATCGAAATCGCAGACAAGGGTCCGGTCGCGCCGATTCCACGGATGCAGGCGGCACGCATACCGACCTTGCCGGCGGCAAGCGCCGGGCCCGCCGCTCCAAGCAAGGCGATCAATACGAAAGTGCTGGCGCAGGGTCCTCTTGAACGGCGATGCATTTTCAGTTGCGCAGGTAATCCTGCCAGGCGGGTACGCTCAGGCCTTCGTCACGCTTGCGCCACAGGGCTTCGATGACGGCGCGGGCATGCCGCAGTTGCCGATCAGCGGATATGTCAGCAAGAGAATCTGGCCGCGATATGAGGGGTCGGTCAGCGTTTCGACATAACCGGACATCGCGGTGTCGAACACGACCTCGCCGCCCACCGCGCGCCAGGATCCGAACTGGACGCCGCGCACGACCGTGCCTTCCACCAGTTCGAGTCGCCATTCATTCCGATGCGGTATTTGCAAAGGATGGCCTCCGCCTCGGGGCTCGAGGCCGATGCCGCCCGGGGACTGTCGAGTTTCTCCGGCGACGGTAACACAAAGGTGACGAGTCGCCGACGCTGTGCCCATCGATGCTTTCCGAATAGGTCGCGACGTTCAGGTAACGCCAATTGCGCAACAAGCATGCATCAGGTCTCGTGCGGCCGAGCTGGCTATCGAATTCAGCATGCTACGGCCGACCCGGGTTATCTTATGCATACCGCAGCTTTGGCTGCCGACGCGATTGGCGGACTCCAACATGCCCCACTCCCTGACTTCCGGGCAGCTTCTGGTCACTGGTGGAGCCGGTTTTCTGGGCTCGCATCTTTGCGACCGACTCATGGACCTTGGATTCGACGTTCTCTGTCTCGACAATTTTTTCACGGGCAGCCGGCGAAACGTCGCCCACTTGATCGGCAATAGCAGATTCGAGCTGATCCGCCACGACGTCACCGTTCCGGTCTACCTCGAAGTTGGCGAGATTTACAATCTCGCCTGTGCCGCCTCGCCGGTGCATTACCAGTTCGATCCCGTGCAGACGACGAAGTCCAGCGTTCACGGGGCGATCAACATGCTGGGTCTTGCCAAGCGGACTCAGGCCAAGATACTGCAGGCGTCCACCAGCGAGGTTTACGGGGACCCGGAGGTGCATCCCCAGCACGAGGGCTACTGGGGTCGCGTCAATCCGATCGGCCCCCGCGCCTGTTACGACGAGGGCAAGCGCTGTGCCGAAACTTTGTTCTTTGATTATCACCGCCAGTACCGCATGCGCATCAAGGTCGCGCGCATCTTCAATACCTATGGTCCGCGCATGCATCCGAATGACGGCAGGGTCGTTTCCAACTTCATCCGGCAGGCGCTGCGCAACGAGCCGATAACCATCTACGGAGACGGCAGCCAGACACGATCTTTCTGCTACGTCAGCGACCTGATCGACGGTCTGGTGGCTCTGATGTCAACCCCCGATCCATTCACCGGCCCGGTCAATCTTGGAAACCCCAGCGAATTCACCATTCGGGAGCTCGCCGAGAAAGTCGTGGAACTGACGGGTTCGCGCTCACCAATCGAGTATCTCGCGCTGCCAACTGACGACCCGAGGCAACGACAACCGGACATCTCACTGGCGAAGGCGCAGCTCGGCTGGCAGCCGAAAGTTGCCCTTGACGAGGGCCTGCGCCAGACGATCGCCTATTTCGAGAATCTGATGAGCAGCCCGACCGGTGCTTACAAGCTCTGAGGGTCCTCGTCACGGGCGCGGGGACCCCATCGGCGCGGTAGCGCGGCACCCTCGCCGGCCAAATGGCGCCTTGGGCGGCCCCGGCCCCACTAGAAAAAGATGGCGTCCCCACGGGGATTCGAACCCCGGTCGCCGCCGTGAAAGGGCGGTGTCCTAGGCCTCTAGACGATGGGGACCGGGACAAGTTGGTGGAGCCAGACGGGATCGAACCGACGACCTCTTGCATGCCATGCAAGCGCTCTCCCAGCTGAGCTATGGCCCCACTCAGAGGGGGCGCATTCTCCGGGCGCCGACCGGCAGTGTCAACGGCTTGCCCGCCCCCCCCGGGGTCACGGGCTGTCCCCAGGCGGCGGCGCCGGCTCAGGCGCTGTCGCGGTCCGCGTAGCCGATCGCGCGATCCAGGCGCATCAGCGTCTGTTCGCGCCCGAGGATCGCAAGCGTCTGGTCGATGGGTGGCGACACGCTGCCGCCGGACACCGCCACACGCAGCGGCTGCGCGATCTTTCCGAGTCCCAGGCCACTGCCCTCGGCGAGCGCCTGGACCGCTTCATGAATCGCCGGTGCGCTCCAGTCCACGAGTGCCGCGAGCATCGCGCGAGTCTGTTCCAGCAAGGCCTTCGACTCGGGTGCCAGGTGCTTGCGGGCGGCCTTGTCCTCATAGCTAACGGGCGCCTCAAAGAAGAACCGGCTGGCCAGCGCCATGTCTTTCAGGGTCTTCGCGCGCTCGCGCTGGGCCTCGACCACCGCCTCGAGCGGCGGGCCTTTCGAGACATCCACGCCCAGCCGCTCGAGTTGCCAGCGCAACTCGGCGGCGATGCGCGCAGCCGGGAGGCGCATCAGGTGCTGCTGGCTGATCCAGGCGAGCTTTTCGGGATTGATTGCCGAGGCGGACTTGTTGACATCCGCGATATCGAAAAGCTCACGCATCTCCTCGATCGTGAAGATCTCCTGGTCACCGTGTGACCAGCCGAGTCGCGCGAGGTAATTCAAGAGTGCCTCCGGCAAGTACCCCTCCTCGCGGTAGTGCAGCACCGACACGGCGCCGTGGCGCTTCGAGAGCTTCGTCCCATCCGGCCCGAGGATCATCGGCAGGTGCGCGTAGACCGGCGGCTCAACGCCCAGCGCGCGCAGCATGTTCATCTGGCGCGGCGTGTTGTTCAGGTGATCATCGCCGCGGATCACGTGTGTGATCCGCATGTCGTAGTCGTCGACCACGACGCAGAAGTTGTAGGTCGGATTGCCGTCGGAGCGCTCGATGATCAGGTCGTCGAGTTCGGTATTCTGGAACACCACATTGCCGTGCACGGCGTCGGCCACCACCACGGCGCCATCGGTGGGATTCTTGAATCGCACCACCGGCGTGACACCCTCACGGGGTTCCTTCCGGTCGCGGCAACGGCCGTCGTAGCGCGGCTTCTCCTTGCGCGAAAGCTGGTCGTTGCGCATCTGCTCAAGCTCATCCTTTGAGCAATAGCAGTGATAGGCCTTGCCCTCGGCGAGCCACTGCTGGATGACTGCGCGGTATCGCGGGTAACGCTGGCTCTGGTAGAAGGGGCCTTCGTCGGCATCGAGCCCCAGCCACTGCATGCCGTCCAGGATCACCTGCACGGCTTCAGGCGTCGATCGCTCGCGGTCGGTGTCCTCGATGCGCAGGATGAAGACACCGCCGTGGCGGCGCGCGTAGAGCCAGCAGAACAGCGCCGTGCGCACACCGCCGATATGCAGGAGGCCAGTCGGACTCGGGGCGAAACGGGTGCGTACGGTCATGGAGCGCGTAATTGTATCGCGTTGACCCTCACCGGCACCGGCCCGTAGAATCGCGGGCCGCGGCGGGCGGTTAGCTCAGCGGTAGAGCACTGCTTTCACACGGCAGGGGTCACTGGTTCGATCCCAGTACCGCCCACCATTATAATCAATAAGTTACGTTGCTTTCTAGAAACCGAAGATCGCCGTACGGATAGCGGTACGGAAACATGAATCGAAATTCCCGCCGCGGCGCACGGGCCAAAATCGGCGCCGAGCAGCTCGCGAATTGCAGTCGTGCTACCGCTACCGATCGTGCCGATCAGCTTCAAGTGCTTCGTTTCATCGAGTGACGGAATCGGAATGCCAGCGCGAGCGAACTGGTCGCGGCGCGCTTTGCTTCGCCGCTCTCCCCCGCCCTCTACGTAGTCGCCGCGCTTGTAGGTTGAAGCGCGGCCAGTGCCAAGCTAAAACGACGGGCCAGGAAACCGAGGGCCAAGAAGAAACTGCGCCCGAGATGCGCCGAACGCTGCATCGTTAGAGGTCACTTGCGACTGACCCAATATCTGGGTCGTTGACGCCGATGCGCGAACGCGACGATGCGCAGACGAGAACCGTCGACTCGATATACGAGCCCGAACGGAAAGCGTCTAAGCGGAAATCGCCGATAGCGCTCATCGAGCGGTTCGCCAACGTCTGGTAAGTCGCATAAGAGTGCAACCACCCACTGCGTCTCGAGGAGAAGCTCAAGCCCAAGCCCAGCAGCGCGTGTGTCGCCGATCATCACTGCAGCGGCGAGTTCTTCCTGTGCCGCCGGGTGAAACTCAGGCGTCACTTTTTCAGCGCGGCTCCGAGCTTCCGGAATACCTGGTCCGCGGGCACAAGCTCGACCCGGCCCGCATCAATCTCCTGGCCGCGCCTCCGCACTTCCTCCAACCAAGCGGCTTCGACATCTGGGTCGGAGGGGCCATCCAATTCCTCCCAAAGAAGTCGAAGCAAAGCCTCCTTCTCTGGAGCGCTAAGTGTCCGAATTTCTTCGTGAATTTTCGCGAGAGGACGTGCCATAAAGGGCAAGCTATCAGGCCAGACCGGCTGAAGCAACTTCGTTGTCCAAGTGACCTTTAACGTCCGCGATCAGCGGCGGCGCGCAGTCGGCGCGTCGCTTGCTCTGGTTGCAAGCGGCGTGACGACGAGCGCCGAACGCTGCATCGCATAGTTAGACAACCTAACGGTAGACGTCCTTTCGGTCGCCGATCTTGAATATCGTCACTTCGCGTAGCTGGTCGTCCACCAGATAGACAACGCGAAAGTTGCCTTGCCGAATTCTGAACCGATCCGCATACCCCGCCAACTTTTCACATCCCTGCGGCCTGGGATTGTCTGCCAACGCTTGAATTCGCTGCACAATTCGCGTTCGATCCGATCTTGTTCCGAGGCGTTCCAGTTCCTTGCTGGCAGAAGCCTTGATTAGAACCCTATAGGCGGCCACGGCGCTTCATACCCCGGACGAAACTCTCGAAAGGGGTGCTTCGCTCTTTTCGCCGCTTGTCAAAGGCTTCGAGGTCCACGGCGTCTTCGGCCAGTGCGGCTTTTACCGCGTCATTCACCATGTCGGACATGGAGCGCTCATTCGCCGCTGCCCTGAGTCGCAGGGCGCGATGCACATCGGCCTCGAAGTAAACAGTTGCTCGTTTGGGGGTGCTCATGGCAGACATTGTGACGCTATAACGTCGAAACGTCAATACAGCCCCTTCAGGTTGCCTAACGCTCGCGATCAGCGGCGGCGCGCAGTCGGCGCGCCGCTTGCTGATCGCCACCTGTCCGCGCCGGTCCTTGTCCCTGCAAGCGGCGTGCCGACTGCGCGACGACCGCTGCATCGCATAGTTAGATCCACGTTACTGCTCCGGCGAGCCGATGATACCCAGCATCTCGTTGTGCTCCTGGCAATGCATCCAGTCAAGGACGGGAAATGTTTCGGAAACGCAAAGCACCATCGGTCTATAACCGGCAACCTCCGGGTAGTAGATCCATCCTTGAACGGCGGTTGATTCGCCGCCTTCCACTCGATCTGCTCTGACCCTGTCGACCCGTCCATATGTCATCGCGTATGCCAGGGCACTGGATGGTTTGGCATTGAGGAAGACCTGAGGAGCTGCGATAAGGTTCAGGCGCTCAGTTTCGCTTAATGGGACTTCCACTAACTTTGGCTGAGCTCCTTTCGAGTCAGTCGCGCCCGAGGCAACCTGCATGGCACCGGAACTGAACTGTCGAGGCGTGGCTACGCGGCTTGCACCGATTCCATCCTCTCTCGGCAGGGCAGCTGAAGGCGAACTAGGAGTGAATGTAGTGGATCCGTGACGCGAGTAGGCGAACCATCCGAAAATCACCAACGCGGTCACGAGGAAGAAAATCCTCACGGATCGCCAACTCCTTTCCCGTGGATCTAACTCCAATTAGACATCAATTCTGCCGCATAACATCCGCGACGTGCGGCTTTACAGGGAGAAATCATCATCCGGTATGTAGTGGCCTTTCTGTCGGCCCGGGATGGACTCTGTGTCTTCTTCCTGGCCCATATCCATGCCCTTCCCCGCCTGCTGCTCGCGGTACTCGAGCCATTGCTCGCGCGCAGCCTCACGCATCTGTTCGTTCGTTTGCCGAGGCTCGCCATCCCATCGCATGGCTGCCCGCTGGCTCTGGCCGATTCTACGTGCCGCGAGCGCGGCCCGGATGTCGGTCGATAATTCAATGATTGAGCGATTGACTTGCTCGATCTCGCGCTGCAGCCGCCCGATCTCGGTGGCGAGTTCGAGTCGCGCCTGTACCTCGGCCTTGATCCGCTCGCCGACCTCGGTCGCGATCCCGCGGCGCTCCATGCCGCTAACGGCTGGGCCCAGATGGACAGTGGGTTCCAGCTCGATGCCTTGGGCTTCCAGGCTCCGGTGATCGATCCGGGCCTCGTGGCCAAGCGTCTGTAGTTTCTCGTTGGTGATTACCGCCCAGCGCTCGCGGATCTCGGCGATCTCCTCCTTGCCAGAGCCGAGTCCCCGCTTCGCCCGGTCGGTTTCGGACCACTCGATCGAGGTCTTGGCGCCAAGGCCAGTCGCCTCG
>Ga0315281_10013638_pt1 | contig 10982 bp, 12 predicted proteins | sample YL17G07_0_MG_FD_204540 | JGI IMG/M metagenome (GOLD analysis project Ga0315281, IMG submission 204540) | Sediment microbial communities from Yellowstone Lake, YNP, Wyoming, USA - YL17G07_0 | ecosystem: Environmental > Aquatic > Freshwater > Lake > Sediment | place: USA: Wyoming | collected... | reverse complement strand
CGCAAGATCGATGACGGTGCGCCGTACACCGGCAGCTTCCAGTTTTCGACCTACGTGGGCAACGGCACCGCGCTGACGGCGCCCGGCGCCACGGCGTGCATCAGCGCCGCCGCGCTCACCGGGACATGGCAGCCGACCGCCGGCAACACCAATTGCGGAGCAGCCAGCGTTTTCTGATTCACCGAACCAGGCTGCAAAACGAAAGCCCGCCTCGCGCGGGCTTTTTTTTCAGCCCTGCAGTAGTTTCATTTCCGCCGCGGCACAATCGTGTACCGAGCCGAGCAGCACCAGCACGTCGCCGGCCTCGATGCGGGCGCCGGCGTCGGGATGCTGCGCGCGCACGCCGTGCCGGCGTACGGCTTTGACCTCGACATTAAGCCTCTTGAGATCGAGTTCGCCCAGCGTCCTGCCGATCGTCGCCGCACCGGGCGCAATCGATACCGAATGCAGCAGCGGCTGTTCCCGGTGCGCCGCGTCCCCGGCTTCGTCCGTCGCTCCGTGAAAATATCCGCGCAGCATATCGTAGCGATGCTCGCGCGTATCCCGGATCCGCCTTAGCACCCGGTTGAGCGGCACCCCGAGCAGCATCAGCGCGTGCGAGGCGAGCATCAGGCTTCCCTCCAGGATTTCCGGGACAACCTCGGACGCGCCAGCCTCCTTCAGGCGATCGAGATCGCTGTCGTCCAGGGTGCGCACTATCACCGGCAATTCCGGTCGCGTTGCCCGCACATGTTCGAGAACATGCAGTGCGAGTGCCGTTTCCGCAACGCTGACCACCAGCGCCTTCGCTCGCATCAGACCGGCGGCAACCAGCACCTCGCGCCGCGCCGCGTCCCCGTAAACGACTTTCTCGCCGGCCGCGGCAGCCTCCTGGACGCGCTTCGGATCGGCGTCAAGCGCGATGAACGGGATGTTTTCCAGGTCGAGCAGCCGCGCCAGGCTCTGCCCGCTGCGGCCGTAGCCGCACACCAGCACGTGCTGGCTCACCGCCATCGAGTGTACCGCAACGTTATGCAATTCCATCGCGCGCGACATCCATTCGGCGCCGCTGACGTGGCGCACGATTTTCTCGCTGCGCTCGATGATGAACGGTGCGGCCAGCATCGACAGCACCATCGCCGCCAGCACAACCTGCAACGCGTCCGCCGGGACGATCCTGAGCAGCCCGGCCTGGCTCAGCAGGACGAAGCCGAACTCGCCCGCCTGCGCGAGATCGAGGCCGGTGCGCATCGCGGCGCCATTATTGCTGCCAAATGCCCGGCTCAAGCCGGCGATCAGCGCCCCTTTGACGGCCACGAGCAGGAGCAGCACCACACTCACCCAAAGCAAATTTTCGAACACCTGCCGCACATCGAGCTGCATGCCGACCGTGACGAAGAAAAACCCAAGCAGCACGTCGCGGAACGGCTTGATGTCGCCTTCGACCTGATAGCGGTACTCGGTTTCCGATATCAGCATGCCGGCGACGAACGCGCCGAGGGCAAGCGACAGTCCGGCAACTTCGGTGATATACGCCAGACCGAGCGTGATCAGCAGCACGTTCAGCACGAATAGCTCGGACGACTTTTGCGTCGCCACCAGATGAAACCAGCCGCGCATCAGGCGCTGACCGAAAAACAGCAGCACCCCGAGCACCACCGTTGCCTTGAGCGTCGCCACTGCAAGATTGAGCGCGAGACTTTCGTGTGGTTGCGCCAGCGCCGGTATCAGGATCAACAGCGGCACGACCGCCAGATCCTGGAACAGCAGCACGCCGATTACCTGCCTGCCGTGCAGGGTATTGAGTTCGAGCTTCTCCGCCAGCATCTTGCTGACGATCGCCGTCGATGACATCGCGAGCGCACCGCCCAGCGCAACACCGGCGCGCCAATCGAGGCCGGCCCCGAGCGCGAGCGCGCCAAAGAACGCCAGCGTGAGTAACACCTGCAGCGCGCCCAAGCCGAACACGATGCGGCGCATCGTCGCGAGCCGCGGCAGGCTGAATTCAAGACCGATGCTGAACATCAGAAACACCACCCCGAATTCGGCGAGGGGACGCGTGTGTTCGTCCTGTGCGATCCAGGCGAACCCGCTGGGACCGATCAGAATTCCGACCAGCAGGTAACCTATAATCGCCGGCAGTTTGAGCAGGCGGAACAAAATCACCACCACCACGGCGGCGGCGAGCAGAACCAATACGGATGAAAGAGAATTTTCCATGAATACAAACTGTGAACGCTCTCGAATAATGCCCGATTGCCGACGATTTGCAAGACCAGGCGAACGGTCGGACTTTGCTATACTGACCACGCCATGACAGCTGCAAAAAAGAAAACTCCACCGCCGGCAACCGGAAACGCCCTGGAACTCGCGCGCGAAGTGCTTGAAATCGAAGCCGCGGCGATCAATGCCCTGATCGCGAAACTCGATGGGGATTTTCAGCGCGCGGTCGATATCATTCTCAACTGCCGCGGCCGCGTCACGGTCAGCGGCATCGGAAAATCCGGCCACATCGCGCGCAAAATCGCCTCGACGATGGCGAGCACCGGCACTCCCGCCTATTTTGTGCATCCCGCCGAAGCGAGCCACGGCGACCTCGGCATGGTCACGCGTGACGACGTTTTTCTCGCGCTGTCGAACTCCGGCGAAAGCGCCGAGCTGCTCGCCATCGTGCCGCTGATCAAACGGCAGGGAGCAAAACTGATAGCCATGACGGGCAATTCCCGTTCGGCCCTGGCGCAGGAAGCGGACGTGCATCTGTATGCAGGCGCCGAAAAGGAAGCCTGCCCGCTGAATCTCGCGCCCACCGCGAGCACCACGGCGGCGCTGGCGCTAGGCGATGCGCTGGCGATCGTCCTGATGCAGGCCAAAGGATTCGGCCGGGACGAATTCGCGCGCTCGCACCCGGGCGGAACGCTCGGCCGCAAGCTGCTCACGCACGTGCGCGACGTGATGCGCGCCGGCGAAGATGCGCCGCGGGTCGCTGACCAGGCGGCGCTGACCGACGCTATCGCCGAAATCACGCGCGGCCGCATGGGAATGACGGCGATCGTCGACCGCGAGCAGCGGGTGCTCGGCATTTTCACCGACGGCGATCTGCGCCGCGCACTCAACAAGGGCATCGATATCGGCGCGAGCAACGTCAATGCGGCAATGACACCGGGGCCGCGCACCATAGGCCCCGAAAAACTCGCCGCCGAAGCGGTGCAGATCATGGAGCAGTACAAGGTTAACCAATTGCTGGTGGTCGACGCGGAGCAACGCCTGGTCGGCGCGCTCAACATGCACGACTTGTTCAGGGCCAAAGTGATTTAATAGCGCTCAGCCATCAGCAGTCAGTTTGAAGCATGCCAATTTCGCCGTAACGTTTAAGCTGAAAGCTGACAGCTAACTTATGGAAAAAATTTACGCAAAAGCCCGCGCCATCCGTCTCGCTATCTTCGACGTCGACGGCGTATTGACCGACGGTTCGCTATATCTCACCGACGGCGGCGAGGAAATCAAGTCCTTCAACTCGCGCGACGGCCACGGCATGAAAATGCTGCGCGAAAGCGGCGTCGAACTCGCCATCATCACCGGCCGCACTTCGCGCAGCGTCGAACTGCGCGCGAAAAACCTCGGCGTCGAGCTGCTGTATCAGGGCGTGTCGGACAAAGCGCAGGCATTCTCCGAGCTGCTCGCAGCCCGCCGGCTCGATACCGCCGCCACCGCCTATATGGGAGATGATGTAGTCGACCTGCCGATACTTTGCCGCTGCGGCCTTGCGCTGACCGTACCGGATGCGCCGCTCGCGGTAAAAGAGCGTGCCGATTACGTGACGCGCGCCGGCGGCGGCCGCGGCGCGGCGCGGGAAGTCTGCGAGCTGATCATGCACGCTCAAGGCACGCTCGAGCGCCAGCTCGCGCTTTATCTCAAATGATGCAGCGGCTCGGAGCATGGTTTCCGGTCGCGCTGCTGGCGCTGGTGGCCGCGGTGACGGTTTGGCTGGACCGCGAAGTGCAGCCGCCCGAACGAATGCGCGACGGCAAATTGCGGCACGACCCCGATTATGTGGTGGAGAATTTTTCGGCGCTGCGCATCGGGCCGGACGGCAATCCGCGCTACGCGCTGAGCGCGCGCCGCATGGTGCACTATCCCGATGACGATACCACCCACCTCGAGGCGCCCAGATTCGAGGGTTATCGCGGCCCCGCCAAGGTCACGGCAACATCGAAAACCGCCTTGCTGTCGAGCAATGGCGAGGAGGCTTTCCTGATCGACGACGTCCGTTTGGTGCGCGCCGGCTACGGTGACAAAAGCGAATTGACGGTGCAGACTTCGTGGCTGCACGTCATTCCGGACGCCAACATCGCCAAGACCGACAAGCCGGTGCGGATCGACACAGCGAATACCCTAATTACGTCGGTTGGCTTAGAATTCAACAACGAGACCCGCATTTTGAAATTGCTTTCCAACGTACGAGGCCGGTATGAAAAGCCAAAAGCGGCGCGGTGAAAAGGCCGATCCGGGCCGCTGCACGCGCGCAGCGTGCTGGAGCGTTCTCGCGCTGCTTGCGTGGTGCGTGCTGCCGGCGCACGCCGAGCGCGCCGACCGCGACAAGCCGGTCAACCTCGAAGCCGACCGGGTGACGGTGGATGACGTCAAGCAATCGGCGACCTTCGAGGGCAATGTGATATTGACGCAGGGCACGCTCATGATCCGCGGCGACCGGATGGTGGTCTCGCAGGATGCCAACGGGTTCAAACACGGGGCAGCGTTTGGCAACCTCGCCAGTTTCCGCCAGAAACGCGAGGGCCATGACGAGTACATCGAAGGCCACGCCGAGCGCATCGAATACGACAGCAAGGCGGAAACACTGCAAATGTTCAATCGCGCTTATCTGAAAAAAAATCTTGACGACGTGCGGGGCAACTATATTTCGTATGACGCGGCAACCGAGTTCTTCCGCGTGGTCGGCGGCGGCAAGCAGGCCGCAACACCCAGCAACCCGGAAGGCCGCGTGCGCGCGGTAATTCAGCCCAAGAGCAAGGACAAGCCGGCGGCCGCTGCGCCGGCGCCGCTGACGCTGATACCCGCTCCCGACGTTGCCAACCCGCGCGAAATCCCGGCTGCTCCACGTTGAGCGTCGAATTCGAACACGCCAGCCGCGCGCGTTTGCCGGCGCCGCGGGTGCGCCATGAGCTGCCAGCATGAGCGAACTCAAGGCCGTACAACTCAAGAAGCGCTACAAGTCGCGCGTCGTCGTCAAGGACGTTTCCCTCGAGGTGCGCAGCGGCGAAGTCATCGGCCTGCTGGGGCCCAACGGCGCCGGCAAGACCACCTGCTTTTACATGATGGTCGGGCTGGTGCCCCTCGACGGCGGCGAAATCCATCTCGACGAAAAACGGCTCACGCACATGCCGATCCATCGGCGCGCGCTGCTGGGGCTGTCGTATTTGCCGCAGGAGGCTTCGATTTTCCGGCGCCTGACGGTCGCCGAAAACGTGTGCGCGGTACTCGAGTTGCACAATGACGATCCGGCGCAGATTGCCATCAAGCTCGACGACCTCCTGCAGGACCTGCACATCAGCCACTTGCGGGACAACCCGGCGATCAGCCTGTCGGGCGGAGAACGGCGCCGCGTCGAGATTGCGCGTGCGCTCGCGACCGAGCCGCGTTTCATCCTGCTCGATGAGCCTTTCGCCGGCGTCGATCCGATTGCAGTGATCGACATCCAGAAAATTATCGGGTTCCTGAAACAGCGCGGCATCGGCATGCTGATCACCGACCATAACGTGCGCGAAACGCTCGGCATCTGCGACCGCGCCTACATCATCAATGACGGCACGGTGCTCGCTTACGGCAAGCCGGACGAAATCGTTTATAATGAGAGCGTGAGAAAGGTTTATCTTGGAGAGCATTTCCGCCTGTAGGCGGTCGGTCTGGAGGCGCACTGCGCCGCCCGGCAAGGTTCCGCCCGCAGCCAGATTCCGTTCGGGATCATGAAACACTCGCTCCAGCTCAGGCTGTCCCAGCATCTGACGCTGACGCCGCAACTGCAGCAGTCGATCCGGTTGCTGCAGTTATCGACGCTGGAGCTCGATCAGGAAATTGAAAAATTCCTTCAGGATAACCCGCTGCTCGAGCGCGACGACGGCACTCGCGATGAACTGGTCGGCCCCACGCCACAGGCTGGCAGCGCCACCGAACCCACCCCGACCGCCTCGGACAACAACGCCGATTCTGCAACGGGCGACGCCGATTCCAGCGGCACCGGGTCCACCGACGCCGACAATTTCGACGAAGCCTTCAGCTATAGTTCCGGCGCCGCGCACGATGACAATGACGAAACCGAGTACCCGCAGCTCGCCGCCGAAGCGCAAACTTTGCGCGAGCACCTCAACTCGCAGCTGTCGCTGACGCAACTTTCCGAGCGCGACCAGCGGCTCGTCGCCCTGCTGATCGACTCGCTCGATGATGACGGTTACCTGCATCAGGATCTCGGCGAACTGGCGGGCCTTCTTCCGCCCGAGCTCGATATCGAGGAGCTTAACGTCGCGCTCAAGCACCTGCAGAACCTCGATCCGCCCGGCGTGGGCGCGCGCAACCTCGGCGAATGCCTGCGCCTCCAGCTCGATGCCCTGCCGGAGTCAACCCCACACCGCGGACCGGCGCTCGAAGTCGTCAAGCACCATCTCGACGCGCTTGCGGTGCGCGACTTCGCCAAGCTCAAGAAACTGCTGCATTGCGCGGACGACGAACTGCGCGGCGTCAAGAATCTGATCACGGGACTCAACCCGCGCCCGGGCAGCAATTACTCGTGGGGCGACACGCGATATATCGTGCCTGATGTAGTCGTGAAGAAAACCAAAGGACTGTGGCGGGCCGCGCTCAACCCGGATGCGATGCCGCGGCTACGCGTGAACCGCCTGTACGCCGACATCCTGCAGCGCAACCGCGACGCCGGGCACCAGCAACTTGCCAGCCAGTTGCAGGAAGCGCGCTGGCTGATCAAGAACGTGCGGCAGCGCTTTGACACCATACTGCGCGTGTCGCAGGCGATCGTCGACCGCCAGCGCCATTTCTTCGAGCACGGCGAAGTGGCGATGCGCCCGCTCGTCCTGCGCGAAATCGCCGAAACGCTGGACCTGCACGAATCGACCGTTTCGCGCGTGACGACCCAGAAATTCATGCTCACCCCGCGCGGCATATTCGAACTCAAGTATTTCTTTGGCAGCCACGTCACCACCGAAACCGGCGGCGCCGCCTCGAGCACCGCGATCCGCGCGCTGATCAAACAGCTGGTCAGCGCCGAAAATGCAAAAAAACCGCTGTCCGACTCCCAGATTACCGAGATACTCGGCCGGCAGGGGATCGTCGTCGCGCGCCGCACGGTGGCGAAATACCGTGAATCCATGCAGATACTGCCGCTGAATTTGCGCAAATCGATCTAAAGCCAGGACGGCAACCGGCCCCAGCTCGCGCCAAACCGGGTACCATTTTCAAACAAAGGAAACTCAATGAACCTTCACCTTAGCGGACATCACCTCGAGATCACTCCCGCCATACGCGGTTACATAACCACCAAGCTCGGCCGCCTGACGCGCCATTTCGACCACGTGATCGACGTCAATGTCATACTGTCGGTGGAAAAGCTCAAGCAGAAAGTGGAGGCTAGCGTTCATCTCAGCGGCAAGGACATATTCGTCGAATGCCACGACTCCGACATGTACGCCGCCATCGACACCCTGGTCGACAAGCTTGACCGGCAGATACTCAAGCACAAGGAAAAAAATTTCGAGCACCGTGGCAGCCGCAATTGACTGCACGCCCCGCGCATGCCATCGTGGCGCCACCATTTCCCCTTCCCGTCCTCATCGGCCCGGACATTACATGAATCTGATAGCGAAAATCCTGTCACCTCAAAACGTGCTGATTGATCTCGACGTCGCAAGCAAGAAGCGCGTGTTTGAGCACGCCGGCCTGTTGTTCGAGAATAATCAAAGCATCGCGCGCAGCCAGGTATTCGACAGTCTGTTCGCGCGCGAAAAGCTCGGCTCGACCGGCCTCGGCCAGGGCATTGCGATACCGCACGGGCGCATCAAGGGGCTGAAAGACGCGGTCGGCTCGATGATCCGGACACGCGAAGCAATCCCCTTCGACGCGCCCGACGGCCAGCCGGTCAAGCTGATTTTCGTGTTGCTCGTGCCGGAACGCGCGACGGACACGCACCTGCAGATCCTGAGCGAACTGGCGCAGTTGTTCAGCGACAAAACGTTCCGCGAGCAATTGCTCAACGCGACCGACGCCGATTCGGTGCACCGGCTGATCGCCGAATGGCAACCCAATGCCGAAAATCACCGTAGCGCAGCTGTTTGAAGACAACCGCGCCAAACTTCGCCTCGAGTGGATCGCGGGGCGTGACGGCGGCGTCAAGGAACTGGACAGCAAAAACCTCAAGGAATCAGAGGAAGGCCTGATCGGGCATCTGAATTTCATCCATCCCAACTGGATACAGGTGCTGGCGCGCCCGGAAATCGACCATCTCGACGCCCTCGATCCGGTCACGCGCCAGCAAACGCTGCACCGCCTGGTGGTTTCGGGGATCGCATGCATGATCGTCGCCGGCGGCCAACGCGCGCCCGACCATCTGCGGGCGCTGGCCGATTCCATGCACGCCCCGTTGTTCGCCTCGCCGCTCGACAGCGTGGAATTGATGTGGATGCTGCGCCCGTATCTGGCGCGCGCGCTGGGCGAATCCACCACCATGCACGGCGTATTCCTCGACGTGCTCAGCGTCGGCGTCATGATCACCGGCGACAGCGGGGTCGGCAAAAGCGAGCTGGCGCTGGAATTGATCAGCCGCGGCAGCGGACTCATCGCCGATGACGTGATCGAGCTCTATCGCATCGCGCCCGAAACGCTGGAGGCCCGCTGCCCGCCCTTGTTGCGCGATTTTCTCGAAGTGCGCGGCCTGGGCGTGCTCAACATCCGCACCATATTCGGCGAAGCGGCGCTGCGGCCGCGCAAGAACCTGAAGTTGATCGTGCATCTTGAAAAACCCGCCGGCACCGATGCACGCTCCGTCGAGCGCCTGCCTTTGAAGCCGGGCTCCCAGGACATCCTGGGGGTCAGCATAAGCACGGTCACGATCCCGGTCGCGGCCGGGCGCAACCTCGCGGTACTGGTGGAAGCCGCGGTGCGCAACCACGTGCTGCAGCTGCGTGGCATCGACAGCACGCGCGACTTCATCGTGCGCCAGGCGGGCGAGCTGAAGAAAAACGAACAGTGAGATGCATTAACCCAAAGTCGAAAATTACTTTTACCGCAGAGACGCGGAGACGCAGAGAAAACAAAGGCAGCCATTCGAAAATCCACCAGACGGGTGATTACATGAATCTTGATAACTTCGTGTCTTTCCTCCGCGTCTCTGCGCCTCCGCGGTTCAACAGCTTTTTCTAGTACTAACTAAACTGCCGTTTTGGGGCCGCCGCTGACCGCACATGCAACTTATCATCATCACCGGCCTGTCGGGTTCGGGCAAAAGCGTGGCGCTGAAGGCGCTCGAGGACAGCGCTTACTACACCGCCGACAATCTGCCGGCCAGGTTGCTGCCGGAAATGGTGGATTTTCTGCACGGCGCGGGCTACGAGCGCAGCGCCGTCAGCATCGATGCGCGCAGCGGCGCTTCGCTCAACCAGCTGCCTAGGCAGGTCAGTGAACTGAAGGCGCGCGGCATCGACGTGCGTGTGCTGTTCCTCGACGCCAAGACAGATACCCTGCTCAAGCGCTTTTCCGAGACCCGCCGGCGCCATCCGTTGAGCGACGGTGATCTGACCGTCGCCGAATGCATCGCGCGCGAACGCGAGATGCTGGCCGATATCGGCGGCCTCTCCAATCACGTCGACACCAGCGATTTGAATCCGAACGCGCTGCGGGCATGGATCAAGGACTTCGTCGAACACGATCACGCCGGAATGACGCTTTTGTTCCAGTCATTCGGCTTCAAGCACGGCATCCCGCTCGACGCCGATCTCGTGTTCGACGTGCGCTGCCTGCCCAATCCGTTTTATGATCCGCGACTTCGTCCGCTGACCGGCAAAGACCGGCCGGTGATCGAGTTTCTCGAGGCGGATGACCATGTGCGCAGAATGCTTGCCGACATCCGCGGCTTCATCGAGCGTTGGCTGCCGTGTTTTGTCGCCGACAATCGCAGCTATCTCACCGTCGCCATTGGCTGCACCGGCGGTGAGCACCGCTCGGTCTATTTTGCCGAGGCGCTGGCGATTCACTTCGGCGAAAACGGGCGCGTGCTGGTGCGGCATCGGGAGCTGGCATGAGCGCGCCCGCCGCCGACTCCCTTGAAGTTTTCATATTCCCGCTCAACACGGTGCTGTTTCCCGGCGGGGTGCTGCCGCTCAAGGTATTCGAGCAACGCTACCTCGACATGACCAAGATCTGCATCAGCGAAGACCGCCCGTTCGGTGTGTGCCTGATCAAGGAAGGGCGCGAAATCGGCACGCCCGCCGTGCCGGAAGAAATCGGCTGCCTCGCCCGCATAAAACAATGGGACATGCCGCAGCTGGGCGTTTTTCAGTTGCTGACCGAGGGCACGCGGCGCTTTCGCATCCTGCGTTCGAGCGTCGGCAAAAACGGCCTCATTTCCGCGACCATCGAAACCCTGCCCGCCGAAAACGAAGTCCAGCCGCGAGACACGCTGTGCAGCGAAGTTCTGAAAGCAATCATCGAGAAGGTCGGCGCGGAACATTTCCCGGCGCCGCACCGGTTCGACGACGCCTCATGGATCAGCTACCGCCTGAGCGAAGTGCTGCCGATCAGTCTCGACATCAAGCAACAACTGCTGCGCTTGGCCGACCCGCAGGCGCGCCTGACCCAACTGAGCCAGATCCTGTCGCAGCAGGGTTTTCGGGCTTAGCTTTTTTCTTCCGTTTCGCCGAAATACCCGGGGAACTCGGCTGCGTAGCATGCCGGCGAGCTGTAGCCGCCGCTCGCGGTCACCGACT
>Ga0315281_10013637_pt1 | contig 10983 bp, 15 predicted proteins | sample YL17G07_0_MG_FD_204540 | JGI IMG/M metagenome (GOLD analysis project Ga0315281, IMG submission 204540) | Sediment microbial communities from Yellowstone Lake, YNP, Wyoming, USA - YL17G07_0 | ecosystem: Environmental > Aquatic > Freshwater > Lake > Sediment | place: USA: Wyoming | collected... | reverse complement strand
CGCATAGTTCCAGAATCTCATCGTTCTGAAATTCCAAAGAACAGCGCTGGAATTAGAGAGCTGCACGTTTACGGCCAGTCTGTGCCGTTAGGAGAGCAGGGCGATGTTCAGCACAAAGGTCTTGGCAAGCAATTAATGGCAGAGGCGGAGAGAATTGCAAAAGAGTTCAAATGCGAAAAAATGCTCGTAATCTCCGGCGTTGGCGCGAGGGAATACTATTATAAATTGGGCTATACGATTGATGGTCCTTACGTGAGTAAAACACTATGCTAAAGCCATTCCACGATGCGGAAAAGTATGTATTCAAGGAGAAGTTCATAGAAAGATATAGCAAGCTGACTGACTGGGAAGTATTCAAGAAGTACACGCTCTCATTTTTAAGAAAATCAATCCGCGTTAACACATTAAAAATTTCTGCAGAAGAATGCGCGAGGCGTTTGCAGAAGGACTGGAATCTTGAGCCAGTTCTTTGGTGCAAGGAAGGCTTCTTTATTGAACACAAAGGCGGGCGCCTAGACGTCGGAAACACTATCGAGCACGCTTTGGGCTATTATTATGTTCAGGAAGCCGCCAGTATGATTCCGCCGGTCGTATTAGACCCTCAGCCAGGCGATATTGTTCTTGACATCGCTGCTGCTCCGGGCAGCAAGGCTTCACAGATTGCGCAGTATATGGAGAATAAGGGCGTGATAATTGCGAATGACGTTAAAGGCGATAGATTGGCGGCTTTAGGCATTAATATGCAGAGGATTGGCAGTTACAACAACATAATCACGTTGATGCAGGGCGAGAAATTCGCGGAAGCGGGAATACAGTTCGATAGGGTTTTGCTTGACGCGCCCTGCTCCGGAACCGGCACTATTAGAAAATCTCCTAAAACGATTCTGATGTGGAATCCTGATATGGTTAAGCGCCTTTCAAGAATGCAGAAAAAGCTCATTATGACTGCTTGGAAAGTTTTGAAGCCAGGCGGGACTTTGGTGTACAGCACGTGTTCCACTGAGCCTGAGGAAGATGAAGGAGTAGTAAGTTTTTTATTGGAGAACGCGAAAGATGCAAAAATGCTTGAAATTGATTTGCCCATCAAGAGGGGCGCGCCAGTTTTGGAATTTAATGGCGAGAAATATCATCCTGAAGTTCACAATTGCTTGAGGATGTGGCCTCAGGATAACGATACAGAAGGGTTTTTCGTGGCTGGTATACAAAAGGAGGAATAAAATGAAATACCTTGGATTATTGTTGATATTGTTGGTTGCCTGCGCGGCGAAGACTGAGATAAGCGCGTCGAGTATCGCGAAAAATCAGTCCGCGGTGAAAACTGTCCCGGCAGAGGCTCAGGCGGATGTACAAGCTGTTACGGAGGAAAATACTATGGAAACTATTGTTGAATTGCAAACGACTATGGGAAATATGACCTTAAAATTATTTGATAGCAAGGCGCCCAAGACCGTGAAAAATTTCAAGGAACTGGTGAACAAGGGATTTTACGATGGCACGATTTTCCACAGGGTCATAAAGAACTTTATGATTCAGGGAGGAGATCCGACAGGAACGGGCAGGGGCGGTCCTGGCTACCAGATTCCTGACGAATTTGGCGAAGGTTTGAAGCACAGCAAGAAGGGCATTTTGAGCATGGCGAATTCCGGTCCGAACACCGGCGGCAGCCAGTTCTTTATCACGTTAGCGCCCACACCCTGGCTTGACGGCAAGCACGCTATTTTCGGTGAAATAACTGAAGGCATTGACGTTCTTGACAAGATTGGCGGTACGCCGACTGAGAACGACCGTCCAAAGACTGACGTGAAGATAATTAAGGCCAGAGTTGTAACGTAACCCTGTGAAAAGATAGGGGTTACCCGATCGTTCTGAAACTATTCAATTCGTCACGACCGAAAACCTTAAAATGGGTCACTTGGCATTCTCGAACTTATTATTGGGGGATATATGTTTCAGCACACACACACACATATACTGCGCGGAAAGGATCGACGAGCATTCTGATTCTTTGATGTTATACGGTAGCATATTTCCTGATGTTGCCATGGCAGGAATTGTTTCATGGAACATTTCGAGAGACATGTCAAAACTCTGCCAGCTTCTCAACGGAACCAAACTAAGCCCCTTTGCTAAAGGAATCATGCTACATGAAGAACCGCACGGCATTGATAGACTCGTGCATGGAGAAGAAGGATACGCGTATGCGGAAGGCGCGAAACTGATTCCTGCCGTCAAACAATTTTTTCGGGCGGACAAGGACCATTCGTTTATTGCGCATAGCTTCATAGAATTTGCGATTGAAGTACTTCTCTATGAGAAAGAGAAACAGCTTCGCCGTTCTATGAAATCAGCGCTTACGAGCGGAACGCGCAACGCTCCTGCAATATCAGAAGCATTAAGTCAATGTTATGGAACAAGTGTTTTCAAATCAAGAATAGGAATTTTCTTGTTCAACGCGCTTACCTCATTCGAATACTGCGCAGACAGGCTTGCGCACTACTGGTGCGCAGGCTATGCAGCAACTCAACACGGCGCGTTCCTTAAGCCCAAAGACGCAAGAACACTTCTTGAAGACGCAAAAGATATCGTTCAACCGACATATGAACAGTTTCTAGAGAAAGTGATTGCTGATTGTAAAGACAAAACCAAATCGTAAACGCTCACAATAACTCTTCACCTTTTTGCACAATTTAGAACTCGCTTCATTCAAATAGCCAGTTCAAGTTTATTACAGCATAATCAAAGAGCAACCAAAACCTTTAAATAAGTGCGCTCACTTATATCCGGTTATGACTAATATTACGTTATCCATTGAAGAATCCGTATACACGAAGATGCGTGAGCATTCTGAGATAAAATGGAGTGAGTTTGTTCGCAAATCCATCAAGAGGCATCTTGACGAGCTTGAATTATTGGAAAAGCACCCGGAAGGTGAAAGCATTCTTACGATGCTGGCATCTGAAGAAGTGTTGAAAAAAGACTGGGAGAATGCTGCTGATGAGCGGTGGAACGATGTATAAGCAGCGCGACATTGTTCTCATTCCATTTCCATATTCTGACCTTACAGGCGCAAAACGCCGGCCTGCTTTGATAATTTCCAATCAAAGACTAAAAGGCGTTGATAAGATGTGCTGCTTGGTGACGAGCAACATTGAAAATGAGGGAATGCTGATTGAGAAAAATGCTTTTGAAAGCGGAAGCCTTCCTTTTAAGAGCATGGTAAAACCGCATCGCCTGTTTACAATTCACGAAAGAATTATTGAGAAAAGGCTGTGTACAGTGAATAAGGAGTTTCACAGTAAAGTTCTAGGCGCACTTAACAAGTTCATAAGCGCTGATTAAAGCAACTTAATCACGTCTACCATCCTGCACGCGTAGCCCCATTCGTTGTCATACCATCCCGATACTGACACGAGCGTGCCTTCAATTACGTTTGTGCTTAAAGCGTCAAAGATGCAGCTATTCGGGTTGTGAATTATGTCCCTGCTTACTAAAGGCTCTTCTGAATATTCAAGTATGCCTTTCATATGGTATTGTGCGACCTGCTTGAACAGCCAGTTGATTTTCTCTATGTCGGTTGCCTTTTCAACTTCTGCCGTGAATGTGACAATGCTTCCGTCTGGTGTTGGCACTCTCCACGCGAACCCGTCCAGTTTTCCTTTTAATGATGGTATTACTTCTCCAACGGTTTTCGCGGCTCCGGTAGTTGTCGGAATTATTGAGACTGCCGCGCTTCTTGCTCGCCTTAAGTCTTTGTGCGGCGCGTCAACTAATCTTTGGTCAGCTGTGTAAGAGTGCGCTGTTACCATGAATCCTCTTTTTACGGTGAAATTGTCGTGCAGGACTTTCACAAGCGGCGCCAGGCAATTCGTGGTGCAGCTCGCGTTCGAAATAATGACGTGTTTTTTCTTGTCGTACTGTTTTTCATTTACTCCGAGAACAATTGTGATGTCCGGGTTTTTTGCGGGCGCGGATATCAAAACTTTTTTGGCTCCTGCCTTTATGTGCTGCATTGCTCCTTCTTTGTCTGTGAACAATCCCGTGCTTTCAACAACAACGTCTATCTTCAGGTCTTTCCACGGCAGTTTTGTCGGGTCTTTTTCCGCGAATACTTTGATTGTTTTGCCCGCGACAATCAGGTTTTTCTCGTCAAACTCAACAGCATAAGGCGATTTGCCGTGCACTGAATCGTATTTTAGAAGGTGCGCGAGCGTTTTCGTGTCAGTCAAGTCATTAACAGCCACCCATTCAATGTCTTTGTCTGCAATTCCTGCCTGCAATACCTGCCTTCCTATGCGGCCAAAGCCATTAATTGCAACTCTAATCATTTATGCACCTCTTGAAATTTATGACCCGACAAGCGCGCTTGTCGATGCCATTAATTGCTACCCGTATCATAAATCACCTTTTTACAAAATTCACTTATTCGCGTTTATTAACTTTGCGTGAGCATGATTATTCTTTCGTGCGCTTTCACAATGTCCTTTTGTGAAACGTAAATCAGGAATTGCGGAACGCACATGCACATTTCGTGTATGTTGATGTTTGCGAGCGCTAATTCAGCCGCTATGCGCGCGAGCACTCCTTTTGTTTTTACCGCTTTCTCAGCGACAGTCACGCTTATCTCGCTGAGGTCGTGCTCTACTTGCGCTCCTTTGAATATTTTCGCGATTGTGTCCGCGTGCGCGTTTTCAGCGAGTATTTTTACTTCATCTGTTCCTGTAGTGACGCGCAGCGACGGCCACGAGATCCCCCGTAATTTTTCAAACACCTGGCACGGCGCCATGTTTATGCTTACGCAAGCCATGTTGTTTTTTGTGCTGATGACTGAATCATTGAAAATGTGCTGCAGGATTTTTTCTTCTTCCTGGTAATCGTTCATTGGAAAGCGCCTTATGCTTGATATGACCGCGTCAAGGGACGCTTTAAGATCGCACTTGTTTATCAAATATTTCGCGAGCGCTCGTGTGTTTATGAGTTTTCTCTGCGAGTCTCTCATTATCGCGGGGTCTGTCTGCAGCGCTTTCCATACTTGCTGGTTTATGCTTTCCATAAACTCAGCGAAGCGTTTCATATATAAAAAAGTAACTAATTTGACACATTTGCGCCAAATAACCATTAAGTCCCGCATTTTAGTCATAATATATTTAAACCTGACAGGTATACATTTTCGGATACTAGAGAGTGATGTGAAGATGTACGTAAACCTTGACCATATCGCGGGAATCGCTGAAGCGTACCGGGCTGAGCAGCTTAGGAAAGATTTGACTGTGCGCTTGCAGGGCTTAAAGCTTGATAATTCTTATCGTTCTTACCGCGATGATGTCCTTAAAGGCATCAACTCGTTGGCGCTTGACTCCCTGCGGATTGTCAATAACAGGCTGGAATATATCGCGAAAGGATTAGACGCCATGCGCGCTCCTTTGCCCGCGAAAGGTCCCGTTCCTCAAGAAAGAGCGGAAGCGATGCATCAGGTCACAAAAGGTCTGCGGGAAATGGTTTACGTTGTTAAAACACGGCCTCCGGTAAAACAGGGCATGAAACTTGAAGACCGCGCAAAGCAATGGATAAACGGCACGGATTTCAACCCCTGCGAGATTGCAAATTTTGTTAACAAGGATGCTCAGAAGTACCGCTCAACGAGAAGAGCTGAATTGACTCTTGTTTCTCACAAAAACTACGACGAAATGCTGAAGATTGAGGATGAAGTTGCCGCGAAATATGGCATAGCAGTTGACTTCTTCAAAGCGATGAGCGATGCTTCCGCAAAAGACTCTAAGGGAAAATTACTGACACCTAAGACAAAAGAGTATGAGCGCGCCAAGAACATTGAATATTGCATTTCTTTGATGAAAGCGGGCAGGGACGAAACAAGTGTGGAAAAGGGAAAGATATCAATGCACATTGCTGAGCTTGAGCGCTCTATGAAGCCTCAGCGCGCATTAATGCCAACGCCATGATACTTGCTTATTTGCCAAAACAGCATCTTGCGAATTTATTCTCCAAAGCGCTCGAAGATTCGTGCAGAAAAGATAGAATCTGGATTCCTTCCTACGCAGAGGTTTATCTTGTCAATCTTCTCACAGAGAAGGCGTTGGAGCCTCCTTGTGATATTGTCGCAAAGATAAAAGGCCTTCAGGCGATAATGCCAAAAGATCCGGCTGGCAGGTTTGATCACTTGAAAAATATGGGAGACGAGATAGTTTACTGGACGGAGTATTGGAGTAATCGAACTCCTCTTAAAATATTGTCCTTGGCGCAGGAATATTATGATTCTGCGGCAAGTATTGGAAAAAATGAGCCCGAAGCGCCTGTTCTCCGCCATCTTGCGGAAAAGGCGCCAAAATACGCTCCTGTATTGAGGCAGGCCTGTATTCGTCTTGTAGCGTAACTCTTAAATACCTATTTCTTTGACAGTTTGACAAAAGAGGGCATATGGCAAAAATTGCGTTTTTCGAATTGGAAAAATTTGGTCTTGGAAGCAGCAGGGATTATTTAAGGAAGTTCTTGAAAGGCAATGAAATATTGTTTGTTGACGAGCCTTTGAACGAGCAGACTGCCGAAAAAGCCGCTGACTGCGATGTTGTCGCGTTTTTCATATACTCTAAAGTTAATGATTCGTTGCTGAAGAAACTGAAAAGCGCGAAACTTCTCGCGACAATGTCTACCGGTTTTGACCACATCGACATTAATGCCTGCAAGAAGCGGAATGTTGTCGCGTGCAATGTTCCGGCTTACGGCGATAATACTGTTGCCGAGCACGCTATGGCGTTGATTTTGGCCATTTCAAGGAAGCTTCTCCCAAGCATTGAAAGGACGAGAAAAGGGGACTTTAGTCTTGAGGGATTGAGAGGCTTTGATTTAAAGGGGAAAACTATGGGAATTCTTGGCACAGGGCGGATTGGAAGGAACGTGGCGCATTATGCGGAGGCGTTTGGAATGCGCGTTGTTGCTTTTGACAAGTTTCCGAATGAGTCTTTGGCGAAAGAATGCGGGTTTACTTACGCGCCGTTTGACGAAGTTCTCGCCCAATCTGACGTGCTCAGCTTGCACCTGCCTGAATCTCCTGAAACTCACCACATAATCAATAAGGATAACGTGAAAAAAATAAAGAAGGGCTGTGTGTTAATCAATACCGCGAGAGGCGCGTTGATTGAAACAGAAGCCATCTTGATTGGCTTGAAGGAAGGCATTTTGTCCGGGTGCGGTCTTGACGTGCTTGAAGAGGAGCGCAGCATCAAGGAAGAAGCCGAATTATTGCACGAAACATTCCAAGCGTCGTGTGATTTGAAGACTCTTCTCGCGGAGCATATCCTGCTTCAGCATCCTAAAGTGCTTATTACTCCTCATAACGCGTTTAACAGCGATGAAGCTTTGACGAGAATTCTTGATACGACAATTGAGAACATTAATTCTTTCTTTGCCGGAATTCCAAAGAATAAAATCAGTTGAATCCAAGCAGCGTTGCCTGTCTTGCCGCTAATATAAGCGCGATAAATAGCAGCGTCCACAACAGGTTTTCAGCGAGTTTTTTCCACGTCAACGGCGCTTCTATTGCCGCGCCGTAGCATCCGCAGTTCTTCATTTTCTTTTTCTGCATTAGTCCTTTGATTACGAATACATCTGCAGCCAGGATCAATACCAAGCCCGCGATGGACGAGTACTGCAAATATTTGCCTGACAATATCCACCAGCCAACAATGAACTCGATAAACGGCTGCGCGTACGCCGCTGGCTTCACAAGCTGTTTTGGAAGCAATCCGTATGACGCGACAATAGCTGAAAATCCTTTCAGGTCTGGAAGTTTTAACGCGCCCGCTATGATAAAAAGTATGCCCAGGATTATGCGCAGCCCGGGAATGAAGTATAGCAAGTCCATGCGTTGGTTGAAAATTTGACAATATTAAAAGATAACGTTTTTATAGATGGCGCGGGAGATAATGCTTATGCGTTCGGTAAAAGAGGCTGATGTTCGTGGCAGGTATGTTCTTGTCAGGGCTGGCTTTGATGTTCCTTTGAAGAATGGAAAAGTTTCTGATGACAAGCGTTTAAGGGCGTCTTTGCCCACAATAAATCTGCTGAGAAAAAAGAAGGCGAAAATCATAATCATCTCCCATCTTGGCAGGCCTAATGGAAAAGTCGTGGATGAGTTGCGCCTCGCTCCTGTCGCGAAAGCTCTCTCCAAGATTCTGAAATATCCTGTTCAGTACGAGCCTGACTGCATTGGGAGCGATGTTGAGGAACGTGTGCGCGAAATGCACGATGGCGACGTTTTGCTTTTAGAAAATTTGCGCTTTTATCCTGAGGAGGAGGCGGATGATAGAGGATTCGCGCAAAAACTCGCTTCTTTTTCAGATGTCTACGTTAATGACGCGTTCTCTGTCTGCCATCGCGCGCACGCGAGCATTCACGCGATAACCAAATTTCTTCCTTCATACGCCGGTCTTTCTCTTGAAAAAGAAGTTGAAATGCTTTCAGGTTTGCTGAAGAATCCGAAGCGCCCTTTCATAGCGATTATGGGCGGCGCGAAAGTGAGCGACAAGATTGGCGTTATAGAAAATCTCTTGAAAAAGGTTGACTCAGTTCTTATTGGCGGCGCGATGATGTTTACTTTTTACAAGGCGCTCGGTTATGAGATTGGCAGCAGCAAGTTTGAGCCTGACAAAGTCGCGCTTGCCAAATCTCTATTAAAAAAAGGCAAAAAGAAAATATTTCTGCCGGCCGATGTTGTTGTGGCCGCTTCCACTGAGGCTGAAGATGAAAAAGTCTACCGGGTAAATAAAATGCCGAAGAGTGTTATGGGCTTGGACATCGGTCCTGAAACGCGGGCGATTTACGCTGAAATCATAAAAGAGGCAAAAACGGTGTTTTGGAATGGCCCTATGGGAATGTTTGAGAAAAAGCCTTTTGACAAGGGCACGAACGCGATCGCGAAAGCTATGGCTGGCTGCAAAGGAATCACGGTAATCGGCGGCGGTGACAGTGTCGCGGCCATTGAAAAATTGAAACTCGAGAAGAAATTCTCTCACGTCAGCACTGGCGGTGGAGCGTCATTGGAATTCTTGGAAGGAAAAAAGCTCCCGGGCATTCAAGCATTAAATGATAACATCCTAGATTAGAATTATCTTGCGCTTTTCAAATTCCTGCCTTAATTGCTCTTTCAATTCTTCAGTTGTTGGCATTTTCAGCTTTGTGATTGTCGCTTCAAGCTGCTGCACTTCGCCGCTTATGTTTTTCAAGTCAACCGCGTATTGTTCGTACTCTTTCAGCACCGGTCTTTGCGCGACATCGTGGTGTATGTCCGCCTCTCTTTTTTTGGCGTTCGCGTAGCGGTGTATCATCACACTCAATTTTTCTTTCGTGAGCTGTCTAAGCGCTTCTAGCGCTTTCTGCGCTTTTTCCGGCTTGAGCTCAAGTTCGCCGCGCGTTATCGTTTCCGTCAAGGAACTGACGTGTTTGAGAATGCTAAGCGTGTAATCGCGTATCAATGCTTCCACCGGGTTATCGGCGTAATGCGCCAGCTTTTCCTGTTTTTTGTCGTGCGCGTATTTTTTTATCGCGTCCGAGAGCGGCAGAAAAACTCCCGTTATTGCCTGTTCCGCTTCCTGTCTTTCTTTTGCCGCTGCCACCAAATCTTCTTTCACTTTTTGATAATCAGGCTTTGTCGTGAATTCTTCTTTTTCTTTTTTGAGCGCTTCCTGCTTGTTCTTTAAGTGCCGCAATTGTTCTTCAAATTCTTTTTTTTGCTTTTCCACGGATTCGCGTTCTTTCTCCGCTTCGTCAATGCGCTTCATAATCCGCTCTATTTCCTGAAAGCATTCTTTTCTGATCTGCGCTTCTTTGATTTCGTGGATTTTTACCTCGACATCCGCGAGCGTTTTACGTATTCCTTTCACTTCCTCGCCAAAGAATTCGGACAGGATTGCCGCGGGTCTTGAAGTGTTTTGCGCGTACTGTTGGAAAAGTATGCCAAGCTGGCTGAAGTCTGGCGCTTCTTTTGGAACGTAAAGGTTTTCAATGAATTTGTTCGTGAGCTTCAGAATTTGCTCCCTGTTTCCCTGCATGAAATGCTTCGCTCTTTCCGGTATGTTCGGATTGTGAAGCTCCGCGCGCTCCAGGTCAACAACCGCTTTTTTTACTGCCGTGAGAAGCTCTGGAAACTCCTGTTCGGCTGCCGCTATCGCCCGCGCTTGCTCCGTGTTTGCTTTCTCAAGCTCGCCCGCCAGCCATTGTTTGGCTTCTTCCAGTGTTTTTTTCTCTCGGAAAAGATTTCTCAGCCAGTTCATGCGATTAAAGCTGATACCAAATGTTTATATAGTTTTATTGGCTGGAGTAGCAGTGTGACAGATGCTGCAAGACAGCGAATCGCGTCTGGAAGGATTGAGGCGTTATTCGGGCAGGCGTTGATTCGGCCGGCGTATGCGAAAAGGTATGTCGTATTGGCCAGGAGAATGGCGTCGAGGCACAAAGTCCGCATTCCTCAAAAATGGAGAAAGCGTTTTTGCAAAAAGTGCAGCGCTTTTTTGACGCCTGGAAAGAACGCGTCTGTGCGTATGCGCGCTAAAAGAATAGTCATTACGTGTCTTGAGTGCAAAAGCGTGAAAAGATTTCCGATGAAGAGGTGAACTATATGAAAGAGGCGTGGTATTTCAGTGTCATTCTGCTTATGCTTGGCATTTTTGCCGGGTTCTCAAGTATGGTCACTCCTACGAGCGCGTTTGCGGTTAACATTCCTCCTCAGTGGGATTTTCCGACAAGGGAATTTGTTGTTGATTCCAATGGTCTGCATCTTAACCTTAAAGAGGCGTTTTTTGACCCTGATGACGATCCTTTATCGTTTAGTGTTTCTCCCAGCGCGGGCATAAGCGCCGGAATTGACAAAGAAACTCTTGTTGTTTTGGCGGATAAGGATGGCGAGATTACGATTACTGCAAGCGATGGAAAAATGCAGGTTTCAAAAACGATTATGATTCACGTGAAATAAGA
>Ga0315281_10013636_pt1 | contig 10983 bp, 5 predicted proteins | sample YL17G07_0_MG_FD_204540 | JGI IMG/M metagenome (GOLD analysis project Ga0315281, IMG submission 204540) | Sediment microbial communities from Yellowstone Lake, YNP, Wyoming, USA - YL17G07_0 | ecosystem: Environmental > Aquatic > Freshwater > Lake > Sediment | place: USA: Wyoming | collected... | reverse complement strand
GTCCAACTATCTCAAGGATAAGAACGAGTTCGGGCTCTACACCACGCTCGAGGAGACGGTCGACAGCCACCTGAAGAACATGGAGAGCATCGGCGCGAAGCTCTCGATGAAGATGCAGATATCCGACCTCACGGACCTCAGGGAGATAGACCAGATCGACGAGGTCATCGGTCAGGAGGCGCAGACGGACTACGTCCTCTTCATCGAGAAGATGATACAACGCTTCAGGAAGACACACGGCGACAAGTTCTCGATATTCGTGCTCGATTCGCTGGGAGCATTGTACTCGCTGATGGAGAACGTCTCGGACATGCGCAAGAAGATGTTCTACTTCTTCAAGATGCTCAGGGACAACAATCTGACATGCTACATCATAATGGAACGATCACTGTCAGGAGAGTCACAGCTCCTCGGGAACGAGGGATTCCTCGCTGATGGAATACTCATGCTCGGCCTCGACAGACAGCGCGGGAAGCTGATGAGGTTCCTGCAGGTCGAGAAGATGAGGGCCGTGGAACACAGCATGGAGAGGCACGCTATCGAAGTGGGCAAAAACGGCATCCAGGTGCTCGGGCCGCTGCTCACAGCCCCCTGAGCAAAACTTTGTAGTAGTCCGCAGACTATATGTGTGCCCAGACAATCCCGTGCTCGCGCTAGCCGAGCAACAAACCACCCGAAAAGGGATGAATGATGGCAGAAGACCAGTCAATCGAAGCGATAATCGAGCAGGCCGTCAAGCGACTCAAGACACAAGAGGCCGAGGCGAGAAAGAAGGAGCTCGAGCTGAAGGTCGAGCGCGAGGCGGTCCAGAAGCAAAAGTCCGAACTTGACGCCCTCGAGCAGAGGTTGCGCGAGAAAGAGGACGCGAACAGGGTCAAGGAATCATCATACGATCAGCGCGCTGGAGAACTCAAGACACGCGAGGCTTCCATACAGGAGCGTGCGAGCCAGGTCGAGGCCAGGGCCGCAGAAATATCGAAGATCGAAGCAGGTGCCAAGGCTGCGATGAACAGCGCCGAGGCGAGAGAGAAGGACGCATCCGACCGACTCAAAGAAGTCGACGGTCACCAGGCCGAGGTCGCGGAGAAACGCAAGAAGCTCGTCGACAGGGAAGAGATGCTGAAGCGGTCCGAAGAGGAGATCCAGAGGATCCTCGAGCAGATGACATCGAGGAGGGATGCGCTCGTCGCGAGGGAACGCGCGCTCGCGGAGGAAGAGACATCTCTGAGGCACGACAGGGACAAGCTTTCCGAGGACGCTCGAAAGCTCCTGGACAGGCAGAAGGACATGATCTCGAAGGGCGTGGCCATGCCAAGGTCTGAAGCGGAGGGCGAAACGACAACTTCGTTGAGCGAGGATGAGATGCTCTGCCCTGGTTGCCGGACTGTCATAAGCAAAGATGCTATCATGTGCTACGCCTGCGGTCAGAAGATCAGAGACGAGAACATGGGGGAATCGGAGAAGGCCGAAGAGCAGGCAGCATCTGATGAGGAGATCCCGTGCCCCAACTGCAAGACCATGGTGAGCAGGGACGCCCTGATGTGCTACGCCTGCGGCGTCAACATCAAGGACGCCTTGGCGAAGCTCGAGACGAAGATCGAATCGGGGGATGCGGAGAAGACAGGCATGTTGCGCAGACCGCAGATTTTTGTCAAGAAGATTGTGAAGAAGAAAATTGCATAGCCAGATGGCAGACAAAAGCCTTCTGCGCAATGAGAATGCGGTAAATACATTTTTATATGGATGAACTGCTTACTTCTTCCGCAGTACCCAGATACACTGGGTTGGTGAACTTATGAAAGGCAAAGCTGACAAGCTCGTTGCCAATAGAACTCTGAGTGCATTGGTCGTATTGTGTGTCGTGTTGTCCGCATTCGCGGGCTTCATGTTCCTGGTCAAGCCGGCCTCCATCAAGGCCGCTCCCCTTGGCGACCTGAACATCGTCGGAACGACGTACACAATAGAGAACATCTACCAACCGTTAGACGGCAACGTCACGATCGGTGCCGGCGGAGAGCTCTTCATCAAGGATGCCACGCTCGCAATAGTCAGCACCATTGATGCTTTTCACAAGCACTTCATCACAGTCTCAGGTGGCGGAAAACTCACACTGGAGCATGCCACGATTACAACATATCTCGACCAGCTCACATCTTGGCCATTCCTCGACCTTACTGTCACCGGGGCTAGTTCGGTGATGACTGCGACGGCAGGCTCGGTCATGATGTTCCCGGGCAATCTTTTCATCAGCACCGGGGCGCTAGTGTCGCTGCATGATACAACCGTCACAGCTCACCCGAATGACAAGATCGTCCAGTATTATGCGGGCTCTAATTCCACCAAGGCGGATAGCGCCAATGACGGTCCCAGTATTAGCTTGACCACAGCTCGATTCTCGATATTCGATTCGTCGCTCAAATACCTGCCCGAGTTCCCTGTAGCTGGCAACCCAGCGAAAGGTCTAGAGCTGTTCGGCAATTCCTACTTCCTATCTGTCAACAGCTATGTTGGTGTTGACTATGTTCCGGCTAGCCCGAGCACACACAACGTCTTGTCACTAGAAGACAATTCCCGCGCTTTTCTCTATGGGACCGCTTTCGAGACGTATTCAGGTTCTCCTGCTGACAGAGTCGACCCAATCGTGGCTCATACTCCTGCATCCAACGCTACGGTGTTTAGATGGGTGAACGTCACAGTGGGAGACGAATACGGCGTTCCAATCTCGGGTGCAAAGATAAAAACAGTATACACGGGGTCCTCGAGTCTGGCTGGACAGATTGCGAAGTATAATTACAGCGGCGTGACTAACGTGCCACCTGCAGAGGTACTCGACTATCTTGGCGTTACTGCCGTAAACTTCAACGTGACGAAATCCGATGGAAAGGCTGTTGTGCCGTACATGAGCGACATAATCACGTACGATAGCGCAGGAACGGTCTCTCAGTTTGTCGGTTCGTACTTGATGAATGGCAGCGTAAGGATCGGGCCGACGGCATACAGCTCTGTATCCTCGTTTGCATTCCCTGCGCCATATCCTGCGATGAGTTCGGCCGACCGATACTACTCACAGACTGTGAGGATCGAAGGGGTGTCTGCTCAGAGCCCGGATTCATCTAGATGGCTTGTGGTTCCTTTGTCACCTGCGGTTCCATCTCTCGAAATCAGCAACATGACATACTACCATGCTGGCGATGTGATTGTCGCCAATGATGGGACGCTGAGATTCTACAATGCGGAACTCCGGATGATTCAGACTTTGCCATATCAGAGGACAATCTACGTTGACAACACAACTGGACACCCCGCGATGCTTGTCTTCGAGAAGTCAAAGATGGTCAGCCCCCTCCAGATCAACATCACCGTCCAGGGATACGCTGTCCTCAAGATCATGAACAGTTCTCTCGAAGGAGTCAACATCTTCGCCCGTGAGAACTCCAAGGTCATACTCGTCAACGCGACCATGAACGGCAAGCTATCGACCGCGTGGGACGCCGCAGCCGAGGTGATCGTCAAGGATTCCGCTCTTGCTCAGGCTCCGCTCTTGTCTGGTGAGAGCAGAGGGCATTTCACGAACTCGAGCATTCCATCTGTGGCAGTTGAGGGGAACGCGTTGGCCTACATCTACAGATGGATACATGTGACGGTTCTCGACGCTGCTGGGAAACCGCTTCCTGGTGCTACTGTGACCGCTCACTCCTATCCAGTTTGGATCCCAGGGATTCAAAACGGGTCAGCGGTGTCTAGCGAAGCCTCTGATTCCTTGGGTGTCGCGAAGGTGAACTCGCTCGCTTCAATCCTCACATCCGCCGGTCCACCATATCGCTATGTGGGCAACTACATGGTGAGCGCGAACTACATGACTTATTGGTCGACTGAGAACATCTCCGTGGGAGTTCTACCGTACTCGGAACCGCTCGGGAAGAATGCGACCTATGCGATCATGTCGATAACCGGTACGAGTCCGAATCTTGTGCTTCCGAATCTGACCGTGCATCAGACTTGGACGCCTCCGTATCCCGTCTGGGCGACTCTGACAACCTCGAGGCTCGGCGATCAGAACCCGTTGCCAGGGGAGAATGTCACCGTGCACGCCACGATATACAACGACGGTGTCTCATACGCATACAATGTGCGAGTCAACTTCTATGACCAAGAGGTCAATTCGAGTATTCCTGATGAGTCGCGACTCTTCGGGACCGTCGTCATACCCATGATCAGACCCTTGGAACACGCTGATGTTCAGGTCTATTGGATCGCAGCTGGCATAGTCTCTCCGAGTGAGCACACGCTGATCGTTAAAGTGGATCCGGATAACACGGTAATGGAACTCGACGACCCAGCCGTTACGCTTGGCTACGGTTTCTTGACCGTTCAGAGTCTTCCGGACCTCTATGTGTTCGCGGGACCAGAGGGCGCTCGCGAGATAACCTGCTCGGCGACTACCATTGTCGTGAACTCTACAGTCACCCTTTCCGCCAGAGTCCACAACCTCGGCACTCTTGCGGTGTCTAACATCCCGGTGTATTTCTATGATGACGGTACGGAGATCGCCAATACGACGGTTTCCGTGTCCGCAGGAGGCCAGGGACAGGCCTCGGTGTTTTGGATGCCTACGATGCCAAAGCCGGTCCATACGATTCGAGTTGAGGTGAACCCATTGCCGCGGAGCGTTGTTGAATTGGACTACCTCAACAACGTGGCATCTGTGCCGTTCGAGGTCCTCGACTACCCTGACCTTGACCTGTCCGCGATGTCAGTCACGCCTTCAGGCGCTGCTCCTGGTGGCGATGCCGTTGTCGTTACAGCTACTCTGAAGAATCTGGAGAGGGCACCCGTGTCGACCCCGTCAGGTGTGCTCTGGGTTGACTACGCATCCGAGAGGATAACCGTTCAGTGGAGTCTAGCCGGCGTGACACTGACCGATCTCAGCGGCAGTGTCGAGATCAGTGCGATGTTCACCGCTCCGATCCTGACTGTCAGGACGGATGCTACACTGACATTGATGGCTAACCCTGATCACACTCCAGTCGAGAAGACATATGCCAACAACGTGCTCTCGACAACAATAGCCTTCTTGGACGTGAGGCCTGACCTGTCGGTCGTAGTATCGGATACCGTCAAGGACATCTATGTTCAGAAGGGCACTCAGAACGTGACTGGTGAGATGTTCGGTCGTGCGCTGACTGTCAACGTCATCATCCACAACCTGGGCGGCAGCAATGCGACCAGCGTGGATGTGCACGTAGGCGTGCGCAACGTTGCGAACACTTACAACCACACTCTGCTGAGGAAAGCGGACTACAATGTGTCGTCCAATGCGACGGACAATACACTGAAGATCGCCGTCCCGTGGACGATGAACCTGAGTGCTGTAGGTGGTGCGTATCAGATATGGGTCTGGGTCGACGAACTGAAGGTGATTGCGGAACCGGATGAGACCAACAACTTCGCTTACCTGAACTTCACAGTGGTGCCGCTCGACTCTTCTGTGACCTTCATCACCGATGCGACCGAGTACAAGGCCGGCGACATGATGGTGATAAGCGCCACTGTAACGTACAATCACACGAGCGATCCAGTCAAGGGCCTTACCGGTGTCGTGTTCTGGCTCGTAGACCCTACCACGAAGCTAGTGATTGCGAACTCCAACAGCTCGGCAATGACGACTGACCCAGACGGATCCATCATCGTCCTACTGAGGATACCTACCAATCTTCCCACTGGCTCGTACCAGGTGCGCGCGGTAGTAGGCACGCAGAGCCACGACAGCGAAACCACAGTCCATGTCAGTGCTGCCGTGGCGGGCGGCCTGTTCCCGCTGTGGGTCTGGATATTGATAATCGTGGCCGTCGTGGGTGTGGTTGCGGGCTTCTTCGCGTACACCTACATCTACGGGTTGGGCAAGCTGGTCGAGTGCGGCGAGTGCGGCGCATTCATACCCGCTGCTAGCAAGAGATGCCCGAAGTGTGGAGTCGAGTTCGAGGCCGGTACCATGAAGTGCTCGGAGTGCGGCGCATGGATACCTGCTGAGTCCGCGGAGTGCCCGAACTGCGGTGTGAAGTTCGTCGGCGAGGCCGAGGAGGAAGCGGACTACACGGAGCGCATGAGGAAGGAGTACGACGACATGGTCTCCAAGTACCGCGAGCTCGCCAAGCCGGAGCTGGGCAAGAAGTTCAGCGAGAAGGCGTTCGAGGCCTGGTGGATGGCGCAGCCCGGATACATCGCCTTCGAGGACTGGCTCGCCAAGGAAGAGGAGAAGAAGAAGGAAGGCCCGACCCCGTGCCCGGTCTGCGGCACGCTGAACCCGAAGGAGGCCACTGTGTGCCACAAGTGCGGCACCGTGTTCGGAGCCGCAAAGGCAACCCTGGCCGAGAAGAAGGGTCCGCCGCCCGCAGCTCCGCAGGAAGAGGGAGGGGTCCCGCCAGCGGAGGAGAGACCAGCTCAGGCAGGGGCGCCGCCGGTCGTAGCCCCGAGGATGGTCATCAGACGGCCGATCGACCGCAAGGTCGTGCCCAAGAAGATCATCAAGACGCCTTTGGGCACCGAGGAGAGAGGGAGCGAGGAGAAGGAAGAAGACAACCAGTAGACCTCCCTACCCCCAAACCCCAGAAAACCATTTTCCATGTTTTCCATTTCTTTCTTTGAATGGCATTCTCCAGCTTCACTCGGAGAGTAGAATATGGAGGATTGCCATGCGTGAACCTCGTGGGGACACGCATGCAAAGAAACCAAGTTGTCAGAACCATGCTTGATCATAGGTCGGTGAGGAAGTACCTGCGGAAGGCGCCGTCCGATGAGGTCGTTGGAACGGTCGTCAGGGCAGGCCAGCAGGCACCGTTTGCGTCGCAGATGTACAGCATCCTGCTATCGAGGAAGGCTGCGCGGAACCCTTTCAGAGCCCCTATGCTCTTCACGATATGCGTCGACTCGCATAAGTTCGAGACGATCATGGCCAGGAGAGGGTGGAAAATGGTCACGAACGACCTGACTCTCTTGTTCTTCGGGATCGAAGATGCCTCTTTGATGGCCGAGAACATGGTCGTAGCCGGCAGGAGCCTGGGCCTGGGGAGTTGCTTCCTGGGATTCGCGATGTACCAGGCGGATAAGATCGCAAAGCAGTACGAGCTGCCAAAGAGGGTCTTCCCGCTCGTGCAGCTGGCGATGGGCTACCCTGCCGAGGACCCGCCGCCCAGGCCGCGGTATCCGATGGAATTCACCCTGTTCGAGGACAGGTATCCTGAACTTAGTGATGATATGATCACGAGGGCCATGGATCAGATGGATGAAGGCTACCTCGCGCAAGATTACTACCGCAAGAATAAGGCGAAGATCAGGCTGGAGAGAGGCCGCAAAGAAGCTTACGGCTACGGCTCATACAGTTGGACGGAGCACATCTGCAGGAAATGGGGTCAGTGGCATCCAAGATCGACGGAGCTGGTGAAGCAGCTGGAGCTTCGTGGCTTCAAGATCTCGTGATGCTGCCTCAGAGAGTAGTTCTGGAATCGAACGAGCGAAGATGAATCCAAGATCCGACAGCCTCAGATCTTCTCCGCGCCCTCGGCCAGCTTCGCCCGGACCTCTCTCATGACCTTCTCGGGGTCCTTGTAGTAGGCCGAGATGATCGTGGCGACCTTGCGATGGCTGTCCATGCCGATCTTCTTCATGTACTCGAGGATGTCCACGCGCCTCTTGATCTCCCTCTCCATCTCCCTGGGAGACCAGTTCCTGGCCATCCTAACCTTCTCGTACACGTAGCTGTGGCCGCTGTAGTTGAAAGTGTCATCCGCGGGGTTCCATGTGTATACCGAGTTGGTGATCAGCTCGTTCGTCTCGGGGTCGATGCCGACGATCTCCGTAAGCGACTTCACGCGTCTGGTCATCTTCGTGCCCACCTTGACCTGCGCCTGGAGCATCACCACGTTGAGCGCGGTTATCAGTGCCCTGGGCAGGTTGATCGGGTCGTTCTCCATCCTGTGGACCATGGCTTGGACGTCCTCTGCGTGGAATGTCGAATAGCATGTCTTGCCCGTGGCCATGGCTTGGAACACGACATACGCTTCCTTGCCTCTGACCTCACCCACCATCAAGTACTGGGGTCTCTGCCTCATGGCGGATGTGAGCAGGTCGAACATGTCTATCTCGCCTGCGGCTCGGCCGGTGTAGGCGTTCTTCCCGCCGAACCCCTCTCTCGTGAGGCCTGGGACCCAGTTCTCGTGTGGCAGGTTCAGCTCCCTGGTGTCCTCTATCGAGACGATCTTCATCTGCGGCGGGATGAAGAGCAGTACTGCGTTGAGCGTTGTGGTTTTGCCGCTAGCTGTGCCTCCGCACACTAGCATGGACTGACCATGTTCGATCGAGAGCCAAAGGTACGCCATCATCTCCGTGCTCATCGTCTTGAACTTGAGCAGGTCCAGAGGCGTGAAGGGGTTCTCCTTGAACCGCCTGATGGTGAAGGAGGAACCTCTCTTGGTCACATGCTTGCCGAGCGTGGCCTGCAACCTCGAACCGTCCGGGATGGTCGCGTCGAGCATAGGGCTCGCGACCGAGATGTGCTTGCCGCATTTCTGCGCCAGCCACACGACATATCCATCAAGCTCGGGCTCCTTATCGAATCTGAGGTTGGACCTGATCGAGCCGTATTTCCTGTGATAGATGTAGAATGGTACTCCTACGCCATCGCAAGAGCAGTCCTCGACGTTCGGGTCCAGCATCATCACGTTGATGACGCCATAGCCTACGAAATCCCTGAGGACATAGTATATGACCTTCTCCTTAGAGATCGGGTGGAGCGTGATGCCAAGCTGGACCATCAGTCGCTCGGCTATGTGTCTTAGGGTCTTCTCCTTCTCACCGGCCTTGCTATCGGTCATCCTCTCAACAGAGGCGACGAGCGTCTCTTTGAGGAGTGAAAGCACATCCTTCTCATCTTCCAGGAGCTTCGGCTCGATCACTTCGTAGAGGTACTCGTTTGTCTTGTTGTCGTACTTGATCCTGACATACGTGTAGTTCTGCTTTATCGGGAGCAACTCGACTTCATCGATGTTGGGCTCGGATATCTTCGGGATATCGGTGATCCTCGACATGTCCATGCCGGACTCGCTCTTCGAGAGCGTGACGAGCATCGGCTTTGGCTTCAGCTTGAGAAGGAAGTTGTAGTATGCGGACATGAATCCTGGCCCTTTCTTCTTCTCCCCCTTCTCGGGCTCCTCCGTACCGGCCTCGGCCGGCATCCTAGGTTGCGCGGTCTCTGTCATCTTGATCACCCTATGATCCTGAGCGAGATGAAGCCCAACACTAGCATGATGAAGCTGTGCTTCATCCCCATCGGTATGCTTCCGTTCGAGATCACTCCCGCAAGCAGTCCGTCACCGATTGCGTGAACGACGACCGAAAGCAGGAATATGAACGAGATCGTTGGTATGATGTCGACCTGGATGCTGACGCCAGGTATCTCGCCGACTCCCTGCTTCGCCGCGGCCTCGCTGACCTGCTTGCCGGCCATCTCCATCTTCGGCAGGAACTGTCCCTGCAGGATCAGGATCGTTGCGATGAACACGAAGAATGAGATGTACACGACCAGGACATACGTCTGCATGGTGACCGCTCTCTCCTCCTGCGTAAGGATGGTCTCCTTGGCGTCGTGCGAGACCATGCTCAGCACGTCCGCGACGTTCCCTCCGGCATCGTTTGCCTTCATGATGATCAAGGCCATTCTGTTGACGAGAGGCGTCTTGACCCTCTCGGAGAACAGCTTGATCGCCTCAGATGCGGGGACACCCCATTCGATCTGTGCGGACATCTTCTTGATCTCTGGAGTCAGCCTGCCATATCTGCCTGACGAAGCGATCACTATCGCATCTGCCAGTGTCATGCCGAACCTTCCAGCTTCAGCGACGTCTCTCAGGAAATCGGGCAGTCTGGTCTCGATCTCCCTTATGTGCTTCTGCTTCTTGCTGACGTAGAATCCGTACGGTCCGATCAGGGCCAGTGCCGCGAAGATCGCATAGTCGACCGGCTCCAAAGGCAGGTTGACGCTTCCGATGCCGTCTAGGATCGCCATGAATATGAACACGGCCATGATGCCGATTGATGCGCCAAGCAGCCTATTCGTCAGGTCAACTTTCTCGGTTGCGAGTATCCTCTTGAGCGCCTTCTCCCTTTCCTGGTCGCTCTTCGGTTTCGGAGGCATCTACATCGCACTCTCCTTTGACATGTTCCAGATGACGAATATGAACCCGAATTGGGAGATTGGAATCATCCCCAGAACGACTACGTAGAGCATCATCACCATGAACGCTGGGTCGCTGCCACCGACTATCGCCATGATGGCCATGATGAGCACAAGGAACAGGGGGAATGCGACCACGACTGTGACGAACGACTCTGCTAGCATACCCAGAGTCTCCATCTGGGACTTGAGTTCCAGTTTGTTCTCCTTCTGGTACTCATCCGCCTTCAGCAGGAAATACGGTTTCAGCTGGCCGCCTGAGGTGGATGTCGTTATGACGCCTTGAAGGAAGTCCTGGAACTTCGAGGACGGCGATCTCCTCGCGGCCTTCCTGATAGCCGTCAGGATATCGGACCCGAGGAGCTCCGTGTCCCTCGTTATCCACGCCGCCTCCTGGGATATCTCCCCGTAGACCTTCTGTCTGGAAAGCTCCTTGAATATGACATCTATGTTGACATCCGCTGAAGCCATCGCCGATATGAAGCTCATCGCTGCGGCAATCCTCTTCTCGATGTCCCTGCCACGTCCCTTCGCCTTAGAGCCGGGCGTGCCCAACAGCAGGAAGTAGGCCATGACTGGCAGCAGACCGATGGAAGCGCCTGCCACGAGTATTCTGAGCATCAGCGAGACACCCATCACACCGAATATGACAACGCCAACCACGACGCCGACCACGACACCCACGATGGCCGCAACCAGCGTTGCCATGTAGACATAGGCGAGGTACTCTTCCGGCCTTATTTTCATGTGCGCTT
>Ga0315281_10013634_pt1 | contig 10984 bp, 10 predicted proteins | sample YL17G07_0_MG_FD_204540 | JGI IMG/M metagenome (GOLD analysis project Ga0315281, IMG submission 204540) | Sediment microbial communities from Yellowstone Lake, YNP, Wyoming, USA - YL17G07_0 | ecosystem: Environmental > Aquatic > Freshwater > Lake > Sediment | place: USA: Wyoming | collected... | reverse complement strand
CGCCGTTTGGTGGCGTGCTCGCCGCTCTGCGGGCGCTAGACGCCGCGCGCATCGACGGTGCGCCTCTACGGTCGACCAGCGACCCATCGCGATTCGAGGCGCAGTCTTGGGGCGGCAGCGGTGGCGCGCAGGGAGACGCAGCGCAGCGGGCCGTCGAGCGCATCGCGCCCGTCGCGCGGCTGTGGGCGCTATGCCTCGCGGGCGGCTGGACACTGACGACGTATCCCGTCGAGGTGCGGCTATCGGCTGAGCAGGCGCGCGCCATCGTCGTGTGGTCGGTGCTCGGCGTGATGGGCTCGCGGCTACCGATGCAGCATCCGCAGCCGCGTCACGGCGAGGGCGTCAGGCAGCAGCGGCCCAAGGCACGCGTCGCCATGCGTGGCAGCCCGCGTGGTCGCGACGAGGACGTCGACCCGTACTCGGAGCCGCTCGCCAGCGACATCGCGGCGTACGCGTCGCAGGCGTTCGGCGTCGAGGTGCCAGTCGGGCACGTCGTGACGCTGCGTCGCGAGGGGCTGCTCGAGCTGTATCGGGCGATGTCGTCGCGCGGACTGGTGCCGCTCGACAGGAGGCTGAGCGCTATGGCTGCATCGCGGGCAACACCGTGGGACGTGCAGGGCTGGAAAGAAATCGCGACGACGTGCGGGTGTAGCGAGCGCACCGTGCGCTATCTGAGCGACGAGAAATCGCTGCCGGTTTACAAGACCTTCGCGGGCGTGGTCGCAGTGAAAAGCGAGCTGCAAGCGTGGCTGCTCGAGCACCTGCACGCGGGCAAACGCCCACCGAAGCCGCGGAGGCCGCGATGAATGCGCGTCAATCGCTGCATGTCAGTGCCGCGCAATCGGCTTGCATGATGGGTATTCGACGTGCGTCCCTTACGATGCGCGGGATGCTAGCCGTCCCATGAGGAGCGCATGACCAACAGCAAGAAGAACACGCAGCAAGTTTCTGCGCCCGACGCGCCTGCGCGCGAGGTCGCCGCTGAGTGGGTGCCCATCACGGAGCTGAAGCCGTGGAAGGACAACCCACGCAAGAACGACGGCGAGCCGGTGCGCAAGGTCGCAGAGTCGATCAAGCGCTTCGGGTTTAGCTCGCCCATCATCGCGCGAGCCAACGGCGAGATCATCGCGGGGCATACGCGCTGGAAGGCAGCGCAGTCGCTGAAGCTCGACCGCGTGCCGGTGCGCTTCCTCGACCTTGACCCTGCCGAAGCGCATCTGCTGGCGATTGCGGATAACCGCACGGCGCAAGAGGCCGAGTGGGACGACGACGTGCTCAAGGCCGTGCTCGGGCAGCTTGAGTCGCAGGGCGCAGACCTTGCGGCGACAGGCTTCGATGCGAAGGAACTTGAGAAGCTGCTCAACGATATCAACGACGAGCAAGACACGTCGCCGCAAATTGGCGATGCGTTGAAATATCAGATTATCGTTCAATGCAACGATGAAGTGCACCAAGCTGAACTCATCGAACGTCTCGAAGCGGACGGCTTGCGTTGCACGCCGATGATGACCTGATGCGTATCAAAATCGCAGTCGAAAGTGAAATCAGCACAACCACGCGCGCGCGCCAAGTCGCCGCGATGTTTGACGTGCCGGTCGCTGATAAGTGCAAGCTTGAATGGGATCTCGATTTCCCGCATGACGCTGAGCCGTGGAACGTCGGGCTAGTTGTCGGCCCATCGGGCAGCGGCAAGACAACCGTGATGCGTCACGTTTGGGGCGAGCCGCCAAAGGTATCGTGGAACGCGCGCAGCGTCGTTGACGATTTCGATTCGTCGCTGCGTATGCAAAACATCACGGATGCGCTGTCGGCGGTGGGCTTCAACACGATTCCGGCTTGGCTTAGACCGCACGCCGTGCTGAGCAACGGAGAGCAATTCCGCGTTGACCTTGCGCGACGCATCCTCGAATTGCCCGACCCGGTCATCGTCGACGAGTTTACAAGCGTCGTCGATCGACAGGTGGCGCAATTCGGAAGCCACGCGGTGCAGAAGTATGTGCGCCGCAACAATCGCAAGTTTGTCGCAATCGGTTGTCACTACGACGTGATCGACTGGTTGCAGCCTGACTGGGTGCTCGACATGGCAACGCGTCAATTCACTCGGAGGTTAGTTCAACGACGCCCAACCATTGAGTGCGTCGTCGGTCGCGTTCCCTATGCCGCGTGGTCCATGTTCGCGCCGTTTCACTATATGAGCGCGGATCTGAACAAAGCGTCGCGCGTGTTTGGTTTGTGGGCAAATGGACGTCTGGCGGCAATCGCCGGGCTCCTTCACTTTCCGCATCCAAGAGCGCGCAACATCATGCGCACTTCGCGTCTGGTCACGTTGCCTGATTTTCAAGGCATGGGGTTCGCAATGGTATTAATCGAAACGGTAGCCAGCGCGTACAAAGCGATCGGCAAGCGTGTTCGAACGTATCCGGCGCACCCGGCGCTTATTCGCACGTTTGATCGATCAAGTCGCTGGTGCATAAAAAAAGAGCCGGGCACTTTTAAACCTGCAACGAGCGCAAGCAGCAGCTTACAAACGCTAAACAAAAATCGACCAAGCGGCGCGTTTGAATATGTCGGAACCGACATTCCGCGCGCCGATGCGATTGCCTTCATCGGATAATCATGGCCCGTCCAACTCGACTCACCGCCGAAGTCCGCGAGAGCATCCTGCGCTCGATGAGGCTTGGCCTCTTCGCGGAGCAAGCGGCGCAGCTCGCGGGCATCGCCGAGCGCACGTTGGACGACTGGATTCGCAAGGGCCGCGACGGCGTCGAGCCGTACGCCAGCTTCTACTCGGACTTCTCCGCAGCCAAGGCGCAAGGCGAGCAGTCGTACGTCGGTGTCATCGGCAAGGCCGCAGCGGGCGGCAACTGGAACGCGGCGGCGTGGATACTCGAGCGGCGGCACCCGAAGCGATGGGGGCCGAAGGTTCGCATGATCGTCGAGGAGGAGCAGCGCGACTTCCTCGAGCGGCTGCGTGCTAGGCTGACGCCCGAGGCATATGCAGCGGTCATCCGCGCGGCGACTGACGATTCTGGACCGGCTACTGACGCAGGAGAGGGCGACCCTCACTGACGTCTCGGTGGAGCGTCCGCGCGCGCGTCTACCGCTCGTGGAGTATGTGCACAGCCTCTCGCCGCGTTGCGAGCCGCCGCAGCATCTCGCGCCGGTAGCAGCGCTCTTCGAGCGCGCGATGCGCGGCGAGACGGTGCGTGCGTGCGTGAGCGTCCCGGCGCAGTTCGGCAAAACCACGCTCATTCAGCATGGAATCGTTCAGATGCTATCGCGGCATCCGACGTGGCCAGTGGTGTACGCGTCCTATTCGGCTGACTTCGCGCATGACCGCTCGAAGGAAATCCGCGACCTCGCGCGAGAGGCTGGGCTGTCACTGCGCGACGACACGAGCGCGGCTGGACGCTGGCGGCTTGTCGAGGGCGGTGGCCTGCTCGCGACGGGCATCGGCGGTCCGCTCACCGGCTACGCGGCGCAGATCGTCGTCGTCGATGACCCGCACAAGAATCGCGAAGAGGCCGAGAGTCGGCGCGAGCGCGAGAAGATTTCAGACTGGCTGCGGTCGACGGCACTCACGCGCATCAGCCCAACGGGCTCGTGCATCGTCGTGCACACACGCTGGCACCCGGACGACCTGATCGGCAGGCTCGAAGCTGACGGCTGGGAGGTCGTGAATCTGCCGGCCATCACCGCCGACGACGAGTCGTTGTGGCCGTCGCAGAGGCCGCGTGAGTTCCTTCGCCAGCGCGAGCGCGAGGTCGGGCCGTACGAGTGGGCGGCGCTGTACATGGGGCAGCCACGCGCGCGCGGAGGTGCCGTGTTCAGCGCGACGCCGACGACGTACGCGACGCCGCCCACGGAGCTTACGCGCGGCATCGGGCTCGACCTCGCGTACAGCGCGAAGACGTCGGCAGACTGGTCGGTGGCCATCGTGCTTGGCAAGGCAGGCAGCGGCGCGGACGCGCGGTACTACGTCCTCGACGTGCTGCGTGCGCAAATGCGTGCGAGCGACTTCGCGCAGCAGCTCTCGATGCTTAGGGCACGCTGGCCGCACACCGCGTCGCGCATCTACGCAGGCGGCGCTGACCGTGGCGCGCTTGACTTCCTCGCGTTGCCGCCACCTCGAGGAGTCGGGCTGAACGTCGAAGTGAAGACCGCAGTCGGCGACAAGTACAGCCGCGCCACACCGCTTGCCGCAGCGTGGAACGCAGGCCGCGTGCTCGTGCGCGAGGGCGCTGCGTGGCTGCCTGACCTATGCGACGAGGTCGCCAGATTCACCGGGCAGGGCGACGCGCACGACGACCAAATTGACGCGCTCGCGGCGGCGTTCGACTTGCTCGCGGAAATGCACGTCGGCTCACCAGTCGCGAGTGCTGGCCGCCGCGTGAGCGCAGACCTCATGCGCGATTACGCGCCGCGCGATGGACGCGGCCGAAAGAATTACTGGGGCTGACGCCCTCGGAGCAATACCGATGACGAGTCCCCGCAAGCCGCGCCCGACGACCACTGTCGCAGCCGCCACGCCAGAGCCGATGGCCGCGACGACGCGTATCCCTGAGTTGGGGCGCGTCATCAGGCCGCAGTCTCTCAGCGCGATCAGTGGTCGTGCGCTACAGCCGGTGTCGCCGGGGCGCATCAGCACGGCGCTGCGCGAACTTGACTTCGGCAACTATGAGTACTGGGCCGACATGGCGACGCAGATGCGCCGTGACCCTGTCGTGCGTCGTGCGTATTCGACGCGCCGCTCGTCGGTGGCTGGCCGTCGCTACGCCGTCGAGATGCCGCCTGACGTCGCGCCTGAGATGCGCGGTGCAGCGCAGGAGCTGGTCGAGCTAACGAAGGAATGGCTCAACAGCATCGAGGCTCGCGAGACGTTTTTGATGCGCGTGCTCGACGGCATCGGCATGGGCATCAGCGTCCACGAGCTGGTGTGGTCGCGCATGAATGGCGCGTGGATGCCGCAGCCCGTGCCGGTGCAGACGCGCAACTTGCGATATGCGCAGGACTGGACTCTTGAGGTCCGCGACTACGACTATCAGTGGTACAACACCATCAACTTCCCTGCGAAGTTTCTCACGCATGTTCCGTGGACAGACCCCGGCCGCCCGATGGATCAGGGCGATTTCCTCGCGTGCGTTTTCTATTGGATGTTCAAAAGGAACGTGTGGACGTTCTGGCTTGTCGGCGCTGAGCGATTCGGCAATCCGCTCGTGCTTGCGCAGATGGCGGCGTCGTCGGATTCGTCGCAGCGCCAGCGCATCCTGGACGACCTCCAGCAGCTCACGGCCGACAGCGTCGGCGTCACGAGCGGCACGAGCAACATCGAGGTCATCAGCCCTGCGGCGTCGGGCTCAACGGCAGTCTGGAAAGAGCTTCGCGACGCGCTGAATCAAGAGATTTTCGTGTCGCTCGGAGTGTCGCCCGACCTCTACCTGAGCGGCGCAAACGGCTCGCGCGCGAGCACGGAGACTCGCGACGGCGTGCGCCTCGAAGGCAGCAAGCTCGACGCCACGCTGATGTGGGGCTCGATCACGCGCGACGTCGTGAGGTGGCTCGCGTATTACAACCTGCGCCGCGCCGACATCCCGCTGCCGGTGATTACGACGCTGTTTGACGACACACTGCCGATCACGCGCGACGCGATCGACACCGGCAGCGTGAAGGTCAACGAAATCCGTGCGTCGCTGGGCCTGCCTGCCTGGAGCGTCGAGGACGGCGGCGAGGACATCGCAAAGCCTGCTGCCGCGCAGCCGCTGCCCGGTGCGCTGCCGGGCCTGCCTATCGCAGCGCCCGCATTCGATCCCGATACCGACCTTGTTGCGGAGCCTGCGCGCGCATCGGACACCGCGCTCAACGGCGCGCAAGTCGAGGCGCTGATGGGCATCGTCGCGCAGGTCGCGACTGGCCAGCTGCCGCGCGCGAGCGGCGTCGAGATCATGGTCGCGGCATTCCCGATCAGCCGCGAGGATGCCGAGCGCATCATGGGCGCAGTGGGGCAGGGCTTCGTGCCTGCGATCATCGGCGAGAACAACACAGTCACGCAGCCCGCTACGCCCGCGCAGCCGAGTGGCGTCGCCGCGCCCTCAGCGCCCGCTACGCCCGCGCCAGCGGCAGAGCCTAGTGCGCCACCGGTTGAGGCGTCGTCGCCTGCTACAGCGCCTGGAGGTGCGCCCGCGGCGCTCCCTTTCTCGACGTCGCAGGGCTCGGCGCATGGGATGCCAGCGCTGTCGATGACGTCGGAGATTTCGCGGACGTCCTCGCTCTCAGCGACGCCGCAGACCGGGCGCGCGTACAGGCGGTAATCGGCCGCCCGTACGTCGTCGCCGCGGAGACAACCCTCGAAGGCGTCGTCGCGTTCACGCCGGTACGCGAGGCCATCGCCGTCGCGTCGGCCGGTGGCGCGGACGCTGTGGCCGCTGCCGTCGCCGCGTTTAAGGGCACGCCGGAACTTGAGCGGCTGATTTACGAAGCGTCGGTGAAATCCGACCTCGCAGGCCAGATGTTCGTGCGCCTCGTGGAGCTCGACCCGCAGGGCGCGCAACGGCAGCTTGCCGTTGACTTGCGGCCTGCGTTCTTGAAAATGCCATTCTCGGAAGCGGTGGCCTTCTGGCGCGCGCGTGGCGGTGACCCCGACATCCTCGAGTTCGTGCTGCGCGCGTATCGTCGTCGCGCTGCGCTGGCCACCGACGAGCAGCTGGACGTCATCTCGCGCCGCGCTGTCGACGAGCTGCAACGCACGCTCGACACGGGCTCGACGCTGCGCGACTTCTCGCGCGCGATGGAAGACCAGACGATTACGCTCGGCATCGCGCCGCAGGATCCCAGCTACCTTGAGAACGTCTATCGCACCAACGTCGCGAGCGCGTATGGCGCAGGGCGCTGGACGCAGATGAACGACCCCGATGTGCTCGACGCGCGGCCCTATCGGCAGTGGCTCACCGCGCAGGACTCGCGCGTGCGGGCTGAGCATGCGCCGATGAATCGTTTGGTCTGGCGTGCGGATGACGCGACCTTTGCCAACATCTCGCCGCCTGCCGGATTCCAGTGTCGCTGCGTCATCACCACGCTCTCGCAAGAGGAGCTTGATGACGAAGGCTTGCAAGTCATCACCAGCATCCCATCGGGATTCATGCTGACGCCCGGCTTCGGCGCGGCATCTTTCGTGAGGTCATAATGGCATCAACCGCAACAGCCTTTGACGGCTCTCGCAAGCTCGCGCTGCGCGCCACGCTCGGCGCGTTCGCTGACGTCGCCGCTGCGCCGCAGATGAAGTCGCCGCTGCTCGCCAACGCAACGTGCTCTTGGGTCGAGATGGCCTATGAGTCGGAGTGGAACGGCCACCCCGCGGGGCCGTTCCAGTTCACGCGCGAGGTCTTCGCGGACATCAAGCGGCTCTACGACGCAAGCGAGCAGCCGGTGCCCGTGCTCTGGGGTCACCCGCGTCACGACATGGGCGTGCCCATTGACGCGGCTGGCTGGATTCAGGCGCTTGAGGTACGCGACGGCGCAACGAGCTGCGAGCTGTGGGGCTATGTCGAGTGGACTCGCGACGCCGCTGACCGCATCGCGCTTGGTGCGCAGCGCTTCTGCTCGGTCGTCGTGGACTTCGCGCCCATTGACCGCGTCACCGGCGAGAGCGCGGGCCTCGCGGAGCTGTACGAACTCGGCTTGACGCCGTCGCCGTTTCTGCCGGGGATGACCCCGATCACACTCTCCCGCGTCGGGACTCCCGCGCGGCGAAACACTAGGAGTCTCGCAATGGATCCCACGAAGGTTTTGATGGCAATCGCCACCGCGCTCGGCCTCAAGAAAGACGCCACGCCGGAGAAGATGAAGAAGGCCTTTGACGCGCTCGTGTCGCTTGCTGGCGCGATGGCTGAGGAATCGATGCCTGTAGCGGCGATTACCGAAGAGGTTGTCGACGCTGCGTGCAAGCCGGTGAAGATGGCTGAGCTTTCGCGCATCGCGCGCAGCATCCGCGCGCTGTCGGGCATCGCGCTGCAGGACGATGTCGCGATGATCGAAGAGGCCGTCGCCGAGGGCATGCCGTCAACTGAGGAGATCGTCGAAGAGGCCAGCGAGGCCGCTGCGACGATGGTGCTCGCAAAGCTCGTGGAAGCCACTGGCATGGACGAGGCTGGCGTGCTCGCGGCGGTCACGGAGAAGCTCGACCAGATCGCGGCGATGCTCGTCGCGGGCCCTGTGTCGGGCATGACGGCCGACGCCAACGCGCAGCTGTCGCGCACGAGCGTCGAGCTGAGCGCGCACAAGGCGCGTGCGGTCGAACTCGCGGCGACGGTCAAGGGTCTTCAGGCGCAGGTCGCCGAGCTGTCGCGTGAGCGCGTGCAGCGTCAGGCGCTTGAGCGCACGGCGCGCATCGCGTCGTCGTTTGCGCGGCTGCTCGACGAGGGTCGCGTGACTGAGGCGCAGCGCCCCGCGTTCGCGTCGGCGTCCGAGCAGAATGAGACTCTCGCGCTCGACATCTACTCGGCGCTGCCCGCGACGGCGCAGCCGCCCACTGGCTCGCTCGTCACCGGCGCAAAGGCCCCGACGAACTCGCTGTCGCTGTCGGCGTCGCAAGACCCGATCGCCAAGATCTTCGAGGCTGACGCCAAGGCTGCTGGCCTGCGTGGCGAGGCCGCGAAGAAACATGTCGCCGTGATGCTGAGCAAGCACGCGGCCCGCAACTCGGGCGCTTGACGCGCGCTGATATCCACGCTCACTCAGGAGATTCATCATGGCCGTACTCACCGCAATGACCGCGCGTCAGACGCGCAACGACTCGCTCGCTTCCTACGCGACCTATACCTGCACGACCGGCACGACCATCTACGAGGGCTCGCTCGTGATGGTGACGCTCGCCACCGGCCTCGCGCTTCCCGGCGCTGACACCGCCTCGTGCGGCTTCGTCGGCATCGCCACCAACACCGTCATCAGCGCTGCCGCTGGCGCGATCATCAACGTGAAGTTCGGCCACGAGGAACTCCTCGGCGCGAACGCAACTCTCGCGGCGCTCGCTGGCGCTGCGTGCGTGATCTTCGACTCGGACCTCGTGACCACGGCTGCCGCCGCGACCAACGACGTCAAGGTCGGCGAGATTGTGCAGCCCGTCAGCACCACCGCTGCGTGGGTCAAAATCCGCAGCTCGGCGACCGTCTGATAGCGCTCTAAGCGCCAACGATTTACAGGAGATTCTAACATGGCTGACTCTTCACACGTCATTAATCAGACTGCCATTGACGCGGCAGCAACGGTCTTCCGCACGATGGCGGACGAGCTGTTCACGTCCAGCGCGGACGAGGCGCTTGTCAACGCGATCTGCGAGACGATTCCCGCGGACGGCGGCACGACCACGTCCATCATCCTTGAGGACTTCCTCGGCAACTGGCTTGAGTTCTCGGGCGCTCGCCAGACCGGCGTGAGCCGCGCGTACCGACTCAACGTCGCGCTGACGTCGTGGGCAGTGCAGCTCAAGGTCCGTCGTCGTGATGCGGAGTATGACCGCACTGGCATCGTCGCGTCGCGCGTCCGCAAGTTCATGTCGGCGGCGCAGTCCTACAAGGATTTCGTGCTGCATCAGGGCTTGTTCCTCAACAGCGGTGACGGCCCTGTCGGCTTCGACGGCGTCAATCTCATCAGCACCGCGCACCCCAACGGCCCTGCCGGCAACCAGTCCAACAAGACCACGTCGGCTCTCTCGCCGCTTACGTTCGACACCGCCTTCTCGGCGATGACGAGCTATCAGCGCGAGAACGGCGAGCCTTTTCGTATCGTCCCGCGCTACCTCGTCGTCGGCCCGAAGAATCGGCTTGTCGGCAGCGAGATCACCAAGATGGACATTCGCGGTCGCAGCGTCGCAAACACCGGCCTTGAGGCTGGTGCAGCGGTTGTCGCGAGCGCCGGTGTCTCCAACGCCTACAACGGCACGGTCGACCTCGTCGTCAACTCGCGCCTCGTCGGCACGCAGGACGACTACTGGTATCTCGTCGGCGAGGGCCCCGGCGGCGCGAAGCCGATGTTCTTCGTGGAGGGTGCCGCGCCGCGCGAGCAGCTCGACATCGACCTCAGCAGCCCGACCGTCATGCAGAATGACGCGCTCACCTTCGGCCTGATCGCTGATGGTCAGTACGCCGCTGGCATGTGGCCTACGATCTACGCGGGCATCCTGTAGGTCCTGAGATGTTACCTCCGATTTCGGCGGTAACACCATAACAACCGTGCGAGCAGCAGCGCGCATTACGCGCGCGGCCGGTGCAACTCCGGCCTACGGTCCCGCTGCACAACGCAGCGTCATCAAGAGGAGATGATTCATGCAACTCGACAATCACACGCCCTACGGGCACGTCGCCGCAAACGCGCGACCTGAGTCACGACTGCTCGTCCGCGTCAACGTGCGCGATGGCCACATGGGCCAGATGCTCAACGACGGGCGCTCCTATGCATCGGGCACGCACACGCTGCAAATCTACAAGAGCGAGTTGCCCGCGCTGATGCGCCTGCTCGAGACGCGCGAGGCTGAGTACCAGACGTCGCGCGCGAATCTCACGCAGTACGTCGATGCCTGGTGCAACGAGAACAAGCGCCCGGAGGCTGAGTGTCCGATCACGGCCGAGTCGCAGTTCCGCGCGTTGATGCTGCGCGACGTGCTGCCGCTGACGAGCGTCGAGGTCGTCGGCGAACTCGACACCATCGATATCGAATACGAGCGCAAGCGCGCGGCGGCTATCGCGGAGACGGCAGCGCAGGTGTCGTCCTCGTCGGGCGAGCAGACGGCCGTCCTCGCGGGCATCGTGGAGGCACTCGCGAAAATCAGCGCGCGTCTCGACGGCACGCCGAAGCAGGGGCGCTGACGTGGCCGGGGCGAAGCGCAAGGCCAAGGCCGACGCGGAGACGTCTGCGAGCGCGCCACAGGCGCTTCAGCGCCCGCTAGCTGTCGGAGAGGTGGTGCGCTTCGTCTCGATCGCTGGCGTCGTCTGCG